>Ga0182018_10005325_pt1 | contig 10403 bp, 10 predicted proteins | sample 812P2MmetaG_FD_120490 | JGI IMG/M metagenome (GOLD analysis project Ga0182018, IMG submission 120490) | Permafrost microbial communities from Stordalen Mire, Sweden - 812P2M metaG | ecosystem: Environmental > Terrestrial > Soil > Wetlands > Permafrost | place: Sweden: Stordalen | collected... | reverse complement strand
TCCAATTTCCATCCCCGCCGTGCAGTCGATGGTGGAGGCCACGCGCATCATCCTGTCGGGTGACGGCTCCGCGCGCTTCTGGATCGTATTGCTTCTCACCTACGATGTAGTGTTTACTACAGCTTGTCTGGCTTTATTCGAAACCATCCTGCAGGCAGAATGAAACGAACCCTCCCCATCCTCGCAGTTCTTACGGCGCTGCTGCTGGCTTATGCTTTTTATGAGGCCATCTGGGTTGCGCCAATGGAGCGCACGATGGGCGATGTGCAGCGCATTTTCTACTACCACGTGCCTTCGGCCTGGACGGCGTTCTTGTTGTTCTCGGTGAACCTGGTGGCTTCGGTGGTTTATCTGTTCTGGCGAAGCGCCAAGGCGGATGCTCTGGCTTTAGTTTCGGCGGAAGTGGGGGTTGTTTTCTGCACGGTTGTGTTGGTAACCGGACCCATATGGGCGCGACCGGTGTGGGGGATCTGGTGGACGTGGGATATTCGGCTCACCACCACTCTGGTGTTGTGGTTAATTTATGTGAGCTATCTGGTTTTGCGGCGATTTTCCGACAGCTCGCAGACTCCGAAGCTGGCGGCGGTGCTGGCAATTTTTGGGGCGCTCGATGTGCCGCTGGTTTATTTTTCGATCTGGTTTTTCCGTACGCAGCATCCGCAGCCGGTGATTGGCGGCGGCGGATCGATCGATCCACGCATGCTGCACGTGCTCTTGATTAATTGGCTTGCGTTTTCGTGCTTCGCGTTCCTGATTTGCTGGTGGCGCTATCAACTGGAGATGTTGCAACGCGACGTGGACGAGGCTCAGGCGATGCAGGCGTTGCTCGGGGATGACGGCTTGCCGGCAACATCTGCGCCAGCCCGGTCACCATTGAACCAGAGTCCATCGAGACCGGGGCCGGCGTGAACTCGGTTAAATTTCTATACGCCGCCTACATCGCCACCTGGATGGTCCACGGGCTTTATCTGGGCAGCCTGGTGCGCCGCAACAACCGTCTGCGGCGACAGAGGAAAGATTTGCGGAAGTAGGAGCGGCTTCCGGCTTCCGGTAAGAACAAGATGCTTGCCTAATAAGAACGCCGGAAGCGATCTTCAGTTCGTCGCTTTCCAATCCTTCTGCAATGCGCTGAAGAAATCGGTGCTCCCGGTGGAGCGCAGGAATTCGTAGTCTTCGATCATGGCGGCGGTACCGACCCGGGACGAGGGTAAAGGCGATTCCGACCGGATTACGCGGGCGCTAAAGCGAACACGAACGGCGTCCGTCAGCGTGACGTGAGGCGGGAAGGTGAGGGTGACTTCGCAGCGAGTACCCTCGGGGAGGGACCGCTCAAGATAGAAAAAGACTCCTCGGGCACTGACGTTTTGCGTCTCCGTTTGAAATTGGTTTTCTTGATCGAAACGCACTAGAGCGGGAAGGCGCATATCGAAGCGCCGCATGAGCCGTCGTTCCTTCGAGTCAGGTTGCATCCGTGGCGTATTTTCCGAAAGCATTTTTCCTCGAGACCAGCCAATTCTGGTGCAGAACGGAATCGACACCTTTGGCTGGCCAGGCTCAAGTCCGGTCCAATGCTTTGGGGGCGGGCCCTGGTAGCATTACACTTTATAGGTTTGGCAGCAGTTTGCAAGAGCAAAAAGTCCAAGTAAGTGAATCGGCAACTAAGTGGCTATCGGCGAAGGTTCGAGTAGTACTTTTGCTGGAGGGCGCGGCATCTTTCTGCATGATCCAACGCATCTGACAGGTCGTGGAGCGCGCGAGCAAGCGGACCTCGCTTGACTTGACTATCCGGCAGATGATTAAGTAGTTGTTTATTTTCCGCCAGTTCCTAAGAGACGTGTCAGCAGCGGGCGGTTTCGCCGGCGCCGGGTAAAGACTCGCGCTCGGGCTCTACTCTCCATTTATGATCGGTGTGCGCCGGAGGAAAAGCGTAATGGGAAATGGCCGTCGGTGGTCGTCGGGAACAGGTTCGAGAAGCAGAATGCGATGGGTCCGGGTCGCGGGAGCTGGTTTGGTTTTGCTGTTGATGGCTTGCGTGGTGTTTGGATTGAGCTCCCGCCGCTATGCGCAGAACGCGTCGGCCCAGGTTCCTGGATCTCCGCTTGCAACCGCCTTGGGAAGGTCTGGTGCGAAGTCGAAAACGACGCCGGACGCAAGATCCATCCTGAGCCATCTTCCGCTTATTTTCGAGCTGAATCAGGGCCAAGCCAATTCCCACGTGAAATTTATCGCGCGCGGGTCGGGATATAGTATTGGTCTCGATGGAACCGGAGCCGTGCTGGCCATGCGGGGGGAGCAGCGATCTTTACCAGGTCAAAGCAAGCCACGTAAAAGCAGGCCAGGTCAAAGCAGGTCCGGTCAGAGCGTCGAGTTGGTGCGCATGACGCTGGTTGGGGCGAACCCTATGGCGGAGGTCTCAGGAAGCGATAAGCTTCGAGGCACAAGCAACTATTTCCTCGGGAACGACCCCAAGCAGTGGCGTAGAGGCATTCCGCAGTTTGCCGCAGTTCAATACAAAAGCGTCTATCCGGGAATCGATCTGGTTTTCTACGGAAGCCAGGGACACTTGGAGTATGACTTCAAGGTTGCCCCCGGCGCCAGCCCCGCGCAAGCTGAGATGCAGTTTGATGGCGCGACCAAGCTGGAGTTGAGTGGCGGGGACTTGATTCTCCGAGGAACCAGCGCCAACGTCCGCCTGCAGGCTCCTCACATTTACCAGAGTGTCGCTGGGCAGAGGCAGGATGTGGAAGGGCGCTTTGTCCTGCGTGCGGCCAATCGCGTCGGCTTTGAGGTCGGTGCGTATGACCGGGCAAGGGAACTGGTGATTGACCCTACGGTGAACTATTCCACCTATTTCGGCGGAACGGGAAATGAAACTTCGCCATCGATTGCGGTGAATGGGGACGGCAACATCTACCTGGCAGGATCTACGACCTCTACCAACCTGCTCACGACATTTCCGTCGCCGGAGACTCCCTCCCAGGCTACGCTGAACGGCGCACAGAATATTTTTATCCTGAAGCTGGATCAGACGCTGGGTATAAACGGCGTGATGTACCTAACCTATTTGGGAGGCAGCGGGACCGACACGAACGCAGGGCTTGGGGTAGACACAACGGGTACGGCCTACGTCGCGGGCACGACCACGTCGACGAACTTTCCAACGGTCGGCGGATACCAGAGTGCGCCGGAAGCTGGCAGCACGGGGACGTCGCACATTTTCGTAAGCGCTTTGAGTGGACTGGACAGCCTGGCGGCGGCGCCCGCGGCACCTCCCGCTCTAAAATACTCCACTTACCTCTCCGGGAGCGGCACGGACGTTGCCAGTAGTTTAGCCATCGACAACAATAGCGATGTCTTCATCACTGGCACAACGACCTCCAAAGATGTGAACACCGGTTTTCCGTCAAGCTCCCTACCCGCTCCCTACCAGCCGGCGCCGGCAGCCAATTCGACGATCCAGTTCTTTGTGACCGAGGTAAATACCAAGACCAGCGGAGTTAACAGCGTACCTTATTCAACCTACTTCGGCGGCAACAACGGGACGATCGCCATTGGCGGCGGGATTGCGGTCGATACGAACGGAAACATTTACTTCAGCGGCACGACGAATTTCTATAACAGTGGCGAAGGCACGAACGGAACGGGTGGACTGACGGCAGGTGATTTCCCGATATTGGACGCGTATCAGCCATGCCTCAACACGCCACCCCCCGTTACTATCACCTATCCGGTGAACTGTCCCGCAGTGGCGAACCCGGAGCCGTGGGATGCTTTCGTTGCCAAGTTGAATCCTACGAATGCCACCCAGTTAATTTTCTCTACCTATCTCGGTGGGTCTAACGACGATTCATCGACTGCACTCACCATCGATACCGGAGCAGCTGCCATCTACATCACAGGAGTGACCAACTCTCCGAATTTCAACATTCCAACCGGAGTCGGAGAGTTCCAGCCCTGCCTGAATGGTCCCTTGCTCACGACATGTTCGACGACCCCGAACACGACCAACACCGATGCTTACGTAGCAAAGTTTACCAATCCGACGGCGACTTCCGGCACCACCGCAACGAGCGTTGGTCTGAGTTATTTTTCCTACATTGGCGGATCTCTAGACGATAGCGGGCTGGCGATTGCCGTGGATACAGCCGCGGGTGCACTTGTTACCGGCACGACCGATTCAACCGATTTTCCAGTCGTTACAGCGACCGGGACGGTTCCGATCCAAAGCCACCTGGCCGGAACGCAGAATGCTTTCTTTGCCCATATCAATACAACAACGACCAGCGGCACGAGTACGGTTGGGTCTTACGCGACTTATTTCGGCGGCAACGGCGTGGATCGCGGCACCAGCATCACTATCGATCCTGCGCTGAATATATATTTTGCCGGCGACACTACTTCCACGAACTTTCCGGTGCGAGGACCGCTTCAGGCTACGCTCAATGGCACTGGCACCGGACCGAACAGTGACGCGTTCGCGGTTCAGCTGCAAACTGCAACCGATTTGTGCATCCGGTGCGTGGCACCCATACTCTCGCCTGCTTCAGGAGCAGTGAGCGCCGGCAGCCAGATCACAATGACTTTTACCATCACCAACGAGGGACCGGACCTGGCCACCAACATCACGGTGAGCGGCCAGCTTTCCTCCAATACATCGGCTACTTTTGACAGCGCGACCGCGCAGGCGGGGACGTGCAGCGCTCCCAGCGGCAACAACCTGGTGTGCACGATCCCCACCTTGCAATCGGGTTCCACGTCCACCGTAGCCTTTGCAGCAACGCCGACGAAGGCAGGCGGCGGTTCGATGATCGCCACCGTCAGCAACAGTAACAATACAAATCTCAGCAACACGAACACTGCTTCGTTTACCGCCACCTCTTACTCGGTGAGCATCAGTCCCTCCAGCCAGACCGTGGTCGCCGGGAATACAGCGACCTATTATGTGTTGGTCAATCCGACGGGAAGCTTCGGAGCGAATGTTTCCCTCACTTGCGGTTCTCTCCCGGTAGGGGCCAGTTGCGGTTTTGCTCCGGCCACCCTCACTTTTAATGGCGCCGGTTCTCAATCGAGCACACTGAACTTGACAACGACGGTTCGCCCTCCGATTACGATCAGTTCGGTAAAATCGCGGGTACCGCCTTATGCCGTCTGGTTGATGGCCCCGGGCCTGGCGTTATTGGGGCTGGGCGGCAGCAAGCGCAGAACGACCCGGCTGCTGGGCTTCCTCGCACTCTCTACGCTCTTCGCGATGATCGTCCTGATACCGGCTTGCAGTAAGACCAAGCAGCAGCCGACGGTGAGTGGAACACCCGCGGGATCGTATCCTCTGCAGGTGACGGCAGCGTCGGGATCGTTCACGCAGAGTGCAGGGTTCAGTCTGACGGTGCAGTAGGGCCGGAAGATCTTTCATCACCCGAACGATTACTTCCGACGAGCTTTACTTTTGCGATCTTGATGGCAGTCAGGCTCCGGCAGAGAGCCTGTGGTGGCTTTTAGCTTCGGCGATTCCATATTGCCGAATCTTGTAGAGAAGGGCTTTATAGCTGATCTGCAAAAGCCCGGCAGCCTGTTTGCGATTCCAGTTGGTCTGTTCGAGCGCTTGCCGAATCGCTTCTCCTTCGGCCTCATCTTTGGCGCTGCGGGCCAGCGATTTCAATCCGCCTCCCGCTTCTCCACTTCTTACTCCTGACTCGGGATGAGCTCCGCCTCCGGCGGTACCGTCAAGGCGCGGCTGCAATTCGGCTGCAGCCAGATTCTCGTCCCCCAGGATCAAGTAACGCTTTAAGAAATTGTTGAGCTCCCGCAGGTTGCCGGGCCACGAGTGCCTTTGGCATGCGTCCAGAAGGGCAGGCGACAAAGGAAGCTGAGGTCGCGCGTACTGTTCTGCCATGCGGGTCATGGAATGCTTTAACAGAATCGGAATTTCTTCCTTGCGTTCCCGCAGCGGCGGCAGTTGCAGGGTGAAGGCGTTCAGGCGGTAGTAGAGATCTTCGCGCAAGCGCTTGGTAGCCAGCGCCTGAGGAATATCTATGTTCGTGGCTGCGAGAATGCGCACGTCCACCTTAATGATGGAACGGCTGCCGAGCCGCGAAAATTGCTGGTCCTGCAACACGTGCAGCAGCTTGGCCTGCAGAGACGGCGGCATCTCTCCAATTTCATCGAGCAGAATGGTGCCTTTGTTGCAAAGTTCAAATTTGCCTGGCTTGGCATGTGTCGCCCCGGTAAAGGCTCCCGGTTCGTAGCCGAAGAGTTCGCTTTCCAGAAGATCGGCGGGAACAGCCGCGCAATTTACCTTTAAGAATGTTCGGTGCGCCCGGGGTGAAAGCTTGTGAATCAGACGAGCGAGCACTTCCTTGCCGGTGCCGCTTTCACCGAGCAACAACACCGGGATATCGACGTTGGCAACGAGCGCGGCTTGCGAGCGAATTTTTCGCATCGCCGGGCTGGCGGCGATGAAGAACACGTCGTCGGCAATCTCCTCAACTTCGCCTCCGACCGGTCCCTTCCCCTGACCCAGGCACTGATGAATCACTGCATCCAGTTCCGCCTTCTGAAAAGGTTTGGTGAGGTAGTCGTGCGCCCCCAGGCGCATGGCCTGCACTACCTTGCGCGTGTCGTTTACGCAAGAGAGCATCACCACCTTGGCTGCGGGCCGTTTCTGGCGAAGTTGTTCGAGCGTCTGCAGACCGTCGATGCCGGGCATGAGTACATCGAGGAGCACAAGATCCGGCTCCATTCCATTCTGCACGCGCTGCAGAGCCTCTTCGCCGGTCGATGCTGTCTCGACTTTGTAATCGTCGACTTCGAGCAACGTACGGATATAGCGGAGCATGGCAGGCTCGTCATCCACCAGAAGGATCTTGGCGGTATCGCTCATTGCTTCTTCCCTTTGCCGTTAGGGCCCGCCGAAGGCTTGAAGGGAATCAGAAATGAGAATTTGCAGCCCGCGCCCGAATCGCTTTCTACCCAGACTTTGCCAGCCATACCCTGGACCAGGCGGCGTACAATCGCGAGCCCGAGGCCCATACCCTCCTGATTTTCATTACTCGGCAGACGAAAGAAATCATCAAAAACTTCCTGATGAAATTCAGCCGGAATTCCCGGACCGGTGTCAGACACGCTGACCTTCACGGAGTTGGGTTGAGAATTGGGGTGACGGCGCCTTTCGCCCGCTGACGCAGGCTGGGCCGCTGCACGGCGTTCCCACATGTAAGGCTCGGCATGTAACCACACCGTACCTCCTTGAGGGACAAACTTAAAGGAATTTTCCAGCAAATTTGAGATCACGCGTTCCAACTTGGGAAAATCAAATGCAAATTCGGGTAGCTTGTCATTCGCCAGGAAATAGAGAGCCAGTCCTCTCTCCTGAAATCGTGTCGACCACAGACGGCACACGTCGGACAAGCACTCGTTAATGTCTCCGATTGCGAACTGCATCTTCAGGCCGCCAGTCTCAAGCGCGCTATAGGTCAGGAAGTCTTGAATGAACTGCTGCAGGCGTTTGCCGCTGGCTTGCATGTCGCGCAGCACTTCGCGCTGACGCTCGCTGATCGGGCCCAGTTTCTCGCTCTGCAGCAACTCAACGTAGCCGTTCAGGATGGCCAACGGAGTTTTCAAATCGTGTGCAGCTGACCCAAGTGCGTTGGTGGTGCGCTGGAATCGCTGTTGCAATTCGGAGTATGCCTGCGGAAGATCAGCCGGACTTGGCATCCCCGCTATTGTTGCCGGAGGCGCTGGCGATTCCTCCTTTCCTTGCGCAGGCTCGGGAAGACAAATGTTCTTTTGGACGGTGGCCATAAGGAATAGCTTGCGATCCGCACAGAGGGGGGGGGGTGCACTCAACCATTTTTGCAGAAGAGTGCTGTAATAAAAGCCTATGCCAGGTTACTTTTCGTTGTCAACGAAAAATGCAAGCTGATTACCCAAGTGTAGCAAAAGCTTGCACTTTACCAGCAGTCAGACTATGCTGTCTGCCTTGGCCCACGAAAGAGAGCTCGGCCCCCTGGGGATAATGGGAAGCCGATCGTTGGAAGTCTCTTCGCGGTGGGAGAGGCCGCGAAGACAGTGTATCGCCGGCTTTCATAGGGTTCACTCTGCGGATCTTACCGCTAGCTTCGGGTTTGGCCCCAAAGGTGCTTGAAATGTTACGGAATTCAGCGAAGGAAGGGTGTGCGTGAACGCAAAGACCCCCATGGCAGAGCGCCGTAAATGGCCGCGCTTGCCTTTGGCAATCCCCGTCTTTGTCAGAACCCGGATTGAGCAGGATCGAGAGTTCCTGGAGTTTGCGACCGCGCTCAACGTTTCCGCGGGAGGAATGCTGGTGGCGCTTCGCCGCTCTCTTCCGCCCACAGCAGAGGTTTCGCTCGAGATTCCAAGCGCGCCTTTAGCCGCGTTGGCTGCTCTGCCGAAAGTTTCTCGCACCCTGCGCGCGAAGATACTTCGAACCGAACATGCGGAAGCCTACAACCTGATTGGCCTGAAGTTTTCGCGGCCGCTGGTAAATGACCGAGCCAAAATCAAATCATCGCGACGGAAACACTCTTCTTTCGTGTGAAAAGCTTTTCTTACGGTTCAGGCCCAAACTCCCTTGTTCTAAATGCCTCCCGCATTAGCCGTCGATTTCCACAGGTAATCTTTAGTAAGTTGCTTTTGATCAAGAAGATAGACTAGCCTTGTGCAGAATCGACTTTCCCTCAGCTTTGGTATTCCGGATGCACGCGCGTAGCCGTGCGCCGAATCGTTAAAGCCTTATGAGCCTTTCAAGTCCAGTTAGTTCCCTGGTGCAACCCCTCGGAGAGATGCCTCCGGAGGCCGTTGTTTTTGGGGGAACCGACGCCATGAAAGCTCTGCGCGAACGGCTCGTGAAAATAGCGGCAGCGAATGTACCTGTACTGATCCAGGGCGAAAGTGGGACTGGTAAAGACATCATCGCGCGTATGATTCATGCGACATCGCCGTGGAAGAGTGGACCCTGGGTGAAGGTGAATTGTCCTGCAATTCCGGGAACGCTGCTCGAAAGTGAACTTTTCGGCTACGAGAAAGGCGCCTTTACCGGCGCGTTCGGCACCAAACCTGGCCGCGTGGAAATGGCACATCGCGGCACTTTGTTTCTCGATGAAATTTCCGAACTCGACATGAGTTTGCAGTCGAAGCTGCTGCAACTGCTTCAGGACGGGCAGTTCTGCCGCATCGGCGCGCAGGAAGACAAGAAAGTGGAAGTGCGCGTCGTATGCGCCACCAATCGGAAGCTGGAGGAGGAGATCGCGAACGGCACGTTCCGTGCGGATCTGTTCTACCGCATCAATGTTGTCAACCTTCACATGCCGCCGTTGCGGGAGCGAACTTCCGACCTACCGGAACTCATCACCTATTTCCTCGAAGCTTATAACCGGAAATTCAACTCACGAGCCAAACCGCTTTCGGTCGATTTGATGAGCGCTTTGAGGAAATATTCCTGGCCCGGGAACGTGCGTGAGTTGGAAAACCTAATCAAACGCTACGTTATTCTGGGAACCGAGGATGCCATCGCTGGCGACCTGCGCCCGCGTGAGTTTGATTTCTTCAGTGCCGACGTTGCCGTCGACGGACCCATCTCGCTGAAAAAAATAACTCGGCAGGCCGTCCATGAGTTCGAACGCAAGATCATTCTGAAAGTGCTGCAGCACCATCACTGGAACCGCAAGCAGGCCGCTCGAGCGCTTAACATTAGCTATCGAGCGCTGCTCTACAAGATTCGCGACGCCGGCCTACCTTCGAACCGCACCGCCCGCCGTCCCCAGGCTGTGGCGCCCAGGAATCACGATAGCGCGGCAAGCTGACTTCAGAGCCTTCAGTTAGGATGGCCAGAGTTCAGATCAGGCCTTGGCGGATTCTCGACAAGAATTCTTCGGCATCCGAGCGCGTTTTCTGGAGGATCGTGGTGTCGCCTTCCGACTCCATCGCCACTTCTCGCGGGATCTGTTCCGCGGCATCTTTCGGTTTGTAGCCACGCACGATTAGAATTCGCGCACGGTCTAGGAAAATATTCTCGAATTGCGGTTTTGCTTTTGCTCTCACCTTCGCACTGACGCTCGCGAAACTGAATCGCGGCGAATGCGCCACTGGCGCTCTCAGCTTCTTCTCCGGCTAACAACCTAGGTCTACATCGTGCAACCCGTAGCCATTGCGGGCTGTAGTGATTCTCTACAAGCGACGGGAGTCAGCAATCCGCTTTACGCAATTGGCCACGAACAATTGATGTCCGAGGTGCATAGTCGGAGGAAAAAGTTTTAGTGAATCGCCTCATTCAGAGATTGCTCTTGAAGTCTGTTGATCGAGAAGATAAGGCATTGCAGCCGCAAGAGGAACGACGTTCTCAGAAGCTATTCGCCAGTCAAATCAAAATCTACTAACGTATCCATTGG
>Ga0182018_10005323_pt1 | contig 10404 bp, 7 predicted proteins | sample 812P2MmetaG_FD_120490 | JGI IMG/M metagenome (GOLD analysis project Ga0182018, IMG submission 120490) | Permafrost microbial communities from Stordalen Mire, Sweden - 812P2M metaG | ecosystem: Environmental > Terrestrial > Soil > Wetlands > Permafrost | place: Sweden: Stordalen | collected... | reverse complement strand
CGGATTTTTCTCACCTTCCAACACACTGCAAGTTTGTCGGGCTAATGCCCCAATGGGATTTTCTGAACTTCATCGCTGAGAAAGCAAAAGATTATCCGCAATTCCATTTACGCATGGAGACAGAAGTTACCGATCTAATTGTAGAAAACGGGCGGGTCGTAGGTGTAAGCGCAAAGATTCCGAGCGGCACTCTCGAACTGCGAGCGGACTTAACTGTTGGAGCGGATGGCCGCCATTCGATCGTTCGCGAAAAAGCGGGCTTCGAGGTGATTGACCTCGGCGCTCCCATCGACGTGCTATGGATGCGCGTATCACGGTTGCCCAGCGATCCCCCTCAGACCCTCGGCCGCTTCCGTGCCGGAAAATTTCTGGTGACGATCGACCGCAGTGATTACTGGCAGTGCGCGTACGTAATCGCAAAAGGCGAATTCGCCGCAATTCAGCAGAAAGGATTACCTGCGTTCCGCGGAGACATCGAGAGCCTCGCGCCATTTCTCCGCGGGCGCACAGCCGAATTGAAGGACTGGAACGATATCAAGCTGTTGTCAGTTGCTGTCGATCGCCTACGCCAGTGGTCGCGCGCGGGACTTCTGTGCATCGGTGACTCAGCACATGCGATGTCACCGATCGGAGGCGTGGGCATTAATCTCGCGATTCAAGACGCCGTCGCCGCCGCGAACATATTATGGCAGCCGCTGTTAAATGGCGCGCCGAGCGAGGAAGAACTTCGTAAGGTCCAAAAGCGCCGCGAGTTTCCAACGCGAATGATTCAGGGATTTCAAGTGTTCGCGCACAAGCGTTTCATCGGTCCTGCTTTGAGTTTCAAAGGCCGCATCGAGCGCCTTCCGTTGCCCATGAAGCTCCTGCAGCAATTCCCGGTGCTGCGGCGAATTCCAGCCCGCTTCATTGGAATGGGTCCTCGCCCCGAGCACGTCCACACGCCTGATGCGAATTTGCAGGCCGCGCGCGAGTGAAAGCCTTTAGCGAACTTTAGGGGGCGTTCTTTGTAGCGAGCATCGCCAAGAATGGCTATCGCAGCAGCACCTGTAGCGCCGCACCGCCTTTCGTGCGGCACGTTATCGGCAACCGCGAGGGCGCATGCTTGCGCGGTTAGATAAATAGCGCAACGACACACTTTGTGGTAATTGGGTTACCTCAAGAAACTGGTTCAAGCGTCGGGCCGCGAGGATACTAAACTGCAGATAGAGATGTGTCCAACGGCACGCAAGGAGAACTCTCAATGGAAACCGCGATCGGTGTTTTCAATTCGCGCGATCGAGCCGAAAAAGCCTTGAAGGAGCTTTTGCATCGCGACGTCCCCAAGGAATCGATCGTCTTCCTGACGACTTCTGAAACCGAGGCCGCCAGCCTGGCGATTGAATTCGGCGCCCTGGCAGGCGGCGTCGCCGGCGGCGCAGCGGGGGTCACGAGTGCCCTTGTGGTGACGACTCTATTCCTGATTCCAGGTTTCGGGCCTGCTCTGGCGCTGGGTATCGGCGCGACGGCCCTCCTTGGTTTGGCGGGCGCGGGAGTCGGCTCGGTGGCGGCAAAAGCGGCGTCAACAGACCGCAGCATCCCGCAACCGATGCCTGACAATAGGGATGCTGAACTGTTCCGTAATGTTTTAAAGGAAGGCCGCTCCCTGATCATCGTGAGGACGAACTACCATGATGTCGCGAGCGCAGCATGCGCCATCCTCGATCGAATGGGACTCAGCTTTCAACAACCTCCAAATCTAAAAATACATGTCGCTACGCGAGAGGTTGGCGACGTCAGCGTTGTGGACATCAGCGGAAGAATTACGCTCGGCGAAGGGAACGTGATACTCCGCGACATCGTTCGCGGATTGGTGCGTGAGGGAAAAACGAAGATCGTCCTCAACCTCGCCGGCGTCGAACACATCGACAGCGCCGGCATCGGAGAGCTTGTGGGCAGTCACACCGCGGTCCACAGGGCCGGCGGGAAATTGAAGATGGCCAATCCCGGCACCCGAGTGCAAGACATGCTCAAGATGACCAGCTTGAATACGGTGTTCGATATTCACCACGATGAAGCCAGTGCAATCAAGTCCTTTGGCCAGCACTCCGGTGCGACGGCGTAGCGCGCAACTAAATAAACGTCGGGCGCGCGCCTCTTTCCGAAGAAGGCCCCGCAATTTGCGAATCGTCGGCTTTGCCTTTCGGAGGAAGCCCCCGCAATTTGCGGATCGTCGGCTTTGCTTTTCGGAGGGAGCCCCCGATTTTATGCGAGGGAAGGAGCGCTTTAGCGCTCCGGAAGAGTTTCGCTTACGATCAATGGGCTTTAGCGCTGGCCTCCGAGAAATCCCGGGGCTAAGAAAGTCCGCGCAGCCCCCTCGAATTCTTGTAGCGAATCGCTAAAACGATGCATCTAAGAACTGGATGAACACGCAACCGCCGAACCCGAGCCTCACTCCGCGGGAAGTATTATCCGCTTGGGGCAGAATTTTGACCGGCCGAGTGCCGCTGCTTTCCATTGAGATCACGCGCGAGTGCCCGCTCAGTTGCCCTGGATGTTACGCCTACGGCGATACGCACCTCGGAAACGAAGTCACGCTGAGCCAGCTCAGCGATTTGCGCGGTGACGCGCTCGTCGAAGGCGTGCTGGGCCTGGTGCGCAAGCACAAGCCGATTCACGTTTCGCTGGTGGGCGGCGAGCCGATGGTCCGTCACAAAGAGCTTAGCCGGATCCTCCCCGCGTTGAGCGATATGGGCGTCTTCACGCTGGTTGTCACCAGCGCCGTGATTCCCATCCCGGCGGAGTGGATGAAGATCCCGCGCATGCGCGTGGCCGTGTCGGTGGACGGGCTGCCCGAAGATCACGATATTCGCCGCAAACCCGCGACGTACGAGCGCATCCTCAAGAATATCGAAGGCCGCGAGGTCAATATCCATTGGGTGATTACCCGCCCAATGCTCGCGCGGCCGGGCTACCTCGAGGATTACGTAAAATTTTGGCAAGAGCGGCCAGAAGTGAACCGCATCTGGGTGAGCGTTTACACTCCTCAAATTGGCGAACAGAGCCCTGAGATGTTGACTGCGGAAGACCGCGTAGCCATGGCCCGGCAACTGCCGTGGTTGTGCGAGAAATATCCCAAGCTGCTGGTCACTGAGGGCATGGCGCAAGCATTCGTCAACCCGCCCAGCAATCCCGATGACTGCCTTTTCTCCAAAATGTCTGCAAATTATTCCGCCGATCTAAAAACTCGCGTCGAGCCGTGTGTTTTCGGCGGCGCTCCCGACTGCTCCCAATGCGGCTGCGCCATCAGCGGTGCTCTGCACTGGATCCGAACGGTGAAAGTTGTAGGCCCCTTGAAGGTTGGCCACTTCGTCAGCGGCTCGATCGGAGTCGGACGCACGGTCAACCGCCTGCGTCAAGATTCCGTGAAGCCTCCGCGCTGGGACCCAGACGCCGCAAAGCCGAAGCCCGGCACCGGCCTCGTCCAAATCGGCTCGTAAAACTCTTCCGCACCATCCACGAAAAGAGTTTCGTCCGTCAGCTACCGATTCGGGCATCAGGTTGACTTCGGTCAGAGCGTCCCATAACCTAATCCTTCACGTAAGAAATTCGCGCTGCAAAATGAGCTGAGCGGCGCGAATAAACCCACGCCAGCACAATAGAAGGATGGTCGAGCAATGTCAGATTTAAAGCTACCGCTGCGCTCCGAGGATTTCTCGGAATGGTACAACCAGCTAGTGTTGCGCGCGGAGCTTGCCGACTACGCACCCGTGCGCGGCTGCATGATCGTGCGGCCGTACGGCTGGGCATTGTGGGAGAACATCACGGCGCAGCTCGACCGCCGCTTCAAAGCCACGGGCCACGTGAACGCGGCGTTTCCGCTTCTGATTCCGCGCAGCTTCATTGACAAGGAAAAATCGCACGTCGCAGGATTTTCGCCCGAACTCGCGGTGGTGACGATCGGCGGCGGCGAAAAGCTCGAAGAGCCGCTAGTGATTCGCCCGACGTCGGAGACGATCATCGGCCACGCCTACGCGAAATGGATTCAGTCGTACCGCGACCTGCCAGTCCTAATCAATCAATGGAACAGCGTGGTCCGCTGGGAGCTGCGCACGAAACTTTTTTTGCGGACGCTCGAGTTTTTCTGGCAGGAAGGCCACACGGCACACGCCACGCTCGAAGAAGCCGAATTCGAGACGCGGCAAATGCTCGATATCTACGCGGACTTCGCCATCAAGGAAGCCGCCGTCCCCGTGATTCCAGGACGCAAATCAGACTCCGAAAAATTCGCCGGCGCGGACATCACCTATTCGATCGAAGCGATGATGGGCGATGGCAAAGCGCTGCAGGCCGGCACGTCTCACAACCTAGGACAGAATTTCGCCAAAGCCTTCGAGATCCGCTATCTCGATAAAGGCGGCGTGCTGCAGCATTGCTGGACGACGTCCTGGGGGCTTTCGACTCGCTTCATTGGCGCGATCATCATGGTGCATGGCGACGATCAGGGATTGATTTTGCCGCCGCGCCTGGCGCCATTCCAGGCGGTGATCGTCCCGATTTACAAGACGGACGATGAAAAAGCCTCGGTGATGGATGCGGCGCGGAAAATTCGCGCGGAACTGGTGGCGGCGGAGATTCGCGTAAAGCTGGACGAGCGCGACGGCATTAGCCCCGGATTCAAATTCAATGATTGGGAAATGCGCGGCGTACCCCTGCGAATCGAGCTAGGCCCGAAGGACGTCGCGAAGGGAAGCGTGGTCCTGGCGCGTCGGGATCGTCCCGGCAAGGAAGGGAAGTCATTCGTGCCGCAAGCGGGATTGGCCGACGCGGTGAAAACGATGCTCGTGGAGATTCAGCAGGCCCTGTTCGATCGCGCGCTGGCGTTCCGCAAATCGAATACCGCGGAGCCCAAGGACTACGGCGAATTCAAGGCAGCCGTCGAGCGCGGATTCGCGCTCGCGCACTGGTGCGGCAGCGAAGATTGCGAAGTCAAAATCAAGGAAGAGACAAAAGCCACCATGCGTTGCATTCCGCTCGAGCAATCCGGCGAGCCCGGCAAGTGTATTTTCTGCAGCCAAGGATCGAAGGAAAAGGCGATTTTCGCCAAGGCCTACTAACTCGTTCCATCCATGTTTCGAGGCTTCAAGCGCTTGTTCTCAGTCCTCGGATATTCCGGCCCCCGGTCAAAGGCTCCGAACCCCTGGAACCATTCGACTTAACTCGAGTTAACTTCTCGCGAACATCGCTCGGCGTCCCTTCTCGACACCCCCAAATTGAGATGCTAGCCTGAATTGCATATTGTTTGGATTGAAACAGGGCGACGCAGCTTTTATGGGGAAAGAATTGCGATACCGCGAAACAGGTGTGGGCAAGATCAGCGGGATCTTATTCCTGGCGTTCGTAGCGCTATGCGTGTACGTCGGCATCAAAGCCGGCCCGGCCTTCATGAACAATTACGAGATGCAGGATTCCATGCAATCCGAGGCACGTTTCGCGCTCAGCAGCCGCAAAACAACGGAAGAAGTCCGTACTGACGTCTACGCCGAAGCGCAGAAGCTTGGCCTGCCTGTTGAGAAAAAAGACATTCGCGTCAAATATCCGGGCATCGAGCAGGGCTTAATGGGCCAGGTGGATCTTGACGTTGATTACACCGTCAACGTCGATCTGGGCTTCTACAACCTTCAATTGAATTTTCATCCCCACGGGGACAACCACACCATCTAATATAGGAAGTGCCTCCGAGAAGAGCAGGGAGCTGGGGCGTCATCCCGCTGCTGTCCGGCCAAGCTTGGCCGATTACCGCCCGGCGCTGACCAGGACGCTCGACCAACGGCAGCAACGTTCTATTATGGAGCCGCCTCACCGAGGGGCTCTACGGAACGACTTCTCCGAAGGGCTTCACGCTAGCGCGTTACGGCAGGGGGAGACTTGAAGATTCGGCTCGGCCGCGGCTTCTGGACCTCGAAAATCGGCCTCACCTTGCTCGGCACCGCTCTGGGCATTTTTGTCATCGGCGCGGGCATCTGCACCTATTACTACATCTCCTTCGGCCGCATGATTGACGCCCGCCTTTCCGGCCAAATCTTCCAGAACACATCGCGCGTCTACGGCGCGCCGCAAAAAATCTTTACCGGCGAAACGATGAAGCCGGGCGATTTGGCGAGCTATCTCCTGCGCGCGGAATATTCGGAAAGCGACATAGACGGCTCGCCGGGGCAATTCCATGCGGGCAAGGATTTCGTCGAAATTCGGCCATCAAGCGATTCGTATTTCAACGGCGGCAACGGGCTGCGCGTGGATTTCAACGGAAAATCCATCTCACGGATTACAGCGCTCGCCGATAGCGCGTCGCTTACGCAGGCGGAAATCGAGCCGGAGCTGCTGACCAATCTTTTTGACACCACGCGCGAGAAACGGCGTCTCGAGCGCTTCGATGATCTCCCCAAAGAGCTTGTTCAGGCCGTGCTTTCCGCCGAAGACAAGCGATTCTTCGAGCACGGCGGTTTCGACTTCATCCGCATTCTCGGCGCGGCGTGGGCGGATGTTCGGCGCGGCCAAAAAGCGCAGGGCGCGAGCACCATCGACATGCAGCTGGCGCGCAGCTTCTTCTTCACCACCAAGCGCGATTGGAAGCGGAAGATCAAAGAGACCGTCGTCGCCATCGAGCTCGATCAGCGATTCAGCAAGCAGCAGATTTTCGAGCTGTATGCCAACGAAGTTTACATCGGCAATCGCGGCAGCTTCGCCATCCGCGGATTCGGCGAAGCCGCCCAGGCCTACTTTGGCAAGGACGTTCGCGAATTGACGCTCGGCGAATGCGCGTTTCTCGCCGGAATCATTCGCGCGCCGAACCGCTACTCGGCCGCCGAAATCCATCCGGATCGCGCGAATGAAGTGCGCGACCGCGTTCTCGGAGAGATGCTCGAGAACGGCTACGTCACCGCCGCGCAAGTGGACACCGCGAAGAAACAGAAGCTGCATTTCGTCGGCGGCGGCGTGAACTCGAGCGAAGGGCCGTATTTCGTGGACATGGTGAAGGAGCACTTGCTCGAGCAGATTTCGGAAGCCGATCTTGCGAGCGAGAGCTACAGAATTTATTCGACGCTCGATCCCGAACTGCAGCGCGCGGCGGGAGCCGCAGTCGCCGTCGGCGCGGAGAATTTGGACAAGCTTCTCGCCAAGCGCTACGCCAAATGGAAAAAGGCGGGCGAGGCATCGCCGCCCCAGGTGCAAATCGCTCTCGTGGCGTTGGACCCGCGCACGGGCGAGATACGTGCGCTGGTCGGCGGCCGGAACTACGGCGAAAGCCAGTTGAACCACGCGACCGCGCACCGGCAGCCGGGTTCCGCATTCAAGCCGTTCGTGTATGCCGCCGCGTTCGATAACGCCGCGGAAGGCATGCAGCCCGTGATCACGCCGCTGACGCCGGTCGTAGATTCGCCGACCACTTTCACGTTCGACAACAAGACCTACACTCCAAATAATTTTGGCGAGCAGTTCTACGGAAACGTGACCGTTCGCGAGGCTTTGATCCATTCGATGAACGTGGCCACAGTGAAAGTGGCTGAAATGATCGGCTACGACCGCGTCGTCACCGTAGCGCGGCAGATGGGGCTGGGCGCAAACATCCAGGCCACGCCGGCCGTCGCGCTCGGCGCCTACGAGATGACGCCGATAGATGTCGCGGCCGGATACACAATCTTCGCGACCAACGGTACACGCGCCGAACCGATATTCCTGCGCAGCGTGATTGCTGAAGACGGCAAGATCGTCGAAAAAATGGAGCCAAAGACGCGCCCCGCGCTCGATCCGCGCGTGGCTTATTTAGTGACGACATTGATGGAAGACGTCATCAATCACGGAACCGGCGCAACGGTTCGCGCGATGGGATTCACGCCGCCAGCCGCCGGGAAGACGGGAACGTCGCGTGACGGCTGGTTCGCGGGATTTACGTCGAACCTCGTATGCGTGATCTGGGTCGGCTTTGACGACAATCGCGATCTCGGACTGTCGGGCAGCATCTCGGCGGCGCCCGTCTGGGGCGATTTCATGAAGCACGCCGTCGCGCTGCCTGAATATAGCGACACGAAACCCTTCGAGTCGCCCTCGGGCGTCGTGCAAGTCGCGATCGATCCGCAGTCCGAACAACTCGCCACTCCGCAATGCCCCACCACGCGCGATGAAGTTTTCATCGCCGGGACCGAGCCCACAGAGTTCTGCTTCATTCACGGCGGCCGCGCACTCTCTCACGCGCCACCGGTTTCGTGGCTGGCGCATCTGTTCGGCAAGGGCGATTCTGCGTCTCCTCCTCCCCCTGCGGGGGCAGCGGCCGGGTCGAAGAATGAGAATGCCGGGCAGGAGAAGGCCGACGGTCAACAGGACGCCGACGCGCAAAAGAAAAAGTCCGTATTGCAGAAGATTTTTGGTATCTTTGGGGATAGCAAAAGTAAGAAGCCTGCGGATCAGCCTAAACCAGACCCGAACCAGAACCCGTAGGCGTCAGGCGCGGAACGAAGGAGAAGTATGATGATCCGCCTCGCCGCATGTGTCCTACCTGCCGTTTTCCTTTCAGCTTCAATCGCCTGTGCCCGACAGCCCCAAACATTCGATCGCGTGGCGCAGGCCGCGAGCTCGGCGCCGTCGAATGCCTCGGACAGCGCGCCCGGAACTTCGCGCGCGACCCAGGAAATGCGCGGCGACATCATGATGGCGCGAAAGATGTATCCCGAAGCCATTCACGCCTACGAGCTGATTCTCGCCACTGCGCCCAACGACGCGACGCTGCTCAACAAGATCGGCGTGGCCTATCAGCAGGACGCCGAGATCGCCACGGCCGGCCGCTATTACAAGCGCGCGATGAAGGCCAACAAGACGTACTCGAGTGCGATCAACAACCTTGGAACCATCGAATACGAAAAGAAACATTACGGCAAAGCGATTCATCTATATAAACAGGCAATGTCGTTGAAGCCCGCGAGCGAGATGGGCACGCTTTACAGCAATCTCGGCTACGCCTATTTCGCCGACAAAGAATTTCCGCAAGCTCTCGATTGCTTCGAAAATGCCCTGGCAATTGACCCGGATGTTTTCGGCCACCACGGAGGATACGGTTCGACCATCCAGCAGCGCTCAACCACCGATCCAGGCCTCTTCAATTTTATGGTGGCGAAGACCTTCGCCAAGCAGGGTGATGTCGAGCGTTGCGCGCACTATCTAAAGATGGCGCGCGACGACGGCTACAAGAAAATGGCCGAAGTTCAAACCGACCCTGAATTCGCCCGCGTGATCAAAGATCCGCGCGTCCAGGAAGTCTTGCAGACCACCCCTTCCTTCGCCGGCGATTCGGATTCGCAGAAGCCGCAACCGCCTCAACAGTGATTCGCAAATTGCGCGCGTAATTCGCGATTTTTGTTCGTGGTATCATTCGTCGCGGAGCGAGTTGTAAGTTGTCCGCGTTTGCCTTCTCCGCACCTCATCTAGCAGCTTTTTCAGCCCAGGACGCTTTATCGCGAAACACTGCCCGGTTCCAAACGAACCGGGTCGAACCGCGTCAAATAGAGCACCATTTTTGTATCGATTAGAAATGACGTCCGTGTTTTGTTTTGTTTGGGTTACCGCGATTTCTAATCGTTTTAGTGTATCGATTAGAAATGGCACCGGGACGACCTCGGCTGCCATCGTTTCTGCCGCGTAAGTGAGTTCTCCAGTCATAACTCCGCGACCACCCTAGCAGACGATTATCGATAAATCAAATGACAGGTATGTAATAGTTCCAGTACCAGCTGACACATGGTGGGTTCGGTTTGGCCGGAGTGCAGCCTGTCACATCGTAAGCCAGTGTTGCGCCCACCCATTGAGACCGCCGCGTCTTTCAGAGTTGCCCAACAAATGGCCGGTGGTGACAGACAAAGAATAATTTTCAGTCTTGACTGACTTTGCGGACCGCGAGGCCAATCAGTAACAAGAAAATGACGACCAAGGCAAACGGGATGACCATGATCTTGGGGTCATCGAAACCAAATTGTACGCGAAAGTGTCACGAGTGCTCGCGTTCGCTCTAAGAGGCGCTTTGGATGGAGGGCGTTTGTATCAGCATCTTGCTTTGCTGGCGGCGGGCACGGTGGTTGGGGTCGGTGAATTCGAGCAGTTCGATGGGCGCGCCGTTTTCGACTATGAACGCGACGCGGACGCCGTCGGATGGGCTGTTAGGAGGAATCAGGACTTCGCGGCCAGCAAGCTCGGAAGCGAGATCAGCGACTTCAAACGCGACGTGCGGAACGTGCCGGACGAGATCAGGGATCGCTGCGTCCGCTTCGAAACGCATCCACTCCACGCCGAATTCGCTTTTCTCGTGGCTGACGACAAAGACTTTCAGGTGTTTCAAGTGGGTCTCCCCAGGCTTCGCTTCGGTAGTGGGAATCCCGATGT
>Ga0182018_10005322_pt1 | contig 10404 bp, 4 predicted proteins | sample 812P2MmetaG_FD_120490 | JGI IMG/M metagenome (GOLD analysis project Ga0182018, IMG submission 120490) | Permafrost microbial communities from Stordalen Mire, Sweden - 812P2M metaG | ecosystem: Environmental > Terrestrial > Soil > Wetlands > Permafrost | place: Sweden: Stordalen | collected... | reverse complement strand
CGCCCGGTGCGCCTGGTGTTTGCTCCTACCGGAATGCTGGAGGTTGTCAACGGGCGCTCGGTCTTCGATGCCGCTCCCTATCAACCCGATCAATGGCTCAGTTGCTCAATTTCTGTCGACGCCGCGCACGGCAAGTTCTCAGTCTCGCTCGAGGGCAAAGTCGTCGCGGAGGGCTACACTTTTGCGGAACCCGCCGCTACGGTGGAGCGGTTGTCCTTCCGTACAGGACTGTACCGGGTGCCCGACCCTCCCCAGATGAATCCGCAGCACGGGGATGAACACTCTGACTCGGGCGTGTATTATTACGCGATGACGATTGATCCCGCCCTCGACCATCCGATCGAGGGCGCGACTTATTATATTGATGACGTGCGGACATCCCGCTAGCTTATCTAAGCTAGTGGTCGGCAATGGGATGAACCCCGAACCAGGAGTCGAATCGCATGAGCGAATTCTTGCCTCGCAGGACCTTTCTTGGCCTATGTTCCGGGCTGGCCGCCGCGTTTTCCGCCCGGGCCCGGAACCAGGCTCAAAGCGACGCGCCCGCCGCCGTCCGGTCCGCAGCCAAGCCCCGCCGCAACCTGATCGGAATTCAGGTTTCGCCCTTATTAAAGTTGAGGCACCATCGATTGTTGCTGGCCATCGCTGTCGCCGGATTGGCAGCGGGGCAAACCCCGACTCCCGCATCCAGACCAGTTGGCAAGCTGGGCACAATCGTGGTGTCTCGCAATGGCCATTTCCTCCAATATAAAGATGGAACGCCATTCTTCTGGCTGGGCGATACCGCCTGGAGTCTCTTTCAGAAACTAAGCCGCGAAGAGGCGGAACGCTATCTTGAGAACCGGCGATTGAAGGGATTCAACGTGATTCAGGCCGTGGCGTTCCATGGAACCGGGGAACGCAATTTCTACGGCAGCGCCGCGCTGCTCGAAGGCGACGCCGGCCGGCCCGACGTCTCACCCGGCAGCGATTTTTCGAAACCGGGCGAGTACGACTATTGGGACCACATCGATTGGGTCGTGGACCTTGCGGCGAAGAAAGGCTTATATGTCGGGATATTGCCTACATGGGGCAGCGGCGTCAAAACCAAGACGTTGAATGCTCAAAATGTCGAGACCTATGGGAAGTGGTTGGCCGCCCGATACAAAGACCGGCCGAATCTCTTCTGGATTCTCGGGGGAGACATTCCCGGCGACACCGAGATCACCGTGTGGCAGGCGCTGGGCCGGACCCTTAAGGAAGGCGATCCGAACCACTTGATCACCTTCCACCCATTCGGCAGAACGCAATCGTCGAAGTGGTTCCACACCGAGCCGTGGTTGGATTTCAACATGTTTCAGTCCGGTCACCGCGAGTACGGTCAGGATCCCTCACCGGGGGCGAAGGAAGAAGCCAACTGGCTGTACGTGCGGGAGGATTACGCGAAATATCCGGAAAAACCGACACTCGATGGCGAACCCTCTTATGAAGATATCCCGCGGGGGCTGCACGATCCCAAATATGGCTATTGGACAGACAAAGAAGTTCGCCGTTACGCGTACTGGTCGGTGTTCGCCGGCGCCTGTGGCCATACTTACGGAAACAACGCCGTGGAGCAGTTTTACAAGCCCGGGGCTGGCCCGGGGGCTTTCGCGGTTCGGAACTACTGGTATGAGGGCATCGACGAGCCTGGCGGTGGTCAGATGCAGCATCTGAAGAACTTGATGCTTTCGCGCCCTTACTTGGAGCGCATTCCCGACCAGAGCCTCATCGCGGGCGAGAACGGATCGCGCGACAACTACATCACCGCCTCGCGCGGAAATTCGTACGTCCTTGCCTATACCTACACCGGACGGCCGTTCGAGATCCAGATGGGCTTCATCTCGGGCAACGAGGTCCAGTCCTGGTGGTATGATCCTCGCGACGGTTCCTCACGGCGGATTGGAACATTTCCCAACCAGGGGATTCACAAATTTACGCCTCCAGGGTCGCCGGCTCCGGGCAACGACTGGGTGCTGGTGCTGGACGATTCAGCGAAGAAGTACCCCGCTCCGGGATCCCACTAGCGGAACCCGGCGGGGACAAGGATTTCACCAGGAACCGGCTGTGTGTAGACATCGCGATTCCACCGGGCCGTGCAATCCAGCGTTGACGGCATGCTACAACCGTGAGTTCATGCCCCAGTTCTTGTTCGCTGTCCTGTTTGCCCTCCGTGTTTTCTTTCGAACACGGACCGACACCGCCTCGGAAATCCTCGCTTTCCGCCAGTAGGTCGCTGTGCTCAAGGTTCAAGCCCGGCGATTTTTCGGGCCATTTCCCTCCAAGGCACATGCGGTGGGTAGCTACTCTCCTCTTCCTCGCCGCCCCAATTGTCGCGGCACTGCCGGACGACCCAGCTTTCGAGGCCGTGGCGGTCAAGCCTTTCCCCGCTGGAGAACGAGTCATTTGGAGCGGCTGCATGGGCGGCCCCGGCTCGGAGGACCCAGGCCGCATCACGTGCCAATGCGCCACCCTCAAAATGCTCCTCATGAACGCGGATAAGGTTAAGAATTATGAGGTTGTCGGCCCCGCGTGGCTCGATAACGAACGCTTCAACATCGTCGCCAAGGTGCCCGCCGGCTCGACCCGCGACCAATTGCCGGCAATGTATCGCAGCCTCGTCGCCGAGCGCTTCAAAGCCGTCGTCCACCGCGAAAAGCGTTTGGTAAATGGCTATGCCCTGAGCGTCGCCAGGAACGGGTCGAAGCTCAAACTGGCCGTACTCGAGACGCCGGGCTACACGGAGCCGCAGGCCGACCGCCTGCCTCTCGGCGATGACGGTCTCCTATCCTCCGCCCGTCCACTCTCCGCGCCGGCGCGACGATCCTCTTTCGCAGCGGCCGGGCAAAGCTGCAAGGTGCGGGAATCACCTCGGCTTAGCTCGTGGATCGGATTTCAAACCAGTTGAATCACACATAGTAGACGATACGGCCTTGAACGATCGCTACGACATCACCTTGTATTGGACACCCGGAGATCCGGAACCCGGCAATCGTACCCACCGGACCGCTGAGATGTTGACGGCGGCTTAAAAGAGGCAATCGCGGGTCTTCGCGGTCAGTTCGGGTTAACTGCATCAGAGAAGGCAAGTACCGGCAGGCGGAGTCCATCCTGGACAGGTTTCTCCAGGTGCAGCGGCGCAAGTTGGGTGAGGAACATCCGGGAAATTGATCTGGACCTGGTTGGGAATGTTGGCAAGAAAATCGGTGGTGTTCGAATAGGAGTAGGTGGTAGTGGTGTAGTCGATGCGGCCGGCGTTCAGACGCAGGATGATGCATCCCATTTCAAACATTCAACGCTATGAAACGTACCAGTAAACGGAGAAGCGCTGCCAGAGGCGATTGAGAGGACTCATGGTGACGTCCTGCGCCTGGCCGGTGGTGCGGAACTGGAGCGGCACGCCGCCGGTAGGTTTGATCCAACGCGAAGGATCATCGCCGGCGGCGAGGAAGCCTGGAACGTCCAGGGGCGCCTTGGCCGTGTTGGGGGCCTCATCGCCTCCCGAGATCAGCGCCTCGGTCAGGCCGGCGGTCCCGAGTTCGCCGGCCAGCACAATCGGTCCGTAGCGAAAGGCCTGCACTTTGGCATCGTCGGCCATCTTCTCCACAGTCAAGCGCATAGGGAGTTCCAGCTCGACGCGGTCTCCCTTTTTCCAGATGCGCGAGATGCTCAGGTAGCTGCCCGGGTTGGCGGTGCCTTCGAATGGTCGGCCGTTGATGCGGACCGAGGGGGTCGAGGCGAGCCAGGCCGGAACGCGCAGTTGCATGGTCCATTGGGCCGGCGCTTCGGCATCCACCAGCAGGGCCGTTCGCGGCTCGTCTGGAAACCTCGTCTCCTGCCGCAGACGGATTCGCCTCTCGGGCCAGTCGAGCTCTGAAGCAATGAACAGATTCACGTACAGGCCGTGGTCGTCGTAGTGGTAGATGGTGTTGGTGAGCTTGGCGAACTCCTCGAGAGCGGTCCCCGTGCAACACCAAAAGGTCTGGTCCTCGGTGCACAAAGTCTTCCACGCGCCCGGTGACATGGACAGGTGATAGGTGGTGTGGCCGGTGCCGGGCTGGATGGCGCCCAAGCGGTGATTGAACAGCACGCGCTCGTAGTAATCGATGTAACTCGGGTCGCCTCTCCACTCGTACAGATGGCGGGTCAGCTTCATCATGTTGTAAGCGCAGCAGCACTCCTGGGTTTCCGTGCCGCGGTTGAGCTCGGCTGCGAGGCGGTGCGGCTCCGCGAGCCATCTCTCGGAGTTGGTGGTGCCGCCGGTGACATAGGAGCGGGCTGAGACGACCGTGTTCCAGAAAAAAGCCGCGACATCGTGGAAGCGCGGGTCGCCCGAGAGCTCGTAGCGGCGGGCGGCGCCGATCACCTGCGGGATGTGGGTGTTGCCGTGCAGAATGCGGAGCTCATCACGGCACAAGGCCAACGGATTGAAGAAGACCTTCTTGGTGAAACGGTCGCCCACGCGGGCCCAGCGCGGTTCGTTGGCAACCGCAGCCAGATTGTAAAACACCTCGTTCATCCCGCCGTATTCGATATTCAAGATCTGTTGCATCTCCGCTTCGGATTTGGAAGCGGTCCGCTCGTCCACCCAGTTGGCCATACCGGTCAGGACTTCGAGCGCCTGCCTGTTCCCGCCGTGCGTGTGCATTTCGAGCAGGCCGGCCATGATCTTGTGGGTAGAGTAGAACGCCATCCGCTGGCCGGACGGGTCGGGCGGTGTAGCGGCCAGATACCCTCCGGCCGCGAGCTTGGCCTGACATTTCGCCAGTTCGGAGACCAGTTCGTCGCCGCGGGCTTTCATCTCCTTGTCACCGGTGGACGCGTACAGCAGGCCGCAGGCGGAAAGGTAGTGCCCGACAAAGGTGCCTCGGCCTCTGGAAGTGGGCGCTTCCTTGCCCCCCAAAGGCCGCGCAGTGCTGGGCAGGCCAACGTTCACGCGGTAGTTATGCAGCAGGCGTTCAGTGGTGAGGCGGCTCATGTAACCGCGATTCCATTCGCACGCCTGCCGGACCTCGCCTGGGAGCAAGCGCACCTGGGTCATGGGAAACGGGCGCAGCCGAGGAGTAATGTCCTTGCGGGCGAAGACCAGCGGTTCGGCGAAAGGCTCGACCTCAGGTGTGAGGACAAAAGGGCGCTTGGGCCACGACGGAACCGGCTGCGGCAGCCCTTGAGGCCGATTAGCCGAAGATAGCGCGGCCGGTTGAGCGGGGGCGGATGACTGCGCCGCGAGCGCGGGCAGACCCGCCAGGCTGGCGGCGAACGCTCGGCGGGTATACGTGGGGTGCTTTTCATTCGAGCTCATAGCACTATCCACTAGGTTGCTGGCCACTATGGCATCGAGTTCTTCGGGCATTCGCGGTCTCCTTTTCGCCATGATACAGCATGGTGCGGTCGTCTGTACGAGCCGGCTCGGCGGACGCGCCGGTGCTATTAAGCGCGTGCTTTTCGCCGGTGATCCGGGGGCGCGGCGGAGGCCTGCCCCGCCTGATTCCCGGAGGCTTGACAGGTCGCTCCATATTAGAAGAGGAAGCGCAGCGCCATTTGCATGATTCTCGGGCTGGCGGCCGCGGTCACTTGTCCGAAGGTTGCGCTGGTCTGCGCGCCGGTCGCCGGATTGAAAATCGCGGACGTGTTGACAGTCGTATATTGCGTATGATTGAAAACGTTGTACGCCTCGGCCCGGAACTCGAAATGGAGGCGTTCGTGGAGAGCAACGACCGTCTTGAGCAGCGACATATTCCAGTTATTCGTTCCCGGTCCTCGGAACTCAGTCTTAGCTTCGTTCCCTTGCGTGCCAACGGCCGGCAATTGGAACACGGACGTGTTGAAGAACTCGGCCCAGGTCTGCTTCGACTTGGGCAGCACCGCGCTGCCGGTAATATTGGGGCGGGCCAGCGTGTCGGTGGGCGATCCGGTAATGTCGGCGCCGGTAGTGGTCGTGGCGCTGACGGCCGTCGGCGCGCCGGAGATGAACGCCGCAATCCCGTTGATCTGCCAGTGGTTGATGACCTCGTTCAGGACCTTGTTGTGCAGGTCGGCGCCAGGCAGGTCGTACAACCAGTTGACATTGACTACGTGAGTACGATCGAAGCTCGCCAGGCCGTAGTTATACACGCGAGGGTTTATCAGCGTACTCACCGAGGTAGCGTCGGAATCCACAAAGTCCATCAATTTCGACCAGGTCCAATTTCCGCTGAACTGGAGGTGGCGCACGAAACGCCGGGTCACGCTCACCTGCAATGAATTGTAGTTGGAAGTGGCTCCCGGGTTTCGCAGCGTTACGTTCCCGAATCCCGCGTAAGGCTGGAGAAACGTTGCCGCGAGAGGTGACCCCGGCTTGGTGGGATCCTGGTTCTGGGCAAGGAAGTCCGAGCCGAACGGCACCGATGCCAGGTTCTGCTGCCAATACAGGTGACGGCCCAGGCTGCCCGCGTATGCTACGTCGAGCAGAATGCCATGGGTCATGTTCTGCTGCACCCCCAGACTGCTGGTGTACGCGGACGGAAGCTTTCCACTTCTGTCCATCGTCACCGTGCTCGCCGGGAATATGAAGCCGCTCGCGGAGAGGAGAGTTTTAAGCTGGCCGTAATAGACCGCCGGAGTCTGGATCATAGGGTATTGGTCGGCAGTGGAACTCAACCCCTCCAGGGCGTCGCTGATGCGATCGTATCCTATCCCAAAACCGCCACGGATAGCCGTCTTTGAATTGCCGAACACGTCGTATGCAAACCCGAAGCGCGGTCCCAGATTCACTCCGCTGCCGTTCATCAGTTGGGCTGGATAGCCGGTGTTTCCGTTGGCATAGACGACTCCATTCTGGGAATTCCCCGAACCGGGAGCAATTGCGCCGATAAGAGCCGCGGGATAGACTTGGCCGTTTACCGGGCTTACGCCCATTCGTACGCCGCCCACTAGTGCTGGGCGGATCAACTGCACCGCCTGCGCCGGATTGTAGAGGTTCGGGACCATTTCGACCATGGCGTTTCCCGCCTCGCCCCAGGGCTGGACGATCGAGAAGCGCAGGCCATAGTCGAGAGTGAACCGCCGCGTTACCTTCCAGGTGTCCTGCGCGAACCATTCGATGGAATTGGCGATCATAATCGGATCGGGCTTCGCGCTCGCTTCCTGGTATTCGTTGAACGTCCCGGTGAGCGCGTTGGAGTAGGGATTACTCGTATTCAAGGGATTCGACGTGTTCGTGCTGAAGTCGAAATTGCCGGAGAAATTCGTGGCCGCGTGTCCCTCTATGACCCAGAGCCTTTCGAAATAGAACCCGACCTTGATCGAGTGGGTTCCGTAAACTTTGCTCAGGTTGTCGCCAAAGTCCAGGTTCCGGCGGCCGTTATCCACGGGAAAACGAAGGTCGAAAGTCAGACCCGCCGCACCCGGAATGGACGACCCGAAGGAGAAGCCGGGAAGCACATCCAGTGGGTTAGAAGCCGGAAAGAACTGCCCGGTTGTGAAGCCGACGGTAGTCCGCAGAATGGAATCCCGTGCCGCAGGGGCCGTGCTGTCGTACGATCTTCCGTAGGTGAAGCCGGTCGTGATTTCGTTGACCAGCGTGGGTGAGAAGATGTGCACCCAATGGTCCGCGGAGAATTTCCGAGGGGAGTCCAGGCCGCCGATCACCACCGGGAATCCGGTAGTAGCGCTGACTCCGAGGAAATTGGGCGTCAACTGGTGCAAAGAGTTCATCGTGAAATGCACCGAAAGGGTATCGGCGTCGTCGATCGGCACGTCGAACTTCACCAGGTCGTAACGGACATTCTGTGTCGTCGGCACTTGATCGACATAGTTGTAGGCCCCTTTCGACTCAGCGGTATTGAAGAAGTTCGGAAGCGGTAGGTAGTTCAGCAGCGCCTGGCCGTTGGAATCGATGCGGTCCGCCGGAATGACTCCGCCTGGAAAGGGCGCGCCGCCATTTAGAGGATCGGTAGGCTTCAGCGTCGACTGAGAAAAATTTCCGCCGCGCTCCAGTGTGGTGGGCATCGTCGACTGGTATAAGGGGCTCACGCCGGAAGTCGGCCGGAACTCTTCGTTCCAGAAAAAGAACAGCTTTTGCTTGTGCCGGTTGAATAGGTGGGGAATGAAGAGCGGTCCGCCGATGTTAAATGTATAGAGATTGAGGCGGTCTTTGGGCTTCGCCGTGTCAGTCCGGTTGTTGCCCCAAGTGTTGGCGTTAAATTCCTCGTTTTGCTTGTAGTACGAGAACAGCCCATGGAAAACCCGCGTTCCAGACTTGGTCACCATTTGGACGTTGGCGCCGGATTTCCGGCCAAACTCCGCCTGAAAGTTGCTGGTCAGAACCGAGACCTCAGCAATCGCGTCCATGCCAAAGCTAACATTGGTCTGATACTCGGTGCCGGATTCCAAGACATCAATACCGTCGGTCGTAATGCTAATCTGGGAGTTGCGCAGGCCGGAAATGTACCATGAGGAGCCCGTGGTCGAGACAACGGCCGGCAATAGCGTAAGGATCGATAGCGGCGTCCGCCCATTATCCATCAATTTGTCCAGCTGAGAGCTGTTGAGCAGGGAAGACCGCTCGCCACTGACGCTCTGCACGACCGCGGCGTCCGCCGCGATGGTCACAGTCTCATGCGGGGTTCCAACTTTCAGGGTGGAGGGTGGAAGCGGAAACTTCTGCGACGCGATCAAATTGATGGCAGGAATTTCGAGCGTCTTGAAGCCAGCGGCCTCGATTTTTACGGTGTAAGCGCCGGGGGGAACACTGTTGAAGACGAAGTCGCCATGGTCGTTCGTGGAGGTTTTCCGCTCCACGCCCGTTTCGGCCTCGGTGAGGGTGATCGTGGCGGCCAGAACCGCAGCGCTGCTTGGATCAAATACCGATCCGGTGATCGAACCGGTAATTGCCTGCCCAAACACCATCCCTACAAAAGAAAACGACAGGAAGCCGATAAAGGCCGCCTTTTGCCAGATCCCATCCGTTCTGAGTGTCATGTTCCTCTCCTGATCGTTCAGAATTTTGGCGCCTGGTTTCATGGGTCTAATCCACCTTGGACTGCCACCGGCGCGTCGAATGTGCAGCACAGTTTCCCATCATCGTATGGTCAAAATTGAACACCTTGAGGGAATATTGCAGCCGCACGCCCAAGTTTCTAAAGAGGCATCCCATTTAAAAGTCCCGTTCACTGCTAAGAGCTTGCGGATTCCATCCTTGCGTCCAATCCCGCCCGCAGAAACCATCTGCTGATGGGCCAACGTCGCCTGGATGCGACGGAGGGATACGTGAAGGGTAACGACTCGGCGGCGGGCGACGATTCCGAAATCTTAAAGGAATCTTAAAGGCGTGACGCATTTGGCTACTCGAATCGATATAAGAAGGAAAGCCTAACGACGTGAGGTCGATGCCGTCAGTGGGCGAGCCGCCACTTTGGTTATAGCGCGTCCAGTTACCGAGAAGATCCAGAACCGTTGTCGGAGTGATCGTATAAACATCGTCCAGCGCGGCTCCCTGATTCAAACGGATACCCCACGAATTGGCCTTAGCGGCAACAGCGATCTCATCCGTGGGGACGGAACTGTCCACTAGCCCATAACGCAAGCCATGGCGAAAATCTGCGGTCAGCTTGTTCCGATCGCTGGTATTGAGATCCACCCGGGCCAGCTCATTATTGAAGGCATTCGATGTCACGAAATTGTCCGCGAAGTTCTGGAAGCCGTTCGGCTGGCCCGTGGTATTGGGCAGAGGATAGTATTTCAGCAGGTTCAGCGCAATCGGATTGAGGCGGCTGGTGGGAATCACGTTGTTTGGGAACGGCGTGCGCGAAACTTGCGATCCCGACAGCACGCCACTCGCCGGGTCATAGATCGCGTAGTTGGCGCCGGACGTATTGAGCGGGAGCAGAGCGGAGAAATCGCCTTGGCGTTCGGCCGCTGTGGGCACAGTAGCGAAATTCTGCGGGCTCGAGGTTTCACGCGGTGAAGTGGTAGGGTCCGAATCGTGTATACCCTCCCACGCGAAAAACCAAAACACCCGGTTCTTGCCATTGAATACCTTCGGAACCCACACGGGCGCGCCGGCGCTCAGGCCATACTGGTTGAGACGGCACGATGGCCTGGGCAGGCCTCCGGCATTGTAGAAAAACTGATTCGCCGCAAGATCCCAGTGCTGGAAAAACTCGTAGACCGAACCGTGCAGCTCGTTCGTCCCCGACTTGGTGATCACGTTGGCCGTGCCCCCGCCCGTGTGTCCAAAACTCGCATCCGAGTCAAATACATTGACGCGAACTTGCATCACAGCCTCTTGCGGCGGACTGTAGGCCATTTGGTTGGTGTAACCAGCATTGGGAGCCACGTTATAGAGCAGTTCGTTGGTGCCCGACGGCGCGCCTCCCAGACTGAAGCCGCCGGGCGTATCCGAAT
>Ga0182018_10005321_pt1 | contig 10407 bp, 10 predicted proteins | sample 812P2MmetaG_FD_120490 | JGI IMG/M metagenome (GOLD analysis project Ga0182018, IMG submission 120490) | Permafrost microbial communities from Stordalen Mire, Sweden - 812P2M metaG | ecosystem: Environmental > Terrestrial > Soil > Wetlands > Permafrost | place: Sweden: Stordalen | collected... | reverse complement strand
CCTTGTACGGGTTCCCCGGAACCATCAACTCCATCCGCCACGCGGTTTCGCTGCTGGGGCTGAACAAGCTGCGGAATGCGGCTCTCACCATGTCGGTGGCGCGGATGTGGAATCAGGTGAAGCCTCCCGCGGGATGGTCGACGCCCAACTTCAACCAGCACTCCGTGGGCGTGGCTATTCTGTCGGATCTGTTGGCTCAAAAGCTGCCTGTCGAATACGCCGAAGGGGCGTTCGCCGCCGGGCTCTTCCATGATCTCGGGCTGCTGCTGATCGCGCTTGGCCTGCCTGAGGAATACAAGCAGATGTCACTGCTGTGCCAGCAAAACAAACAATGGACCATCGAATATGAAGTCCAAGTGCTCGGCATGACGCACGCCGAGCTATCCGCCGAGGCTCTGGGCCACTGGAATCTGCCGGAGCCGATTCAGGACGCGGTTCGTTATCACGTCAATCCGGACAGTGATCCAACGCCGGTAAAAGCCGGCCAGCTAACCTTGAGCCGCGTGTTGAGCGCCGCCGATCGCTACGTGAAAGCCAAGGGGATCTTCGTGAGTCTGTTCGAAAGCCCCAGCGAAAACGCGGATGCCGCTCTCGAACAGCTGGATCTGGGCGAGCGTCTGCCGCTACTGTTGACCGAGTTCGAGAACGAATTCTCGGCCATCAAAGCCTACTTCTAAATCGCGGCCCACCGAGCGCGCGGGCGCAAAAATTACGGCTGGCTGGGCGGTGCGCCGCGGCCCTGGAAATTGGCCTGCAACAGATGCGTCAGCGTGTGGACGTAATGCAGCTTGCCGTTCTCGACACGGAAGAGGTGGGTGTCGGGTGCTCCACTGCCGCCTGGGGCTGAGCCGGCGCCGAAAGTACAGAAGGCCACTACGGCTCCCATGGTCTCGTCGACCACGAAGTGGCGGTTCACAATGTTGACGCCGCTCGGTACGCCAACGTCGCAGGAATCCTCCGGAGTTCCCTTGCCGGTGCGCATGCCGCCCTCGGTGCGGTTGCACGTGTAACCCCACGGCACCAAGTCCTTTTTCCCTTCGAGAAACGCATCCAGGTAAGCGTTCGCCGCGGACACCAGCGTGTCGCGCGCGTCGCGCTTGGCAGCCGGAATGACGCCCCAATCCTCGGTAGACGAGTACTTGAGATAGTTATCGGCGTTGAACAGCCAGTAACCGGTGGTAGTCCACAGCATTTCGATTTCGGCAATGAGCGCGTGATTGACGCGCAGCCGCGTGCCGAGCACATAGGGGTTGGCCTTGTCGGCAACGATCACCTCGGTGAAAGTCTGACAGGTGGAAGTGTCCACAAGAGTGCGATGGTGGTCGATTTTCATGGCCTTCTTGATCAGGCCGTCGTTGATGTTCGTCGCCTTAAAGTTCTCGATGTACGCTAGGCCCTTCGCGAGCGGCAGGCCGTCAGTGTCGCCCTTGGCTTGAGCGGCTAGGTAGAGATCGGCAGCAGCCTGGAGTCCTTCGCGCGTACAGGAGACTTGGGAGTAACCGAGGCCTGGGGCGAGCAGAGCGGCTGCGAATGCCGTCCATCTGAAAGTGAAACGATTCATCGGAAGTCCTCCTGGGGAAGTCCTCCTGGGATTGTAGCCGAGTGTAGCCCGTTAAAGGAAATATTCGCCCGCGCCGACGATCTCCGCCGGGCCGGTCAGGAATACCGAATCACCATCCCATCGCAAATTGAGCGATTCACCAGCCGGAGTGCGCACCGTGACGGGACTCGCGGCGAGCTTGCGCAGGATCGCCGCCACCGCCGCGCCCGTGGATCCCGTGCCGGAACTCAGCGTCACTCCCGCGCCGCGCTCGTAGAAACGAGACTCGATGGTGTGCTCGTCGATTACGCGGACGAACGACACATTGGTCCGCTTGGGAAAATGCGCATGCCCCTCGATTTCGGCGCCGAGGGTCTCCCAATCCGGCGGAAACTCGTCGACGAAAACCACGCACTGCGGATTGCCGACGTTCACGATCGTCACCTCCCGCGGGCCATGGCGCAGCGGCAGTGCATACCGGATCTCGCGCTGGTCGAACTTAGGCGCGCCCATGTCCATCTCGAACAGGAACCGGCGGCCGTGGCGCTCGAGCAAGCGCAGATGCTTCGGTCCGGCGCCGGTGGAGATGATCAGATCGTCCGCGGCCCGGCCGGAATCGATCAGCAGCGCCGCCGCACAGCGCGTTCCGTTGCCGGATATCTCGGGCTCGCTGCCGTCGGCATTAAACAACCGAATCGAGTGATCCCGAATCAGCATCCATCCGTCGGCGCCGATGCCGGTGTGGCGATCGCAGATGGCGCGCGCGGTGGAGGGCAAGTCCACCGCGGAAACCTGGTCCGCCCAACTCAGCAGGAAATCGTTGCCGGCACCATGCGCTTTTGTAAAAGGGATGGTCATGCACTAATCTCGCTTGTAAATCTCGACCACCGGCGCGCCTTTCACTTTGATCGCTTCGACCAGATGATAGTGGGGGCCGTGTTGGAACGCCGCCTTCTGGATGGCGGTGGCGACGGCGTCGCCCGACATGGTCACGGCCCACTCTTCGTGCAGAAACAAATCCGGGCGCGCCGCGGCGGCCGACCATTCTGGCTCATCGCCATCATATAACGCTTCGTGCAATGGGATTCCCGCTGCGCGCAGGATTCCGATCAGGTCTCCGAAGCTGGTCACAATTCCGGTGCCAGAACGATAGGCTGGACCGAAGGCCTGCGCGGCCGCTCGGGTCCAGGTTCGGCGAGCGATCGAGTTGACTTGCGATTCTTTCCAGGTGACCCAGTCGCCGGGCTTCGGCCGGATCAGCCAAGGCGCAACCGCCGCAATCACAATCGCTCCCGCGATCAGCGGCCGCCAGCGCAGCGACGAAAGCAGCACCAGGCTTCCTCCCGCGATCGCCAGCAGCGGCAAAGCGGTGAGTGCGTAACGCGTGTTGTAGTACGAATAAGGCCAGAGGATCGGAACATAAATCGGAGTGCTGCCGGAGTGCATGCTCCACACGTAAAACAGGGGTGGAAGCGCGGCGAACAACACGGGCCAGAACAGACGCTTCTGGAAAACGCTTAGCAGTCCGGCAATTCCGATGATGACAGCGCTCCAGCCCGTGAAGAGCAGCACCGCTGTCAGATAGTAGCCCGCAGCGGCTCGCCAATCGTGATCGCCCGGATAGGGCGCCATGTTTTGCGCCAGCGCTCGCCGGTAGATGCTCATGGGGGCATAAGGCCCATTGAAAAATTCCAGCGGATTGGAGTACAGCCACCAATTGTGAGCCAGCCAGTAGAGCGGGCCGAGCACTGCTATGCCCGAGTAGAGCAGCGCGGCGCCGAGCCGGTTCTTGCGTCCCGCGATCAAGAAATAGATGGCGACGAAAGGGATGACGAACCAACCCTCGTAGCGCGCCAGCGACGCCGCGATGCTTGCAATGCCCGCGCCCGCCACCGCCAGGAGCGATTGGGTTTCGCGAAACAGGACGGTGAAGTACAGCAGAGCCATCAACGCCGCCAGGACTACGGTCTCCGTCATGGGAGTGGCTTGCAAATACAAAAGATTCGGATTGAGCGCCAGCAGCCCCAGCGACGCCAGAGCAGCGGCTGTGGAATGCGCCGCGCGCCGCATGGCGGCAAACAGGAAGAGGCCGGCGCAGACGAAACAGGCCGAAGAAGGAATGGCGCCCGCCAATCCGCTGCGCCAGAGGCCGTTGTTGCGAACCAGCGCGAGCATCAACAAATGCGGGAGCGGGAGCCAGACGGTGCCGATCCGGTCGTAGCCCGGCCGCCTGGAATCGACAATCCGCCGCGCGATATTGAGATGCGCCTCGGCGTCTCCGTAGTACAAAGTCCAGCCGGAATGATTTACGTAGGCCGTCGCCAGGCAGCCGATCGCGGCCAGCGCGACGAAGACCAGCGTGAGCTCGAACCAGCGCTGCTTCAAGATTTCCGCTTCAAAACTCGGTGAAGTCCCGAAACTCCTGGAACCTCGCGTCGATCTCCTGGCGGGTGAGCGTGCGGAAGCGATCCACGCCAAACTTTTCGCAGCAGAAGCTGCCCAGCACCGAGCCATAGATCACGGCTCGGCTGATTTCCTTGGCGCTCACGTGTCCCGCTTTGAGATCGACGCCCTGCTCGGCGAGGTAACCGATGAAGCCGCCCGCGAAACAGTCGCCCGCGCCAGTGGGATCGAAGACCTCCTCCAGCAGATAAGCCGGAACCATGAAGTGCGAGCCGCCATGGAATAGAATGGCACCGTATTCGCCGCGCTTGATCACCAGCGTTTTCGGTCCCATGTCCATGATCTTGGCCGCGGCTCGTTTCAAATTGTTCTGGCCTGACAGCATGCGGGCTTCGCCGTCGTTGATGAGCAGGAAATCCCAATCCTTGATGGTCTGGAGCAGTTCCCCGCGAAAATCCTGGATCCAGTAGTTCATGGTGTCGCCGCCGGCCAGGCGCAGGCCGTTCATCTGCTCGCGCACGCTACGCTGCAGCGAGGGCTGAATGTTGCCGAGCAACAGGTAGGGCGATTTCTTGTAGCTCTCGGGCACCTTCGGATTGAAGTCGGCGAACACGTTCAGATCGGTGGTCAACGTGGTGCGGTCGTTCATATCCTGTGAATAAACGCCGGCCCAGAAAAATGTTTTACCGCCCTTGACGCGTTCCAAGCCTTCGAGATCGATGCCCCGATCGGCGAGCAGCTTTTCGTCTTCGGCGGCGAAGTCGTCGCCCACCACGGCGACAATCTTCGTCTTGGCAAAATAGCTGGAGGCCAGGGAAATGTAAGTGGCCGCGCCGCCCAGCATGCGATCCACCTTGCCATGCGGAGTTTCAACTCCGTCGTAGGCCACGGAACCAACAACGACAATGGACATAGTTTTGATTCTAATATGAGCTGGCTGGCCGCTGGCCCGGAGCTAGTGCAAATCGATCACACCGGCGCCGGTGATGCGGAACGACTCGCGCTCCTGCACGAACACCACGGCGCGCAAGTTCTCGCGCTTCCATTCACGGGGCAGGCGCAGCGTGGAGACCAACTGGCCGCCGCTGGCACCCTTCGGATCAACCTTGCCGATGACCCCAAATCTGCGGACGAGCGCGGAGTGCCGCACGGTATGGCCGGCGTTTTCTCCGCGCTGCACGAAGGTCGTCAGGTTGTTCTCGGTGACCGCCAGGTAAACATTGGAGGCATTTACCTTGGCCGTCTTGGGATTGGTGAGGCGCAAGGAAAGATCCAGCAAGTCGGGATCCTTGGAATTCGGCGCGGTTGCAAGTTCAATCTGAGTTGTCTCGGCTTGCGCCGCCGCTCCAATCTCGTGATACGCGCGATTCATGTCGCTGCCCACGAATTCGACCAACCCGTTCACCACCATTTGCGGCGTGTAGATGTTGCTGGCATGAAAGGCGACCGCATAGTCGTTCTGCCGCGCGCGGTATTGCGGCGACGAGAACGGATCGGTCCAGCCCAGCTGGTTCCAATAGTCGACGTGCTCTTCGATCGCGATCACTTGCGCGCCCGGCACGGGCTGGGTCTGCTCCAGCCGCGATAGCAAGCGGTCCGCGGCGGGACAGCTCGAACAGCCTTCGCTGGTGAACAGCTCGACGATGACGGGCATCGGCCGATCCGCAGCCGCCAGAGGCGCGCAAATAGCGAACCCAAGAACGCACAAATACCGCATGACTTTTAACATAATACTCAATCGGGCGGAAAGCCGAGGTACTGTACCTCCTCTTCGAGCTCCAGGCCGAACCGGGCGCGCACCCGCGATTTCAGCTCGTCGATCAGCGCGCGCAATTGGCGGGCTGTGCCGCCGCCATCGTTATAGATCAAGTTGGCGTGATAATCCGCCACGCGCACGCCGCCGCTGCGCATGCCCTTGGCGCCCACCTGCTCCAGCAAATAGGCGGACGGAGCCTTGCCCTCGCGGATCACGCGTTCCGGAATCTGCCGCCGGACATGCTCGGGCAATTCGGCGAGAATCAGATTCTTGAAGATGCTACCGGCGCACTTCATGGCGGCCGGATATTTCGCCAGCCGAACCTTCAGGATCTCATCCGCGGTCTGGCGCAGCTCGGCGGCGGACGCCGGTGTCAGGTGCAGCTCGACGCCCAGGATGATCCAGTCCTTGTGCTCTTTAAAGATGCTTTCGCGATAACGGAATTGGCATTCTGGCGCGGTGAGACTGCGGATTGTATCGCCATCCAGAATCCGGACTCGTTCCACCCGCTCATCGATCGAATGTCCATAGGCCCCGGCGTTGCCGTAGATGGCCGCGCCCGCCGATCCCGGAATGCCAGTCATGGTTTCGAGGCCGCGCAGCCCATGCTCGATCGAATAATCGACGAGCGCTTGGAGTTCCGCTCCAGCTTCGGCCCGGACCATTGTTCCGTCGCTCGAAATCTTATCGGCCGTGAACCGCAGCACGATGCCGTCAACACCTTGGTCGGAGACGATCAGATTGGTTCCGGCGCCGATGACGCTGTAGCCGGCTCCGGCCGACCTCGCGATCCGCCAGGCGGCCGAAAAAGCCGCCTCTGAAGAGGCTTCCACGTAAAGTTCGGCCGGCCCGCCGATCCCAAACCGGGTACGCTGGCTGAGCAACATTCCCTCCGACACGGATACATTGGGAATAGCAGCAAGCTGATCGATGATCATCTGGTCAAATTATAAAGGAGTGTTTCGTGCGGACTGCTTTTGCTGGTTTTCCTGAGGAGATGGTCCGGTTCTTTCGCAGCTTGAAGCGCAACAATCGCCGGGAGTGGTTTCAGCCGCGCAAGCACCTGTTCGAACAGCACGTGAAGACGCCGATGCTGGAGCTGGTGAGCGCCATCAACGCGGAGCTGGCCAAGTTCGCGCCCGACTATGTCACCGAGCCGAAGAACGCAGTCTTTCGTATCTACCGTGACACGCGTTTCAGCGCCGACAAAACGCCGTACAAGACGCATATCGCGGCATCCTTCGCCCGCCGCGGCGGTGAACGGCTGGGCGCCGGTGGCTTCTACTTCAGCGTCTCTCATGACGTGATCGAAGTAGCGGCCGGCATTTGGCATCCGGATCGTGAAGTGACGCTGCTGGTGAGAAACCACATTGCGGAAACGCACCAGGAACTGAGCCGGATTCTGGCCAACAAAAAGGGGCGCAAATTGACGGGCAGTTTGGGGGGAGCGGCACTCACTCGATCGCCCAAAGGTTTTGATCCGGAACATCCCGCCGCCGGCTTCATCAAAATGAAAGACTGGATATTGGACGTGACGCTGGATCCAAGTCTCGCCACAACGCCGAAACTGCATGGCGAGATCGTGGCGCGATTTCGAGCCATGATGCCGCTGATTCAATACCTGAATCGGCCGCTGATCGCGCGGAAACCTGTTCGGGACTTACTAGAAGATCGTTGGTGACCGAAAACACGCCCGCCTGCCCGTAAATGGCCCGATATACGGCCCGCCGGATCTGAGTCGCTCGGAGGCTCAGTACTGACGGGACGTACCGGAACTTTAGTTCTATCACTCCTTGAAGAATGATTCTGATACCTTTGATCCCGAATTCGTCTGAATTCACGGACCGCCAGTCTTATTGCGAGGCTGCGGGACCACCACTTTTAAGGAGAATCAACATGAAAAAGCTGACTTTATCTCTCTGGCTCGCACTTGCCGCCGCCGGAATGATCGCCCTTCAGGCCATGCCGTCCTCACACACCAACGCCATTCCGTTTCCTACGTGCCCGCCGGATTGCCCCATTAAGTAAAGCGGAACTTTGCGGCAGGGGGTCAGTCCAAAAACCCCTGCCGCGCAGGAAATCCTCATTCAGTCGGCAGTGGCTGGGGCCTAAATACGCTAAACCACGCGACAAAGCAAAGCGTGAGCGCCGACAGAAAGTATCCATTCACAAAAACGGCCCTGACCCAGCCCACATCGATCAGAAAGGCCGCGATGGCGTAAATTGCGAAGTAGGCCGCCATCAGTCCTTCGTGCTGGAACAGGCTGCTGGTACGGATGTTGCCCACAACGACGAAGAAGAGAACGGCCGAAAGAACCAGAAAAATCGCAAGAACAGTAGAGATGTACCGGGTTGCCAGAATTCCAAAGTGCATCACCAGCATCAGGTGAGAAGACCCGGCGTGCATGGCCTCGGATCGCAGTGGAATCCCAGCAGCAACCAGAGCTGTCAAGAGTACGAAAAGCAGCAGCGGCCGCGTCTGCCGGAGGACGGACGCGTGATCCTTCCAGATCCTGGTATGCACCTCGAGAGCAACCGCAATGTGAAGCAGCAGCCAGAACGGCTCGGCCCAAAGCCAAAAATAGGTATAAGAGAGGGGCAGCCGCGCGCCGATGGCGCCTTTCATGAAATAGAGCGCGGCGAGAGATCGAAGCACGTCGTACCCTAGACACGCCGTAAACGTGGGGTAAGTTTTCGCCAATTGCGTCCAAACCAAATACAAACAGAACAGGAACTGAACGATTATCTCGCTATACCACAGGACGTTGGTCGTATCGATCATGTAGGTGCGCTGTCACCAGACGAGGACAGTTTGGTCCGCTGGCGCAGACGCCCAGCGGTACGCTCGTCGAAATTTGTGATCCTGGCTATTTCTTCTTGGGCGGCGGTGCTTTCTTGTAGTCGGTGTCGATGCTCGCGCCGATGGCTTGCAGCAGGCCTTTGGATGCATCGGCGAACTGGCCCATGGGATCGAGCTGAAGATATTTCTCCAAGGCTTCCTTCATTCCCTCAGGCGCAACCACCTTGCCGTCCTTGGTGGTCAACCGAGCCGACAGCGCCGACGCGTATTGGAATTGCGCATCGGCATAATCGGGATTCGCCTCGATCGCTTTCTTGAACGCGACTTCGGCAGGAGCGGACTGACCGGAGTTGACGTACACGGCGCCGAGATTGTAAAAATAGTGGCCGGCGTTGGTAGGATCAAGCCCGGCAGCTTTGGTCAATTCCGCTTGCGCGTCGTCGTACTTCTTGGAACGAGCCAAGGTAAGCGCATAGTTGTTGTGATAACCGGGGTTGTCAGGCTTGAGCGCGATAGCCTTGCCATATGCCTCGGCGGCTTTGTCGAGCGCGGCCTGCTGGTCAGCGCCGGTCTTAGCATTGGCCTGTCCCACGTAAGCGTCCGCCAGGTTGGCCCAGATCACGTTCTGGTTAGGATCCTGCTCGACGCCCTTCTGAAACGCGTCAATGGCGGTGTCATAATTCTTGGCCGCCAGCGCGTCCTTGCCGGCATTGAAGGTGTCGTTGAGAGCTTTGTTCTTGGCCAGGATGGCGGCGTTGTCTTTGGCCTGTTTTTCGAGCGCCTCCTTCTGCTCCTTGCTCAAGCCGCGTTCCTGTTCCGGCGTCGCGGTGCCGCTGGCGACGGCGGCTTGCGTGGACTTCTGCTCCTCGGCGCTCTTCTTCAGATCGAACGATACGCTGACCGGATCGCCCAACTGGGTCCGCACGCCTTTGGTCTCGTCGCGCTTCTGATCGTCGACGAAGATACTGATGTTGTAGGTGCCGGGAAAGGGCAGGCCGTTGTAGATGTAATGGCCCTTTTTGTCCGTCTTAGCGCCCTTGTAGGTGCCCTTCATGTCTTGGCGCTCGATGAGAATGACGGCCCCTTTGAGCGGTTGGCCGTCGGGACCCTTGACGTCGCCCTCGATCGCCGAAATCTGGGCCCACGATGCGCCGGCGAACAGCAAGAAACAAGAACCAGTGAAAATGTACCCGCGTAACCGAGCGAGCATAAACGTTGTCCTCCCCAGGAGTTTGAACTTTCATAATCAGCATACTACGATGGATCTCCCGGTTGCGCTGCGGGTTCCTCGAAACCTCTGGTATCCAAGATCCCGCCGCGCGCGTCATCTAAGATTTGCAGGACCTGCCACAGACTCGGATGGTTCGATGCGCTGGGTTACAATGGGAAACAAATTGAGCCGGGGATTGCCAGTCCAAGCCGTGCAGTTCTTCGGGGAAGCGTCCGGCGCCTGATGTATTTCGGCGAATCGCTGCGGTTCAGCCTGCAAGCGCTGCGCGCCAACAAATTCCGGACTTTCCTCACCGGGCTCGGGCTGATCATCGGCAACGCGTCGGTCATTCTGGTCGCCACCATCTCGATCACCAGCCGCGATTACGTCCTGGATCAAATTCGCGGCGTCGGCTCCAATCTGATCTACGCGCAATACACCGCCGGCACCAATACCGCCACCAGTGTGGAGGCCGATTTCATCAAACTGGCCGATGTAGCCGCGGTGCGCCGGCAGTTCGGCGGGCGTATCGTCGCGGCCACCGGAGTGATGAACAATGGCGGCCGTCTGCTGATCAATGGAAAAGAGCAAGATGTGTCCGTAGTCGGCACCGATGAGTACTATCCGGCGGTTCGAAACATGGTGCTCCTCTCGGGGCATTTCATCGACGAAAGCGATGTGAAATCCCGCCAGCACGT
>Ga0182018_10005320_pt1 | contig 10409 bp, 9 predicted proteins | sample 812P2MmetaG_FD_120490 | JGI IMG/M metagenome (GOLD analysis project Ga0182018, IMG submission 120490) | Permafrost microbial communities from Stordalen Mire, Sweden - 812P2M metaG | ecosystem: Environmental > Terrestrial > Soil > Wetlands > Permafrost | place: Sweden: Stordalen | collected... | reverse complement strand
CAAACCACGTCTTCCAAGGTAGAACACCACTTGAGGTGATCGGAAGTAATCCGGAAGCGGTTGAGATCGAGCTCACCCGGATCGACTACGGAGTCTATATCTGACGGCTTACCGCTTGGCCCGAAGGAAACACGCCGATCTGAGCGGCGAGGGCGCGCGGCTTTATGGGGGCCGGTATAACCCGAAGGGCGTTCCAGCCGTCTATGCCTCCGAAAGCATTTCGCTTGCGGCTCTGGAAGTCCTGGTGCACCTCGAGAAATCCGAGATTCCGGACGACTATGTCGCATTGGGAATTGAAGTTGGCCGTGGACAAGTCCAGTCACTATCGATGGAGGCTACTATGCGAGTCGAGCGCCTGGCTTCCGGTCAGGGTTCTTCCGTCAAGATTTTTCAAAGGAATTTCTACCGGCGCCCGTGCTGCGGGTTCCATCGGTGATTATCCCTCGTGAGCGTAATTATATATTGTTGCCGGCGGCTCCCAACTTTAGTGCGCGCGTTCTGTGGGTTGAACCCTTTCGGTTCGATCCACGCCTCTTCTCGCCGGCCTTGGACGCATGAGTCTCCAAACCGACGGTACCATCGGCTTTCGGCCGGCGTTTGGCGTGTCTACTGATTGAAGAGTACGCCGCATCGCATGTCCATCGCACCCTCGCCGCGAGCCCCCCACGGAAGCCGCGCAGCCAAGATGCTGCGGGAAGTCTTCGACTCCGGACGGCCGCTGACCTACATCCGCTCCGCTGAAGAGCAACGCGTGGTCAGGGTCCTGCGGGCAGTGAGCTTGCATAGCTGCTCAGCCCGGCACCGAATCCGCGCGCGGGCGGCACCGCATCAGCCGGCTGCAGTGCAACACGTCGGAATGGATCTACGTGCATCGCACAGCGCACACGCTGGGCATGCGTACTACCGCCACCATGATGTTCGGCTGCGGCGAGACGCTGGCGGATTCACGGCATTCATCTCCTGGACTTTCCAGCGCGAGAATACTTCGCTCGGCCTGCGCTTCGGCGGCAACGACGGCACCTATTTCTTGAATTAACGGTGTGTAGCTTAACCCAACTAAGGATTCTCCATCATCCAGGCATTGAAGTCGTAGGTCTGAGCCTGAAACGCCAGGTGCTTGCCATCCGGAGACGGAACAGGCACCGCGGGCCATTGGGCGCGATCGTTATGGCTCAGGACATTCACGTTGCCGGTTTCCGTGACGTGCAACAGGTCAAGCTTGGATGAGGTCGCGAAAAAGCCTTTGCCGTCCGCCGCCCAGGCTATGTAGTCCGTCTCCCAGCGCGCAGCGACTGGGATTTCAGGTAGTGTCTGAATCTTGCGTTGGCGGCTTTTGAATGGGGCTTGACAGGGTGGCCTGAGTGTGCCTAATAACCGATATGCAAGGAACCTGCGATAATCTGCGCATGAGCGAAGAAGACCTGATTCGCGCGAAGGGCAGGACCCTGCACGAATACCAGCAGTGCAAGGATAGGCTTGGGACGCTGGAGGGTGAAGCAGAACGCGCCGCCAAGTTGTTGGAATCCGTCGTTTCCTTCTTGCGGAGCACGCGGAAGGACGAACGATTCGCCACGGGCGGCCTTGAGGAAGCCCTATCAGGCAAATTGATTATCCTGATGAACGATCTGCACAACACAAGGAATGAACACGAACGTTTGCGCCGGTCTGTAAATGTGGATTGAAGAGGCTTGACACTGGCGCTTCGGCTGTGGGTCGGGCTTCATTTTGAAACGAGTGCTTTGATGTGTTTCGCGCACGCTTCCGCGACGGATTGCTTACCACCTCCACGGCTAAGCATTCCTTTGGTTGCAGCGTATGCCCAAACGATATCGCCGTTCTTAGCGGTGAGTTTAAACGCGGCTTCCGAAATGCGATAGGTTCCAGCCGCTTTCGTGGTGGCAACAAAACCGGCGTCATGGAACAGTGAACTGTCAAGGATGTATTCGGCCTTCTCGCGCGTCGGGACGACCTGCAAGGGAACGTGCTTTTCCTGGAAAGCCGCAAGAATGAAAATGTCGAAACCGTTGTTCGTATCGACGTAGACTGTTGAACCGGGCGGGACAGTTATTTTCTGGTGGTGCGCGGCGGCACAGACCAGGGCGAGCGCGAATAGCGCGGCGGTAGTTTTCAAGGGAATTCCTTCCTGGAAACCCAATCATAACAGGCACAAGGGCAGGGAAAAATGGAAAAGGTTATACGAAGCAGGGCAACCACGCAAGCTGAATGGGAAGCCCGAATGGACGAATTGGAAGCAAAGGGTATTTTGACGACTCGAATGCTGGAACGGGAACCTTGGCGACGTGAACGGCTGCGCGCAGAATTGGAAGAATATTTGCCGCCTAAGCCGCAAACATCTCCACAAAACGACAGTGCGGGCAATAGTGGACCTCAACAGGAAATGCTTGTTCAAACGAGATGGCAGTCATGGCGTCAGGGTCTCCGCTATATTTGGCTGGGATTGCGCATGTTTTGCGCAAAGGCTCCATCGCATGTGAGCACTTCGGGCACTTTGGGGCGTCCGTGAAATACGGCATGTTAGATCCTTTCGCCCAAGCGTATCACGCCAGCAGTTCTTTAAGCTCCCATATGTGATTGGTGATGTTCGCTTCCATCGCAGGCGTAACCCGCAAGGTCTGGTGAACCCGACCAAAGTTGTACCAAGCAAAATGCAGACAGTACGCAGCCCAAAGATTCTCCCACTTCTTGCTGAATCCATTCGTCAGCCGGGTGAGGCGACGCACGCACATGCGGATCGTGAGGTTCTGGCGCTCCACATGGGATGTGCTGATGCGGCGAGTATCGGGGTTTCCCATAACTGGGACCACCTCCGTGGAAATCACTTCGCCGGGCGAGTAGCGGTGTTCATCGGGCGAATTGCCGTACACTTTAATCTGCATGGCATAATCGCAGCGGTCGCTAAGCGTCGTAGTGATTGCCGAAACGTAGGGCTGGAAACCATCGGTGGTGATTCCATTCTGAAAAACGATGGACCGTCCGTCCGGCGAGATGGCCGGCCAGAGGCCGCCACGTTGGATGAGGCGCGGCGTAGCTTGGCCCACTGTGGTTATCGCCCAAATGTCATAACCGTCGGCAGCGCGTACGCTGGCGATCAGTTTGCCGCCATCCGGGAACCAGCGGAGTCCGGTAATGACGTTACGGTTCCATTCCGGCGGCACGGCGATGGGATGGGTTTCGCCGGAATCGATCGAACGCACATATAGGCCGGTCCGATCCAGGAAGGCCAGATACTTGCCGTCCGGGGAAATGGCGGCGCAATTCACCCAGTTTTCGGTCGGGTTGGCGGTGAGCTGCCGCAGGGTCGGCTCTAGCGCGGTGCGCCCTCGTCCGCGCGCCCAGCGGTACGCCACGACGACCACGCCAAACAGGGTCAGCACGGCCAGCAGCGCTATGGAGGCAACCATGTTCCAGCGGAGCCAATGCCGGGGAGACGTGCCCGCCGGCGGCAGCGCGCCAACACCCGGCGCCGGGAAAGGCTTGACCTCGGCCGGACCGGTCGCAATCCCGTTCTCCTCCCAGCGCTCCCGCACGTCGGCCACGAAGCGGTACCCGCGGCGCGCCAGCGTGACGATGTAACGATGCTCGTCGGGGCTCTCATCCAGAGCTTTCCGCAGGCTCGAAATGTTGCGGCCGAGGTTACCTTCTTCCACCACCGTGTCCGGCCATACGCGCCCGATCAACTCGTCCTTGGTAAGGATCTCGCCGTGGCATTCGAGCAGTGCCAGCAGGATATCGAAAGCCTTGCCGGTCAGGGGTACCGGCTGGCCATCCTGCAGCAGAAGGCGCTTTTGGGGATCGACGCGGAAGGGACCAAACTCGTAAAGCAGCTTTCGGGTGGCTGTTTCGGAATTTTTCCGAGTTTTTCCGATCTCCTGCATGGTCTTGCCGCCACAAACCGACGACACTGGATCGGGTAGCCGGAGAGGGGCGGCGGAATGGCCGCCGCCTAATCGATTCTACACTGCGCGCCGGTGGTGTGCCAGTGATAGTACGCCCGTAGCAGCAAGAAAGAGTGGGACTGGAAAATGAAGGAGGTAATTCGAATGAAAACTTTACGTGTGACGACCTGGGTTGTTCTGCTCTGTGCCGCGACTGCGGCCGCTTCGCCTGCGCAGACTTTCAACTCACTGTTCAGCTTCGATGGCACGGACGGCGAATATCCGTTCGCGGCGCTGGTACAGGCCACCAATGGCGACCTTTACGGGACGGCGAGCACTGGCGGGAGCAACTTCGGCTTTGGGACGGTTTTCAAAATGACCCCGGGTGGCATTCTGACGACACTTTACACCTTTTGCTCCAACGGCCTGGTGTGCCCGGATGGCCAATACCCCTCCAATGGGGCGCTAGCCCAGGCCACCAATGGGGACTTCTACGGGACCACCACCAACGGCGGCGCCAACTACGGCGGAACGCTCTTTAGTATCACCCCAGGAGGCACGCTGACGACACTATGGACCTTCTGCTCCCTAAGCAATTGCGCGGACGGCGACCAGCCCGCCGCGGGGCTGGTCCAGGCCACCAATGGGGACCTCTACGGGACAACCCAGTATGGGGGGGCGGCCGATGGCGGCAACGTCTTCAAAATTACCCCCGGCGGCGCGCTGACGACGCTATACGCCTTCTGCTCCCAACCCGGGTGTGCGGACGGCTCCTGGCCGCAAGCGTCGCTGGTCCTGGCGACCAACGGGGACCTCTACGGGACTACTACGACTGGCGGGGCCACCAACGACGGCACCGTCTTCAAAATCACGCCGAGCGGAACGCTGACCACGCTACACAGCTTCTGCGCCGGAAACAGTTGCACGAACATAGAAGGCTCAAGCCCCGCCGCGGCGCTGATCCAGGCCGCCAATGGGGACTTCTACGGGACCACCGTGGGTGGGGGGGCGCACAACTACGGGACGGTCTTCAGTGTCACCCCGACCGGCACGCTGGCGACGCTCTACAACTTCTGCTCCCAAACAAACTGCGCGGACGGCCAAAGCCCCTGGGGTAGCCTGGTCCAGGCCACCAATGGAGACTTCTATGGGACAACCCAGGAGGGCGGCGACAACAACAATGGGACGGTCTTCAAAATCACCCCGGGTGGCACGCTGACGACGCTTTACAGTTTTGCAGGTACGGGATGCGGTGAGGGCGCCAACGGTTGTCCGGACGGCCAGTGGCCCTATGCCGGGCTGGTCCAGGACACCAATGGGGACCTCTATGGGTCAACGCGCTTTGGCGGCATTGGCGATTGCAACGCCGGAGGTCCCCCTCCAGATAACTGTGGCACGATCTTCAGGCTGGTAGGTCTGGGCCCATTCGCGAGCTTGACGCCCAGAACGGGCAAACAGGGCGCCAGTATCGAAATTTTCGGCCAAGGCTTCAGCAGTGCTTCGGTTGTGAAGTTCGACGGAGTGGCAGCGGCTTCCACCACTCGCGAAAGCACCTTCATCAGCGCCACGGTCCCCGCCGGAGCCTTAACCGGAAAGGTAACCGTGACCACCGGCGCCACCACGCTGACCAGCAACACTGCGTTCCTCGTCACGCCGACCGTCACTAGCTTCAGTCCGCCCAGCGGTCCGGTGGGAACTCCGGTCGTGCTGACTGGAACCGGACTCACGCAGACCACTAAAGTGACGTTTGGCGGAGTGGCGGCCACTATCGTGACAGTGAATTCCGACACCCAGGTAACGGCAGACGTGCCGACGAGTGCGGTGACTGGGAAGATCGTAATCACGACCAACGGAGGATCGGTCGAGAGTACCACCGATTTCACGGTCAACTAGGCTTAGTCGTAGGCTCCCGCAAGGCGCGGATTGCTGGTGTACCGTGCCCACTCGCCGGGACACGTCTTTCTCGCCGAATCATGCGTCCTTATCAATGGCGGACCACGCCGCTACGCATGCCCATCGAACACGAAAGCCGCGCGGCGAAGATGCTGCGGGAAGTCTTCGACTCCGGACGGCCGCTCACGTACATCCGCTCCACTGAAGAGCAGCGCGTGGCCAGAGTGCTGCGCGAAGTGAGCTTGCATCTCTCATCCGCGCCCACGCCCGTGTGGATTTGGAGCCTCACCGAGGGCATGCGCCGCGATGGGGAAGCCGCCCAGCCCGGCACCGAAGCCGCGCGCGCAGCGCTGGACTTCATCGCCGCGTACAAAGGCGCCGCCATCTTCCACTTGAAGGATTTTCACGAGCCGTTGCGCGATTCTCCGGAAACCCGCCGCCGCCTGCGCGATCTCTATGAGAGCTGTCGCGACCAGCGGAAGTTCATCGTCATCAGTTCGCCGGTGCGCTCCATTCCGGAAGAAGTCGAGCGCAGCCTCCTGTACCTCGAGCTTCGCCCGCCCGACCTGGTCGAGCTGGTCGACTTCCTCCGCGACGAGCTGGCGCAACTCCCCGCCCCAGGCGCCGTACCCGATACCAGCCAAGCGAACCTGTACCAACTCGCCCGCTCCCTGCAAGGCCTCACGCTCGATGAAGCCCGCTACGCTCTACGCCGCGCCTTGGCCGCCAGTCCGCATCTGGGGCCGGAATCCATACCGGCACTGCTCGAAGAGAAGCGCCTGCTGGTCAACCGTAGCGGCACTGTCGAGTTCATCGCCGAGGGAGGCAGCATGGGGCAAATCGGCGGACTCGAAACACTGAAGAAGTGGCTGACAGAGCGCCGCAAGCTGTTTCAAATGCGCGACACCCTCAGCGCCGATATCGCGCCCAAGGGACTTCTGATGATGGGCATCCCCGGCTGCGGCAAGAGCCTGTCGGTCAAGGCGATCGCCTCGTATTTCGAGCTCCCGCTCTACCGTATCGACATGATCGAGATTTTCTCCGGCAGGCATGGCAAGCCCGAAGGCGCCTTCGTGGCCGCCTGCAAGATGCTGGAAGACATGGCGCCGGCCGTCCTCTGGTTCGACGAGATCGAGATGGGCATCACGTCCACCGAATCGAGCGGCGAGCAGGGCCGCATTTTCGCCTTCTTCCTGACCTGGATGCAGGAGAAATCCCGCGGCTTGTTCGTGGCGGCTACCGCCAATCGCATCGATCTTCTGCCGGCCGAAATGATTCGCAAGGGCCGCTTCGACGAAGTATTTTTCGTGGACTTGCCGCTGGACGACGAACGCATCGATATTTTCAGGATTCATCTCAGCCGCCGCGGAATTGACCCGGCCGGGTTCAACCTCGCGCAATTGACCGAGTTCACGATTGGTTGGACCGGCGCCGAGATCGAACAGTGTGTAGTTTCCGCGCTGACCAAGGCCAAACTGGCGGACCGCGAGATCGGCGAGGACGACCTCTTAAGCGTGGCGGTGAGTATCGTGCCGCTCTCGCGCACCATGAAGGAGCAGATCAATCACATCAGAGGCTGGGCTTTCGAGCGGGCCATTCGCGCGTCCCCCCGCCAGGGCGGCCAGTGGTAGCTCACACGTTCAGCCTTACCTCCGCGGCCGACACCGTGTTGGACATCAACATGGCGATGGTGAGGGGACCAACGCCTCCAGGTACCGGCGTATACGCGGCCGATTTCTCCTGCATATCCAGCGGATCGACGTCGCCCACCAGCAGGCTGCCCTTGCGCTCCAGGGTTGCCAGGCGCTCTGGCGAGTTGCGGAAAATACGCGCGGCTACGGCGGGATCCGTGATGCGGTTCATGCCCACATCGACGACCACCGCGCCTGGCCGAATGTAATCGGCCGTCAGCATGGCGGGCCGTCCCATGGCGGCCACCAGGATCTCGCCTTCCCGGCACACGCCCGGCAAGTCCACGGTTCGCGAGTGGCAGATGGTGACGGTGGCGTGCGCGTGCAGCAGCAGCAACGCCATGGGTTTGCCCACGATGTCGCTGCGTCCCACCACCACGGCGCGCTTGCCGGCCACCGGAATCTGGTACTGCCGCAAGAGCTCCATGATGCCGGCGGGCGTACAGGGCTGCGGGCCGGGGCGTCCGGCCACCAGGTTACCCACGTTCATGGGGTGGAAACCGTCCACGTCCTTTTCCGGCGAAACCGCCAGCAGCACGCGCCGCGTATCCACTTGCGGCGGCAAAGGCAATTGCACCAAAATGCCGTCGATGTCGGGCCGTTGGTTCAGGCCGTCGACGATCGCCAGCAATTCCTCGGTGGCGATGGTGGCGGGCGGCGTCAGGCTCTGGCTGGCGATGCCCAACTCCGCGCAGGCTTTCACTTTGTTGCGCACGTAGATTTCCGATCCCGGGTCGTGTCCTACCAGTACGACGGCCAGCCCCGGCGGGCGCGAGGCCGCCGCCAATGCCGCCACGCGCGGACGCAGGTCGCGCAGGATCTGGTCCCGGACGCGGTTGCCATCGAGAATTGTGGGCATCTATCATCATGATAGCGAGGCGCGCGTTACTGAGCCGGGCCCAGAGGGCACCCCGTTTCAGGAAGCGGTACTCGACGTGCTGTCATAAGCACAGATGCGCCTCAAGTGTGTAATTCTGTCCATATTGGCAAGCTCAGCGTTATACGCCCAGGAGGCTACGTTCCGTACCGGCACGCGGTTGGTCGTCCTGAATGTATCGGTTTTCGACCAGAACGGCAAGATCGTGAAGGATCTTGGGAAGAGCGCCTTCACGGTTTACGAAAATGGGGAGAAGCAGAAACTCAATGTCTTCCGGCAGGACGACGTGCCCATCTCGCTCGGGCTGATCATCGATACCAGCGCCAGTATGACCGATAAGCGCGACCGGGTGGCCTCCGCCGCGCTCGCCATGGTGAAGGGGTCCAACGCTGAGGATGAAGTCTTCATCATCAACTTCAACGAATCGGCGGTGCTGGCCAAGGATTTCACCAACAATACTAAAGATCTCGAAAGTGCCTTGCGCAATCTTGATCCGAAGGGCGAAACGGCCATGCGCGACGCGTTGCTGCTAGGAATCGAGCACCTCCGGCACCGCGCCCACAGAGACAAGAAGGTGCTGCTGGTGGTCACCGACGGAGAAGACAACAGCAGCGCAGAGACGCAAGCGCATCTGGTTGAGGTGGCACAACAGAACGACGTGATCATTTACGCCATAGGCCTGCTGGGCGCGGAAGAGCCGGAGAGCGCCGCACGCGCGAAAAAGCAGCTCAAGGAGTTAACCCAGCAAACGGGCGGGCAATCCTGGTTTCCGAACGATGTAGCGGAAATCGCTAATATCACGCCCGAGATTGCGCACGAAATCCGGAATCAATATATCCTGGCCTACGAGCCTACGAATCTGGCGACCGACGGCAGCTTCCGCAAGATTCGTGTGGACGTGGACATTCCCGGCGCCGGGGTCCGCACGCGGGCGGGCTACTATGCGCCCCGCCCATAACCGCGGGTGTAGGCGCGCTGGCCGCCAGACGTCACTGCACCGTGAACTTAGTTCTGGCCGCTACTCCCGTCGACCCTCCCTCGGCAGCTATGAGCCGCTGCCATCCCTGGCTGGTGCGCCCAGCACGGCGGAGCCGATGCCGTGGGGAGATCTAACCCACCGAATTGGTCGCCACGAACCGCAAAATGATGTAAATCACAGCCGCCAACGCTAGCTGTTTTATTGGGGAACTGTTCCCGCGCGTGGGATTCATCGTGACCAACCTGGAGACGGACAGCCGGGCGGTGGTGCGGTTCTACAACAAACGGGGCACCGCGGAGCAGTGGATCAAGGAAGGCAAGCAGGCGGTGAAGATGACGCGGCTGAGTTGTCACCGCTTCCGGCCAACGAGGTACGCCTGTGGTTGAGCGTGATCGCCTACAACCTGGAGAATCTGTGGCGGCGGCTGGTGCTGCCGAAGAAGATCGAGAACTGGTCGCTGACGAGTTTGCAGCAACGGCTGGTGAAGACGGGTAGCCGGTTGGCCAAGCACGCACGGTACTATTGGCTGCTGCCGGCGGAGAGCCACCTGACGAGGCGGCTGTTTGGCGGCATGGTGCGGCGGCTTGATCCGCTGCCGGTGCCTGGGGGGGTAGAGCTTGGCGGCTGGCAGATCAAAATCCTGGCGAAGAAAGGAGGGGGGAAGGTGTGCGAGGAATCGCCTGAACAAGAGGCTGTTCTAGGTTCTGGGCTTACGCGGACGGTCAGCGATGGCGCTTTCAGTCGGCCCTGCGGGTAGCAAGATTAAATATTGTTAATAATCTTGACGGTTGCCTTGTGGTGGAGGTAAATTGTCTTGAATCCGGAGGCCAAAATGGAAATTCCGGATTAAAGTCCATTAGTCTTTCGTAAAGCCCGGAAAATAGCTCACGCTCCTCATGATATACTTCGCTGCGAAGAGGCACATTTCTCCGAAGTTGTTTTCCCATATCGAAAGGAAATGAAAGATGCCTGTAGATCTCACGAAACCGCTACCGCGTGGTGCCCTGCCTTCGCCCCGGCACGTACTCGCGGCAGCCATGCCACATATTCCGGACGCAAGCATATCGGTCCCT
>Ga0182018_10005319_pt1 | contig 10409 bp, 11 predicted proteins | sample 812P2MmetaG_FD_120490 | JGI IMG/M metagenome (GOLD analysis project Ga0182018, IMG submission 120490) | Permafrost microbial communities from Stordalen Mire, Sweden - 812P2M metaG | ecosystem: Environmental > Terrestrial > Soil > Wetlands > Permafrost | place: Sweden: Stordalen | collected... | reverse complement strand
TAAATTAGCGTCACCGGTGCGCCGAGATGTGCGGCTACGCGAGAGCTTATGCGATTCCAGGCGCGCTGCATATCGGCCGGGTAGATGAATAGAACGTACGCCGAGAGGACATCCCATTGGAACATCGGAGTGTTTAGGGAATATTCGAGAGAGAGATGTAGAAGTAACCCAAGCGCCAAGAGGATGTACCGGAGATCCTTAATCCAAATTAGAACACCTAAAGAAAATTCCAATACCAGAGTCCACCAGGTCGCCAGCTTAAGTACCGTCGGGCGGAGAAACCACGAGGGCACGGGAAAACGCCGAAGCTGATCGAGATGGTACACGTAGTACAGCGCGGTTCCGTTTATCCATGTGGCGCCCTGAATTTTCCAGCAGAAAGAAACGAAATATAGAAGTGACAATTCAAACTGAATCATGCGTTGCGCCCAGGGGCTGCGCGGTTCTATCTCGGCGCCTTCCCTTCCCCGCAAAATGCGAAGGAGACGATCCATGGAAAGAGCAGCGCCGGCGGGTGCGAACATGAGGAAGAAGCCTGCCACTCGCAAGAAAGTGTCTCCACCGTGTGTCATGTAAAGATTTCTCTGCTGTATCGAGGCGAGGCCGAGAAATACGATTATGGTGTTGAGGCGAGTTAGGAAGCCGATTGTCAGTAATATGGCCGACGCCAGAATTACCCAGAACACTGAGTCGGCCCAAGCGTCCGTTTGCGGAATGACAGCGAAGACATTCAGGCGCATGCCTGGCTCAAGCTTTTGCATCGTGGAGAGCGAAACCCACGCATGGGGGCCATACCAAGCCAGCCAGTCCGGCCGAAGCAATAGAACATCGGCGATGACCAGCGCGCCATAAATGATCCTAAACAACGCAATGGGAATTGGCGATTGCGGCGTAAAGAAAAATTCATTCCAAGCTTCATACAACGACCTGAGCCTCACTTCAGATCCTCGGGCTTCACGGGATAGCTGTAGAACACATTTACATCCCAAGGGCCGCGATCATAAGAGCCGTCGGTGCGCGGAATTATGTCCGACCAACGAACGACCAGTAAGACTGATTGCGCGGGATTCGCAGCGTCGCTGTTCAGGCGTGCAACGCGGCGCGCAGCGTCCGGCCACAATTCGGAGTTATCGTTGTTTTGGAGATTGTCTTCGTACTTGCGATAGCGTTCCTTGATGTAGCGTTGGGTCAGGCTGAGGTTCTCCATTCTCGGAAAAGACCAGAGTTGAGAAGAACGGTCTTTGTAGAGAATGATGGCTTCCATATACGAGTTCGCTGACTTGGGGTTTGGCGCGAACATATCCCAGGATTGAAACAGGCCGGACCAAACAAAATATGGGCGGACCAGGTTCTTGCAAATTGGGATTAGCGGGCTGGTGTTCGGTATACACCAGCAAGGGGTGGCAATAAGGTGAAAGATCAAGAAGGCGTTAATCGCGACGTATTTTACGCGCTGCAACATGCCGACTCGCTTCGGCAGATTGCGATTGGTCTTAGATTCCGGAGTCTCGGATGCCATCCATCACCTTCTACGAACGCTTGTCGTTATTGATTGCTTCAGCAATTCTTGGCTGTGCTCCCCGTTTCACGTTCCGCCTAATAAGGGCGAATAGCCGGCGACAGGCCGACGGTACTATTCCTGGCACATCAGCACGATCTTTCCGCTCACGGAAGAGTTTTCGAGTAATTCATGAGCGCGGGCGGCGTCGCGTAACGGCAGCCGCTCCGCGACTACGGGACTGATGGATTTCGCGTGAAGCATGGCGAGTAATCGCGAGAGATCGTCGCGGAGCCATTCGGGATGCTTCTTCTTCTCCGTTGTAATGCTGTACCATCGCGCTGATTTTCCGGGAAGGAGACCCACCAGGCCCAGCCATGCGAAGCTCGCGGCGGCGAGCATCCTGTGCCGGTGCCCGCCTTCGATGGCGGCTGACATTCCGTAACCGACGAACCATCCGCCCTTGCCGAGTGCGCGATAGGATCGCAGCCAGTTGCGGCCGCCGACTGCATCGAATACGGCATTCACGCCGGCGGCGCGCTCGACGAAATCTTCGGTTCGATAGTCGATGGGTATGCCGCCGAGCGCAGCAACGAGATCGTGTTTGGGCTTGGATGCGGTGCCGAACATTTTCAATCCGGCCAGCGAGCCGAGCTGCAACGCGGCCGTTCCCACTCCGCCGGCGGCTCCGTGAATCAGCACGCTCTCGCCTTGGTGCAGCTTGGCAATGCGATGGATCAATTGATATGCCGTGGTGTAGTTCAGAACGAGGCTGACGGCTTCGGCGGGATCGAGACCGGCGGGAACTTGGACCAGTTCGGATTCGGGGAGGACGATGTAGCGCGAATATCCACCCGAATGCGACAGGGCGGTGACGATATCGCCTGCGTTCCATTCTTGAACATTAGTCCCGCAAGATTCAACGATGCCGACGATATCGTAACCGGGAGAATACGGCAGCGGGGGAACGTCGGGATACATCCCGCGACGCATCAGAACATCGGCGAACGCAACTCCGCACGCGAGAATCTGAACGCGGACCTCGTTCGCGCCTGGGTCGCGGACGTCGTCTTCGATTACTTTCAGGACTTCGGGGCCGCCGAGAGCGGTGAGGAGGACGCGAGTGTTTCGCATTAGCGATTATCTTAGCCTAAAGTACGGTGACAAGATTAGCTGCGTCTGAGTTATAACTCGTGGCTGCGCGAATCACGGTGGAGTTCCTGGGGGCGGGGCTTCCGTGCTCTCAGTTTGTAACAGGTAATTCGGAAAGAACGCGATTGCAGGGTGGAACGCGCGCAAGTGAAGGCGGAGGGTATGAGCTCATTTGGTTCGAAGCTCAGTTATTTGGTTCGGCAGCGGAGCTTTCAAATTGCGCTGGTGCTGTGGGTGGCGATCAGCATGGCGGCTGTGGTGCTTTGCCACGGAACGATGCCGTTGCCGATTGGGCCGCATCCCGGCGCGCCCGTGCCAATGGTGATTTCGAGTTCGATCGCGCTGATATTTTTGGTGCTGGAGGCGGGACTGGTCGGACTGATTACGCGGCGGCGGGCGATGCCGGATTTGGCGGCGCGTGCGCCGGGGCGTAGCGTTGCGTTGCGCGAGACGGTGGGCTTAGTGATTTATGGCGCGATCGTGCTGGTGGTTGGGCGGGTTGTGGGAATTCACTATTTTGGCGCGGGAATCGCGATGCATTTGAACGGATCGCTGGTGGGCGCGACGCGCGTGCAATCGCCGGCAGAAGTGTACACGTGGGCTACATTCAACGGGATTTTGCTTGGGCTGGTTCCGTATATTGTATTTCGGATGCGCGGCTACTCGAATCAGCAACTGAATTTGAAGTCGTCGAATTTGAAGAGCGATGTGATCGTGATCGCCGTGGTGCTGGCGATTGGGTGCTTTATGGATTTCGCGCTGGACGGGAATTTTATGAGGCTCACCCGTCACCAGCAATTCGTGGGCGGGCTGATGTCATTTGTTCTCCATCTCTTCGGAACCGACCTGCCAGTGATGATTTTCATTTACTCGATTTTGATGCCGAGGTACGCAAAGCTGACGGCGCCGGTGACGGCGTTCCTGCTGGGCGCGGCGAGTTATCCGGCGATTCACGTGTTCGAAGCGTGGACGCGGTACGACTCTCTTGAGCATTCCGCGTTGTCGGTGATCGTCGTATTCCTGATTTTCTTTCCGCCGGGCGTGATGAAGTCGTATTTGACGCTGCGCACGGGGAACGCTTGGGTGCACGTGTGGGGCTTCCATGCGATTTCGCCGCATGTCACGGTGGATACGAGGTTGATTGTGCGGGATTTCGATATTCGGTGAGCGGGACGCGGCGATGCCCGTAACTGAACGAGCGGCGCAAATCCCGGAGGCGGAGGCCTCCGGGCTCTGGGGCGGCGTAAGTACGCTTGCGACCGGGCGGCGGCATGAACGCGGCCCGCATATTCTGACCCCAGGCTGAAGACACGAAGATTCGCGAGAACGTGGCTTTACATTCATCGCGGGCAGCGATACTTTTCGGTGTGTGAAAGCTACGAATTGGGAATTTGCGAATAGGGCGATGGTTTTCGGGTTGATGTTTGCCTTCACGTTTCCGCTGTACGCATTCGATCAGCAGAATTCAACCGCCGCGTTGGCCAATTGGCTTGGACCGAAACTGCAATTGAATGAGGATTTCTTCGCGCGTCTCCTATTTGCGCTCGCTGCTTTTTTGCTGGTGGTGGCGGCGTTCATCCGTACTTGGGCCTCGTCGTACCTTCAGGCTTCGGTGGTGTACGCGGCCGAAGTGAAGTCTGCGTCGCTGGTCGCCGATGGGCCTTACCGTTACGTACGCAATCCACTTTATTTCGCTAATGTGCTGATGATCATCGCAATGGGCGCGATGATGAGCCGGCTCGGATTCGTAGTGGCAGTCCTGGCGATGCTGATTTTTTGCTACCGGCTGATATTCCGCGAGGAAGCTGAACTTCAGGCGAGCCAGGGGCAACAGTTTGCGGAATATCGCAAAGCGGTGCCGCGTCTGTGGCCCTTGCCGTGGCCGCGCATCGCTTCCGCCGGAGGACAGGCCAAGTGGAGTGAAGGATTCAAGGCAGAATCGTGGTACTGGGGATTTGCGGCGGCGATAATCGCGTTTGCGATAACTCTGAAGCTCAGATACTTTTTTGCGATTTTGGCGGCAAGCTTGATCTTGTTCTGGGTCTCTTCAACGCGGCGCCAAAATAAGTCAGACTCGCAAGCCTGAACGCCCCGCGCGAGTCGAATGCGCATTGATTGCGTGTTGCCCGCCGTGGGCTATTACGCTGAGATGTCGTGCGATGGCTGAGCTTGGACCAAGCACGGGTTGGAAACCTCCCACTATCGAATTCTCGAAAAGCTCGGCGGCGGGGGGATGGGTGTCGTTTTCCGGGCCGAGCATACAGAGGGATCCCTCTTCCCCCCGAGGCGGGGACTCGGGATTACAGCGGGCGATTTGATGTTACTGCTCGAGTTTGATGCTAGTGCTCGCGAAAATGCGGCGGGCGTCGCGGCGGGCAGCAGGACACTGTTGGCCGGAAACTGCGGCTATTCAATCGTAGAGCGGAATGTCGACTTCGTGGTTTTCTTCGACGGGGGCGTCCGGGTTCGCGCTCACGTCTGCCTCGGGATACTCGGCAAATGTATCTCTGCGGTTATAGGCGAGGCCGATGATTCCGGCGAAGATCAGGAGTGGCGGAAACATCAGGAGGAGAATTCCGTGCCTGAGAGCGGCGATCAGCTTTGCGCCGGAGGATGCGGCATTCTGATAGCACATCGCGCAGCCTTGGGCATGTAACGCGGCCGGGCTGAACAGCAACAGGAATGCGGCTGATGCGAATGCGACGCCAACGACCCGCCATTGTCTGAAATTGTGCACGGCTCTGAGATCCTTTCTACCATTGTATCGCCGATTCAACAACCTCAACCGGCCCGGCACGCACTATCGAATCCTGCAACTCCCGCTCGCCTGCCGCGTCAGTGAAGGCCCATGGACTGCAAACGAAGACTATCGGGCAAAAAGGCGACCATCATGGCCAGCACGAAAACGAGCGCGGGAACTAACGTAAGGAACAGGCTTCGCCGTTCGTATCGCAGGTGCATAAAATACGCGATGATGAGCGCGGCTTTCATCAGAGAGATGCCCATTAGCAGCACCAGCATCAAGTGCAATTCGAGCTGTTCGTATGCCAGATACACTTCGCCGGCGGTAAGGATGAGCAAGCAACCCCAAACCTTCAAAAACCAGCCCATCCTCGAGAAGTCTGCTCGATGCGGCGTTTCTTGATCCATGAGTTCGCTCGCTTTCGCCGGGCCTTAGTGGCCGCGGGTGGAGATCAGATAGACCAGCGGGAAGATAAACATCCATACGAGATCGACAAAGTGCCAATACAGGCCGCTAACTTCCACATCGTCGGCCGTGAATTTCCCGCGGCGGAATCCAACGGCCACAAAGGCGAGATACACGACGCCGACCGTCACGTGCGTCATGTGCAGACCCGTAAGACCGAAGAAAGTCGCGCCGAAAATCGGCGTTCCCCAAGGATTCGAGAAAAGCCGGACGCCTTCATGGATCAGCCCGAGCCACTCACGAATGTGCAGAATGTCGAAAATAATTCCGCCGAGCATGGTGGCGCCGAGCCAGCGGACGGCCGCCGCAGTGCGGCCGTTTTTTGCCGCTTCCACGGCCGCAACCATGGTGACGCTGCTGGAGAGAAGAACGAACGTCATCACCGTTGCGTTGACGATGCTCGGCACGAACTGGAACGGTCTCGGCCATGACGGGCTCCCCACCCGCAGGAACACGTAGGCCACCAGCATCGCGCCGAAGGTAATCGAGTCGGAAATCAGAAACAGCCACATCCCCAACTTTTTCGACGGTACGGCGTAAGGGAGATCCCCTCCCGACCAAACCGAATCCTGTATTGGCAGATCCTGTTCGCTCACAGCGCCTCCGTCATCAGATTTTTCGCGGACGTCAGAGACTGCAGCAGTTCGCGTTCAATCCACTTAATGTTTAACGCCGCTTCCTTACGAAGGACGATATCCGGTGGGCTCGCGATCCCCTACGAGCTGACAATTTTCTCGGGCGAATCCTGCATCACGTAATCACCCGTCGAACCCTGGACTCCATATTCGTAGGCATCGTGATAAACCACTGGATGCTTGCCGCCGAAATTATCGAACGGCGGCGGAGACGGAACGCTCCATTCCAATTGCGTTGCGCCCCAGGGATTTGCCGGCGCGCGCGCTCCACGGAACATGCTCCATAACAAGTTGTAGAGAAATATCAATTGCGCCGCTCCGGTGAGCAATGCCGCGACGGTGATGAACTTGTGCACGGGAATCATCGGAATCAGGTAGTCATCGACGAACGCGGAGTAGCGACGAATGTTGGCAGCCAAACCAATGTAGTGCATGGGCATAAAAATGCAGTAGACGCCGATAAAGGTGAGCCAGAAGTGCACTTTTCCAAGCGTCTCGTTCATCATGCGGCCGAACATTTTCGGGAACCAAAAATATGTTCCGGCAAACATGCCGAAGATCGCCGCGACGCCCATCACCATGTGGAAATGACCGACCACGAAGTAGCTGGCATGCAATTGCGTGTCAATCGAGGGCTGAGCAAGAAAGAAGCCGCTCATTCCGCCGGTGATAAACACGGAAATGAATCCGATTGCGAAGAGTCCGAACGAGGTGAATCTTATTTTCGCGCCGTAGAGCGTGCAGACCATAAGCAGGCTTACGATCGCCGCGGGCATGGTGATGATTAGAGTGGGGACCGAGAACGTCAGAGCGCTATAGGGGCTCATCCCGCTCAGGAACATGTGATGTCCCCATACCAGGAAGCTAAGGAAGCCAATACCCATCACGCAGTAGGCGAAAACTTTGTAGCCCAAGAACGGTTTCCGCGCCGTGCAGGCAAGGATGTTCGCGATAACTCCGAGGCCTGGAAGAATGGCAATGTAAACCTCGGGATGGCCGAAGAACCAGAATAGATGCTGCCAGAGCAAGGGCGAACCGCCGGAATGGGGCTGCAATTGATCGCTGACGACAAGGCCGCCGGGGATGAAGAAGCTCGTGCCGCCGACGTGATCCAGGATCAGGAGCACGCACGCGGTGAGCAAAACGGCGAACGAGAGAAGACTCAACACGGCGGTGACGAGCCACGCCCATACGGTGAGCGGCATGCGCATGAGGGACATACCCCGGGCGCGAAGATCGAGAGTGGTGGCTATAAAATTCAGGGCGCCCAGCAGCGAGCCGATGCAAAACGTAGCGATCGAAAAGGCCCAAAGCTCCTGACCAAGGCCGAGGCCCGGGCCGCCCGCGGTTCCGAGGGCGCTGAGCGGCGCGTAAGCGGTCCAGCCGGAGATCGGCGGGCCGTCTTTTACAAACAATGACGACACCAAGATACAGAACGCAACGAAGGTGACCCAGAACGAGAGCATGTTCAGGCGGGGAAAAGCCATGTCTTCGGCGCCGATTTGAATCGGCAGAATGTAGTTGCCGAAGCCAGCTTGCGGAGCCGTAGTGAGGACGAAGAACACCATGATCGTGCCGTGGAGCGTCATCAAAGAAAGATAATATTCGGGAGTGATGACGCCGCCTGGGGCGCCATTTGGCGACAGCTTATCGAGCAGCGGAATTGCGAACGTAGGCCATGCGAGATGGACACGCATCAGCCACGAGAGCACCATTCCGGTAAACACAGCAATCAACGAAAGGAAGTAGTACTGCTTTCCGATCACTTTGTGATCGAGACTGAAGACGTACTTCCATATGAAGCCCTGTGGAGGGGTGTGATGGTGAACCTCGACGTGCGCCGTGGCCGCTTGCGTTGAAGCTGATTGCGGCGACGTCGGTTGCGCTGGAGGATGATCCATGGTTCCTGCCTCGCTCCGATTGGCCTGCTGCCTGCTACACGTGTGCGGCGGCGCCAGGCAGATCGTTGTTATCGCGTTGTCATCGCGGCTATTGCGACTGGCTCTTCAACCACTCGTCATACTTGTCCTGCGGCAAGACTTCGATATAGGCCTTCATGTTGTAGTGACCGAGACCACAGAGCTGCGTACAGACGATTTCATGTTTGCCGGTCTGCACGGCGGTGAAATGAATCGGAATTTCCAGACCGGGCACGATGTCCTGCTGAATTCGCAATTCGGGGACGAAAAAGGAATGAATCATGTCCTTGGTGTGAAGAGTCAGCAGGATAGGCTTGTTGACCGGGATCGTAAGCGAACCGACTACGATGTCGTCGCGGGCCGCGACATCGTTTGCGGGATCAAGCCCGAAATAATTTCCGTTGCCGTCATTGATGAGTTCGGGATGGATCCCGCCGAACTGGCCGTCGGGTCCGGCATAGCGAAAGAAGAAAGCGAATTGCTCAGCCTGGACATCGATGTGCAACGAATTGGGAGCAGCCGGCGCGAAGAACATTCCGGCCCAGACCTTGGAACCGAAGAAGGAAAGGGTGAGGATTTCAATGCCCACGACAACGAACACTGCGAACACAACTACTTTGGCGCCTCCGGGAAATGTACTTATCCTCCGCCCTTCGCCGGGCCCCCCGAATTTCCAAACGAAGCCTGCCAGCGCAAGCTGCGAAAGGAGAAATAGAACTCCGGTGAGAAGCATGGTCTCAATGATCTGGTGATCCACGCCGGGGCCGTGAGCCGAAATATCCACCGGCATCCACCACGTGCGCGCCGCGAAGAAATAGACCGACGCAAGCGTGATGATCGCCAACAATGCTGCGAACGCTTTGCCCATGTTTAATCGCCTCAGTGCGTTCGAGAGTGACTGAAAAAGGCTCAGCGGCCACCGGCCCTCAAAGCGGGCAGCCGCTGAAGGTATCCGACTGAACGAATTAGTACGGCAGCACTTTGAACGTGAAGCTAATGGACTTCGATTCGCCAGCCCCGAGAGTCACGTCTTGCGTCTGCGGCTCGCTCTGCTCCTGCCAGGCCGTAACCGTGTACTTTCCGGCTGGCAAATCCTTAAGGCTGAAGCCGCCGTCGTTGCCCGTCACGGAATAGTGCGACGTATTCAGAACGACGAAGTAGCCGTGCATCCAGGGGTGAATGTTGCACTTCACCGGAATGCGTTCCGGCTTTTCGTATTTCGCTTGAATCGGAGGCGTGCCCGGCGGTTGCGATTTGTTCCATTCCGGGTTCACTTTTGCGAGCGGATGAATGTTATGCGATGTTTGGTCGTCGTTGTAGATCTCGAGAGGCTGGTTCGCCTCCATCGCAAGGACGTGAGGGAGATACTGGCAGCCTTTTTGATCGTAGCGGAGAGTTTGACTCGACGCGGAAGTTTCGGGCGCACCGGCCGAAATGTAAACGACCACATCCTGCAATGCGTTGCCGGGGCCAGTGACTAAGTTTTCGGTCATGACAGGGGTTGCGTGCTGCTTGGCGCAGGTCGGCTCTTTCGACATATCAATCGGCTTCATCTTCGGAGGGGTGCCTGTATACGTAACCTTGCCCGTGATGGAGCCATTGCCGGCCGGCGGAGCCGCGAGTACAACGAGAGCCGAACTCACGGCCACGAGAAGCGCCAAAGCCAGAAAATACCTCGTCTTCATGCCACTACCCCCTTGTCGAATTCAGCTAGGTGAATCACTGTGCACCGGTGTCAGGCCCGATCGGTTTTATATACGCTTTATGAGCGGCAGCGTAAGTCTTCCACAGCTCGCGTTCTTTGGTATCCATCGGCTGCAGAGTACGTAGGAAGTGGACTAGATCCCAAGCTTCTTCCGGTTTGATGACGTCGGCGAAAGATGGCATTGGCGTGCCATCCAAACCTGTCATGAAGTCCCGATAGAGGTCCGAGTTCGTCACGCCGCACTTGAAGCGATCTCCAGCTGCGAAATTGAAAGGCTTGATCGGATTATTCT
>Ga0182018_10005318_pt1 | contig 10413 bp, 9 predicted proteins | sample 812P2MmetaG_FD_120490 | JGI IMG/M metagenome (GOLD analysis project Ga0182018, IMG submission 120490) | Permafrost microbial communities from Stordalen Mire, Sweden - 812P2M metaG | ecosystem: Environmental > Terrestrial > Soil > Wetlands > Permafrost | place: Sweden: Stordalen | collected... | reverse complement strand
TTCACGCGCCGGTTGCCGCTCAGCCGTCAGGAATCTAAAGTCCTTTAAGCTGATTGGCCATCGTCGTGTTGAGACCCCGTGCGATAACCTGCAGCGTGATAATTCCCGCCTCGCGCTTGTCACGTTCAATGTTCGACAGGTGTCCCCTGTTCATGTCGAGATGGACGGCGAGATCATCTGTAGCCCTTGCTCGTTCGTAGTCGTTTGATACGCCCACCCAACTTCATTAGTAAGGCATGCTCGCCCTCTGCGGGACGTTCATACGGGCCAGTCTTTATGAGTCCGAGGGCACTCCCGCAATGACTCCCGCAATGTTTTCGTCAACTGTGTATGATCAAGAACTTATGGCAACCCGGCGAACCCTGTAAGTTGTTGAAACCACTAAATATCGACGGATTAAAAGGGCATTGCTCTACCAACTGAGCTACGCGCCCATCCGTTTGATTATACGGGAGCTAACCCACTCCCTCACAAATTGTGCGCCCGCAATGTGCTCCCGCAATGCCCTTTTTCCTTTCAAGTCTTGACAATGAATGACTTAGCGGAACGAACCAGCTCTTCGACGAACTCTTTCCTGCATTGGGAGCACACGAAATTTGTTGTCGAGTTAGCGTCGCAGAGAACTATCCACGTTGTCGTTGGAGTCGCGTCCCGCAAAGTGGACGTTCCGCTCGGTCCGCCGGTCACCCTCAAATCCTCCTCAAAATTCCCGTCGCGCGAACAACGTTCGAGGTCACGAAGGAAGGCGCTGTCATTAAAGCCATCGCAGCAACGCAGACGAACCGTTTTAGGGGAGCGGAATCCGATAGATGTTTCGTCTCGTGCTCCCCTTCGTGTACGAGTACAGGGATGGGTTGATCGCCGAATCTACCGTCCCAGGAATTGCCAAATTGCCCTGATAGCTCTTGAGAAATTCGGGGCGACCCAATTCTCCAGGAGACGAAGTCGGAAGGCTGCGCCCAGGGCGCAGTGGCAGCATGTATGTATTCAAGTCCCCGCTCGGCGGAACCTGCAGATAGATAAATAATCCGCTGCTACTCCAATTAGCCGTGCACAACGAGTAGCAGAGTTGGACCAGATTACCTCCATCCAGGGAGAAGGCGACCACAGAATAGGGATGCTCCGCGTCAAGACTGTTGGCGTGCGCTACCACCCAGCGGCCATCAGTGGAAACAGACCGCAAGTCAAAGATCGGGGCGGCGGCAACCTTGTTTCGAACCGTACCGTCAGCCTTCATACGGTAGACGAAATTGAGACTGCCTTCTCTCACGCGAAAAATGAGGTCCCCGTCGGGTAAGAAGAAGGGGGAGTCTTCGTTCACCTCCGACGGAATCTCGCGAGGGGAAGAGCGGTGGTCGGTGGTGCCAAGCCACAGATGAGAAATACCCGTTGAATCTTTCCTTGCGAACGCAACCTGCTTTCCATCCTTTGAGACTGAGTAATTGGTCGTTGCGAAACCTGGCTGTACTCCATAGCCTGGGAAAATGCGATTACGTTTCCCGCTAGCCAATTCCGTGACCCAAAGTTCCCAGTCAGGAGTTTGGCCGCTTTGCATCAGGTAGTAGAGTATTTGTCCGTTCGCTGGAGAACAGCGCGGCGCCGGCGTTGCGCTCGGACGAAAGCTGGTGATCTCCTTTCGAGTCGTGAATCCAGATAGTGCTGTCCACGATACCGACCGAGGTGAGTAACGATTTTCCATCCGGGGCCGTGGCGATGCCTTCTTCTTCAGTGGGACCGAATGTAACTTGTTCTGGCCGTCCCTCGGGAAATCTCTGGCGCCAGATGTGAAATTTGCCTCCCTTATCCGAGCTGAGGTATATCCACTTGCCATCCCGGGACCACGCACCCGCCGTGCAACTAGCATCGGGTGGCCCGACAGTCTGCTCCTGGGTGGCACCACGGAACGAAACCACACGGCAGGGAAGTAAGTTACTATCATTGCCCATCACTACTGCCAGAAACCAGCGACCGTCGGGAGACAGGTAAGAATGGTGAACCATGCTACGTTCGCCAGCCAGTTGTCGGCAAACATAGTCCGCTTCTTGAGGTCCTTGTTGGGCAGCCCCACACCAGAATGCAGAAGTGCGCAACCTCGATCCCGCCGAAATTACAGGCCATCAACCGCCGAGTTAGAGAATCGGGGTTTCACAAGAGGCTTTAGCTACGCTAGGCAAGTGGTGTGGATCGGTCAATCTTAAGATTTTACGTCACACCGCTGCGGATAGGCTTTGTCACCCACTTAGCTTACCTTTTCCAGAACTTGACGCTCTTGACGTACATGTAGCGCCTGACGCCCACGGTTGCGAGACCGCCCCACTCACGATCATTCGTGGCGTAGAAGTTAATATCTATCACTGCGGCTGCAGATGGGATACCTGACGTGCAGATAGCTTTGAGAACGCCGTCGATGTAAAACTTGATGCTGTCCGGTGCCCACACAAACTGGTAAAGGTGGAACCCTTCTTCAGGATTCGCCAGCACGTTGTACTCCGGGGTTGGATCGGTGGAAACGCTGTTCTTCCATACGTCCCACTCAATCTCGTTAGACCGGGCAGCCAACCCCTCAATCTCCGGGGCGTCGATCTCCGTGACCGACTGATAGCTGGGCGGGGGATTATGAATAATGAATGTGGAACTAATTTGCCCGCTCTCGGTCGTACCCGGGCCGCTAGATGTTGGCGAGGTAGACCCTGCCCGCATCGAGAACGCGTAGGTGCCGTAACCGAAGCGGAGCTTGGACGTGAGTTCAGCACCTGTCGACGTACCAGCGGTTGGTTGCGTCAGCTCCAGGCGCAGGCTCCCGCCACCCAAATCTACATTGTCGGGCGAGAAGGTAACATCGCTGCCGCCTCCTGCGTAGTCATTGGTCTTATAGTTCGACACCACCCACTTGGAAGTGTTCAACTCACCCTCGGAGAAGTTATCCTCAAAAGTTGGCGCCTCCGTCGGCTCTTCGGAAGTTTGATCTTGGGTTGGGGATGGCGTGGAAGCATCCGTCACTACCAATGAGGCGCGCCGGGTAACGCCATAGGTGCCCAAGACTGTCACCGTAAAATTCGACGAGACAGCCCTGGTTTGTACTGCGAAGTTCGCGGAAGTGGCGCCAGTCGAAACCTGTACGCTGACAGGTATGACACAGGAATCGCCGGGATCGTCAAGGATCAGGGTAACTACTGCTCCTTCTGAGGGCGCAGGCGCGGTCAGGTGAACGGTTCCAATTAGAAAGTCTCCTCCAACTACGCTCGCAGCACTGAAACTAATCGAAGACAAGGAGGCTGATGCTCTGCTCCTGTTATGTGACTGTAGCTGTGCCTGTAGCAGTGTCGCGCTGCCCAGGACGAGGAACACAACGGTGCTCAGCTTCTGCATTCGCCTTTTCTCCCTATCGTCAACGAAAGACCCAACCCGTTCGGCCCGAGCTACGGGCCGACTAGAAAAACCGATACCCTGCCGACCGCGAACGCAACCGCACCGCGGAAACGGAACCCGCACCCGGAGCTTCTTTGCTGAAGCGAGGAAAGACGGATCGAGGCCAGACTCTACGCTGGATGAGAAAGCTGGTCAAAATCGGAAGTACATCTGGGTTGTCAAAAGGAGATGCGGCGAACCGAGCCCCTGACGGGCGATTTGCTACAGTCGCGGCCCGGCCACCAACGCCCGCCGGGAAGATGGAGGAATGAACCTGCAACCTTCAAAGCTGTGTGGCAAATTGGGGAAACACGCGGAATCAAGATCGAGGAGAGTCTGGCGAAGGATCAAGGACAACCCAGCCGGGCAGGGAGTGGCATGCGAATGTCGCCGCATGTTTCAGTGCATGATCGCGACAAACCACAGCGTAATGCAACGTAAATGGTGCAGATTGGCGGCCCCATTTCGTTCAAGACCTCCCGATAACGTGAACGAACCCGCGCATCAGCAGTGCTGGTCACATCGCAATGGCCGAGTTCACCGCTCCGGTTGAAGCAGGGGTGCCATGAATGACGCCGATCACCAGGACCCGCGATGACTGGGTTTAGGGCGTGCGACTGCCAGTGAGGAACGGAGGCAGAACTCGGAAAGGCTGAATGAAATTCGCCGGCGAGGCGTTTTCAGATGCTTTGGCGCCATCTGGTGGCTGGCGCTGGCTAGAAGCGGGCGTTACCCGTTGTCGTGCGGAGCTTGGTCGGGAAACAAGGCACAACACACGCTTGTGGCCCTCAACCCGACCGGAGTAGCGCCGGGGATGGCCACGTCCGTTCTGTCTAGACTCTTGGAAGCCGCGGATAGAGGAACTTCATACGGAGCAGGTTCAGGAGCCCTCCGCTCGGACAAAGTATTCCCGCCTGGCCTTGGGTTGCTGCCCCGAGTGACGCTACCAGGGCAGCTTGCCCCTGGTGCGGCCACTGGGTTTCCGCCAGTTAGTGGATGTGCATTTCCTTGCGCAGAGTCAACGGTGACTCGGTCACCTGTTTGCGTTGGAATATGTAGGCCGGCGTGGGCACTCGCTCGGGATGCAATTCAACATTTGCGATCGGAGCAGCAGGACCGGAAACCTGCACCCATGAGGCCAGGGAGGGTGTGCCGGCCTGGTTTACCAGAAAGAGCATGTAGTAGCCGGGGGGCGCTATATTCGAGTTGGAGGGGGCGGTGACGCTAAGGCTCCCAGAGGCCTGACCGACGGTGAATGACAGACCCACATAGCGTTGATCCATGTCGAAAGAGTGGGTGACGGCACCGGCCTTCATGAGCACCACAGAGGAGATCGTCGAAGCATCCGGGGTTGACAAAGTGAATGACTGACCATAGGTGATCGAACTCGGTGAGTTGGTCGCGGACTGGGGTCTATACGCCGGACTCCCATCGGCGTTGAAAAGGTAGGACGGCTGATAAATTTCAATATGGTTTTCAAACACACCCTGGGCTGGGTTGCCCCCGGTGAGAAGAACGGTCCCGTCGGGCAGGAGCAACTGGATGTTGTGATAGAGCCTGGGGAAAGCGTTGCTGCCGGCCGAGGAGAATGAATTAGCTACCGGGTCGTAAATCTCTGCTTGCAAGCTCGCAGTCGTCGCGTTCTCGTCCTGGGCAGAGCCGGCGTCCACCAGCACCTTACCATTCGGCAGCAACGTGGCTTCCATCTCGACGCGGCCTTGAGACATGGCCGGGCCTTGCACCCAACACGGAGCATAGACCGGGCAGGCAGGGGAGATTTGTGCTCCCGCAGGACTTAAGTCAATAAGCTCGCTGGTGTTGGTGGCGGGATTGTCACCGCCCATGATCATCACCTTGGGGCTGTAGTTGTTCAGCGGTGTGAGCGGGAGCAGCACCGACGAACCGTAGATTCGCTCTCCGTTGGGATCATTCGGTCCGGGATAGATAGTCCAGGCAACCAGTGTCCAGGTCTGGGTAGTGGGGTTGAAGTCGAGGGTTGCAGAAGATGGCGCGGAATAGAAAATGTGCCCGGTGGGCAGCAGGTGCATTCTGGGATACAAGGGGAATATAAAGCCCGGAAAATTTGCGATGTTGGGGTTCCCCGGAATCTGCGTGCTCCACTGCTGTCCGTTCCAGATTTCGCTGGTGTTGTTGTTGGTACCGTCGGTATCGTTCAGTCCGGACGTAGTCATCATGGTGCCGTCGTTCAGTTCGGTGAGGGTTGGGTACCAACGCCCATGTGCCGTCGGAGCTATGTCGACGAAGGACTCGCTGGAAGGATCGAAAATCGATGCGTTGGGCAGGCCAGTGAATGGAATGTCGCCCTGAGCGCCCACCACAGCCAGCGTTCCGTAACCCTTGGTGCCGCCATTGATCAGGACGCGTCCGTCCTGCATGACCGACATACCGCTGCAGAACATGTCCCACGTCATGAGCATGGTGCTGATGCTGTCATTGGACAAGTCGAGAAGCGCTGCGCCCTGGGGATATTGTGGCCCTTGTGGACAACCGGCCTGCTGCGGCGGGCAGTTGCCGGAGCCCGATAGTATGAGAATCTTTCCGGTGTGGAGTAGCGCGGCGTGAACCGGATTGACGGGCATGGTTTGAGAAAGCGTTGACCACTGGCCGTTGGGATGAGGCGTGTAAGTTGTTGGCGTTGGCGTTGGCGTCGGGGTTGGCGTCGGCGTCGGAGTTGGCGTTGGCGTCGGAGTTGGCGTCGGTGGTGCCGGGGTAGTGGAGGTTCCACCGGATGCAGCCGCTCCTCCACCTCCAGTCGCTCCTCCACCACCGCACTGGATGAGTGGAAGCGAGATGACTACAACGAACAGAACAGTGACGAACTTCTTCATTGGATTTTCCCCTCGATAGCAATGCTTGTTTTCACGGCACTCGCCGCCGTTGAGAATACTGGTCAACGTCCTGCTCATCGTCTTGTTCATTCCTAACCGCTTGTCCCTTGCCTGAACCATTAGGCAGAGACTCTTCACAGTGCGTCCTTGACAATCAGCTCCCTAGAATCGAAGGAGATGGAGTAAACCCCAACCTTGCCGGGATGTAGCTCACGCTTACCTTGGTAAACACGGAGATGCGTTCCGCCTTTAATCGCAGCCTTGAGCACTACCCCGGAAGGGAACGGGGCGGGCAGTTCCCAGACGAATCTGGCTTCACCGTTCTGCAGTTGTGGCTTTGCCGCTTCTACAATCTTCTGTGCGCGCAAGTAGGCGGCTACGGTCCCGAAGGGAGCGACCCAAAGACCCCTGGATTCTTGAGCCTTGAGATAGTCCAATAGAGAAAGGAAAGTTTCCCTAGGGATCGGTTCAAATCCCGTCGAAGGGTCGCCGATGCCGTGGATCTGAAGCGTAGTCCAGGCGTGCGTCTCGAAAGCTTTGTCGATCCAGGACCTGTAAACCGCGGCATCGTACAGGGTGTAAGCCGGCTGGCTGGGCAAGTTGTACCAGTCAGGTTTGGTGTCCGTGGTGACGTAGGCCGAAGCGCTATCTCCTTGCCAGCCCCGCGCCGCAAAGTCGTACCTCTTCACCCATAGAGCCAACCCCGGGGATATCTCGCCGTAAGGGTACGCGAAAATACTGACGTCGGAGTTAAAGTTGCTGTCCAAAAACTTCTTGGCGTCTTCCACCTGGAGTTGTTCGCTTGCCTTGGTTAGCGCAGCCGTGTGCTCGTGGGTCACGGAATGATTCCCAATCTCGTGACCTTGCGCTTGCACTCTTCTCCAATCGTCCAGGCGGGTAAGTTTGGAGACGATGACGAAAAAAGTCGCATGCAGATGACGACTGTTCAATTCTGGAACCACGACGTCCAAGTGCACAGGCCTGGCATCGTCAAAGGTGAGCGACACGGCTGCGGAATGGTCATTCCAGGGCAGCACGCGAACCGTCGGCGTCTGAGCAAAGCCCAGCCCCACCAACAAACTGCACATCAACACTGCATGGATAGGCTTTGCCATGGCTCTCATAGGGAGTTGCACGATGGTTTAGTGCAATTGCCCTGCCAGCGACTGGTGGCCGCAAGTCTCGGTGGGGCGGCGGATCATGGCGGAGCGCAGTCCGGCTTGGAACTCGAACTAAGAGCAGAGGCTATCCCCCTGGATGAGTGAGTGCAGGCGCTAGAGCTACAACAGACGAAGCTCGGTCGTGAGTTACTGCAATCATTACTTTTTTCGTTACCAAGGTAACCGGGATTCGGTTTGCCAATGGGAAGATTTCTTCCACGCAGAGAAAACTCGTTCCACAAGTCAGAGGCTCGATCCGTCCCACAAAGCGCGCTGTATTCAGCCAGCTTATTTAAATCACAAACCCGCTCCCAGGCCTTTCGCGGAAACCGTTGCCCAGAACTTCTTAAGCGCGTGGAGCAGCATCGGTCTATCAGAGCGCGGAAGATGTTTTCTCTCGCGGACACCGACTCTGCGGGCTCTGAATTACGGTCGTATCGCCTCAACGAAAACTCTTCGATCAGAAGAAGGTAACGAGACCGCGTATCAGCCAGGGCTCACTCATCAGCCTAAGTAACGTTGCTGCCGGAGGTTGCGGGCTGCACACAGCTAAGAAAAGCACGATTTCGCCGGCGGTCGTAGGTCACACCGCGCATTGGCACCCCGCTTGCACCTATGTGGTCACCCCCCTCGCTTATGGCAAACAGCGCCGCCTTACTAGCCAGTGCCGTCGCCAGCTGCCTTGAGCAAACGGCGACTTCCAAGGTTGACAAGTGAAGTTCTGCGTCATTATATCTGCGAAGGATGAGAAGCTGGGCATTGGTAAGACAGTGCGTAGCGTTCTCACAGCAGGTGCTAACCAATCTGACGTCTACGTTGTAGATGATGGCTCCAACGACGGAACAGGTGCCATCGCTAAATCCTACGGAGTTACTGTTCTCCGCAACGACAAGAACATCGGCAAGGCAAAAAGCATTTTGCGCGCTACCCAGTACTACGGTCTGACCGAGAACTATAGCATCGTCTGTTTGATGGACGCCGATACCGAAGTCAACGAAAACTACTTCCAAAAGTGTATTGCAGAGTTCGGGAACCCGAAGGTCGCGGCCGTATGCGGACGAGCATTGAGCGTTCCGCACAATTGGCTCACCGCTTATCGTTCCTTGGCATACTGGATCTCCCACGCCATTTACAAAGGCGGCCAAAGCAACATGGGCGTGGTCACTGTTGTCCCGGGCTGCGCCGCAAGCTTTCGAGCGGATGTGTTTGAACAACTCGAATGGAACAGCGACACCATCGTTGAGGACATGGACTGCACCATTCAGGTCCACCGCAAAAAGCTGGGCAAGATTATCTACCAGCCCGAGGCCCTTGTCTTCACCCAAGACCCGAACAATCTTCGTGGCTACGTCAAGCAGATGTACCGCTGGGACGTTGGCGCATGGCAGGTAGGCAAGAAGTACGGCATGCTCAGCGGACTAAACAGGATCGATCTTGAGTACAAGTTGCTTATGGGCGAAGGAGTCCTCTTCGCCGCGATCATCCTCCTTACGCCGCTGTGGCTCATCCTAAACCCAATCTGGGCAGGCAGAATTATAGCGGGCGAATTCATCTTCCAGGTGTTGCTAGCCACCATTTGCGCGATGTGTGACCGGCGGGTAGATGTGCTGAGCAGTTGTTTGGTTTTTCCTTTAGTCCGACTTATAGACTGCAGTGTGTTTCTAGCCGCTTTCTGGGGAGTAATGATTCGCCAACAACGAATTCACACGTGGTTCGCCGTAAGTCGTTACTAGAGGCCATGAAAAACATGAAAAGATATCCAGACATCGGGCTTGCGTTAGGCGCCACTGGCGTGGCGCTACTCGCATTGCTCTGCCTAATCCCGCCTGCCCAGGCGCAGCAAGGTCCGCCGCACGCAGAACAAGGCAGCATTTTTGATGCGGTTGGGTTTCCTGGGCAGATGTGGATTGCCAATGGCACGTACAGCCCAGTAGAAAAAAACAACGTGATTTCCCAGTGGGACTTCCAGCAAACGGCCGTGGTCTACTCCGGGTGGCACAACTCCGTGACCTTCACCCCTTACGCCGAGTTTGGCGGACTCCTTGACAGTGAAGGTTATACCTACGACAACCAGCTTCAACCTAGCGCTGGTATCAAAGTCAACAAACTGTTCCGCTTCGGCATTATCAGCGCGGGCACAGCCTACTCGTACCAGGATAGGTTTAGCTCGACCACCGCCAGCGGCAGAACAGACTTCATTTCAGACTGGTTCGGCTGGCAATCCATCGTCAATCCGAAAAACCGATTCCCCGGTTCGAGTTGGGCCAGCATTGGACATACTTCTCCAGTGGAACACGGCGACCTAATCGAACAAGGGTACCTAACTCAAGGCTATGTGCTCCACCGCTTCAGCCGTGGAGCTCTAATTTCCTATGGCGAGATTACCCTTGGGCATGATAACCAAGGGTATGACTGGGAAAACCGATACATTGCTGGAGGTGGGGTAAAGGGCGGTGCTTTAGTCGGGGCAATGTACAGCGAACTCGGTGCTGGCTTGATACACGAGAGCCGATTCAACTCCGGTATCAGCGCCAACGGCCTCAAAGTGTTTCTGAATACCTCGTATAACTGGCATTTATTCGGAAGAAGGGGGAACTATTAGTATGTTGTCGTCTGTTCCCGGTTTCGGCAGTGTCTCAGGCGTTGTCCATTTGGCCGTGCGGAGGCCATATATCGTTGCGCTAGCTGTAGGTGTGCTTGCGACCGTAGCGTTGACGCACTCGATGTTAGCGGCGATTCCGGCTCCTTCCCCACCGCCGGTTCCTACGGCGCCCGCTGTCCAGCATACTCGGCGACCAGCGGGAATTCCGCACGAACCCGTGGCTCAGCATTCCCTTGGCCATCGGGAAAATTCGGCTGCCAAACAACGGTTAGGAGTAAAACAGCGGCCGATGGCTTAGCAGTTATTTCAGTCGAGGACTTATCGCCAATGAACCAAAACCAGAAAATGACCATGGGGCTGCTACCCCAGCCGAAATTCAACTACCGGAGTTTTT
>Ga0182018_10005316_pt1 | contig 10415 bp, 14 predicted proteins | sample 812P2MmetaG_FD_120490 | JGI IMG/M metagenome (GOLD analysis project Ga0182018, IMG submission 120490) | Permafrost microbial communities from Stordalen Mire, Sweden - 812P2M metaG | ecosystem: Environmental > Terrestrial > Soil > Wetlands > Permafrost | place: Sweden: Stordalen | collected... | reverse complement strand
CTCCAGCCTTCGCCGGGTTTCTTCTGTCAGAACAATCGTCTGGGCTACGCGCATATCGAGGTCTCCTCATCATAAGATGAGACTCGATATATAAACGACTCTATTATTGAGACACTACACTAGCATCGGCTATGGAATTCTTTTCCGACATAAACTATCCGACTACGAGATTGAAATCAAAAATGGTGCATCCCAAGTTCTCGACTATACGGAACGGCTCCTGAACAGACAGACTCATTAGGCTGTTTCGACGTTGGCGCAGGAGCGAAACTCGCCTTCAGCGTCATCCAGTCTGGCGAATCGCAGAGACCAAGTTGGGCGATTGAGCCGCTGGCTGGCGGCGATTCAGGGATAGGCACGTTTTGTCTTTCATTCAGAGTCACCACCAGCAGCCAAGCAAAAAGCAATATGAAGAGCATCGACCGGCCAGAAGCATTCCGGGCGCGGATGTCGCACGTTCGGCTGGCCAGACTCTGGGCGACAGGTCAACAGTTTTTCAACCCACTGCTTCGGGACAGCTTCCCTACCATACACAGCCCCCAGTAAGGCACCAGCAATTACAGCGTCTCGATGTCCTCAAACACAAATCCCCCAGCATGCTCCATACATGCGAGGGGATTCGCGGCTACGAGCTAGAGTGAGTATTCATCGGCTCTTCACGCTTTGCAGGTGGTTCTCTTAAGCGCAGCCCTTCATCCTGCACCGGCTCGACAATTTTAGTGTGAGTATTGTCCTCTACCATTTCGTGCGAGAACAACGGACGCTTCGCGGATAGGTGTTTGTGTACGTCTGATTGATGCCCAAAGCTCATGATTGTCTCCAATCGCTTGCTTGTTGGTTGTGAGAGGCGCTCGTCAGGAGCAAGCCGTCATCAGCTAGAGGCGAGGAAGAGAATCTGTCGTACTTGCCAATTAGACGCTTCAATCAACGATAAAGTCCAATTTCATGTTTCAGTCATTCGCAGCGGACCGCATCGACAGCGATTTGTGGTGCTGCATCCCCGGCGCCACGACTCCCCGTGCATTGAAAAGGAAAGCCTTGTTAGTCGTTCGGGAAAGCTTGGCAGAAATCCGGTACGCCCGTATCCTGCAATGAGTCAAGCCGATTGGTGAAACCGATGGAGGTTTACTTTACATGTACACAGGTCGCCAGCATACCCAAATGATGGATGGCGTCAAGCTTGTACGACACCTACACCGGGTGGTCGTACTCAAGAGCAAAAATGGAAGCGAGACGTGAAGATTCATTCTCCTCGCTTCGGGATGACAAAGAAATGGGAGAAGGCGATAAGCCTCCTCCCATTTCTCTTGCTGATCATTCGCCACTGGTGATCGGGCGCTGGTTTCTATGCGACCTTGCTGAGAACCTTGGCTTCGAGGGTCTTGTCCGCGCCAACAGTCACCTTGATCTGCTTGGGCTTGGCTTCCGCCTTCTTGGCAAGGTTAATCTTCAGCACGCCCTTGTCGTAGTGGGCGCTTACCTGACCGAAGTCCACGGAACTGGGTAGCGTGAACGATCGGGTGAACTCTCCGTACTGCCGCTCAACGCGACGGAAGTTCTCCTCTTTCTCTTCCTTCTCGATCTTGCGCTCGCCATGGACGGTGAGGGTGGTGTTCTCGATATGGACATCGATGTCTTTTTCGTCGATGCCCGGAACTTCAAGCTTCAACGTAATGTTGTGTTCGTCTTCGTAGATGTCCACCGGCGGTGCGTAGTTGGTGGTAGTTAATGCCTCTTCCGGGACTTCGGGGCTATACGACTCACGGAAAAGACGGTTCATGCGGTTCATGCGGTCTTGCATGGCGGAAAACTCACGCAAAGGCTCCCAACGGGTCAATAGGGTCATAACACAACTCCTACTTTGAGAAATCTAAGAGGGGAATACTTCAGATGGGCTGACTTAGTTCAGGGAACCTGAACGAGTAAGAATAGGTAGCTTACTCAATTACGATGCTAGGCTTGTGCGCTGCTGTTGTCAACCTGTGGCTCGCCAAAATGGCGATCTGCTGTCGAATCAGGTGAATGAATTGATCTATCCAATTTGATCAGTTCGGTGCTCTCGGTTTAAGCCCAATTGCCATGCACTCAGCGAGGAATCCAGCGACAGAGTCTCGTTGCCGGAGGTGGTTCACAAGCCCTCATTCCCGCCCCTCGATTTTCGGGGCTTTTTGCGGTCAAATCGCCGTCGAGCAGCTAGTCCACATGGTTTAGTCTATGAGCCGCAGCCAGACCGTTGTTTGAACGTGCGCCAGTTGCCTCTATACCCCACTTCGGTAGTGCCCTAATTTGGAATCAGGGACCAGGTTGGGGTTTTTAACCCACTACGATTTCGGGTATATCCGCTTGCGCGTCTGGCCAAGCAAGCAACTGTGCATCCAGGCCGACAGCATTGAATGCGCCAGTTATAGCGGCAAGCGTCGGTGTCAGCGGTAACATCTCTGTCGATCCGGGTGCGACTAATGGATGTCGCACTAAGATTCCTATCCCGATGACTTGGAATTCCAAATGTTCCGCGATACCCTTTTCATCATTCGCCACTGTCCACCCTGCCTCTTTGAATAGAGGAATCAGTTGGCGCAAAAAGGAGAAACCTTCGTCTCCGCCCCCTATTGTCCACCCAACCCTTATCGTCGCGCTGGGAAAGCGCCTAAGCGCCGCCACAAAATCCTTAGCCTGCTGGTCTGTCAATCTGCGCGGTTTGATTCGTTCCTGGAGTTCCAGGAGGCTACGTTCCGCTACGGCTGCTCGTTCCTGTTGTGCGGCAAGTTTAGTCTCAACAGATTGCTGTTTTTCCAGTGCATCTGAGGCATCAGCTTTCGCCGCCGAAATACCGCTCTCGGCTTCTCCTGCCTGTATCCGAAGGGCTGCAATCTGGCGATCCTTTTCCTTTGAGTCGGCGGTGAGTATTGCTTCTTTAGCTCCGTCTAGTCGAGCTTGGGCATCGGCTAGTTGCCCAGCCTTTTTAAACGCAATGTATTGTGTGACCAAAAGGCCTGTTGCAGCTAAAGCCGCGACAATCATCATGACAATTATTGCTGAGTTCCACCAACCAACCGCAGCATTCAGGGGGAAACCGCAGCATTGAGGGATTGGATATTATCCACGCTTTCACCTCTCGAATTGGCCGCTTCCATCATCATTTTGTCTTATATAGTGTGCTGGAGTCCACTATGCCCCCTTCGCGTCTTCGGTTGCCGTTTGCTGATTGTCATCGAGCCATTTTTCAAGCGCCTCAGCCTTATCCTGGGAACCCAACCCGCGAAATAACGGCACAATGGTACCAATCGTGACCGTTCCTGAAAGAGTCAGTAGGTCTGATATGACTTCATCGGGATAGCTGGACGCAATATTCCCATCCGCCTGAAAGCGCATCCCAAGTTGCTCCAGTCCTGAATATGTGTAGCCATTGAGGGTTCCCCATTGGTCGGCGAAGGACTCCAACCACCCGTCTGCATCGTAGGCATGGTCAAGCTGCTTGACAAAGGCTTTGAAGCGTGGAAAGGGCTCGTCTCCGTGCTTGCTGATGCAGTCAACTTGGATGTCGGATGCAAGCAAGTGGACCCACATGCCTCGCAGGGCCGTTTCCAATTGCAATCGCATCATTGCAAGCCCGGCCCCTTTAAACCCGCTCGAACGAGCGTCGAGATGGCTTTCTGATGCTCAAATGCGATTGCAACGTATGCAAGCACCAATGTGCTTCATGGATTCGCAGCGAAATGTGTTCCCGATAATTGGTTCCAAACGGCCTCATGTGCTCCGTCGCTATAGTTGAGCGCCTCTTCAACCGTTCTCTTCATGGCACTTGTATGCTAATCCTGGCCAGCCGCCGAAATCAATGAGTGATGTCACACTCATCCCCAGCATTGAAACCGCCATTGACCAGTGGCTGGCCGCACGTGACAAATTCAAAATCGAGCCGAGTGACGAAAACCAGTCCGACTACAATGCAACGCTGTACGACCTCGGAGCCGCTTTAGGCGAACGATACCCCGGAGACGCCGACTCGCCGAGAGCCTTTGAGTGGTACCGGCGTGGCCTCATTGCCCGGAGGAGGAGTAGCCGCTAGAGCGGGCGAAGCCGGGCTCAATAGGCGGTCGGCCACGACTACTGCCTATTGAGCCGAGACTTCCTGTTCGAGTCCCTGAGTCCTTATCATCCGGTATGCTTGCATTCCCGAGGAGGAATCTATGCGGAGAACACCTCGAACTTTGACAGATGCACGCGAAGAGTTGGTTCAAATTCAGGAGGAATTCACTCGGCTTCAGAAACGGATCGAGGTTGTGCAGGAATCCGTTGCAAATGCTCTTGTTCGTCTCTTTGGTGAACAGCGCCCAGCCTTCGCCGGACTGGCGGAGCAGGAACTCATCGAGACGATTGCAGCCAGAGTGGTTGCCAAACTTGGCACAACACCGAAGTCTCAGGCACACGGGGACGAGCGGTATGTTCGCGACATTGAAGCGGCAAAACTCCTTGGGGTTAGTGTGTCTGCCCTCAGAGATTGGAGGAGCCGGAGGCCGCATTCAGGGCCTCCGGTCACCCGACTCGACAAGATGGTGATGTATTCCATGAAGGGGCTGGAGCAATTCATGGAGCAGCGAACCGTTGAGGGGCGGTGAGGAAGTTGCTCTGAAAGACACCGGGACGCACACAGTATGATTTTTTCGGACGGAAGCACACAGGCAGCTTGATGCAGCCTCCAGATACTCCACAATGCGAACGCCGATTCAATTCTCAACCGATTTTATCGTTGCCCACGGAGGAACCACATAAAGCCTTGCGTACTTGTAAAGAGCCTCTATATGCGCTGCCTTCGAGGGGCGGTTTTGTCGCTCAATGTTTACCAAGCACGCATTTATGTCCGGTGCGAAAAAAAGCCAATTCAAAGCCAGATCAGGAACCTCTGTCAGAATAACGGATTTTGCTTCCGCCCTAGGGACATTGTTGCAGAAGTCAATGTCAGCGACGACGCAATTTCCACCTGCTTTGAGGCTCTTCAAGAGGTCGCTGTACCTCCGAGCATTTCGGAGCTTTGGCGAATCAAAAAAGGCTCCGGCTTTGAAATCGTCAAAGATGAGCCAACCTTCTTTCTCCAGTCCAGACAGAAGCGTCGTCTTACCACTGCCCGGCAACCCTGCCACGAAGAGTATCTGGCCACTCATTCATTTCTCCAAAATCGAAGTAATGAACTAAGGATCAAGCTGGGAACCAAAATGAACAATGCGTCTTTGGCCGTAGGAGTCCCCACCCAATAAGTGCTCAACCGCATCAGAATTGGTAACTGGCGATTGGTTACTCCCAACCACTTCCCGTTGGAATACTCCGCTCAAAATCTTGATTGACTTTGATTTCTATTCTGCAAATAACGATCTATACGCTTTCCGAAGTTGGGGCAATGCCGATGTAGCGCCGAAATACCCGCTCCAAGTTCAACCTCCTCCGGCTACTAAAGCTTGACCGATTCAGTCATTGATGGGCTCTATCAACTCGGGACGATTGTTCCGAACATTACCCACATCTCTGCTTACCGGCCATGTTTTCATCTCTTCTGCCGGGTATGGTTTCAATAGGTCTACCGGCAACTGCCCCGGTGCGGTTGAGACGCCATTTAGAAAAAAGCTGGAACCATTTTCGCGGTCTCTTTAGCAGCCTTAATTGTCGCCCGACGCTTCTTCTGTGCCGCTGCAATGCGCTTCTTGGATTCCGCGCTCATTCCCCGCTTCTTGGCCGGAGCGGCAGCTTTCTTCTCTGGCTTGGCGGCGGCGGCTTTCACAGCCTCCTTGGTCGCTGCCCATCTCTTCCGTTGCGCGGCAGCTATCCGTTCCCGAGACGCTGCGCTCAGCTTCCGTTTGGTAGGTTTCTTGGCGGGTGCGGTGGTCGTTCGGCCCTGCGAACCGGCCAGCAAGGTGCGTGCTTGCTGGAACCGAGCAATCTCGGCGTCGATTTCTGCAATCAAAGTGTCGATGCTCATTGTGACTATTCTCCCGTCCCTAAGATAGCACCGGGGCGTTTCTCGACGTCAGCGCCCTAAGCGCAGAAGCTGGCGGAGCGGGGGGACTCCTCGCCGACCACCGGTTACACGAATGGGCAAGATGGTGATGTATTCCATCAAAGAGTTGGAAAAGTACATGGAGGAGAGAACCGTTTAGGGGCGGTAAGGAAGTTGCTGGACTGAAGGTCACGGCAATGTTCATGTAAGCCCTGCTATGATGGCGGGTTGCATCTGCGAGGCAAGATGGCGAAGCGTATGACGATACCGAAGACCGGGCTCTGCTCAACCTCGTGACACCACCACTACCACTCACCATTTTGGCAACGTCTGAATGTTTACGAGTGTGAAAGGGGAAGTCAGATGAAACGCAACATGTCTTTGGCCGTTCTCCTCGTTGCTTTCGGCGTTTTTTCGGGCGTCCCGGCAGTAGCAAAAGACCACAGTAACGACTACAAGATGGGCACACTTACTAAGGTGCCCCTTCACGTAGGTGGTAAGGTATCCAGAGGCTGGACGGATACTACATCCTGTAACAGCGGTTTGGTGGGGATTCACTGCACAGGAGGCATCGTAGACGACTACAGTGGATGGCTGGTGGCGGACATGCCTGATGGCAAGGAGGTTGTAATTGAAGTATGTGCGAGTGGCGCTTCGTTGGCCGCTGCATTGCTTCCTTGCGACCGACCTTTCATTTTGACCCTCACCGAAGAGGATGGAACTTTTGTGTTCCTCGACCATACTTGGTTGCACCACGATGTCTCGGATGTGTTTGATACCACGAGTAAGGTGCTGTACCGCATAGAACACCATGGCGGGGTCACTTTCATCATGATTCCAGACCCCTCCAACCCAAAAAAAGAGGGCAGCTACAACCCCATAAAACTACCGAAGCCAAAGTCTTCTGTATCAACCCCACAAACTGACAGCAACATCTCATCTATGTGTGATTCAGGAGAACTGTCGGCGGAATTGAAAGCCAAATATTGCGCAACAGGCACTGAGAATAGTGCCACTCAACCCAAATAGAAAAGGCCGGAATCCGATGCACCGGCTTTTACGCGATGCAACTTCACTGAGGCTGACTTGCCTCGCAATCGGGGAATGGATTTTCAAAGAGCACATTCGTGCGCCTATTGCTGAATAGCGTCGTATTCAACGAACTTGCTTCCTCCGAAACGTCCCTTATCGGAATACCAAACCTCTTCTCCCCATGTGGCAAATGTCTCGTCCACGTATTCAATCAGCAATTCTGTCCCCACGAATGACAATTTGGCGAATGAGGAGACCGCCGTGTTAGTTCCGGGAGCAGTTGCCTTCTTGTTGAAGAAATCGACTTCATTGCAGCCGGGGTCTGCTGCTTTTTCTTTCTGAACCTCATGAGGGATGCATCCGTTTCCAATAAGCCGAGCGTTGAACTTCAAATCGCTGTCTCGATATAAAGCGCATCGATGCTCATGACCAAAGAACCACCCGAAAATCGCATCATCACCGATTCCATCAACCTGTAATAATTCGTTGATGTCTTCACGAAGAGGTTTTGAATCGTTCCAGTCGGCTTGATGTGCAGAAACAGGCTGATGATGCGTCAATAATATCGTCGCCTTCCCGCCCTTTCGTAGCGTTTCAATCAGCCAGTTCCATTGAGTATTCATCGGGTCAGTCGGTGATTGTGGCTTCAACCTTCCGCCGTTATAGGCTGTATCCAGCCCAATGATCCGCCAGTTGGAGTTCTCCAAACAGAAGAATGGCTGCTTCTGCCCGAATGCAGGTAGAACCGTATTGAAGTAGAACTCACCCCCGCTATACATCTCGTGGTTTCCGTTTAATGCAAAACTTCCAATTGGCTGAAGCGCGGATTTGGGGTCTTGCATATTCAACCTCATCGGCCACATATCAAGAAACTTTTCACACTCGAATTTGGTTCCTCCGTAATAAATGTCTCCGAGATGGATGATGAAGTCGGGAGTCTGTCTGGGAATATCAGACGCAATTCTCCTTGCCGCGTCATTATCCCCTCCCCAGTCAGCAAGGAGAACCATCTTGAAAGTCTCAGGTAGCTGAGTCGGCTCAGGAACTCCTGCGGGGTAAGGGGCTCTATCATCGAATGTCTTTAGTCGAAGCAATTCAGAGACAATAGCTGCCCATACCGGCTGCTTCTTGCCTGTCTCGTCTTCATGAATGTCAGCAAGGAAGGCTTCGACCTTGTGGACAAAGACTTCAATTTCTGTAATGACCCAAAGTGGATTCCAATCTCCGTAACCCTGCAAATTGGGGACTGCGGCGAAGATTTTGGACAGAGCCGATTGGAAAAGACCAACCCCGTCAGATCGGGAGACATAATGCTGGTCATCGTGGGACGGCTCGTTCTCAGACTTGTCCGCCAAATCGTCAAAATGAGCCAAAAGTTCAGTTCTCTTGCTCTCTGTCGTGGCCGCATCATTTGAGCCAATCCCGGTTCCAATTGCATCAATCGCCACTTGGGTCGGGTTCATCAGTTGAGTGCGGATGTGAAGGACACTCTGGGTGATAAAACGTTGATTCCCCGCCGCATCGTGCATTGTTAGGACTCCTGATTAACAGAGTTGCAAGGGTTCAAGCCAGAGTCTAGCACTTTAGGAAACCCGAGCCACACGAGGTCTCTGCCGCTTCAGTTCCAACAACACCGGGCGTAGCAGGACGCATTTCGGCAAGTCGGCGGGGAACGCAGCTTCGGCGACCGCCCGGATGAAACTCGGAACTTCGGCGCTCTCGGACGCGGAGCGGAGCCAGTCAGCGAGTTCGGGGTCGGTGCTTGCGGAGTAGTTCATTTTGAAGTCCTCAATTAAGCGTCGGGAAGCTGCAAAACCAGACAGGCAACGCGGGGCTGCTCTGAGCGGGATTGGACATACAGCCGCTGGACAATGATGGTATTCATGAAAGCATCCGGTTCCATTTTTCGCAGAGCCGGGACGGGGTGGTGAATGAATGACGAAATCGCATCGCGAAACCGTCATGATGGCGGGACGGCTAAAGGGCATGGGGCATGAGGCAGAATGCGTAGTGAGTGTTGTGAAGGTATCACTACCTCAGTTCAATAATTCGGAGTACATCGAGTGTGACATTCATCTTGCCCCAGAGAACCTACCGGACGGCCTGTATGAATTGACCTTTCAGAGTAGAACAATGGAGGTCAAAAGACTGGATGGTGATTGGCAGGACCGAGGAACTTGATTAACCTGCTCTGGTGCGACTAATGGAACTGCTCACCTATTCGTCGCCAGTTCACACGACTCCGAGTATCCAACCCTCGATTCTGGCGACTTCTCGCTCCTCCGGTGTAAGCAGCGGATTGAAGAAGCTCTCCAGTGAATTGCTCTCGTCGGCGCGTTGCAGCCACGCCGCCACGGCGAAGTCGGCTTGCTCGTCACCGTCTCGACCCTCGCTCGGTAAGCGTCGTCGCCGCCTACACTTCCAGATCAAACAGGCTCTATCAATTCAGGTCGGTTGTTCCGCACATTCCCAACAGCCTTGCTCACCTTCCATGCCTTCATCTCTTCAGCCGGGTATGGTCGGAGCAAGTCAACAGGCAAATGCGATGGCTCGGCTGGAGCCATCCACCGCTCGTATTCATTCCGTGCCACGATCACCGGCATTCGGTTGTGTATTCGCTTCAAGAGTCCGTTCGGGTCTGTGGTCAAAATCGTGTACGTCTGTAGCTCCTGACCAGTGGCTTTGTCCTTCCACGTGTCCCACAATCCTGCGAATGCGAAGAGCCCGTCGTCCTCCATGGCGATTGCATAGGGCTGCTTGGTCTTCTCATCAATCTTCTTCCACTCATAGAACCAGTCAGCAGGTACAAGGCAACGACGACGTTTCCATGGCTCCCGATATGCTGGACTCGTAGCGACCGTTTCGGCCTTTGCGTTGATCGTGTTGAATGCCGCCGTACCTTCCTTCGACCAGAAGGGCACAAGCCCCCATCGCATGACGGTCAGTTCGCGCTCACCTGTATCCGAATTGAGCCTCACAACCGGCTGAAAGCTCTGAGGAGCGACGTTGTAGGAAGGCGCGAGGTACGAATCATCGAACACGTCCACATTGTGCGTCTGCATCCATTCCGCAATCCGCTGCTTGTCAGCCCGTCTGCCGTATCTTCCGCACATGCGACCATCCTAACGCACAACGCGCTCAAGAATCATTCGCGCCAATGCAACGCTGTCTGCGACGACTCCTGAATATCGGTCGTAGGCTGTGGCGAATCCTCAAACGCTTCCAGCAGTTTCTTTGTATAGGCCGGGTCTGGCTTCATTCTTCACACACCAATGTTAAAGAACCTCAGGGTTGAATAAGTCACAGTGCGGATTGGCAAAGACGCCAACATTTGTCTTCTTCCAGCCCTCCTCCAGTAGCTTCAGGAGCTTTGCGAAATACCTGTTTCGGACGTAGT
>Ga0182018_10005315_pt1 | contig 10415 bp, 6 predicted proteins | sample 812P2MmetaG_FD_120490 | JGI IMG/M metagenome (GOLD analysis project Ga0182018, IMG submission 120490) | Permafrost microbial communities from Stordalen Mire, Sweden - 812P2M metaG | ecosystem: Environmental > Terrestrial > Soil > Wetlands > Permafrost | place: Sweden: Stordalen | collected... | reverse complement strand
CTGACGGCGGAACGCGCCAATGCCCAGCTTGCCGGCCAGCGTTTGATCGCCAGCGTTCAATTGATAAAGGCGCTTGGCGGCGGCTGGACTGAACAACAAATTCTGGCGAGCGCTGTCCCCGTAAATTCTCAACCGTCAACCACAAGTCAAAAATGAAAGCAATCATTGAAGTCAATCAGGCGAATTTTCAAAATGAAGTCCTCAATTCAACCCGGCCCGTGCTCGTGGACTTCCGGGCTGAGTGGTGCAGTCCCTGCAAAATGATCGACCCGATGCTTGAAGAAATAGCAACGGAACACACCGGCCTCGTCAAGTTTGCCAGCGTGAACGTGGACGAAAATCCCGCGCTGTCCGGGCAATATCACATCACGGCCATCCCGACGTTGCTCTTTTTCATCAATGGTCTGGTCTACGGTCAAATCGTTGGAGTCGCAGGCAAAAAGGCAATTGTGTCCAAGCTGGAAGAGATGACGGTACTTGCATGAGGGTAAACGAACATTTTTAATGAAAAACCAGCAAAACAAACAAAAACCATGAAAGAAAAAACATATGAGCAATAACATCACCAAAAAATTGGCGGGCAAAGTCGCCGTCGTCACCGGCGCGTCCAAAGGCATCGGCGCTTCCATCGCCAAACACCTCGCGACGGAAGGCGCTTGCGTCATCGTCAATTACGCTTCCAGCAGGGCTGGCGCGGACAAGGTCGTCGCCGAAATCACCGGTGCTGGAGGAAAAGCCGTCGCGGTGCAGGCGGACGTCGCCAAGAAGGCGGACATTGAACGTCTGTTTGCCGAGACGAAAAAAGCCTTCGGCCAGCTTGACATTCTTGTGAACAACGCGGGTGTTTATGAATTCCTCCCTCTTGAACAAATCACCGAGGAACATTTTCACAAGCAGTTCGATTTGAATGTCCTCGGTCTCATTCTCACGACGCAGGAAGCGGTCAAGCAGTTTGGCGCCGCTGGCGGCAGCATTATCAACATCAGTTCGGTGGCCAGCACCTCTGCTCCTCCGGGCGGCTCGGTTTACAGCGCCACCAAAGGAGCGGTGGATACCGTGACAAAATCGCTGGCCAAGGAACTGGGAGCTCGCAAGATTCGTGTCAACGCCATCAATCCCGGCATGATTGAAACGGAAGGCCTGCATTCCGCCGGGTTTGTTGAGAGTGACTTTCGCAAACAATACGAGGCGCAAACCCCACTGGGGCGCATCGGCCAGCCGCAGGACATTGCCTCGGCAGCCGTCTTCCTTGCTTCACCGGATGCCGAATGGATCACCGGGGAAACTCTCTACATCACCGGCGGATATCGCTGACACGACTGGAGATAACTGACCCCTTTAGGTTCCTTCGCTCGCGGGAGCGGGAGATTTCCTTCTCCCATCGGATGGGAGAAGGCGGCGCAGCCGGATGAGGGAAACGACCAGGCCGGATGAGGGTCGTCTGGGAAAAACAATTCAATGGGAGCGGGACGGGATGAGATGATTTTCAATCGTGCCAATGCGCCGGCAAAAGCTTGGAATCCCTAATTTCCACCGGCGACGGCGCTGCGGCAGAAAGCGCAACCTCCACAAAAAGCTGAAAATCCCGGCTTGGCGTCCGCGCTGATTCCCCATCCACTCTGCCGCCCGGCGGCGGATTGCCCGGCGTGAAATGTTTCAAAATAATTCTCGCCGCGCGTTTGCGTTGGGAGTAAAACTGCGCAAACAGCTTGACGGAGAAATTATGGGCATGAACCGCAGCTTTCGCGACAAGGCACTGACAAAGCGCAATGCGTCGAACCAACATCCTTGGTCAATTGAGGAAGAGCAGTTGCTGGGAACCAAATCTGATCGCGCGCTCGCTAAAAAATTTGGCCGCACCATCATTGCGGTTGCAGCCAGACGGCACCGCAAGCACATCCGGTTCCTCAAACCCTGGCGGCCGGAGGATGACAAGGTTCTCGGCACTCGTCCGGACAGCCAGATTGCCATGCTGCTGAAACGCCCGGTTTACAATGTGTGTTGGCGTCGCTTGAAGCTTGGTATCCCGTGCCATTACGTCCATCTCCCCTGGGCCGAGCACGAACTGGACATGCTGGGCGCAAAACCCGACGAGGAAATTGCCCGCCTGACAAGGCATCCGCTCAAGGCCGTCCGCGCCAAGCGGCAGGAACTGGGCAGACCCAAACCGGATCAGGTCATGGACTACTGGTCGCCGGAGGAAGACAAGTTACTGGGCACCATGCCCGACGCCGAGGTCGCTCGGCGGATAAAGCGAAACGCCGTTGCCGTGCTTAAACGCCGTCTGCGCCTGGGAATTCCCAATCGCACGCCGGCGCGGCATGTCTGGACGCCGGAACAAATCGCCCTGTTAGGAACCCTGCCTGACACAGACGTAGCTCGGCGGCTCGGATGTCCGGCTTATGTCGCTTCGTTCAAACGGCGGTCATTAAAAATTCCGCGCGCCCGGAAGCCCGGCACCAACCCGAATCCTTGGACGCCTGCGGAAATTCAACTGCTCGGAACACGACCGGACGAGGAAGTCGCCCGCCAGACCGGTCGTTCGGTCGAGGCGGTCATCCAGCGCCGGGAATTTCTCCATATTCCGAAACCAAATCCGAAACTGCGGGACTGGACGGCCGGCGAAGACAAACTGCTGGGCACGAAACCGGATTCGGAAATCGCGCGGCAACTAAAACGCACGTTAAGCGCCACCGCCCACCGCCGGGCGAGACTAAAAATTCCGGCGTGGCGACCGCGCTGATTCCCGCCAACTCTTAACTTTCAACCCCGCAACCAATATGGCAAACGAACTTTATCGCACCTACGAAGTCCTTGTTGAGGAGAGCATACATCCCGACCATCCAAAACGGGCAAAGGACAAGACGACCAAGGAGTCAAAATTCAGCAAGGAGATTGATGGCGCGCTGCGAGACACGCACATGATTTTTCAGGATGCGGTGTGTTACAACACACTTTGCTTTGCTGGCTTGGCGGGGAAAACACGGACCAAAAGCGGAGAACGCGAGGAATTGCTCAATCCGCTTTGGGAACATTTGACCACGCCAGCGGCCAAAGGCGGCATTGAAGAAGAAACCAAAAAGGTGATTCGACGACTGGCGACCCACTACAAACCGCTTGAAGGCATCACGACGGCAGATGAATTCTTAAACCGAGTTTACTCCGAGCCTTTGCGGACAAAAGAGGGCATGACTCACACAGAGCGAGAAGCTGTGATTCAAATGCGGGCGCAGTGTTATCGCATTTTAGAAATGTTCGGCGCGCCAATGAAAGAAAACGGCGGACAGGAATGTGCTGATATGTCGGCGTTCGCGAACACTTGGACTGGACTCACATCAAAGCCCGAAAGCGACACGGAGATTCCCGGCAACTTGGCCTACGACTGCGTTTGCCGGGAATTGAAAACGAAGTTGACTGACTCCATAGACGAGAAACAAGCAGTGGAAATCTTGGAGGAAACGCTCTTGCGTTATTCCGAAGCTGCCGAGAAGCGGAACAAGACAGATTGCGAGCAAAAATATCTCGAAGACCTTGAAGAACGAAAAACCGCAGTTGCCGACGCCGAGAAGCTCCCCGACACCGACGCGAAAAAACCTGCTCAATTGAAGAAATCCAAGGATGCGTTAGAAAAATTTCAGAAGGAAAAGGAGGAATCCAAAAAAGAATTTTTCACAAATAGGCGCGAGGGGCTTGAGCGAGCTGTGATTTCTGCGTTGGCTAAGCCGTTCAACACGGACAAGGCATCTGACGTTGGGCTAATGGAAGGAGAAGAATTTGCGGCTGCAAAAAAGTATATCGCTGATCTCGCTGCATCTCCTGAAACGAAGACAAAGCAACATATTCGGTTGCATTACAAAGGTGGGAATCCAGGACTGTTCGAGAAGGCAATGTTTCGCTACTGGCTTTTGCGAAACGACAAGAATGATTTCGTGCGGCGGGCAGCCATCGCGGACTTCCGCAAATTTATCACGGAGGACGAGCCGGACAAAGAACCAAAACTGGATGGCAAACACATCGTTGCAATGCCTTTCACAACAAAGGGTGCAAAAGTCGCGTTCCCCTTGTTCGGAAAGCAATGCCTCGGCATCGAGACCGCCCACAGTTCGCCCGATTGGGCTTTTGACAAGACTGCATACGCGACGGCGGCCGAGGATGTTTTCAAATACAAAATCAGAACGGACGTTCGGAAAGTTAGGGTGCGAAAACTTCTGAATGTAGTCGAAGCATATGAAAATAAAGGTGCGACGCTTGCCGGGGATGAAAGCCCCACAGGAAAACCACTGGCCATTCATGGCATGGACGGTGATCCGCGTTGGAATTGGGAGGACGAGAAACGAAAGGGAATAGTGCAACTGCTCGCGGGAATGAGTGCTGAAAAGAAAATTGGAAGCTACGGTTTGCGGGCAGGCACAATCGGCGGATGGGCAGAAGTGCGAAAAGCGTTGCTCGCGGTTCACCGCAAAGCTATAAACTCTGATGGCAAAGTTTCGGATGAAGCGCAGTTGGTAATCAATTTGGAGAAGGCCGTGGACGACGAAATGGAAGCCAACCGGCAGGGTTTCGGCAGCGCGGATTTTTTTCACGAACTCTGTGATCCCGCGTATTTTCATCTGTGGCTAAACAGTTCTGGCGAAATCAAAGACTTCATTCCCCACTACGTCAGCTATTGTGAGTGGCGTGAGGAATTGATTGGCTTGCTCACGAAAGACGGCATCGAGTTGGAACGGGAAACAGAACTGTCATCAGCAGAATTAAAAAAGCTCGCCAATAAACCCATCCGCTACACCTGGCCCGGACTATTGAACCGCCATAAAAAACCGAGCTACCGCTATTACGACTTCACGGAAAATCTGAACACGACTTTAAAACTGAAATGCCTGTTCCGACGTGTCAGGCCGACAGATACACCGCAAGGTTTTCCTGCTCACAAAAAGCTCGATGGCGATAATACGAAGCTGACACTGGCCGCACGGCGTTTGAAACGTGACAAAATCATCAACAAGGAAACCGGCAACAGCGTGGACGCGCTGTGGTGTCCACCGCTCATTCTGGCTGGCGAAGCGAAGCCGACGAAAGAAAATCATCCGCGAGCGGGCAAATACGATGACGCGAAGAAAAAGATATGGCCGGACGGTGATGCAGAGGTCAGCTTCTCGTTGATTGCAAGTCCTCTGCCGGGTGATTATTGGGATGAAGTGGCTGGAGTTCCATCCGCATCCGAGCAGCACCCGGTTCATCTCACCGTCTCATTCAAGATCGAGGCGAACGCACTTGCTCTTCTTCAGAAAGAAGGCGTGCATTTTGTCGGAGGTTCGTTGAAGGGAGTGGATGAGGAAGATGAGAAGCGGAGATTTTTCCGATGGCCGGTGGATATAGAAAGCGACAAGGTTGCGGCAAGAGAAGCGGCAGAAAAGGCCAAGAAAGAAGGGCAAAAGACAGGCACTATACCAAAAGAAAAGAGTCGTAAGGTGGACGTGAAGGCTGATGAACTTTGGTGTCATTACAAGAATGGGTTTCGAGTCAAAGAAAGCCGTTATAGCAAGGCTGACAAAACAAAACCGGTAGCTGATTTTCAAATTCTCTCCATTGATTTGGGCAATCGTTTTGCCGCCGCCTTCGCGCGGTTGCGGATTCACGCAGACCCGGAGGGCGACGGGCGAGTGATTTCTGTGGATGGATTCGCGCCCGTCATCAAGGCAGAACTGGTTCGGCAGGGAACGCTGCGGTTGCAAGGCGAAAACGCAAAAATCTGGCAGCATGTGCGCGGCGAAGGCGGTCTTTGCAAAAAGGATGCGGGTGGAAATTACCTGTATGTTCTGGAAGATGAGGAATACGGCAACCAAGGACGCGGGCGATTTCCTACAAAGGATGAATACACGATATTTTCCGAACTTGCGGCGCGACTTGTGCCAGTCGAATCGCTGTCATTGAGCGGGAAAGAAAAAGAAACGTATCCCGAACTCGGCGACCATCTCGTCTTCCGTTTGAAACGGAAGATTGGCCGGCTTCGCACACTGCTGAATTTTGTGTGGCGACTTTGTGGCGAGAATGAAAGGAATCAGCGCACAGGCAAGCATGATGAAACACGCGATGATGCAGCGAAGTTATTTCACAAGCGAATGACGGTTGAAACATTGGCACGTTCCAAGTTTCCCAAACGCCCGCGACAGCCCGGCGAAGTTGAAGAACCGGGCGATGTCAGCCTGCGCGCGGCGCTCGCTTCAGATGAACAGTGGCAGAAGCTGAAAGATGATAGCTTATTGGAAAGTCTTAAGGGTGCGGCGGAGAAGAAACGGCGTCAGGACTTGGAAAACGCTTTGGGGCAACCGAGCGTTTGGAATTGGGAAAAACTTGCTGAAGCGGTGAAGGGACAGATTCACGACAACTTCAATGGCAAGGACTCGCTCGACCGATTGCTAGTTGCGGTGATCGAATTTTGCTTGCCTTTGCGCGGGCGGCATTGGGGCTGGGAGCGTTGCCGCAAAGCGCGTCTGCATTGGGGTGAAAAGGACGATAAGCATACGCCGAACATCATGGGAATGCGCGGCCTTTCCATGAGGCGGCTGGATCAAATTCTAAATCTCCGCCAGCGATGCCAGAGCTTTGCCAAAATTGAAGACCGCTACCACCAACAATTCAAATTGGGAAACTACAATCCCCCCGATTCCGTCGCGCGTGAATTGATTGAGGACGCTTGCCCGCTGCTGCTTGAGCGCAGCAACCGCATCCGCGAACAGCGCGTGGATCAAGCGGCGCATCTCATTCTTGCCGAGGCGCTCGGCATGGAATTAAAAAGCCCAGAAGAAGTGCAGGACAAGAAAACAAGACAAGTCGAAGTGGATTTGCATGGGGAATACAAGCGCCACAAGGATAAATCCGGCAAGGAGTATCCGCGCTGCTCGGTCATCGTTTTGGAAAATTTGGAACGCTACAAGATGAGTCAGGAACGCACCCGGTCGGAAAATTCACGTCTCATGCAATGGGCGCACCGGGCAATCATCGAAAAGTTGGAAGATATGTGCCGCCCGTTCGGAATCACTCTGATGCTGGTTGACCCGGCATTTTCGTCGCATTTCGATTCCAGAACCGGCCTGCCCGGCGTCCGGGTGAATGAAGTGCCGCGCGACTTTGAAAAGCAATATCCGTATGCGAAATGGGTGAACGACAAGACAAAGTCGGGCGGCGAAACACAGCTTGCGAAGGACATCAAGAAACTGGCGGCTCAATTTGAAGCCCACAAGGACTATCCGGGCAAACTTGCGCTGGCGGTTGAAGGCGGAACGGATTTCGTGCCGGTTCTCGCGCCGCTTGGCGGGAAGGATACTTTCAACGCGGACATTGGGGCGGCTGGAAACATCGGATTGCGTGCAATCGCCGATCCGCAACGGTGGGACATCTTCCCCCGGCTGCGAACGAAAAAAGTTTCTGAAACTGAAGTGCGCGTCACAAATTGGCGCGGATGGTTTGGAAAACTCCCGGCGGAAGAACGGTTGATGCGGGCCGCGAGTGCTGATGTGATTGCGGCTGATCTGCAATCATCCACACCGGTTGAAACCCGGAAAAAAGGAACAAAGAAATCTTCGGCCAAAGCTGATGGAACAAATTCCGGTGACAACGCGGATTCAGAATCCGGTCAATCATCGGAATATCCGCCATTCTTCGTAGCTCATCCGACACATGCCTGGCTGGCCGAAAAGGATTGGCTTAAAAACGAAGCCTTCAAATTCAAACAAGGCGAGAATGAATTTTTAGCCTATCCCCAAGGCGCTTACCTCAAGCGCGTCGAGCAAGAATGCACGAGGCGGATTGAATCAATTAACGACGCCCGGATTCAAAAGGCGAAAATTATGTAACCGCCATGAGCGAAGCACCGATTCAAGTCAACGCCGGGCTGGAATCCCAGCCGGTGATGCCGGTGCGTCGTCTCAACAATTACGTTTATTGTCCGCGCCTGTTTTATTTCCAGTGGGTTGAAAACATTTTTCAGGAAAGCGCGGACACGGTCGCCGGTTCTCATGTCCATCGGAACGTGGACGCGCCTTCGCGCCTTGAAGAAGAAAAGGCCAAGGCGCTTTCCGAAAATCTTCCCGAAGGCGCGAAGCTCCGCAGCTTGCGCTTGGAAAGCGAAACGCTGGGCATCGTCGGCGTGATGGACCTGGTCGAGGGCGGCCCGGACGGCGCGCAAATTGTAGATTACAAAAAAGGCTCGGCCCGGCGCACCAGCGAAGGCGAACGCGAAGCTCGCGAGCCGGAATCCATTCAAGTCGGCGCTTACGCCCTGCTGTTGCAGGAACAGGGCGTGAAAGTTTCAGGCGCGGTCATTTACTACGCGGCGGACAAGCGGCGCGTGCCGGTGGAGATCAACGAGGAGTTGTTGGCGAAAACGCGGCAAGCCATTTCGGATGCGAAGGATCTTGCCAGCACTGGAAAGTGCCCGCCACCGCTCAAAAACGATGCCCGCTGTCTGGGCTGTTCGGCGTATCCCATTTGTCTGCCCAACGAATCTCATTGGTGGGCGAAACGGCGGACGGTTGCCGTGCCAGATGCACAGCTTCAATTCGGTTTCACCGGGCAATCGGAAGATGCCGTTCGCGACCGCATTTTGGAGGCACTGGATTTTGCCGCCGAGTCCACGGGCAAAGAACCGACGTTGCAACCGCCCCGGCCCGACGGCGACGATGGCGAGGTGCTGGTGGTGCAGACACCCGGCGCGCAAATCGGCCAGCGCGGGGATGAATTGCAAGTCAGCGTCAAGGGTGAGACCGTGCGAAAACTGCCCGGCCAGCAGGTGCGGGCGATTTATTGTTACGGCGCAGTTCAGATGACCGCGCAGGCGATTTCGACGTGTCTGGAATTGGGCATTGACGTTTCCTATTTCTCGCCAGCAGGACGGTTTCTCGGAATGCTAGGCGGTTTGCCGGCCAGCGGCGTTGACGCCCGGCGCGGACAATATCGGCTGTTTGAACTGCCCGGCGTGCGGTTGCAACTGGCGCGTGAAGTCATCCGCGCGAAAATTCACAACCAACGCGTGATGCTCATGCGCAATGGCGAAGCGCCGGAACGCGTGTTGAGTATGATGTCCGGCTTTCGTGACGCGACCGAGTCGGCGCGTGACTTGACGATGTTGCTTGGAATTGAAGGCAGTGCGGCGGCGCTTTATTTCGAGCAGTTCGAGTCCATGCTGAAACAGCGCGACGACTGGAAATTTGACTGGCGCGGGCGCAATCGCCGTCCGCCGCGCGACCCGGTGAACGCGCTGCTTTCACTCGGCTATTCGATGCTGGCGAAGGAACTCACGGGCGTCTGTCATTCCGTCGGGCTTGATCCGTTTCTTGGCTTCATGCACCAGCCGCGTTATGGCCGCCCTGCCCTGGCGCTGGATTTGATGGAGGAATTTCGTCCGCTGGTGGCCGACAGCGTGGCGATCAGTCTCATCAATCGCGGCGAGCTTGGCCCGGAGGATTTTATCAAAAGCGCGAACGGGACTTTTTTGAACGACAAAGGACGCCGCCCGTTTTGGGAAGCGTGGTTTCGCCGGCTGGACGCGGAAGTGAGCCACCCGGAATTCAGCTACAAAATGGCGTATCGCCGGATGCTGGAAGTGCAGGCGCGGCAGTTGTGGCGGTTCGTGCGCGGCGAGGCGTTGACCTATCATGGATTCACCACCCGCTGACTTTTCAACTATCAACACTCAACCATCAACTGCTTTGTGAGCCGCCTCCGCTATCTGGTCAGCTACGACATCAGCGACCCGAAACGGTTGCGGAAAGTGGCGCGCTCGCTGGAGGGTTTTGGCGTGCGCCTGCAATACTCGGTTTTTGAATGTCCGCTGGACGATTTGCGGCTGGCAAAGTTGAAGGCCGAGCTTCAGGACTTGCTCAATCACGACGAGGACCAGGTGTTGTTTGTGTCGCTGGGCGCGACCTCGAAAGACGCGAGCTTGATCATTGAGGCAATGGGTTTGCCCTACGAAGTGCGTTCGCGGGTGACAATCATTTGATTTTCAGGCTTGCAACTTTTCCCGAAAGGCGTTGAATGAATCCCGGCCACGGCCACCGACCATCAACCTTCCGCCATTGGGTTGACATGATTTTTGAAATCGCGAACGACTGCGCCTGATTGCGGCTTACGCGGCGCGAGCGCTGAAGTGCTGGCGCTGGCCCGCAAGGACGCTCGCATTATGTAAACGATTGAAAGGGAAGCTCTCACGCATGAATACCCTGCCGACATACTCACTTGATAAGCCGCGAAGTCTTATCGCTCGCCAACAGCAGCGAATCGTGGCGGAAAATAAGGCTGCTGGCAGGGGTGAGCTTCAGTCGGCGCGAATTCAGGAATCGTGAGGCGGAAAAACTCATAGACGCCGGCACGAACGGCGTTCCGGCTTCAGTCGGCGCGAATTCAGGAATCGTGAG
>Ga0182018_10005314_pt1 | contig 10416 bp, 11 predicted proteins | sample 812P2MmetaG_FD_120490 | JGI IMG/M metagenome (GOLD analysis project Ga0182018, IMG submission 120490) | Permafrost microbial communities from Stordalen Mire, Sweden - 812P2M metaG | ecosystem: Environmental > Terrestrial > Soil > Wetlands > Permafrost | place: Sweden: Stordalen | collected... | reverse complement strand
GCGGGTTCATCGCCTCCAGAGCATCGCCACGAGCGCTCGACGTCGAGCCGCTATGACGACTGCCGCCGTGAGACGTCCTGGCCTGAAAGAGGTGTCGATGGAGATCGAGGTTCATGGCAGTCACGTCCCAGTGCCCGACGACTTGCGGCGGCTGGCCGCGAAGAAGACCGAGCGGCTGAGCCGTTACCTGGCGGGCATGGAGCGAGCCCAAGTGTCGTTCTCGAACACCCCCAGCGGGCATCTCGGCGAGCCGATCAGCTGCGAGGTCGTCCTCGAGGGCCATGGCCATGTCGTGCGCGCCGTCGGCGTCGGCGCGCGACCAACCGTCGCCCTCGACGCAGCGGTCGACAAGGCGGCGTCGCGGTTGGCTCGGCTGAAGCGCAAGCTCGTCGGCCGCTCCCGGCCACGGCACGGGAGGGGCAAGGTTGTACCGGGCGGCGGTGCAGCGGTCGCCGGCTCGGACGACGACGATCCCGCTGACGGCGGGGCCGCGGGCGACGAACGGGAAGACAGCATCGAAGGGATCACGGAGCTCTGACACCCAGCCGACCGACCCTCGACCTCGCCATCGTCGGGTCGACGGCCACCGGAAAGACCGCTCTGGCGCACGAGCTCTGGAAGCGTGTCCCCGGCATCGAGCTCGTTTCGGTCGACGCCATGGCGGTGTATCGCGGGCTCGATGTCGGCACCGAGACGCCGCGCAACTCACCGGCGCCATGGCACCTGATCGACATCGCCGATCCGAGCGAGGAGTTCTCCGTGGCGGAGTTCCAAGCGGCGGCGCGCCGCTCCCTCACCGAGATCCACGCTCGTGGTCACATCGGCGTCTTCGTAGGCGGCACCGGCCTGTACCACCGTGCGGTCATCGACGACCTGCAGCTGCCCGGTCGTTTCCCCGAGGTCGCCGCCGCCCTCGAGGCCGAGTTGGGCGGGCCGGCCGGCGCACGCCACCCCGCCGACGAGTCGCCGGCAGCCCGGGTTGCGGTCGCGCCGCCGGGTCTGATCGAGATGTACGGACGGCTTGTCGCGCTCGACCCGCTGGCGGCATCGCGGATCGAGCCGAACAATGCCCGCCGGATCGTGCGGGCGCTCGAGGTGACGCTCGGGAGCGGACAGCCGTACTCGTCCTTCGGTCCCGGTCTCGCGCACTACCCGGCCGCGCGGGCACGCATTGGCGGCCTCGTGCTTGACCGTCAGGAGATCGACCGGCGCCTGGAGGAGCGGCTGGAGGCGGAGATGGAGGCGGGGTTCTTGGAGGAGGTGGCGGCCCTCTCCCGTCGTCAAGGCGGCCTCTCCCGGACCGCCCGCCAAGCGATCGGCTACCGGGAGCTGCTCGAGGTGGTCGAGGACGGTGCGCCGCTCGCAGCGGCGAAGATCGCCATCTTGCGGCGTCTCAAGTCGTTCGCGCGGCGGCAGGACGCCTGGTTCCGTCGCGACGCCCGGGTGACATGGTTCGCGGCCGACTCGCCTCGACTGGCAGCGACGGTGCTGGAGTGGTGGTGCGGACCCGCCGTACCGCCCTCATGGGAGACTGGGCCATCGTGACGGTTGTCTCGCTGCTCAAGTACCACGCGCTCGGCAACGACTTCCTCGTCTTCCTCGACCCGTCCGATGTTCCGGGTACCGACGCTGTCGAGAGCGACTTCGTCGTGGCAGTGTGCGATCGCCATCGCGGTGTGGGAGCCGACGGCATCCTCGTGGCGCGCCCGGCTGCCTCCGATGGTGGCTTGCCTACGGCCGATGTGCGGCTCGAGCTCCGAAATGCCGATGGCGGCCGAGCCGAGACGAGCGGCAACGGTCTTTGTTGTCTCGCCCTCGCGCTCGTGGACGCCGGCGTCGTGACGGGACCGGACGTGCTCGTCGGCACTGATGCCGGACTCCGGCTCGTGAGCGTGGTAGAGCGCACGGGGTACGGCGCCGCCACGGTGAGAACCGAGATGGGAACGATCGAGGTGGGTTCGGCGGAGCTGGTGCCGCTTCTCGGACCGGGTTTCGAAGCTCGTCACGTCGATGCGGGAAACCCGCACCTCGTGCTTGTCGGCATGTCGCTTGACGATGTGGATATCGTCGATATCGGCCGATCGCTCGAGGGTGCCCGACAGGGCGGTCAGAACGTCGAGGTCATCGCGCCCGATGGCACCGGCGGGCTCGACCTCCTCGTCTGGGAACGTGGCGCCGGCCTGACCGAAGCCTGCGGGACAGGGAGCTGTGCCGCCGCCGCCACCGCCCGCGCTCTCGGCTTGGTGGGTGACCGCGTCGAAGTGCACAATCCGGGTGGCACGCTCGTGGTCGAGCTCAGCGGCGATGCGCTCGCGCCGGCCGCGTGCCTGAGCGGTCCTGTCCACTACGTGATGCGTGCCGACATCGTCCCGAGCGCAATCGACGTGCTCGCTTGAGAGTCCCTTCGGGCGGCTCATGAGCCTCATCGATCGCAGTTTCCGGGAGAAGATCGTCCTCGTCGGCGTCGTCGGCCGCCACCGGACGGTCGAGGAGGTGGAGGCGAGCCTGCACGAGCTGGGGCTGCTGGTCGACACCGCCGGGGCAGACGAGGTGGGTCGAGTGATCCAGCGACGTGATGCCCCGGACCCTGCGACCTACATCGGTCGCGGCAAGGCACAGGAGCTGCGTGCCATCTCGGAGGCCGCCGACGCCGACACAGTCGTGTTCGACGACGAGCTCACGCCCGCCCAGCAGCGCAATCTCGAAAAAGTGCTCGGGCGCACCGCCATCGACCGGACGGCGGTGATCCTCGACATCTTCGCCCAGAACGCCCACACCGACGAGGGAAAGGCCCAGGTCGAGCTCGCCTTGTCGCAGTACCGACTGCCGCGGCTCCGGGGCCGTGGGATCACCCTGTCGCAGCAGGCAGGTCGGATCGGGACGAGGGGTCCGGGCGAGACCCAGCTCGAGGAGGACCGCCGGCGGATCATGCGGCGGATGCGCAAGCTCGAGGCTGAGCTCAAGGACCTGGAGGGTACTCGGCGGACCCAGCGGCGCTCGCGAGCTCGCAGCGCGCTGCGTGAGGTCTCGCTCGTCGGCTACACCAATGCGGGGAAATCCACGCTCCTCAACCGATTGACCGAGGCTGACGTGCTCGTCGAGAACCGTCTGTTTTCCACCCTCGACCCGCGGACGCGGCGCCTCGAGCTCCCGGGCGGGGAGTCGGTGCTGTGCTCGGACACGGTGGGTTTCGTGCGGAAGCTGCCGCACCTTCTCGTGGATGCCTTTCACGCCACCCTCGAGGTCGTGGGGACCGCCGACCTCCTCGTGCACGTCGTCGACGGCTCCGCACCCGACCCGACCGGCCAGATGGAAGCGGTTCGCAGCGTCCTCAACGAGATCGGCGCCAATGACGTGCCAGAGCTTGTTGCCGTCAACAAGGCGGATCTGGCGCCCCGCGACGCCGCCCGGCTGGCGTCGCACTCCCCTGGCGCCGTCGCCTTCTCGGCCTTGACCGGCCGAGGTGTGCCCGAGTTGCTCCGCACCATCGGCGACCGGCTCCGGGCCTTCGATCGGACCGTGGAGTTGTCCGTTCCCGTCTCCCGCGGCGACGTCGTGGCGGCCCTCCATCGACAAGGCGAGGTGCTCGCCGAGAGCTACGAGGGGGAGGACGTGCGCGTCCGCGCGAGGCTGGACGACGAGGGGGTCCGACGTTTTGAGGAGTTCATGAGGCGATGACCGTGACGAGCCCGCGAGCGGCGGTTGCCGGCGGGGCCAGAGAGCCCTTCGTGCCGCCCGTCTACCCGTTCGACAAGCTGACGGAGCTGGCTGACCTGGCGGCAGCACACGCGGGCGGGGCGGTCGACCTGTCCATCGGGACGCCCTGCGATCCGCCACCCGCTGCGGTGATCGAGGCGCTCGGCCATTCCGGTGCCGAGCGCGGCTATCCGACGTCGCTCGGTTCCGTGGAGCTGCGGGAAGCCGCCGCGGCTTGGATGGAGCGGCGCTTCGGGGTGTCAGTGGCGCCCTCGGCGATCGCCTGCTGTGTGGGGACAAAGGAGCTGGTGGCAGGGGTGCCGCAATGGCTCCGGCTGCGCGACCCCGGGCGGGACACCGTGCTGTACCCGGCGCTCGCCTACCCGACCTACGAGATGGGCGCCGTGCTGGCCGGCTGCCGCCCAGTGGCTGTCCCTCCGGGGCCGGACGGGCGGCTGGACCTGTCGTCGGTCGCCGCCTCCGACGCCGAACGGGCGTTGTGCCTCTGGGTGAACAGCCCGGGCAACCCGGCCGGCCAGCTCGAAGATCTGGGAGCCGTCGCCACATGGGGCCGCGAGCGGGCGATCCCCGTGTTCTCCGACGAGTGCTACATCGAGTTCACCTGGGCTTCGCAGGGCCGTACGATCCTCGAGCAGGGTACGTCCGGTGTCGTGGCGGTGCACTCGCTGTCGAAACGCTCGAACCTCGCGGGTCTGCGCGTCGGCATGTTCGCCGGGGATCCTGAGTTGGTCGCCTACCTGGCTGCCATACGACGCCATGCCGGGTTCATGGTGCCGGGGCCGGTGCAGCACGCCGCCGCGGTCGCCCTGTCGGACGACGTCCATGTCGATCGGCAACGGGAGGTGTATCTCGAGCGGCTGGAGCGTTTCTCGGCATGGTTGGGGGAGGCAGGGACGCCCGTCGACCGCCCCGGCGGCGCCTTCTACCTCTGGGTGCCGGTCCCGGGACGATTCGCAGGCGCGACCGCGGCGACCGGCCCTGCCGTTGCCCCCAGCCCTGCGGTTGCGCTCAGCCGCCACTTCGCTGCGGCCGGCGGTTTCGTCTCAAGCCCCGGTGACGCCTACGGTCCCGACGGCACAGGATTCGTCCGCCTGGCCATGGTCCAGCCGATGGAGCGTCTGCAGCTGGCGGCCGAACGGTTGTTGCGAGCCGCCTCGTCGTGACGGCTAGGCCAGCAGCTTCGACCGGAACAGCTCGAGCACCTGATCGAGCGCTGCCCGCGTTGCCGTGCCCTCTTCGTCGCGCAGGTCTTCGGTGAGCACCGAATGCGCCGCCTTCTTGTAGCCGTCGGGGTTGCCGGCTGACGAGTCGATCTCGACGGCGACGAAATGGTCCCCGAGCTCTGAGCGCAACCGGGCGAAGCGTTCCGCCGGCGACACGGTGTCCCCGGTGAATCGCAGCCCGAGAACGCAGAGATCCTCCTCGCTGCAGCGCTGCCTCACCCGGGCGAGGTCCGTGTCGCTGACGCCGAGGTCGCTCTTTCGGGCGGCGCCGAGCGGAAAGGGCAGGGACGGCTGCGACAGCACGGGCGCAAGGACGACTCCTTCCACCATCATCGCCAGCGCGAAACCCCCTGTGAGACACATACCCACAACCCCGACCCCCGGGCCGCCGCACTCGCGATGCTCGGTCGTTGCCAGTACCCGAAGCCACGCCGTGATCGGGCTCGTCCTGTTGCGGGCGAACGTCGAGAACTCTCGGCTGATACAAGCCTTGGCGGCGACTTTCATCGCACGCCCTGCTGTCGGGGCAGCGCCTGGAGTGCCGAACAGGTTCGGGAGCACTGCGGTAGTTCCGATGGCGGCAACCTGGCGCCCGAAGTCGGCCACCTTCGGTGTGATGCCGGGTACTTCGCTGATGACAATGACGGCGGGCCCGCTCCCGCTCCGGTACACGTCTCTTTTCTTGCCCAGGGCGGTGAACGGCGCGCAGGTGTAGCCGTGCAGCGCTTCGGGGAGGCGACTTGGGCCGCTCGAAGGCGGATCCGCGTCGGGGTCGGGCATCGTCGGAGCGTACCGGTTCGTCCGATTAGGTTCGCCCGCATGGACGCTTTGCGTGTGAGGGTCGAGGAACTGTGGGCGCGGCGAGCGGAGCTGTCTCCCGCCGACGAAGACGCCCGCGGCGTGGTGGCAGAGGCGATTGGGTTGCTCGACCGGGGCGAGGCCCGGGTGGCAGAACCCGGCGACGGGGCGCAGAGTCCGTCTCGCGCCGCCAGCGCCGTCGTGAACGAGTGGTTGAAGCGGGCGATCCTGTTGTGGTTTCTCCTCGCCGAAGTGTCGACGATCGAGCTCGGACCGTTCGAGTACGCCGACAAGATCCCGCTGAAGCGTGGCTTCGCGGCCGCCGGCGTCCGCGTCGTTCCGGGCGCCTCGGCGCGATGGGGGTCGTTTCTCGACCGCGGAGTGATTCTCATGCCGAGCTACGTCAACATCGGCGCGCGGGTCGGAGCCGGCACGATGGTGGACACCTGGGCGACCGTGGGGTCGTGCGCCCAGATCGGCGAGCGCGTGCACCTCTCAGGTGGTGTCGGCATCGGCGGCGTCCTCGAGCCCGCCAACGCGGTGCCCGTGATCATCGAGGATGACGCCCTTATCGGCAGTCGCTCGATGGTGACCCAAGGAGCTCGCGTCGGACGCGGCTCGGTGCTCGGGGAAGGCACCATCCTCAATCGGGCCATTCCCGTCATCGACGGTGAGACGGGCGAGGAGCTCAGCCGGGGGGCGGTGCCGCCCTGGTGCGTGGCGGTGGGCGCATCGCGGCGCAAACAGCTCCCCGGGGGCGAGTTCTTCCTCCCGTGCGTGCTCGTGCTCAAGCGGCTCACCGAGGGAGAGCGTTACGACAAGGCTCGGTTGAACGAGATCCTGCGGAGTCACGGCGTGTCGGCATGACGGCTCCCCGGCCGGATGGAGACGGGCTGGCGCCGGAGATGCCCGACTTGATGGGCCTGACGGCGGAGCTGGTCGACATTCCGTCGGTGAGCCACGACGAGGCCCTGATCGCCGACAGGATCGAGGCGCTGCTCTCGGGAGCGCCGCACCTCGAGGTGCGGCGTCTCGGTAACAACGTCCTCGCGCGGACCTCGCTTGGCCTCCCCACCCGCCTCATGCTCGCCGGGCACCTCGACACCGTTCCTGCAAACGGTAACGAACGCGCCGTAGTCGAGGAGGACACGATCCACGGGCTTGGCTCGGCGGACATGAAAGGCGGCCTCGCCGTCATGGCCGAGGTCGTGCGCCGCGTGGTCGCTCCGACGGTCGACGTGAGCTTCGTCGCCTACGTCTGTGAGGAGATCGACCAGCGCTATTCCGGCCTCGGTGAGATCGCGGCCGCAGCGCCGGACTGGCTGCACGCCGACGCGGCCATTCTCGGCGAGCCCACGGCATCGCTCGTCGAAGCTGGCTGTCAAGGCGTGCTGCGGGTGGATGTGGAGGTGCGCGGCCAGCGGGCGCACACGGCTCGGCCCTGGATGGGGACGAACGCCATTCACCGGTTGGGCGCAGTGCTCACCGCCGTCGCCGCCTACGAGGGCCGTCGCCCGCTGATCGATGGCTGTGAGTACCGCGAGGCGCTCCAGGCGGTGTCGGTGGAAGGCGGCGTCGCCAACAACGTCGTGCCGGATTCGGCTGTCGTGGTGCTCAACCACCGTTTCGCTCCCGATGTCGGCGTCGATGAAGCGTTCGCGGCGGTCGAGCGCGTCGTCGAACCGGTGATCGATCGCTCCCGCGGCGATCGCGTGACCTTGACCGCCTCGGCGTTGGCGGCAGCGCCGGGCCTCGGTCATCGGTTGCTGGCCCGTCTCGTCGAGTCCTCGGCGGCACCGCCGCGGGCAAAGCTCGGATGGACCGATGTGAGCTTCTTCTCGGCGCGAGGTGTACCGGCCGCCAACTTCGGGCCGGGCGAGCCGACGCTCGCCCATTCGGCCGGCGAGATGGTGGTGCGCAGCGATTTGGAGCGGGCCTACACCGTCCTCCACAGACTGCTCACCGGCGGCGACGACAAGGGTGCTGCGGCCAAATCAGGCTGCTGAGCTGGGTGGCGAGGTTGTGACACACCCCATCTCTACGGTGGTCTCATGGTCATGGCGTGCTTGGTCCCCGCCGTCGACAAGAGTGTCTCGCGCTTGCTCGACACCTGCGGCGATGGCGACCGTCGTTCACAGGCGCCGGAGGACCGTGACGACCTTTCCGTAGATCTCCACCTCGTCCGGCCGGAACTCCATCTCGGCCAGACGCGGGTTGGCCGGGACGAGCACGACCTTGCCGCGACGTCGCTTGTACCGCTTGACCGTCGCTTCCTCGCCGTTGATGCCGACCACGACGATCTCACCGGGCTCGACCTCAGGCTGCCGCCGGACGACGACGAAGTCGCCGTCGAGAATGCCGGCCTCGATCATGGAATCGCCGCGGACCCTGAGCATGAACAGTTCTCCCGCGCCGGTGAAGTCCTCCGGCAAGGGCAGGACTTCCTCGACCGACTCCTCCGCCAGGACGCCGGTACCGGCGGCGACACTGCCCACGAGCGGCACGTGGGAGACGGGCCGGACCCGCAAGGCGGCGCCCGAGGTGGGCTCGAAGTGGACGACGATCGTCCGCGGTCGCTCGGCATCCTTGCGCAGGTATCCGTCCCGCTGGAGGACCTTGAGGTGAGCGTGGACGGTCGACGGCGAGGTCAGCCCGACCGCCTCGCCAATCTCCCTGACCGAAGGGGGGTAGCCCCGCTCCTTGATGGACTCGGCGATGAATTCGAGAATCCTGCGGCGCTTGCCGGTCAAGCTCGCCTCGGACATCGGAACCTCCTGGAGTGGACCGTCGTTGATGTCACGGTAGCGAGCCAGCAAGCCAATTGCAAACATTCGTTCGTGGAACGTGCGTTCGAAGTACAGTTGACAACGAACAGTCGTTCGTGGTTCGATGACGGAGACGAACAAATGTATGTCCCGTCGCCCGGATCATCGAGTCTCCCGAGCAAAGGAGGGCTCCAGTGAACGCCGAAGCACAAGCGTGGTCGGAACAGGCCTTCGAGGCAGATGTGGCCGGATCCGTCGCCGGTGGGGGCGCCGGCAGCGCTCCCGTCAACGCCCGGCGTGTTGTGGCGGGCGCCCCGAGCCCTCGACGCCAGCAACGGACTGCCGACCGCGCGCCGAAGGGCGTCGAGCTCGAAGCCGAAGGTGTGTCGTGGAACGTGCTCGCCCAGGAGCTGGTGCCGTTCCCGCGACGCGCCAAGCGGATCCTCCTCGAGGAGACCTCAGAGGAACGAGGACGAACGGCAGCGGCGCGCGACGACCGGCAGGACGCGGCGCGAGCCCGGCGCTATGGCGAGGCCTGGCTCGAACGGGAGCTCATCGCCGTTCGATACCGGGCGGATGCCGGTTACCCGGCGCTGGATCGCCGAATGCTCGGGACGGTGCAGCCGGCCACGATCGAGCGATCGGTTGTGGGCCATCCCGCGGCCGGGCGGCCCGCCACTTCTCGCTCATCCACGGGTCGGGCGGCTCGCCACCTCGACACATCGGACCCGGAGCGTCGTGCTTGCGACCTCCGGGAGGCGACGCCGACCCGGGCGGGCGTCGCCGCCGAGCCGCGAGGGTTGCGACGCCTGCTCCCCGGCGTCGCCACCCTCGCCGCCCTCGCCGGAATCTGGGCTGGCGCCGGCTTGCTCGCAACGGTCCACCGCCCGCCTCTGGGCGTGCTCCCAGGGTCGGTCAAGACGCCGGCGGGGTACGTCTACGTGGTGCGACCCGGCGACACGCTCTGGTCCATCGCGTCGAGGCTGCAACCCGGCGGCGATCCCCGCGTTCTCGTGGCGAAGCTCGAGCGTCAGGTGAGCGCTGGCACGTTGGAACCTGGCTCACGGCTGATGCTGCCATAGCGGCCTAGCCGGCGGCGCCGCAGGCAGGTGCCCGACGCTACGGTCAAGGGGTGCGTTGCCCGTGGTGCGGCGCGGCCGACGATCGTGTCGTCGACTCGCGAGAGGTGGAGCAGGGTTCGGCAATTCGGCGCCGACGCGAGTGCCTGGCGTGCTCCCGCCGGTTCACGACCTATGAACGAGCGAGCGGAGCAGTCGTCGTGGTCCTCAAGCGCTCGGGTCAGCGCGAACCGTTCGAGCGGCGCAAGGTCGTTGCCGGAGTCCGTGCCGCCTGCAAGAACCGGCCCGTGGATTTGGATGCCATCGAGATGCTCGCGACCGATGTCGAGGAGGTCGTGCGCTCGAGCGGTCCCGAGATCACGAGCGAGGGTGTCGGGAGGGCCGTGCTGGAACGGCTGCGAACCCTCGACGACGTGGCCTCCGTGCGGTTCGCGAGCGTGTACAAGGGCTTCGAAGAGGTGGGGGACTTCGAACACGAGCTCGGGCTCCTTCGCGAAGACCGCGACGGCCGCGGCGAGGCGGGTCCTCGTGACTGAGCTGCTCGAAGAACCGCCGGAGGGCGTTCTCGCTATCTACGCTCACCCTGACGACCCTGATATCTCCTGTGGGGGAACGCTGGCGAAGTGGGCGCGAGCCGGGAGCGAGGTTCACGTCGTGATCTGCGCCGCCGGCGACAAGGGCTCTCCTGACCCGGACGCCGACCGCGACACCGTCATCGAGCAGCGTGCCGACGAGGCCCGTCAAGCCGCCGCAACGCTCGGACTGGCGGGGGTCCACCTGCTCGGACGGAGCGACGGCGAGTTCGACAACGATCTTCCACTTCGCGCCGAGCTG
>Ga0182018_10005313_pt1 | contig 10418 bp, 7 predicted proteins | sample 812P2MmetaG_FD_120490 | JGI IMG/M metagenome (GOLD analysis project Ga0182018, IMG submission 120490) | Permafrost microbial communities from Stordalen Mire, Sweden - 812P2M metaG | ecosystem: Environmental > Terrestrial > Soil > Wetlands > Permafrost | place: Sweden: Stordalen | collected... | reverse complement strand
GTGGTTGACGAATCCTCCGAAGAATCGTTTCCCGCCAGCGATGCGCCGGCTTGGCGATGACCCGTACCGCCTGATCTTCCACTGAGTATGGCTGTTCCCCCCGTTGTGTTTGCAGCCGAAAGTTTTGACCTCAAGCGAATCGGAGAGCTTGCGCCTTTGATTTGCCTGTGCGCTACTAGAAGCGTGAATCGATATTGGGCTCACTCCGACCCCGCGGGTCTCCCCGAGGCTCACCCAAATGCACGCTGGCAACCGCTGAATCAGCACCTACGGCAAGTCGGCATGCTTGCCGAGGCTTTTGCCAAGGAAGCAAACCCCCAGGATGGCCCCTTTCGCGCTGCGGCCCGAGCTGCCGGTATGCTTCACGATCTCGGCAAGTACACAGACGATTTCCAAAGAAAAATTCGCGGGGAGGCAAACAAGGCGTCGCACTCAGCGCACGGCGCTGCCATCGCCTTCAAAGCCAAAGCTATCGAAGTGGCGTTCGCCATTGCTGGGCATCACGCCGGGTTGCCCGATCCGAAGGGTGGCAGGGCGTGCCTCTGGGAGCGCACCAAAGAGGTTGACGATGCGCTCGATGACCTCTGGTCCACGGCTGTCAATGACTGTCCCGGGCTGTCAGAGTGCAGAGGCTCGCTCGTCGGCTCCTCAGAAAAGCTCACCGATTTCGATCTCCGCACGCGGATGCTTTTCAGTTGCCTGGTTGACGCTGACCGCATCGACTCCTCGGGCGAGCATCAGAAGGGGAAATTACTCGCGGCCGCTGACCGGCTCGACCGGTTGCTCGCTTTCATAGGCCAGCGTGCAGCGCAGGTTCCCGATGGTCCCGTGAAAACCGCGCGCATGGCGGTGCTCGAAGCCTGCCGCGCAGCCGCAGGACGCTCCGGAAACCTGTTCTCCCTGACCGTTCCTACGGGCGGCGCGAAGACCCTAGCGTCCATGGCGTTCGCTCTAGAACGCGCTCGTATCTTCCCGGATCTTCGGCGCATCATTGTGGTGATTCCGTATCTCTCGATTATCGAGCAGAACGCGCAAGTGTTCGTCGACGCACTCGGACGCGATGCCATCCTGGAGCATCATTCCGGCGATACCGACGCCCGCGATGACGAAGAGGCTTACGAGAACCCCCATCAGCGCAACGCCGCCGAGAATTGGGACGCACCAATTATCGTTACCACTTCAGTACGGTTTTTCGAAAGCCTCTTCTCCCACCGGGCCTCCGACCTGCGGCGTGTCCACAACTTGGCGCACTCGGTCGTGATTCTGGACGAAGTACAGACCTTGCCACGTCAGTTCATCCAGCCCATCCTTAGCATGATGGAGGACTTGGCGAGGAACTGGCGTACTACCTTCCTCTTCTGTACGGCCACGCAGCCGGCATTTGAGAAATCCAAAACCGAAGACGTGCGCTGGGAGCCGGGCACGGTCCAGGAAGTCATGCCTCGCCCCCTGGAGTTATTCCAACAATTGAAGCGTGTGGAAGTCGAATGGCCGACCGGCAAGAGCACATGGAAAGAAATCGCGTCAGGCCTGGCGGCAGCAGGCCGCGCGTTGTGCATCGTGAACACGCGCAATCACGCATTGGCCCTTTATCGCGAAGTATCGGCCAACTCGGCAGTAGACAGCGCTTCAGTCTTTCACCTATCCACGCGCATGTGCCCCGCTCACCGGCTAAGGACGATCACGGAAATCAAAGAGCGTCTCGAAAACCCGACTGCTCCCTGCATCGCGGTTTCCACGCAACTCGTTGAAGCTGGCGTCGATCTTGACTTTCCCGTGGTCTATCGCGCGCTGGGGCCGCTCGATTCTATCGCGCAGGCCGCGGGCCGGTGCGACCGCGAAGGTCGGCTCACCGCAGCATTGGGGAGGCCTGCCGGAAGGGTCATCGTCCTTGAGCCAGAAGAAGCGACGCTGCCGCCCGGCGTCTACTCCGAAGCAACTGAGCGAACGCAAGTGCTGATTCGCGAAGGCGGCCTCGCGATTGATGACCCGGATTGTATCCGCCGGTACTTTGACCGGTTGTACGGCGAGGCCGATCTCGGCAAGGATCTTGAGGAGCTTCGGAGAAACCTGAAGTTCCGGTGTGTTAGCAAAGAGTTCGAAATGATTGCAGACAATACTCAGTCGGTATTCGTCCCCTACGACGCTGAGGCGCGCGCCCTGATCGTGCAACTGAATGTAATCGGTGTGCTACACCTCAACGTTCGCCGCCGCCTGCAGCGCTATACGGTGGGCCTTTATCAGCGCGAATTCCAGGCAGCTTCGCAGCGCGGAGCGGTGTACGAAGTACGGCCCGGCTCCAATCTTTGGATTTCACCGGAAGGCTTCTACGATGAGACGCTCGGGTTTGTAATGGAACCTTCTCCAGATCGGATGGTGCAATAGGTGCCAGGCGGGGATCTGAAAATCCCGCCCCACCCGCCGTAGGACGCTAGGCTAAGCGCGTTGGAAGTTTCCAATCCCGCACCCGGCGGCGCTGCCGGGTGAAATCCTTCCAACTGTTCGCGCTGTTCCCTGTTTCAATCCGCACTCGGCAGGGCTGCCGGGTGAATGCGTTCCAATTGTCCCAAAACATTATTTCAATCCGCTCCCGCATGGGAGAAAATTTCAAAAATTGAAAAGTCGAAGATTTTCTTGACAACCACCATAACCGGCAGCATACTAATATGTCAATGTAAATGTATTGGGTAAATTAAAGGAATGATTGCCTATGAACGCCGCGTATGTTCGCGTTAAGGTCTCCGGAGACTTTGCTTGCTGGACTCGCCCGGAGAATAAAGTCGAACGGGTAAGCTACGAGTGCATGACCCCGTCCGCCGCACGGAACATCCTGGACGCGATTTGCTGGAAGCCGGAGATGCGGTGGGTGGTAAGCCGCATTCTGGTATTGAAGCCGGTTCGATTTCAGGCCATCCGCCGCAATGAACTGCAAAGCAAGATCGCACCCGGCTCAGTCCGGAAATGGATGAACGACCCCGGCTCCTATCGACCGCTCGCGGCCGGCGCCGGAACGGATACGGACGGCACGCCACGCAATACGCTCGCCCTGCGGGATGTCTCCTATATCATTGAGGCCTTTCCCCACGTCTACCAGCCGACGGCCGAAGATACGCCGACCAAGTACATGGCAATGTTCAACCGGCGGGTGGAGAAGGGCCAGTGCTTCCATCAGCCCGCCCTTGGATGTCGCGAATTCGCGGCCGCGTTCGAATTGCCGGAAGGATCGGAGCGGCCCGTGTCCGATACCATTCCTATCGGGCGCATGCTCTACGACATCATCTTCCGCAACAACGGCGAGGATAATCGTGCCATATTCTTCGAAGCGGTGCTCGGAAACGGCACTCTGGATACCCATCCCGACCGCGCCATCCCCGACGAAACCATCCGAAAGGAATTGCTTGCATGCTCATCCAAGCGCTAGCCGAATACGCCGATACGCGCCTGCAAGAACAGTTAGACGACCTGTCGTTTGAAACCAAGCCGGTGCCGTACTTCCTTGAGATAGGCCGGGATGGGTCGTTCCTCGGGCTGATTCCGCGTACAGAGGAAGTCCAGCGCGGTAAGAAAATAATCAAGCAGACGCAGGCGTTGCGGGTCCCTAAATCGCCAGTCAACCGCAACAGCGGCGAGCATCCGTTGCTTGCTTGCGACGAGTTCAGGTACGTCTTGGGCAACGAGGAGAAGCACCGTAAGAAACATCTTGCCTTCGTCGCGCTGCTCGAAGCTGCGGCGGCGGCCACGTCTGAACCGGCGCTGCAATCCTGCGTTGCGTTTTACGGGCGGGCGGACCAAGTTGCAGCGGCCAGGAGCGCGCTGGCCGATCAGAAAATGCCGGCAGGCGCCGTAATCGCGCTGTCCGCAGATGGCCCGGTGGTGGCCCACAACACGGTCCGCCAGTATTGGCGGGAACACTATCGCAAGGCCAATGCCGACCGTAATCAGAAAGGCGGCGAGGGCATGTGCCTGATTTCCGGCAAAATCGGGCCGATCGCGCCTACCCACGAAAAGGTCAAAGGTGTCGGTTCACTCGGTGGCCAGCAAGCCGGTGTAAGTTTGATGTCATTCGATAAAGACGCCTTTTGTTCGTACGGCTGGGAACAGAATGCGAATAGCCCGGTTTCGCCCGAGCGCGCTGCGGCTTACGTTTTGGCCTTGAACGACCTGCTCAAACGCGGCAACGCTTCACGGATAGACCGTTGCGGGGTCGGGTTCCTGTTCTGGACGAAGAAGTTCATCGAGAAAACCCCGATATCGATTGTCGAAGAGGCCGATCCCGAACAGGTGAAGCAGTTGTTTCTTTTGGACGAAGGCAGCCTTCGCCTCAGTCCGAACGAGTTCTACCTCCTGGGCGTTTCGGGCAACGGCGGGCGATTACTCGTCCGCTTTTGGATACATGAGAATCTGGAAGCTGTCCTCAAGAATGTAGCCGCCTGGTTCAAAGGTTTGCGGATCGCCAGTCCGTTCACCGGCGAAATAGCGGAGCCGCCCAAACTGTGGCAGCTCCTCGCTTCGCTGGCGCGCGAAGAGCCACCCCCGGACCGCGCCATTCAACTTATCCGGCGCGCCATTCTCGGCCAGCCGCTCGGCGTAACTATTCTCTCCGGCGCCCTCGCCCGCCTGCGGGTTGTCCCTGGCAAGGAAAGGCTTTCGCCCGTCCGCGCGGGCCTCATCAGGCTGTGTGTCAACGATCGCTATGGAGAACCGAAAATGACTGAAGCGTTAGATCCGAACCTTAATCACCCGGCGTACATGTGTGGCCGACTGCTAGCCCTCTACGACGGCCTGCAATACCAAGCACAAGGAGAAGTGAATGCGAACGTGTCTGACCGGTATTACGCGCTTGCTTCCGCGTATCCCGCGCTCGCCTTTCCCAAGCTCAGCGAACTTGGCCTCAGGCACCTTAAGAAGCTGCGCCGGGATAAGCCTGGGGCGGCCGTCAACATTGAGAAGGAGATCCAGGAAATCCACCTGCGCCTCGCGGGCTCCGGGGCGAAGTTTCCGCCCCGGCTAAGTCTCGAGGACCAGGGGCGCTTTGCCATCGGCTATCATCACCAGCGCGCCGAGAGCATGGCGCGCGCGGTTGCCAGAAAACAGGAACGACGGCAAAACGAATCCAGAGAGGAAAACCAACTATGAGTGAAAGCCCGATTGTGACCAACCGATACGACTTTGTTTATCTTTTCGACTGCCAGGACGGCAATCCGAACGGCGATCCCGATTTCGACAACGCGCCGCGTTTCGACCCCGAAACTTTTCAGGGTCTTGTCTCCGACGTCTGTTTGAAGCGCAAGATTCGCGACTATGTGGCCTTGCTGAAGTCCGCGAACGGTTCCGTCGAGGCCGGCTATCGAATTTTTGTGATGTCCGGTCCGACTCTTGAGAGTCAGCAGAAAATGTCTTACGACGATCTCAAAATCGAGCCGAAGACCCAGGATCGCAACAAGATCGCCGAAGCGCGCGCCTGGATGTGTAAGAGCTTTTTCGATGTCCGCGCTTTCGGGGCCGTGATGAGTACAACCGACTTCAACTGCGGGCAAGTCCGAGGTCCGGTCCAGATCACCTTCGCGCGCTCGGTTAATCGAGTCTTTTCCACGGAGCACAGCATCACGCGTGTGGCGTACACCAAGGAAGAGAAAGCCAAGAGCACCACCGGTTCCACCGAGATGGGCCGGAAGCATACCATTGCCTACGGACTCTACCGTGCCCAGGGTTTCGTGAACGCCGCCTTTGCTGCGCAGACCGGTTTCACCGAAGCCGATCTCAGCGTGCTCTGGCGGGCGCTGGCCAATATGTTCGACATGGACCGTTCGGCGGCTCGCGGCTTGATGTGCGCGCGTGGCCTGTATATCTTCAGGCACAGCTCCACCCTCGGTGAAGCACCTGCCCACAAGCTATTTGAGCGGGTGAAGGTGACGCCGAAGCCTGGCGTAGAATCGCCCCGATCTTTTGATGACTACACCGTTGCCGTGGATGAAGCCGATTTGCCTCCGGGGGTGACGCTCTCGTCCCTATGACGGATGAACTGGAGCCGCTGCCGCTTTCGGCGCTCAATCACCTGATGTACTGCGAACGGCGATGTGCGCTGATTCACGTCGAGGGCGTTTTCGAAGAGAACGCCTTTACGCTCCAGGGTGGTTTGCTCCACGAAACCGCCGACACGCCGGGGTACTCCACGCAATCCGGCGTGCGGGTGGTCCGCGCGCTACCACTCTATTCGAGGCGTCTCGGCCTATCGGGCGAGGCCGACATCGTCGAGTTTTCGCGCGGGCCGGGGGGACGGCCAACGCCCTGTCCGGTCGACTATAAGCGAGGGGCGCGCCGACGCTGGGATAACGATGATGTGCAGCTCTGCGCGCAGGCTCTCTGCCTTGAAGAAATGCTCGGCGTTGAAGTGCCGCATGGCGCAATTTTCCACGCTGGGTCCAAGCGGCGCCGCGAGGTGGACTTTACATCCCAATTGAGGGAAGCCACCCTTCAGGCGGCGAGGACGTTGCACGAATTGGTGCGCCAGGGTCGCATCCCTCCGGCGATTCTCGTACCCCAATGCCAGGGTTGTTCGCTGAGAGGTATCTGCATGCCGGAACTCACTCAACGCACCAGCGTGCTCCGTGCGGCGAGCCGCAGCCTCTTCGTGCCGGAATAGAGTAGAGGAAGCCATGGAAATCCAGCAGAACGTCCTTTATGTGATGACCCAAGGCGCCTATGTCAACCGCGACCACCTCGCGCTACAGGTGAGCGTGGATAAGGTTGTGAAACTTGGCGTGCCGCTGCACAACTTGCAGGCTGTGACCGTTTTCGGCAACGTGATGGTGTCTCCGGGGGCTCTCGGCTTGTGCGCTGAAGCTGGGGTGAGCGTGACGTTTCTTTCCGAAACCGGACGTTTGTTGGCCCGGGTGGACGCCCCGGTATCCGGTAACGTTCTATTGCGGCGGGAGCAGTTCCGCCAAGCCGACGATCCCGCGAAGAGCCTAGTTCACGGCCGTTGCTTCATAGGCGGGAAATTGCAAAACGTAAGGGCCAACCTGTTGCGCGCGGCTCGCGACAATGCGAGTACTGGAGATCGGGAGACCTTACAACAAGCCGCGATGGAACTGGCCGCCTCAATCCGCCGGCTCGAATTCTGCGCGGACCTGGATGAAGTTCGCGGAACCGAGGGTGCCGCGGCGCGTGTCTTCTTCCAGGCGTTTAGCGCCATGGTCCGGCAGGAGCGGGAGCACTTTGCCCCTAATGGACGGACGCGCCGTCCTCCCCTCGACCGGACCAATGCTCTCCTCTCTTTCGCCTATGCCTTGCTTCTGGCGGACTGCACCGCCGCGCTCGTCTCCGCTGGCCTCGACCCCAATGTAGGCTATCTTCACGTTGACCGCCCTGGACGCCCTTCGCTCGCCTTGGATCTTATGGAAGAATTCCGCCCGCTGTTAGCGGACCGGCTCGTACTAACCTTGATCAACCGCCGCCAGATCGCACCCGCTGACTTCGAGGTGCGCGATGGCGGTGCCGTTGAAATGTCTCCCGACGGCCGCCGCAGGGTGGTTGCCGCCTGGCAGGAGCGAAAACAGGAGCCGGTCACGCACCCATTGCTTGGCCAAGTCACGCGTGTCGGCCTGCTGGCGCATCTCCAGGCGAGAATTCTCGCTCGGGCGATTCGGGGGGAGATTGAGTCTTATGTCCCCTGTGTGTTGAAGTAGAGGCATGTTCGTAATCGTGGCTTACGACGTATCCACGGAAACAAGAGCGGGACGACGAAGGCTTCGCCGGGTGGCGCAAGCATGCAAGGACTATGGACAGCGCGTCCAGAAGTCGGTCTTTGAATGCATTCTACGAGAAGCCGACTGGGTTAAGCTCAAGCATCGGCTGCTACAGGAGACCGCGCCAACGGAAGACAGTCTCCGATTTTATTTCCTGGATGAAATCGCCAAAACGAAAATTGAGCATCATGGGGTAAAATGTCCGGTGGATCTGGAGGGACCGCTCATCGTCTAACTAACTCCCGGAAATGTGGCTTTCCGCGAACCTAAAGTGACCCGCCGCGTGCCGGGATGTTCGCGGTGTTCGTATCTGCTTGGTACCATGAGCCTTTTCAGCAAGTCCGCCGGTGGTTGTCGGGAAATTGTCAACCTCAAAGCCCTACTTCGCGCAAGTAGCTGAGCAACAAGTTGATTCCACACGGGTTTGGTGAGGAGACATTCACCCGGCAGGGCTGCCGGGTGCGGATTGAAACAGCGCGTACCCGGCCAATACCATACCCGTCGGGCATTCACCCGGCAGGGCTGCCGGGTGCGGATTGAAACACGGTAGGCGTAAAACGCAACCACGCATGTAGGCCATTCACCCGGCAGGGCTGCCGGGTGCGGATTGAAACTTGTTGGGCGTACCTTCGATCCGCCGGTACATTCATTCACCCGGCAGGGCTGCCGGGTGCGGATTGAAACTATCGGGTTCGGCAAATACGGGGCCGTAGCGAACATTCACCCGGCAGGGCTGCCGGGTGCGGATTGAAACTCGCCGCATTGAGCCGCAGCCTTCAGCCTGCGGTCATTCACCCGGCAGGGCTGCCGGGTGCGGATTGAAACGTGCGGTCCGCGGAACAGGAATCCATCGCCGCCCATTCACCCGGCAGGGCTGCCGGGTGCGGATTGAAACGTCTTGCGTCCAGAAGGATGCCAAGGCCCTCCCCCCATTCACCCGGCAGGGCTGCCGGGTGCGGATTGAAACTCTTCCACTTCGAATTGGATAGCGCGCCGTATCTCCATTCACCCGGCAGGGCTGCCGGGTGCGGATTGAAACGCTGGACCTGTGCGAGCCTTACCAGAAGCCGGTCATTCACCCGGCAGGGCTGCCGGGTGCGGATTGAAACATCCAAGAGCACCCGAGCGAACAAGGCTGCGTTCATTCACCCGGCAGGGCTGCCGGGTGCGGATTGAAACGGCGGACGGGTATCAATACGCGCGCGATGAGCCATTCACCCGGCAGGGCTGCCGGGTGCGGATTGAAACTTGGCGACCGGCGCATTGAGCGATGTGAGGGCCATTCACCCGGCAGGGCTGCCGGGTGCGGATTGAAACCGGTGTCGGGCGCTGTTCCGGATGCGCCGGTGACATTCACCCGGCAGGGCTGCCGGGTGCGGATTGAAACAGCCTGACTACCGCGCTGTGGATACAGAGCCACCCCATTCACCCGGCAGGGCTGCCGGGTGCGGATTGAAACTGGTAGCCAGCGCGCACAGCCGGGATCATCGTGCCCATTCACCCGGCAGGGCTGCCGGGTGCGGATTGAAACACTTGATGCACGTAGTTGGTGGTGCCCTGCACCCATTCACCCGGCAGGGCTGCCGGGTGCGGATTGAAACGTCCCTACCGCCGTCAGGTCAACCTCCCAAAACGCATTCACCCGGCAGGGCTGCCGGGTGCGGATTGAAACTCGAGCCATTGCTTGGCCTCGAACGGCTCCGTGATCATTCACCCGGCAGGGCTGCCGGGTGCGGATTGAAACTTCCTGGTACTGGAATAGCTCGTCCACGGTGCCCATTCACCCGGCAGGGCTGCCGGGTGCGGATTGAAACATCCCAATAGAGGCCGTTGGGTAAGCCAAAATCCATTCACCCGGCAGGGCTGCCGGGTGCGGATTGAAACCTCCATACGCCAGTGAAAAATGGTCCGCGTCGGGCATTCACCCGGCAGGGCTGCCGGGTGCGGATTGAAACAGCCCGCTGACCGCGACTTACACGGGCGGCTACACCATTCACCCGGCAGGGCTGCCGGGTGCGGATTGAAACATCAGGTCCCCGAGAAACGTTCCGCTGATGGCTCATTCACCCGGCAGGGCTGCCGGGTGCGGATTGAAACTGATTTTGCATGGTGCACTGCGCGCGCGCCGTGCCATTCACCCGGCAGGGCTGCCGGGTGCGGATTGAAACAGGACGAACGATGCGAATTTACACATGTAATTCCATTCACCCGGCAGGGCTGCCGGGTGCGGATTGAAACGTCGAAGAGCCGGGCACCAATGGCGGAATGAACATTCACCCGGCAGGGCTGCCGGGTGCGGATTGAAACACCGCAGAGGCGTCGAAGACGTTATAGGTAGCGCCATTCACCCGGCAGGGCTGCCGGGTGCGGATTGAAACACCCCAGCCGCGGTCTTAAGCAGGCCCATATACTCATTCACCCGGCAGGGCTGCCGGGTGCGGATTGAAACAACCGTTCTCGGTTGCGGGTGCAGGAAAAGGGACCCATTCACCCGGCAGGGCTGCCGGGTGCGGATTGAAACTCATTTAAGTTGCTCGCTCCACCCGCATGCTCCCATTCACCCGGCAGGGCTGCCGGGTGCGGATTGAAACACCGTGATCTGTCCGAGGGGCGATTCGACGACGGCATTCACCCGGCAGGGCTGCCGGGTGCGGATTGAAACAACCATGC
>Ga0182018_10005312_pt1 | contig 10421 bp, 4 predicted proteins | sample 812P2MmetaG_FD_120490 | JGI IMG/M metagenome (GOLD analysis project Ga0182018, IMG submission 120490) | Permafrost microbial communities from Stordalen Mire, Sweden - 812P2M metaG | ecosystem: Environmental > Terrestrial > Soil > Wetlands > Permafrost | place: Sweden: Stordalen | collected... | reverse complement strand
TCCTACCCGAAACGATGGGTTCCGGATGCGCTTTCCTCGACTACGACCGCGATGGCTGGCAAGACATTCTTCTGGTCAATGGAATGGATTGGCCCGGCCACAAGAAGCAGCGCTCCACGCTGCGTCTCTATCACAACAATGGAAACGGCACATTTACTGACGTCACTTCGCGCTCGGGATTAGAGGTAGAGATGTACGGCATGGGGGTTGCGGTGGGTGACTATGACAATGACGGCTTCCCCGACATTCTCATCACCTGCGTGGGACAGAACCGGCTATTTCACAATACCGGCAAAGGAACTTTCGTTGACCTAACCGAGGCCAGCGGATTAGGCAAGCGGCAAGCCTTCAGCACCTCCGCTCTCTGGTTCGATTACGACCGCGATGGCCGGCTCGATCTTTTTGTTTGCAACTATGTGAAGTGGTCGCCGGAGCACGACGTATTTTGCAGTCTCGACGGCAAACACAAATCCTATTGCACCCCCGAGGCGTATCGCGGCGAGACTTGCTGGTTGTTTCATAATCGCGGGAATGGAACCTTCGAGGACGTCACCGCCTCCAGCGGCATTTTCGACAGCAGTTCAAAATCTCTTGGGGTCGCCATGCTCGATGACGATCAGGATGGTTGGCTCGACCTGCTGGTAGCCAATGACACCCAGCCCAATAAGCTGTACCGGAACCAGCGCAACGGAACTTTTAAAGACAGGGCTGTCGAGGTTGGATTAGCCTTCAGCAGCGAAGGTAAGGCCCGGGCGGGTATGGGGGTGGATGTTGCGGATTTCACAAACTCCGGCAGATTGGGCGTGGCCATTACAAACTTCGACAACGAGATGACTGGCCTGTATCAGTTCAGTGGAAAATCCTATGAGGACGTGGCCGCGCAATCAGGCGTGGGCATTGCCTCCAAGAATAGTCTGGGATTCGGATGTGCGTTTCTCGACGCGAATCTGGACGGTTGGCTCGATCTTGCGGTGGCCAACGGACACATCGATGAGACCGTACGCAATATTCGCGGCAACGTGGGCTACGCCCAGCCGCCGCTTCTGTTTCTCAACGATGGACGAGACCAGTTTCACGATGTCGCCAACGAACTCGGCGGAGGCTTCGAGCAGCCCAAGGTGGGTCGTGGCCTCGCCTACGGAGACTTCGATCGCGATGGCGATCTCGACATCCTCCTTACCACGAACAACGGGGCTGCCCACTTGTACCGGAACGACCAACGATCCGGTAATCGCAGCATTCGTTTTCGGCTTGTCGGAACCAAATCAAATCGCGACGGAATCGGAGCTACTGTCCGCGTCGTCTCGGGCGGCTTAAGCCAGTGGCGCATGGTGAAGAGCGGTTCCAGCTATCTGTCGCAATCCGAACTGCCGGTCACATTCGGCCTGGAAAAGCGCGACCGGGTCGAGCGCGCAGAGGTCACCTGGCCGAGCGGCAGGACAGAAGAGTTCACGAACCTGGCTGCCGGACGATGCTACGAATGCGTCGAAGGGAGAGGAATTTCGCCGCTGGATGGATTTTGAGCAACCCAGCCAATCCATTCACGGCCGAGTGAGGTGTCCCGAGGTGGTCAAGTCTATATCCACCGACTCGCTGACTTTCAGAAACAAAGTGCTCGGATTTTTCATCCCCCACATGGCGTAGGGCACCGCGAAATGGAGGGTCGCGGTCCAATCCCCGGGGCCTGTCTTGACCTCCGCCGGCACCCTCCGTTCATGTTCCGTGCCGTGGATCGAAAAAATTCCATCAATGTAGATTGAGGACTGCCCCGACAACGACACAGTGCCCTCGACGCGATCCGGGCGGAACACAATTTCCGGGTAACGATCACTCTCCAGCACCTCACGATGCATTTTCCGGTCCCGCATGGCGTTGCCGCTCACGCCACTTTTCGCATCCACTACGATTTCGCCCCTGAGCTTGCCCGACGCCGGATCAAGGTGCAGATCCCCCCGCTTGAGCTGAAACGTCCCGCGAACTGTATGGAGCACGTCACCGAGCGTGAAATTGATTGTGCTGTGCAGAGGATCCATTTGTAGGGCAATTTCCTGCGCCGCGGCGGCCAGGCTGGCAGTGGTGAAAAACAAAGCTGCAGCCAGCAATGGCGTCCAGACGCGACGCCAACGCTGCGCCGCCCGATCGTTCTCTTCCATCAATCCCCTGACCTCACCACTCGAGCAGTAGAAGCTCAGAGCAAAAGCCCGGTCCCATGGCGGCGAGCAGGCCCAGCGAACCCGGCTCCGGACGCCGATTCTGCATCACGTCTTCGAGCACGCAAAGGACGGAAGCAGAAGAAAGATTTCCCACTTTCCGCAGGCAATCCCAGGAAGCGTCCAGTTCTCCGTTGTGCAAATCTAACGCGGTAGCTGAGGCGTCAAGCACCTTGGGCCCACCGGTATGCAGAACGAAGCTCTTGAGGTCGCTTCGCCGGTGGCCATTGTCTTCTAGAAAGGCGTCAACGTCCCGCCCCAGGTTTTTCCGAATCAGATTTGGAACCTCGGTGGAAAGAATGATGCGGAATCCCTTCTCGGAAATATTCCAGCCCATCATTTCTTCCGTGGCTGGATAAAAAATTGAGCGAGTGGCAAGGATCTTAGGCCCGGAGACTTCGGGCTGGGAAGACTCAAACTTCTCGCCGGTGACAATCACAGCGGCCGCACCGTCGGCGAAGAGTCCAGATGAGATAAGGTTTGCTACCGAAAGATCCTCGCGCTGCAGAGTGAGCGAACAAAGCTCCACGGAGACCAAAGCCGCCGCCTGCGAAGGATAAGCACGAACGTAGTCGTAGGAGCGCGCGATCCCGGCGGCGCCCGCCACACACCCTAGGCCGAAAATTGGCGTGCGGCGAATATTGGCAGGAAGTCCCATCCGATTGATCAAAAGAGCGTCAATCGAAGGGCTCGCCACTCCAGTGACCGTGGTAAAAAACAAAGCTCCTAAATCCTCCGGCCGCAGCCCCGCTTTGTGAAGCGCCAAACAGAGGGCCTGTTCCCCCAATTCCTGCGCGACCTTGATCCAAATGTCGTTGGCCTGGCCCCAGGTTTTGATGTCCGCATACTGTTCCGCCGGGATTGCAAGATAACGGCCGTCCACCGTCACGTTGCGGTGCAACCGCGCCAGCAACAAAGGATTCTTGAGCTGTGGGCCCCAGTAATCTTGCAGCCGCTCCAAAAGAACTTTCTGGGAGTAATAATGCTTGGGGAATGCGCTTGCCGCGCTTGCGATGTTCATGGGTTCTCATTCCTGACATTGGTCTCGGCACGGAAACCACCCCAAGGCGATCGAATCGGAAAACCATTCCCCGATCCGATGGCGGGGCTCCCGTTCTGGTTGTAACGGGATGCCTGATGCCAGCGTACGTATTGTCGCAGAGTTAACGACTTTTGTTTGTCACGGCTAAGGAAACAGGGCAACGGATGACATCGTCCCTCGCACACAAGCAACGCCCATCAAAAAATCATCCGCGGATCGGTTGACCCCCGCTAGGGCAATACCGCAATCGAAGTGGGGGAGTTCCCCACGGAGTAAGTTGCGATGGAGTTCAAACTCCCGCTGCTGACCCCGAACGCTTGAATGGCGGCGGATCCGGTCTGATTCCCAACAAACAAGTATTTTCCATTCGGATCTGCCGCCAGAAAACTCGGCTGATTTTCGGAGCCGAACGGCGAATCCGTGATCACTACCGGAAATCCAGTACCGGCCGTAATCGAATAAGTCGCAATGTTGTCGGATCCCTGGTTGGCCACATAGAGGTGGCTCCCCGTAGCATCCACGATGAGCGCAACCGGACTCTTATAGTTATCCGCCAGGGGAGACTGAGGGACCTCGGTCAAGACGCCGGAGGCAGCGATCGAGTAAATGGATATCGAACTGGTGGTCGAGTTGGCGGTGTAGAGGTAGGAACCGGCGGGGTTGATGGCGATGTCGGAAGGATCGGTATCCGCGGTGCCCGTGAGGCCAACCGGACTCGAGGAAAGTACCCCGGCAGTCACGCTGAATACAGCGATGACTCCGGTAGGGGAACTCGGGGCGCTCACGTAGAGAAAATTCCCCGACGGCGCCAATTGCATGCTTTTGGGGGAGAGATTGATCTGAAATGGAGATCCGGTGACCGGGGTCAAGGCGCCACTGCCGCCGGCGATCGAGAAAACAGAAATGTTATTCGATAAGGCGTTCGCGACATACAAATAGTTTCCCGCAGGGTCCATCGCCAGCAGAAACGGCAAGGTTCCCACCGGAGCCCTGGGGTATACTTCGGTCACCGTACCGTCGCTGTTGATGTCGAACAGAGAAACGTCGTTTTCCCCCTGCCCTGAATTCGCCACGTACAAATATTTTCCTGAAGGATGGATGACCACGGACTGAGCGCCACTGCCCACCGTATAGGGGCTGGTAGAAAGCTGCGTGAGCACTCCCGAGTACGGGTCTTCGCGGAAGACCGCCAATTGGCTTGCGGCCGGAATCGCCGCGTAAACATAGTGACTCGAGTTCTTGCCACAGCCACCTAAACCCACAATGCTTGCAAGAATACATAGCAGGACCAATGCCTTCTGACGCATCCGTCACTCCTGAGAGAATTTAAGAACGAAGAACAATCATACCGGGCCGCCGGGAAATCGGCATGAAAATGGCATTCTTTCATACTTCGGCGAAACAGGAGAGCCTGGTCTCCTCCCTGCGCACTCAAAAGGCCCCGCTGACTGCGATGCCATGCCTCTGAATTGAGGTTGCACACCGCCGTCTTCTTCGACCATCTCGTTGGGAAGCTCTCCAACTAATCCGCTGAGTGCGCCGGGCTTGGCGTGCCGGGCAGGGACAAGTCTTCTTCTTCACCGCGCAGCACCAGCCGCAGCCGGTCGAGATAAACATACACGACGGGAGTCGTGAATAGCGTTAGCGCCTGGCTCACAATCAGTCCGCCGACAATCGTGATGCCGAGCGGCCGATGCAATTCCGACCCGGTGCCGGTCCCCAACGCCAGCGGCAAGCCTCCGAGCAGGGCTGCCATGGTCGTCATCATGATCGGCCGAAATCGCAGCAAACAGGCCTCGTAGATGGCGTCGACCGGCTTCTTCCCTTGCGTGCGTTCCACCTCGAGGGCCACGTCGATCATCATGATCGCATTCTTTTTCACCAGTCCAATCAGCAGAATGATGCCGATTGTGCCAATTACATTCAGCTCGTTATGCGTGATCAGCAACGCCAGCAGCGCGCCCACGCCCGCCGAAGGCAGTGTCGAAAGAATCGTGATGGGATGAATGTAGCTCTCGTAAAGCATGCCCAACACAATATAAACCGTGATCAAGGCGGTAAGAATCAAAACCGGTTCGCTCGAAAGCGAATCCTGGAAAGCAGCCGCCGTGCCCTGAAAGCTGGCCTGAATCGTCGAGGGGAAGCCAATCGTGCGCTGGGCGTTGTTAATGGCCAGAGTTGCCTGTCCAAGAGAAATACCCGGGGCCAAATTGAACGAGATCGTGACCGAAGGAAACTGGCTTTGGTGATTCACCGCCAGCGGTATGTTGGATGGCGCGAAGTGGGTGAACGCCGCCAAAGGGATGGGCGCGCCGCTAAAAGAGCGCAAATAAATGTTCTGCAGCGCCTCTGTAGTTTGCTGGAACTGGGGCGCCACTTCCATGACCACGTGATACTGGTTGAGCGGGCGGTACATGGTGGAAACTTGCCGCTGGCCGAAAGCATCATAGAGAGCATTATCGATGTCTTGCGCAGCGACGCCCAGACGGCTGGCGGTGTCGCGATCGATGATTAACTGTGCTTGCAGTCCTTTATCCTGCTGATCTGTGTTTACATCGCGCAGTTCTTGCAGACCGCGCATCTTCACCAACAACTGCGGCGCCCAGTTGTTCAGCTCATTCAAATCCTCACCTTGCAACGTGTATTGATACTGCGCATTACTCTGGCGTCCACCAATGGTCAGGTCTTGCGCAGATTGAAGATAGAGCGTGGCTCCGGGAACCACCGACAGTTTGCCGCGCAGGCGATTGATCACATCGTCAGCCGTAACGCTGGGGCACGATTGCCAGAAGTGCAAGTTCCTGCACTTTCCCCGAGCCGACAAGGGTTTAAGCATGATGAAGAATCGGCCCTGATTCGAAATCGTGTTTCCGCCGGCGAAGCCAACCACCGTATTGACGGCGGGGTCCTTCATCACGATGCTGACGTAGCGTTCCATCTTGCCGCGCATCGCCTGAAATGAAATATCCTGCGCCGCTTGCACCGACCCCATAATCCGTCCCGTGTCCTGCTGCGGGAAGAAGCCCTTGGGCACTCTGATGTAGAGGTAGACGCTCAGGCACGCCACCAGAATGGTGACGACAAGTGTGACCAGCTGATAATCCAGAACCCATCGGAGCGCGTGGCGGTAGGTGTCGAGAATCGTGTCGAAAACCCACTCACTGGCGCGATAGAACCGGTTACGGCGCTCATCTTTTCCTGGCGGGCGCAAGAACTTGGCGCACATGGTGGGAGTGGTCGTCAGCGACACCAGCAACGAAACTCCGATCGCGATACTGAGGGTCACGGCGAATTCGCGGAACAGCCGTCCGACAATACCGCCCATGAGCAGCAGTGGGATAAACACCGCGACCAGCGAGGTGCTCATGGAAACCACGGTGAATCCTATCTCGGATGCTCCTTTGAATGCGGCGGACACCGCGTCCATGCCTTGCTCGACGTAGCGCGTGATGTTTTCCAGCACCACAATGGCGTCGTCCACCACGAACCCGGTGGATATGGCAAGAGCCATCAGCGACAGGTTGTCCAGGCTGTAGCCCAGCAGGTACATGCCTCCGAAGGTTCCGACCAGAGACAGCGGCACGGCGATGCTGGGAATGATGGTTGCGCGGAATGTTCGCAAAAAGGCGAACACCACCAGGATGACCAGAATGATCGAGAGAATGAGGGTGAACTCAATATCTTTCACCGACGCGCGAACCGTAACCGTGCGGTCCATCGCAACCGTGAGCGCAATTGCAGGAGAAATAGAAGATTGCAGATACGGCATCAGAGCCGTTACCCGGTCGACGGTTTCGATGATGTTGGCGCCGGGCTGCCGGAACACAATGATGAGAACGCCCGGTTTGCCATTCGCTAAACCAATATTGCGAACGTCCACCACGGAATCTTGCACGTCCGCCACATCCCCCAGTCGTACGGGGGCGCCGTTGTGGTAGGCAACGATCAGCGGCCGGTATTGATCGGCGGTAAAAAGTTGGTCGTTGTCGTTGAACGTCCAGGACGTCGTGTCGTTTGACACTTGTCCCTTGGCCTGGTTTGCATTGGCCAGATTGAGCGCATTTCGCACGGTATCCAAACCGACGCCCAGTTTGTTCAGCAGCATCGGATTTACTTCCGCTCGCACGCCGGGCTGCGCCGCACCTCCGACAAAGACCTGCCCCACTCCGCTCACCTGGGCCAGCTTCTGCGCCAGGATGGAATCGGCGGCGTCATACATCTGGGGCACGGTTTCGGTATCCGAGGTAAGAGCCAGAATCAAGATCGGAGCGTCCGCCGGATTCGCTTTGCGATAGGTGGGATTGCTCGGCAGGTTCGCTGGAAGCTGGCTGCGCGCGGCATTGATTGCCGCCTGCACATCGCGGCCCGCCGCGTCGATATTCCGGTTGAGATCGAACTGCAGGACAATGCTGGTCGAACCCAGTTGACTCGTGGAAGTCATCTGGTTCACCGCTGAGATGCGGCCGAACTGGCGCTCCAAAGGCGTCGCCACGGCGGAAGCCATGGTTTGCGGGTCGGCGCCCGGCAGCTGGGCACCGACTTGGATCACCGGAAAATCCACTCGCGGCAGAGAAGCCACGGGCAGAAAATTGAAGGCGAGAATCCCCGAGAGCAGCAGCGCCGCAGCCAGCAGCGATGTGCCGATCGGTCGCCGTATGAATGGAGCGGAAATACTCATCTTCGTCTAATCGCCCGACTCCGCCGGCAAGTCATGTGGAATCGGATTGCCGATCTTGTACTTCTCAAAGCGGTGCGCCAGCCGGTCGAACCACAGGTAAACCACGGGGGTGGTGTAGAGCGTAAGCAACTGGCTGAGAATCAGACCACCCACAATGGTGATACCCAGTGGCCGCCGCAGTTCCGCGCCCGTCCCCGATCCCAAGGCGAGCGGCAAACCACCGAGCAGCGCTGCCATCGTCGTCATCATGATGGGACGGAAACGCAGCAAACATGCTTGAAAGATCGCTTCTTCGGGCGGCTTATGTTCTTCGCGCTCGGCCTCAAGAGCAAAATCGATCATCATGATGGCGTTCTTTTTTACGATGCCGATCAGCAAGATGATTCCAATCAGCGCCACCACGGTGAGATCGTTGCCGGTAAGCTGCAACGCGAGAATCGCGCCCACCCCGGCCGAGGGGAGCGTGGAGAGAATCGTGATGGGGTGAATGTAGCTCTCATACAACACGCCCAGAACGATGTATACCGTAATGATGGCGGCGAGGATCAGGAACGGTTCACTCGACAACGAATTTTGAAAGGCGGCAGCCGTTCCCTGGAAGGCGGCGTGAATGCTCGCCGGCATCTGAATGTCCTTCTCTACCTGCTGGATGGCACGCGTGGCATCGCCCAGAGAAGCTCCTGGGGCAAGGTTGAAGGAAAGCGTCACGACCGGGAATTGTCCCTGGTGATTGACGGCGAGCGGGGTATTTGTCGATTGCATCCGCACAAAAGTAGAGAGCGGAACCGGGGCTCCACTGGTGGTTGCCGTTGCCGCATTGGCCGAAGGCGCGCCGGAGATCGGTATCGTACTGCTGGGACGAACGTAAACATCATTCATCGCGTCGGGCGTCTTGGCGAAGCTGGGCAGAACTTCGAGCACCACGTGGTACTGATTCAACTGGGTAAAAATGATTGAAACTAACCTTTGCCCGAAAGCGTCGTAGAGCGTGTTGTCGATCGCCTGAGGAAGGATTCCCAACCGCGACGCTGTATCCCGGTCGATGGTCAGGTTCGTCCTCAACCCTCCGTTCAGCTGGTCGGTAGCCACGTCGCGCAGCTCCGGGGCGGCGCGAAGCTTGTCCACGAGTTTCGGAGTCCATTGCGCCAACTCCTGGGCGTCGGCGTCTTCAATGGAGTATTGAAACTGCGTGCGGCTCACGCGATCTTCCACCGTGAGGTCCTGCACCGGCTGCATGTAGAGCGTGATTCCGTGCACGTTCGCCAGCTCGGGTTGCAGTCGCCGGATGATCGCCGAAGCATCGTCGTTACGCTCATCGCGAGGTTTCAGGTTGATCTGAATGCGGCCGCTGTTCGGTGTTGTGTTGGTGCCATCCACGCCGATAAACGAGGATAGGCTTTCTACATCTTTATCTTTGAGAATCACCTTGGCCAGTTCTTGCTGGCGCTGGGACATGGCATCAAACGAAATGTTATCGGGCGCCTCCGAAATCCCCAGAATCACACCCGTGTCCTGCACCGGAAAAAACCCTTTGGGAACGACTACGTAGAGAACCAGCGTGAGAACCAACGTTCCGAAGGTGACGAGCAAAGTCGCCGTCTGATGTTTAAGGACCCATTGGAGGGTGCGGCCATAAAACGCAATGACCCGGTTGTAATAGTCCTCGGTGACTTCGTAGAAGCGGCCCTTCTCGCCTTCCTTGCGATGCTTGAGCAGCTTGGCGCACATCATCGGCGTCAAGCTCAACGAAACCGCGGCAGAGACCAGAATGGTCACTGCCAAGGTGACGGCGAACTCGCGGAACAGCCGACCCACAATGTCTCCCATGAACAGGAGTGGGATCAGGACGGCAATCAGGGAAACCGTGAGGGAGACGATGGTGAAACCAATTTGCCCCGAACCTTTCAGCGCCGCCTCGAGTGGCGAATCTCCCGCCTCCAGATAGCGGTCGATATTTTCGATCATGACGATGGCATCATCCACCACAAAGCCGGTGGAGATGGTCAACGCCATCAGCGTGAGATTGTTGAGGCTGTAGCCCAGCAAATACATCACGCCAAACGTTCCCACAATCGACAATGGGACGGCGACGCTGGGAATAAACGTGGCCCGCAGGTTTCGCAGGAAGAAGAAAATAACGATGACCACCAACACAATCGTCAGCGCCAACTCGAACTCAACGTCCTTCACCGATGCCCGGATGGTCGTGGTGCGGTCGGTAAGAATCTGCACCTTTACTGCAGACGGAAGCGACGCCTGCAGCTGCGGGAGCAATTTCTTAATCCGGTCCACCACGCTGATGATGTTCGCCCCGGGCTGGCGCTGAATATTTACGATTACCGCCGGGGTCTGGTTCATCCAAGCGGCAAGCCGCGTGTTCTCCGTGCCATCGATCACATTGGCTACATCGGAAAGGCGCACCGGGGCGCCGTTGCGATAGGCGATGACGATCGGCTTGTATTGATCGCTGGAGAAGAGCTGGTCGTTGGCG
>Ga0182018_10005310_pt1 | contig 10422 bp, 2 predicted proteins | sample 812P2MmetaG_FD_120490 | JGI IMG/M metagenome (GOLD analysis project Ga0182018, IMG submission 120490) | Permafrost microbial communities from Stordalen Mire, Sweden - 812P2M metaG | ecosystem: Environmental > Terrestrial > Soil > Wetlands > Permafrost | place: Sweden: Stordalen | collected... | reverse complement strand
GGATATGGGAGTCGAGGGAGTCAGGAGTCAGAAGCCAGAAGGCGCGGCGGGCGATTGAATCGAATGGACTTGCCAACACAACGAGAACAAAATTCTCGTTGGGGCCTCTATAACGGGAACTAAGTGACATTGCTTCAGCTTGCCCCGAGCGCCGGGTATTTGCCGGCGGCCGCTGGGTCCGATAGCTTCCGGCCCCCAAAAGGGGGATAATCCGTTAACGAGGTTCGATTCGTCTCGGATCTCGTTTCAGGAGGGCTTCGTGAGTGAATTCATCGATAAGATTGAAGGCCTGATTCATCGACATGCGGCCGTTGAGCCGCGGGATCCGTCCCCTGAAAATCCGGCTCCGGTGGCAGAGGCATCGCCGGCGGTTCCATCGGACCGGTCGGATACGCCGCACCGCACGCTGTTGATCCATGGGTATTCGGCGTCGGGGGCGGAGTTTCAGAATTGGAAGGGCACGCTGGCGAAGGCGAATATCGATACGGCGACGATCGAGATTGGGAACTATATCTCGCTCAACAACGAGATTACGATCAAGGATCTGGGCGAAGCCTTCGACCGGGCTCTGCGGTTGACGAAGTGGAGCACGGGGTCGAAGGACGATTCGTGGACCTTCGACGCGATTGTGCATTCGACCGGGATGCTGGTAGTGCGGCAATGGCTGACCAGCGATCCGTTCGGACCGGACGATCCGCGGAGCCGAGTGAGGCGCCTGAAGCACTTGGTGGGTCTGGCGCCGGCGACGTTCGGATCGCCGCAGGGCAAGAAGGGCAGGAGCTGGTTGGGCGCGCTGGTGAAAGGGAACCGCGAGCTGGGGCCGGACTTCATGAACGCCGGCGACATGGTGCTGGACGGGCTGGAGTTGGGGAGCCGGTACACGTGGGATCTTGCGGTGAAGGACATGCTGGGTGCGAAGCCGATGTACGACAAGGGACCCGGGACGCCGTATGTCGCGATATTTATCGGGAATGTGGGGTACAGCGGGATCTCGGCGGTAGCGAACTCGCCGGGGACGGATGGGACGGTGCGATGGGCGGGGTGCGCCTTGAACTCGCGGATGGTGCAGGTGGATTTTCTGCGGCAGCCGAGGCTGGTGGATGCGGCGGGGCAGCCGACGCGGGTGAAGATCTCGGACTGGGCGACCGGGCGGCTGGAGTGTCCGATCATCGCGGTAGAGGGGAGGAATCATGGGACCATCCTGTCGAATCCGGACGATGGGGCGGTAGCGCGAGTGAGCGATTTTCTGCGGAACGTGAAGACGGACGAGGGCTATGCGGCCTGGCTGAAGGAGGCGCTGACGCACGGGCAAGATGCGCTGGAGGAGATGGACCGGAAGAGCCAGTCGGGCGGGGCGGGAGGCGCGGGTTGGCAACAATTCGTAATGCATGTGAAGGACGATCACGGCGATGGCGTGGCCGACTATAACGTGCAGTTATTCGTCGGAGACGATTTGGAGCTGTCCGACGATCCCGACTATCCGGCGGTGCCTTTGATTGTCGACAGCTACAGCGGGGACAGCAGCTATCGCTGTTTTTACGTCCGGCTTTCGGATGACATGGTGAACGTGGGGACAGAGGGGCATCCAAAGAAGGTTTGGATGGAGTTGATGGCCTCTAGTGGGACCTCGTACCTTGAGTACGAGGCTTACAACAACCTGACATCGGACGATCCGAATGCGGGTGCAACGAGGCTGACGCCGGTGTTGGGAACGACGAATTCGGTGAAGCTGGACCTCACGCAGCTTGGGGGTGAGGCGAAGTTGTTTTATCCGTATACAACTACGCTGATCGAGATTGTGCTGGAGCGGGAGCCTACGCCGCTGGCGAACGTCAGTTCGCTGTTTGTGTTTTGGCAGGAGAAGGCTGGAGCGCCGGAAGGCGGGACGGAGAACTGAACCAAAGCCCGGTTCCTTCCAGCGGCGGGATGCGATCCGGCAATTTCGATCTTAGCTCCCAGGACGCAACGCCCGAGCCGTCCACTTTTTTTTACCGCCGGCCGGCAACTAGAACGGAACACTGACCGGCGCCGAACTCCCCACTGAATTCGTCAGCGTAATGGTGACGCCTGTAATCTGCGACGCGCTGCCTTGGATGGTGAATGGCTGCACGATCTTGAAGAGGCTCCCGAACGCGTCCGATTGCGAACTGCTATACCAGGCGCTCACCAGACTGGAGAGCGGAACACTTACGGTTATGGGTTGGATGCCGGCGCCGGTGAACTGGAACGTCGCCGCGGTTATGTCTCGCGAGGTCGCAAAGGCGATCAGAGTCACCTGAAGACTGCTGGCGGTTGAAGCGACAGTGGGAGTAGGGACAATCACCGGCGCCAGTTTGGGGATCTGCCCGGTGATGGCCGCGCTGGTTGGCGGCTGTACGGTCACTCCGCCGGCTATAAGCGACGAGACGTCCAGCTTCAACGTGCCCGCCAGAGTACCGGTCTGGAACGGGCATGGGGCTGGCGAGTTGCACGCGCCGGATGATGCCGATGATGTAAATACGGCCTGGGTGGAATTCGCCGGGATGAGGAATGGGACCGAGGTGACATCCCCCATGAACACCACCACGGGATCGGTCAGCCCGATCGAAGGGTCGGCGGTGACGGTCAGATTGAGCTGCCCCGTAATATCCAGGGGGTACGGCGCGGCGAGAGTCACCGCGGCGGTGGGCTGCTGGTCCGGTGAGACGGTGGCGGACAATCCGGTGATGGTCACCTGCGGCAGCGGAGGGGGATTAACCGTCAGCGTGAATTTCTGTTGCGCCTGCTGCCCGGAGCTATCCACCGCCTGCACGGTGAACTGGAATGTCCCCGCTTGCGTGGGCGTGCCCGAGATCACGCCCGCCGCGGAATCGAGCGTCAGGCCGGCCGGCAACGCTCCTGCGACAATCGACCAGGTGACCGTCCCGGCGGCGCCGGAAGCGGCGAGAGTCTGCCGGTATGCCGAGCCGCCCACGGAAACCGGGAGCGTGGCAGGCGTGATGATTAACAGCGACGAGGCGATGGTGATGGAGGCGTTCGCGGTAGCCGTAGCCAGGCTGAAATCCGTCACCTTCGCCGTAAATGGGTAAGTGCCGGAAGTTGCCGGCGTACCGCTCAGGGCGCCCGTGGCGGAGTTGAGATTGATACCCGGCGGCAGCGCGTTGGCGGAAATCGACCAGGTATAGGGCGCGACGCCGCCGGTGGCGGAGAAGCCGCCCGAATAGCTTTGGTTCAGCGTGCCGGCGGGCGTGGAAGCCACGATGCTCAGCGCGCCCGCGGGCGCCACGGTCAAGCCGCAAGTCGCGGTGGCGGTGTTTCCGTTCGCGTCGATCACTTCCACTACCAGCAGCACCGTGCCGGCGGAAAGGGCCGTCCCGCTGAGGCTGCCGCTACTCGCGAACAGCAGACCTATGGGCAATCCCGAAACGAAAAACCGATAAGGCGCCAAGCCGCCGCCGGCAGAGAGAGTTTGCGAGTAGATCACGCCCGCGGTGGCGCCCGGCAACGGACACGCGGAGGTGAGCGCGGGCAGACTGCTTCCGGTGGGAGCCGCGACGGTGAATGGCAACGTCCTCGAGGCCGCAATGCCTAACGCATCGGAAACCCGGAGGGATGCCGAAACCGGTCCCGGCGTGGGGGGAGTGCCGCTCAAAGCGCCGCTGAGCGAGTCGATTTGCAGCCAGTACGGTAGCCCCGCGCTCCATGTTAAAACGCCCGTTCCGCCGGTGGCGCCGACACTTGCCGAGTAAGGCGTGCCGGCAACTCCATTGGGAAGGGAGGTGGTGGTGATCGCCGGCATGGGGTTGACCTGCACCGAGCAACTCTGGGGCGCGGTCTGCTGCAGGCGCAGGTCGGTGGCCTGCACCGTGAAGTTGATTGCGCCCGCAACCGGCGTGCCGAGGAGCAGGCCCGTGGGGCTCAGGGAGACTGTTGCAGGCAGGCCCACCGCGGCCCACGAGTACGGCGGCTGGCCGCCGTTCGCCGTAAACGGTTGGGCAAGCAGCATACTTTGCGTAATGGACGGCAGTGGACAGGCGGTGCTGATGGCGAGCCCGCCGCCGGGCGCCGCCACGTTCACGCTGAGCGATACGGCAGGCGATGGCGACCCCATCGAATCGGTCACTTGCACCGTGAAAAGGATCAAGCCCGAGGCGCCGGGTGTGCCGCTCAGAACGCCGGTGCGGGGATCGAGGCTCATCCAGGCAGCCGCTCCGGAAATGGACCAGGTCAGCGGGCCCACTCCTCCGGTAGCGGACAGGGTCTGCCAGTAGAATGCTCCCACCGTTCCGCCGGGCAGGCTGGTGGTCGTAACGGTGGGCGTGCCGGATATATCGAGGGAGCAGGTGGCGCTGGCGGTGAGGCTTGCCGAATCGGTTACGCCGAGCGCAACACGGGATAATCCCGCCGCCGAAGGGATGCCGGTCACCAGGCCGGCGCTGTTCGAATTCAATCCCGGCGGCAGCCCCGAGACCGACCACGTGTAGGGCGGAAATCCGAGTGCGGCAGTCAACGGGAAGGACATCGGCGAACCAACCAAACCTGTGGGCAGCGGGCATGCGGTAATGGTTGGCGAGCCGCCGGGAGTGGTCACCGGAATCGTGAACGAAGCGGGCAGGGAAACGGCGCCTAGCGAGTCGGTCACCTGTACCACGAGGCTATAATTCGCGGCGGTTGAAGGCGTACCGCTCACAGTTCCGGTGAGCGGGTCCAGGGCCAGCCATGCCGGCAGGGTGGGAGCCGACCAGGTCAATGTGCCGGTGCCGCCCGAGGCGCCCAGGCGCTGCGCGTAGGGCGTCCCAGTGGTGCCGGGCGGGAGCGAGGCCGTGGTGACGGCGGGCAGCGGGTTTACGGTGATGCCGCAGCTCAAGGTTACGTTCAGCCCGCTCGAATCGGTGGCTGCGAGCGTGAAGGCCGCGGCGCCGGCGACAGCCGTCCCCGAAAATGCTCCGCTCGGATTCAGGACCAGCCAGGACGGCAGCCCGGTGGCCGACCAGTTGTACGGCGGAGAGCCGCCCATGGCGGTCGCGGTCTGGCTAAAAGCGAGGCCGGCGGTCGTCGGGCCTAACGGACACGCCACCGTGATGTTGGGCGTTCCTCCCGCCGCGTCGATCGTCAGCGTGAGGGATGCTGGCGGCGATGCAACTGCCAGGCTATCGGTGGCAACCACCGAAATCGAAGCGCCGGACGCCGCCGTCGGCGTTCCCGAAATGACACCGGACGACGGATTCAGGCTGGCCCACGAGGGCAGGCCCAGCGCGGACCACACGAGTGGGACCGTGCCGCCGCTGGCCGCGAGGTGGGCGGAATACAGGGCTCCCACGGTGCCCACGGGCAGCGTTGCGGTGAGCACTTTGGGAACGGGATTCACCGTGACGGTGAACGATTTCGGAGCGGTTACGCTCAGGGAATCGGTAGCGGTGACGACGAAGTCGAAGTCGGTGGTGGCAGGGACAATGGGGGCGATGCCGGTGAGAATTCCGGTGGAACTTAGGGAAAGCCATCCGGGCAAAGCGCCAGGGGATGCCGAAAACGTGATTGTCCCGGTACCGCCGGTGGCGGTGATCGGAGCCGAGTAGTGCGCGGTGGAGGTGGTGGCCGGCAGCGCGCCGGTGGTAATCGAGATCGCGGGCGCCACCAGCACGGACAGCGCGGCTGTCGCGGTCGCGCCCGCGGCATCGGTAAGGGTCGCGCTGAAGCTGATGGTGGTAGGCGCGGTGGCGGTGGGCACACCGGTTAACACGCCGGCGGCAGTGAGCGTCAGCCCCGAGCCAGCCAGCCCCGTGGCGCTCCACGTGAACGGACTCGTTCCGCCGGTCCGGTTCAACGGGTACAAATACGGTTCGCCGACTTCGGCGGCCGGAAGGATCTGGGCGGGAATCGCCGGGTCGGGGTTGATTCCCAAAATCCATACTCCCGAAAACACGTGCCCTAAGGAATCGGTCTCGGAGACTGTGAACGATGCCGGGCTGACGGAAGTAGGAGTGCCGGCGATCACACCGGTACTGGAATTCAACAGCAGGCCGGCGGGCAGCGAGCCGCCGGTTACCAAATAGTTGGTGTACGGCGGCGTTCCGCTGGTAACCGGGAGAATTGCGGAATAGGGGCGGTTCACGTCCCAGGACGGAAGAGTACCGCCATTCGAGGCTGGACCCACGGGCAGTTGAAAGTTGCCGAGGGCGAATGCGCCCAGGATGTCGGTGGCGCGGACGCTCAGGATCGGGGCGCTTCCCGCGGCACTCAGCGGCGGAATACCGCTCAGCGTGCTTCCGCTCAGGCTCAACCAGGAGGGAAGACTCGAGGCGGACCACGTCAGAGCGCCGGTGCCGCCGGTGGCCGCAAGCGATACGGTGTACGGGGAAGCTGGAGTAGCCGGCGGGAGCGGAGAGGTGGTGGTGATGGTAACCGGCGGGTTCACCGTCACCGACAACAATTGCGCGAGGCTGGTGGCGCCGGCCTGGTCCGTTACGCTGACTTCCAGCGAATATGGCGTGGCGGTGGCCACTACCGGCGCCGTCCCGGTAACCGAAGGTCCACTCACGGTGAGCCATGAGGCCACGTTGATGCCGTTCCAGACGAGCGGCGGCGTGCCACCGGTGGCCGAGAGGCCTTGCGAATACGGCAATCCCGACGTGGTGGGCGGCAACGACGTGGTGGTGACGGCTGGAAACGGGTTGACCGGCAGAGTGAAGATTTGCGAGGGGGAGGACGAGGAGAGGCTGTCGGTTGCGGTGATTTTGAACGGGAAAGTTCCGGCCGACGGCGGAGTGCCGCTTAGCAGGTTGCCCTTCAACGTCAGCCACGAGGGCAGGGTTACGCTGGAAAAAGTGTAGGGTGGCACGCCTCCGCTGGCGGAAAGCGTAACGGAGAATGGGCGCGTGGCCGTCCAGGGCCCGAGCGAAGCGCTGGTGACGATCACAATCCCGGGGGCGACGGTTACCGTAAAGGGCTGGGGGGGGCCGGAGGAAGCGCCCAGCGAATCGGTGGCGGTCGCGATGAAGGAATACGGGGTGAGCGCCGTAACCGTGGGCGCCGTTCCGCTGAGCGTCGCGCCAATCTGGGTGAGCCAGGCCGGAAGAATGCCGAACGTCCAGGTGATGGCGCCGGTCCCACCGGTTGCAGTAAACGTCTCCGAGTATCCGTTCCCGGAACCCACGGAGGGCAGCGGGTTTGGCGTAGTGATGGTCACCGGCGCATTCACCGTGATGGATAACGGCTGGACGGCACTCACCGCGCCGGCGCTATCGGTGACGGTCACAAAGAAGTTGAACGGAGTTGGCGCCGTAACTACGGGCGCAAGGCCGCCGAGAGTGGCGCCGGTGAGCGTGAGCCAGGCGGGAAGACTGGCCGCCGAGTAGGTGAATCCCGCGGTACCGCCGGATTCCGTCAAAGTCTGGCTATACGTAAGACCCGAAGTGGTGGCGGGCAGTGACAAGGTGGTTATGGATGGCGCCGGGTTGATGGTGAGCGAGAACGCCTTGGCGCTGGTACCGGCAACGCTATCGGTCACCTTCAACCTGAAGTTGAACAGTCCAGCGGCGGGCGGTGTGCCGGTGAGGGCGCCGCCGGCGGAGATGGTGAGCCACGGCGGCAGCGTAGTTGCGGCATCGGCGAAAGTATACGGTGGAACTCCGCCCGACGCCGAGACGCTCTGGGAATACGGCCGGTTGACGGTCCACGAGGGCAGCGGCGAGGCCGTGGTGATGGTGACGGCGGGATTTACGGTGACGGTGAACGCCATGCTCGCCGTGGCGGTGACGCTGTCGGTGGCCGTCACGGTGAAGGTGTACGGCGTGGCGGAAGTTACCGGGGGAGCGGTCCCAGTCAGCGCCCCGGCGGGCGACAGGGTAAGCCAGACTGGCAAACTCGAACTCGACCAGGCGATGGCGGGCGTGCCTCCAGTGGCGGTAAGCGTCTGGGAATAGCTCAGTCCCGAATCCGTGGGCGGCAGCGGACTCGCGGTGGTGATCCGGATCGCCGGGTTCACCGTCACCGAGAGACTCTGCGGCGCGCTGACGGCACTCGCGCTGTCACCTACCGTGACGGAAAAGCTAAAGGGAGTCGCGGTTGCGACCACGGGCGCCGTGCCCGAGAGCACTCCCGCGGGCGAGAGCGTGAGCCATGCGGGCAGCCCGGTGGCGAGCCACGTGAACGGCGGCGTGCCACCGGACTCCGCGAGCGTCTGCGTGTAGAAGATGCCGGAAGTGGTGGCGGGCAGCGATGTGGTGGTGACGGAAGGCGCCGGGTTGATGGTGAGCGAGAACGGCTTCGTGGAGAACGCCGACACGCTGTCGGTGACTTTCAGGGTAAAGTTGACGGTGCCGGCGGTGGGCGGGGTGCCGCTCAGCAGGCCTGCCCCGGTGATGGTGAGCCAGGCGGGTAAGGTGGATCCGGCATCCGCGAAAGCGAGGGTCCCGGTTCCGCCGGTTGCCGTAATGGTTTGGGAGTACGGCTGGTTGACGGTCCCTGGCGGCAGCGGCGAAGCATTCGTGATGGAGGGCAGCGGGTTCACCAAAACGGTGTATGAGATGGTGGTGGAGGCGCCGATCGAGTCGGTAGCCGTTACCGAAAAGAGAAACGCGGTGGGCGTCGAGACCGCGGGCGCAACGCCGCCGAGCAGGCCGCCAGCGGTGAGAGTGAGCCACGCAGGCAACCCGGTTGCACTGAAGGTGACCGCTCCGGTCCCGCCGCTCGAGCTCAGAGTCTGCGAGTAGGTTATGCCGGAGGTGGTGGGCGGTAAGTTGGACGGGGAAATCGCGATGGCCGGGTTCACCAGTAACGAGAACGGCTGCGTGCTGGATGCGGTTGCGCTATCGGTCACCGTCACCGAAAAGACAAAGGTGGTGGGTGAGGCGACAGCATTCGGGATTCCACCGATCACCCCCGTGCTACCGAGCGACATTCCGGGAGGCACCGAACCGCTGGCCAATGTGAAGACAAACGGGGGCGTTCCGCCGATGACGCCGAGCACTCGGGTGCAACTGGTCCCCGCCGTGCAGGCCGGCAGGGGATTCGGGTTGATCACCGGTGCGGCGTTGATGGTCAGGGTGAAATTGACGGTGGCGCCGTCGCCCAACGAGTCGGTGGCAGTGACGCTCACCGGGAAGGCGCCCGAAACGGAAGGAGTTCCAACGATGCCCACCAGAGAGCCGGTGGTGGGGCTGACGGAAAGTCCGCCCGGCAGCCCGGATGAGGTCCATGTATAGCTGCCGGTTCCCTGCGTAGCTTGAAAATATGGCGGTTGGGCGGCCGGTAAAGGGGGCGGATAGGGCACTCCGATGGTACTGGCAGGCGGCGCGAGCAGAATCGTGATAACCGGCAGGGTTCCGATTCGCGGAGCGAATATTTGGGAGTTCGCCGCTTTGGACGAATCGACAAGAAATGTGAATGGACCAGTCTCGGCCGGCGTGCCGGCGAGAAGGCCCGCGGAACTCAAACCCAGAGCCGGCGGCAGGGCACTCGGAGTCGACCGGGTATAGGGCGGAGTTCTTCCCGCAACCGGCGAGGCGGACCCGAACCGATGGCCGTAGGGCACGGGCACCGCGACGCCGGCTGTGGGCAGCGGACTCGGATTGGCGATGGCAGGAGCCGCATTAATAGTTAGTGGAATAGTGGCCGTCCGGGTCGCGCCGCTCCGATCCAATACGGAAAACGTGGGGGCAAAACTTCCGGAGCCGGCCGGCGTGCCGCTCAGAAGGCCAGTGGCATCAATCGACGTTCCGTTAGGCAGGCCGACAGCCGACCAGGCGGGAGAGGAAGTCGACAGCCCTATGGCTTTGAGCGAGATGTTGGGATACGGCTGGTTGACAGTGGAAGCCGGCAGACTGGCGGTGGCGATCTCAGGCGTAATGGTGAGCGCAAAATTCCGCGCGGCCGAGAGCGGGCTTGGCGAGCTGTCGACAACTTGTATGCTGAAGCCGGAGACGGTGGCGGTATTTGCGGTTCCCGAGATGGCGCCATTAGAAGCGAGCCCCAGGCCGGCAGGCAACGCGCCCACAAGGGTCCAAGTGTACGGTGCAATTCCTCCCGAGGCCGTAAGTACGAAAGAGTACGGAATAGTCGCGACGCCGGGAGGCAAAGGAGTGGTAGTAATAGTCACCGCCGCCATCAGCGGCGATGCAAGCACGAGCGCAAGAAAGAGGGATTTCCGCATGCAGGAAGCCTGTATTGTAGTTAGCTCGCGTACAATAAGCAAGCCCAAACGAACACGACTGCGTGAGGGGCGTTCAGGCGCCGATTCCATCGGCGGCGTCCGACGGAGGACCGTGTGGGGCGTTTCCGCGGTCGGCGGCGGAGGGCATTAGAGTACCCAATGATCTGGTGGGCGCGGGCAGACTCGAACCGCCATTCCCGGTTTAGAAGACCGGGGCCCTATCCGTTGGACGACGCGCCCGTAATTTTGGCGGCAAGTGGGTATCCGTTTGACTCAGCCGGCCACCAGATCTT
>Ga0182018_10005309_pt1 | contig 10423 bp, 8 predicted proteins | sample 812P2MmetaG_FD_120490 | JGI IMG/M metagenome (GOLD analysis project Ga0182018, IMG submission 120490) | Permafrost microbial communities from Stordalen Mire, Sweden - 812P2M metaG | ecosystem: Environmental > Terrestrial > Soil > Wetlands > Permafrost | place: Sweden: Stordalen | collected... | reverse complement strand
CTGGACATCGCGGTGATTCGCTCCATGCCCAACACGCCTTCGGCCCTGGGTGCGGGCGCGGCCGCCATGTGCCGCGGCCGATTTGTTACAGCGCCGCAGATGGAGCTGGCTGAGCGCATCTTTGAGACCGTGGGCCGGACGGTGACGGTGGATGAGAAGCACATGGATGCGGTGACCGGGCTTTCGGGATCCGGACCGGCTTACATCTACATCATCATCGAGGCGCTGGCCGAGGCGGGCGTCAAGGTTGGCTTGCCCCGCGATACAGCCACGCAGCTGGCGGCGCAAACTACCTTCGGCGCAGCCAAGATGGTACTCGAAACGGGCTATCATCCAGCGCTGTTGAAAGACGCTGTGACTACTCCCGCCGGATGTACGATCGATGGGATTCTGGAGCTTGAAAAGGGCGGCCTGCGCGTTACGCTGATCAAGGCTGTGATGCGGGCGACGGAACGGGCGAAGCAACTGGCGGCGGGGTGATGAAGGGCAGGGAGTAGGGACTAGTTGTGTAGTGTCAACAGGTTGTTCATTTCGAGACCTGGGGCCCCCGTCCAACTCTCTGACCTGCTAACCTTTTCTTTTGCCCATCCAACGTCCATCCTGGCTGCCGGCTTACATCCCTGAACTGCAAGGGCTGCGCGGGCTTGCGGTTCTGGCGGTGATCATCTATCACTGCCATCCGCGTCTTGAGGGTACATGGATCGCCTATGCCAGCCTGTGGGGATGGGCAGGCGTGAATTTGTTCTTTGTCCTATCCGGATTTCTGATCACATCGATTCTTCTTGAATCGCGGGAGAAACCGCACTACTTCCGCAACTTCTACGGACGCAGGGCTCTGCGCATCTGGCCGGTGTATGTACTGGTGCTGGTGGTGGTTTACCTTGAAGCGCCGTGGTTCATCGGGCCGACAATTCTGGATGCGGTGAAAGCCGCACCCTGGTGGGCGTATGTCTTTTTCGTGCAGAATCTCATTCATCTGGCTCTGCCGCCGGCCATCGGTCCCACCTGGTCGCTGGCCATCGAGGAGCAGTATTACTTCCTGTGGGCCCCGCTTGTGCGCTTCCTCCGCCGGCCCTGGCTTCTGGCAGCCGTCTTGACCGTGGCACTGGTGAGCTCGCCGTTGATGCGCCGAACCCACCTAGCCTGGATCACACCCACCCATACGATCACTCATCTAGATGGAATTGCCTGGGGCAGCTTGCTGGCGCTGGGCCTATACACGCTTTCGCTGAGCCGGCGCGTCTGGCTTTGGATGGGATTGATCGCGATTCCTCTGGGCGTGTTGGCGGCGGCCACCGTGGCTGGAGGAACCGCGTTTCTGGATTCGGCACTGGCGGTGGCGTTTGCCGGTGCGGTGTTGGCCTCGATTGCGTCAACAGGGGCACGAAACCCGCTGAACGCCGTGCTGCGGCGGGGTCCGCTCGCGTTCTACGGCCGTATCAGCTATGGCCTGTACATGACCCACCTCATGATCTTCATCTTCTTTGGCTGGTTTGACTTGCGGATGGATCGCTACGGCACGGTGGGCAACTTGGCGGTTGTGGCCTTCAGGCTGGCTGCCTCCACGGTGCTGGCGACTGCGCTCTGGTACGGTTTCGAATCGCAAATCCTCAAGCTGAAGCGCTATTTTTGACATCGCAACCCGCCTGCCGGGTGCAACATACATACAGAATCCCGTGCCGACCCCCCGGGAGGACCTTTATATGTGGCTGCTTCGTCCTGTCGCTATCCTTGTCATTGTCTGCCTTCAGATTCCCGGGTTCGCAGCACAGGGCCCGGCGCCCGCAAGTCAACTTCCTGCTGGGCAGGCTCCGCAAGCCGCGTTGCCCGGTTCGCCATTGGATGTGTTGCAAGCCAATGCAAACCTGGTTCTGGTGGATGTGGTTGTCACTAACCGGGGGAGAGCCGTGCGAGACATCGATAAGACCCATTTTCATGTGCTCGCAGACGGGCATGAGCAAGCGATCGTCTCGTTCGATGAACACAAACTAGCCTCTGTGCCAACGCCGCCTGCAAAGCCGCTCTCGTTGCCGCCGCACACCTACTCGAATGCTCCCATGTACCCTCAGGCAACCGCTGTCAACGTATTGCTGTTGGACGGATTGAACACCCCTATGGCCGACCAGATGTACGTGCGCCACCAGATGCTGCAGTACATGGGCAAGATTGCGCAGGGGACCTCGATGGCCATCTTCACACTCTCTTCACGATTGCGCATGATCGAAGGATTTACCAACAACCCTGCACTGCTGACAAAAGCCGTACTAAATCCAAAGACGACGGTGCAGCCCTCCGTGGTGCTGGATCCCGAAGGCAATCAAGCCATCGACTCCCTGATTGGCGACATGGCAGCCTCTGGCGCTTCCGCGGATGCGATTGCCGGCATGCAGCAGTTTCAGGCCGATATCGCTGCCTACCAGACCGACCAACGCGTCCAGATGACGATGGATGCTTTGAGACAACTTGCCCGTTATCTGAGCGCAATCCCGGGCCGCAAAAACCTGATTTGGTTCTCGGGATCTTTTCCAATTTCACTCGATCCCGATGTCACGTTGCAGAACCCATTCCAGGCGATGCGCGATTACAGCGACCAGGTTCGGGAGACGAGCGAGTTGCTATCGGCCGCACGCGTGGCCGTGTATCCGGTGGACGCGCGCGGGCTGATGGGCCTTCCCACGGCCAGCGCCTCCTACACACCGTCCACCAACCTAGTTTCGAGCACATCGAGCAAGCGCGGATCATCCAGCTCCACAATGGTGAACATTCCCAACCCAGGCAAAGACAATGCGAAATTCATGGCGCAGACGATGAACGAACAGGCATCGATGAAGGCGATCGCCGAGCAGACAGGCGCGAAGGAATACATCAATACCAACGGACTGCAGGAGGCAGTGGCCAGCGCTGTTGAGAACGGCGGCGGCTATTACACCATCGGTTTTGTCCCGCCTGCCAAGCAGCTGGACGGTCAATTTCACAAGATTCAGCTGCGCGCGGACAACGGGGGCTGGCAGCTCGCCTACCGGCGTGGGTACTACGCGGATTTTGCGGATAAGCCGTCAGCCCACAATGCTGGAAAAACCAACCTGATTATGGCGGCCACCCTGCACGGCGCACCGCCGGCGACGCAGATTCTGTTTGAGGCGCGCGTACTCACGGCTGCCGACCCTCTCCTCAAAGATCGAAAGCTGCCGGATGGCCCCGCGGGAGAGTTGAGCGCCTCCATAAAGGGACCGCCTCATCGATACGCTGTGGATTTGGTCATCGATCCGCACACTCTTTCGTACGAGTTGACGCCCGAGGGTTTTCGCCAGAGCGCGGTCGAATTCACGCTTGTAGCTTATGATACGGAGTCCAGACGCCTAAACTACCTCGATCGTGGATTCATGTTCAAGCTCAATCCCGACCAATACGCGTCAGCCATGGCTGCGGGGATTCATCTGCTCTTCGCGCTCGATTTTCCAGCGGGCCAGAACTCACTCCGGATCGCAGTCCATGACCTTGCTGCAGAACGGGTTGGTTCGCTTGAAGTCCCTGTGTTGGTTAGGAGCCAGTAGCTACGTCTTCAGGGTCTCGCCAGCCCTATGCCAGATGGCCGACGACGACAAAGAGCGCAAATAGGAACAGCGCGACCGTTGGCGCGGCCGGTTCCTTGCGACGAACGTAACAGATGGCAACCGCAAACGAGAGGAACGCAAGCCCAACCGCCGCCAGGAGCGGGAGAATCTCCGCCAGCGCAGAATGCATAGGCACCAGCAGCCCCAGCGCTCCGGCAATCTCGGCCAGCCCGATGGCGAACGTCGCCCCTCGAGACATTCCAATGCACTGGCCCTGGGGGACGGTTTGCTGTCCTTCCGTTTTCCATGAGATGGCAAAAACCCTGCGGAGTCCATCGAACAGGAACACACAACCGAACAGATTCTGCGCAAACCAATCCAAACTGTTCATGATTCCACCTGCCTTCGTTGTTCGGCTCTGGCCGATTGCGGAAAATGCAGGTTGCAGGGGATGCAACCGACAAGGACCCTAACAATAATGGAAATATAAGGATAATATGAATTAAATGTCAACGACATTTTGATGTGGCGAAAGATGGAGAGAATGCGCTTAACCGTGTGAGCGGCGGTCCACTTTATTCGTAAATGCAATGTGGTGTTTGCTTAAGGTGAGATTGACAGGTATGGTGCTTGGTAGCGTAATGATGAATAAATAAAGATCAGATGATATATACGATGGAGCGGCGGCGAGGCTCTTGGAGCTGTCGATTGAGGTTTTGGCGTTGCATCAACCGCAAAATTAAGTCTCGATCTGGCCTGAGAACCCTTCAGGCTCAGATCGCCTGCGATTACGGAGCCATCAACGACCACGCTCACGACTGACTGACCTCGCTCACCGCTGGGAGCGACCGACGATTACAAACAGCGCCATCAAAAACAGCACGATGCTGGGCGTAGCATGCTCCTGCCGGCGACCGTGATAGATGACTGCGATCACCATGAGGAGCGCCAGTCCACCAGCCGCAAGCCGCACAAGAATGTGTGGAGGCCAAAAGTCGTATGGCAAGACCAAACCGACAGCCCCAATCATTTCGAGCAGGCCGACCTGCGCGGCCAGTCCCCTGGACATACCAATCCGGCCGCGCTTATTGTGCGCTTCAACCAAACTGACCAATTGTGGATAGGCCACAACCTTGCTCACTCCCGTAAACACGAACACCCCCGCCATGATGAATTGAACGATCCAAAGTACGATGTTCATGACTGATTCGCCTCTCACTGTGATTGCGACAGCTAATCGCACAAGCTGCAGTCGGCTGCCAGCTCCAACTAGACCAGCAAGCGATTGAACCCCGAAACCAGGGCGGCTGTCAAGGCCGTTGCGCCACAGTACGGAGCATTCAATCTGGTCCAGAATCGGTGCAACGATTGTTGGCCTCGAGCAAGGGCGACCATTTCACTAAGGTGTGACTCTAATCACCCATGACTGTAATGCGCGACTGCTAGCCTTGATGTGGCGCGTAAATTCCCTATGCGAGGTGCAATGTGAGCGAACAAGCAGCGAGCAACGGCCCACTCAGCCCGGACCAGTTAACCAAAATGAATGCCTACTGGCGTGCCGCCAACTATCTCTCTGTGGGTCAAATCTATCTGAAAGACAATCCGCTGCTGGAACGTCCACTGACCCTTGACGACGTGAAGCCGCGCCTGCTGGGCCACTGGGGCACAACGCCAGGGCTCAACTTTCTCTATGTCCACTGGAATCGCCTGATTCGCGAGCGCGCTCTAAATATGCTTTTCGTCATCGGCCCGGGACATGGCGGCCCGGGGATTGTGGCCAACACCTATCTGGAAGGTTCGTACTCAGAGATCTATCCCCACATCGAGCAGAACAAGGACGGCATCAAGCGCCTGTTCCGCCAGTTCAGCTGGCCTTACGGCATTCCCAGCCATGTAGCTCCGGAAACGCCCGGCTCGATCCACGAAGGCGGAGAACTGGGCTACTCGCTGGTGCATGCCTACGGAGCGGCTTTCGACAATCCGAATCTGATTGTGGCCTGCGTGGTTGGTGATGGCGAGGCGGAAACTGGCCCACTTGCAACAAGCTGGCACTCGAACAAGTTCCTCAATCCGGCCACCGATGGCGCAGTTCTTCCCATCCTGCATTTGAACGGCTACAAGATCGCCAACCCGACAATTCTGGCGCGTATCCCTCATGCCGAGTTGGAGGAACTGATGCGCGGCTACGGCTATGAGCCCTTCACATTGGAGGGTGACGACCCAGAGGTCTTGCACCAGCAGGCTGCGGCGGTGTTCGACACGATGCTGGACCGCATCGCAGCCATTCAAAAGGAAGCGCGTGAAGGAGAATCGACGGCTCGCCCGGCGTGGCCTATGCTGATCATGCGCACCCCCAAGGGCTGGACCGGACCCAAATTTGTCGACGGCAAGCCAGTGGAGAACACCTGGCGCGCCCATCAGGTTCCACTTGATCAGATTCAACAGAATCCAGAACACCTGCGCCAGTTGGAAGAATGGATGCGCAGCTACAAGCCCGAAGAACTCTTCGATGCGAAGGGCCACTTCAGAGAGGACCTGGCGGACATCGCACCCAAGGGGCGGTTGCGCATGGGGATGAATCCCCACTCGAATGGCGGCCTGCTGTTGAAGCCGCTGAACGTACCCGACTTCCGCGATTTTGCGGTAAAGATTGAAGGCCGGGGGCAGGAAGATGTCGAGTCCACGCGCGTGCTTGGTCATTTGTTACACGGTGTGATGCAGGCCAACCTTGAACCCAAGAACTTTCGCGTCTTCGGCCCCGACGAAACGGCGTCAAACCGCTTGCAGGACGTGATTACCGGGACCGGAAAGGCGTGGATGGCCGAAACGCTGCCAGTAGACGAGAACCTGTCTGAAACCGGTCACGTGATGGAAGTGCTCAGTGAGCACATGTGCCAGGGCTGGCTGGAGGGCTACTTGCTGACGGGGAGGCACGGCTTCTTCTCCTGTTATGAAGCTTTCATCCACATCATCGATTCGATGGCCAACCAGCACGCCAAATGGTTGAAGGTCACGCGCGGCATTCCCTGGCGCAAACCCATTGCCAGCCTCAACTACCTGCTCAGCTCGCTGGTGTGGCGGCAGGACCACAACGGCTTCAGCCATCAGGATCCCGGCTTCATCGACCACCTGATGAACAAGAAGGCGGATGTAGTGCGCATCTATCTGCCGCCAGACGCCAATACCCTGCTCTCCGTCTCCGACCACTGCCTGCGCAGCCGGAACTATATCAATCTCATTGTGGCCGGCAAGCAGCCTGCGCCTCAATGGCTGACGATCGAGGAGGCCGTGACTCACTGCACCAAAGGCCTGGGTGTGTGGCAATGGGCTTCAAACGATGAGGGCGGACCAGAAGTGGTAATCGCCTGTTGCGGCGACGTGCCGACCCTGGAGGCGCTGGCCGCTGTCACCCTGCTGCGGTCCAAGGCGCCCGATTTGCGCATTCGCGTGGTCAACGTGGTGGACCTGATGGCGCTGCAGCCTGTCTCAGAGCATCCGCATGGGCTGCCGGACGAGGAGTTCGATGCGCTGTTCCCCGTTGGCGTGCCGGTTGTCTTCGCGTTCCACGGCTATCCATGGCTGATCCATCGCCTCACTTACCGACGCCACAATCACGACAACATCCACGTGCGCGGCTACAAAGAAGAGGGCACAACCACGACGCCCTTCGACATGTGCGTGCTCAACAATATCGACCGCTTCCAATTGACGCTCGATGCAATCAAACGCGTGCCCCGGCTTTCGGCGCAGGCCGATGCAGCCGAGCAATGGTACTCCGAAGCCATCCAGCGGCATCGACTTTACGTAGCCGAAATTGGCGACGATATGCCAGAGATCAAGAACTGGCGCTGGCCAAGAAGTTAACCCATCACCGCTGATTCAATCAGCCCCAACGTAAGAGGTTCTCATTCATGTCGTCTTTGCCTGTACTGGTTTTGAACAGCGGTTCTTCTTCCATCAAGTTTTCAGTCTATGAAGCCGGCGACGGCGCTCGTCGCAAGCAGCACGAGGGCGCAGTCGACGGCATTGGCACCGATCTGGGCAAGCTCTGGATCAAAGACGCCGACGGCAACATGCTGGTGGATCAGACTCCAGCTCTGCCCACGCGCGCGGTTGCGTTTGCGCTGGTTGCCGACGCTCTACACTCGGGCGATTTCCCTGCTCCGGTGGCTATCGGTCATCGCATGGTCTGCGGCGGCCCAACGGTGCAGGAGAATCAGCTGATCACGCCTGAGCTCATCGACGAAATGGAGCGCTATACTGCCTTTGCGCCGCTGCACACACCCATCGCCTGCTATATCATGCGCGAGTCGTTGCGGCTGTTTCCAGGCGTTCCCAACTTCGTCTGCCTCGACTCCTACTTTCATCGCACCATGCCTGAAGTCGTCTCCCACATGCCCATTCCCGAGGAGTATTCCTCGATGGGCGTCCGCCGTTACGGGGCTCATGGCATCTCCTACGAATCGATCATTTACCAGTTGCAGCCCAACGTGCCCCAGAAGCTGATTGTGGCTCACCTCGGCAATGGCGCTTCCATCTCCGCGATCCGCAATGGCGAGTGTCTTGACACGTCGATGGGCCTGACGCCGACCGGCGGAATCATCAGCGGCACACGCACAGGCGACATCGATCCGGGCGTGCTGTTGTTCATCCTGCGCAAGATCGCCGAGACAGCCAAGAGCGCGTCCGACGCAGCAGACCAGCTTGAGACCGTCGCGAGCAAGAAGGCCGGATTGCTGGGCGTGAGCGATCTCTCCAACGACATGCGTGACCTGCGCGACGCCATCAAAGAGGGCAACGCCAAAGCAAAGCTTGCGGTGGACAAGTTTACCTGGACCATCGCTCGCTGGATCGGAAGCTATGTAGCGGAATTAAATGGTCTGGACATGCTGGTGTTCACTGGCGGCATCGGCGAAAACGATATTGCCTCGCGCGCGGAAATCTGCGCTGGTCTGGGAGCGTTGGGCATTGCGCTTGATCCGGTCCGGAACAATGTACGTGGCGAGGCAGTGATTTCCGCCGAGGATTCGCCGGTCACTGTGCGGGTGATTCCTCCGGCGGAGGACCTGATCATCGTGAACCATGTCGTCAGGCTGCTCACGGAATAGGTCGGACAACAGGTACTTGTTCTACACTGATTGGTTCCATCCGGAGTCATTCTTCATGCCTGCTGCAGCCATTCCTATCAATACCAAACGCCTTCCGTCGCCCGCACTGCGCCGTTTTGCCTGGGGCGTGCTTGTCTATTTCATCGCTGTGATCCTGTGGGGCACACTGGTGCGCGCAACTGGCTCAGGAGCCGGCTGCGGCAACCACTGGCCCCTGTGCAACGGCACAGTGATGCAGCACTCGGCCAGCGTGAACACGATGATCGAGTTCACTCATCGACTTACGAGTGGCTTGTCATTCTTTTCGGTCGTAGGTTTGTTGTGGTGGACGTTTGCCGGCACAGTGCGCGCCCACCTGGCGCGCGCGGCTGCGGTGGCCTCGGTTGCCTTCACGCTGATTGAAGCGATACTGGGCGCGTTTCTGGTGAAGCTCGGCCTCACGGCGCAGAGCCAGTCGCCGCTGCGCCCTGCCTACCTGGCGCTGCACCTGACCAACACGCTGTTGCTGCTGGCTGCGCTTACCCTGACCGCACACCTGCTTGGCCGCAGCAAAGGATACCTGCGAAGCGCGATCAGGCTGGTTGCTCCCTTCGGCGCCGTCGCGACTGTGGTTGTGGTGATGATTGTGGGCGTGACCGGATCGCTTGCCGCGCTGGGCGACACGCTGTTCCCGGCCACTTCGCTTGGCTCCGCCCTGGCGCAGGACTTCAGCGCGACCAGCGGCTGGCTGGTGCGCTGGCGTTGGACGCACCCCACCGTGGCGTTCTGCGCGAGCATTTTTCTGATTTGGCTGTTGGTGCGCGCGGCGCAGCGATCAAGCGCCTGGGACAACCGTCGACTGTCTGCGCTGGTGCTGCTGCTGTTGGCCACGGTCTACACGCTGGGCATACTGGATGTACTTTTGCTGGCCCCGCTGTGGTTGCAGGTGGCGCACCTGCTGGCTGCGGACACGCTGTGGGCCGCGCTGGTAGTGCTGACGGCGCGATTGACGGTTCAGCCGGTGGAAATGGTATAGCGGGGCAGCAGGTCAGCAAAAAGGCCCCACGTCGGGGCCTTTTCTGTTTCCTGTTCAATGTTGCTTATTCCCTGGCTTACGTCACAATTAAAACGCCGGTTGCGGTGTAGGGGCTGCCTTCTGCTTTTGCGGCGAGCTGCGGGAGCTCCGGCGTTGGGGTCAGGTTTTCGATGACGCCATCGCGCAGCAGCACCGTGTCCTCGGCCTTGCCGCCGCGAATGCTCGGGTTCCAGGCAAAGGCCTGGTTGTTGACCACAGTCTCGGTGCCATTGGGCGTCGCTACCCACTCGCGCTCGCCGTAGCCGGTAGGGCCGCCCTGGTGATGGAGTTGCTCCTCGCCGGGAAAACCCTGCGCCGCATACGCAGCCTGGGCCACGCGATACAGTTCTGCCGAAGTAGTGCCAACGCGGGTTGCATTCATGAGCGCGGCATTCACCTGCGCGGCGGCTTCAAAGTTCTTTGCAAGTTCCGCGGGCAGCGCATCAAAGTGAACGAACCGGGTAATGGAGATGGCAAGGCCCCACTTCCTCGAACACAAATTCAGCATGGCGTAACTCTTGAGCCGCTTGCCACGTGGTACTGCGTGCTTGTACTTGAGGATGCGATCGTCCACTGCATAAAGAGCCACCGAGGGCAGGATGCCGCGGCGCAGCAGTCCTGAAGCAGTGATTGCTTCAAGGTCATACTCGCTGAGGCCGGGCTCAACCTGGTGAAGCGCCTCGACCGTGGCAGCCGCTGTCTCCGCG
>Ga0182018_10005308_pt1 | contig 10423 bp, 12 predicted proteins | sample 812P2MmetaG_FD_120490 | JGI IMG/M metagenome (GOLD analysis project Ga0182018, IMG submission 120490) | Permafrost microbial communities from Stordalen Mire, Sweden - 812P2M metaG | ecosystem: Environmental > Terrestrial > Soil > Wetlands > Permafrost | place: Sweden: Stordalen | collected... | reverse complement strand
CGATCAGCAATGCGGCCTCCGGATCGTGAACTGGTGCAGGCTGGCTGCCGGCCAGGAAACGGTCGCATTTGGCCATCGCCGCCTCCACCTTCTCGTCTCGCCCGAACGGGTCCGGCGAGTGGCGTACATTGGCGCGGCCAGATCCCATGGAAGTGGGTGCCACGTTCAGAGCTTGCCAGATGGACTCCCCAACCGCTGTTGCCGTCCGTCTTCCGGCCGCATCTTTCCGACGCTGGCCATCGAGGTTGAGCCGCCGGTTGTCGCCGGCATTGCCTACAACGCGATCACCATTTTCATTGGGGCTATGGCCGCACCCATGATCGTCGCGATACGTCGAGGCGAGTTCTTCCCCGTCAATCCCCCACCGCCCGCCGTCGAGGCAGCTGCCACGCCGACCTCTCTCGCGAAGGAGCCGTCATGACCGAACGATCCGAGATCACCACCAAGGCCAGCCCCCGTTCGGTCAGTGACACCGTGTCGAGACTGCTCGAACTCATCGAAGCGCGAGGATTGAAGGTCTTCGTAGTGATCGATCAGTCGGCAGAAGCGCAACGCGTCGGGCTTCATTTACCGCAGACGACCTTGGTGGTCTTCGGTAACCCAATCGCTGGCACCCGCGTCATGCAAACTGCGCCACTCGTGGCCATCGACCTGCCGCTCAAAGTCCTCGTGCGGATGCCTGCGGTCGAAACTCGCAGGATCAGACTTCCCACAGCGAAGGGCATCGAGTAGCAAGTGCCACACGCGCCTCGCGGCCTGTCGAATCGGGTGTCGCCAGCATCGCATGCTTCGGCTCGGCGCTCTGTTGCCGGTTGGGTCAGGCGAGGGGACAGTCTTGGTCCGGCACGGCGGATCCTCAGACGCAGATCACCCGACCAGACCGCACCCTGATCAAACCAGAACGCTGCCCGTCTGCGCCCGGGTCCACGCCGACCACGTCTGATAGCCGCCGTCGAGATTCCGGGCCTTGATCCCGAGCTCTTGCATCAGCGCTGTTGCCGTATGGCCTCGCTGACCCACCTGGCAATAGACCACGACCGGTCCGTGTCCGAGGGACTCGAGGTGGTCACGGAGCGAGTCGACGGGCAGGTTGACCGATCCCGCAATGGCGCCAGCTGCGTGCTCCTCGGCCGTCCGCACATCGACGAGCGGCCAGCCCTGCTCCACCAGCGATTCCAGCTCTGCGGGTCCGACGACGTCGCAGTCCCCGCTGAGGAGGTTCTCCGCCATGTAGCCGAGTAGGTTGACCGGATCCTTGGCCGAAGAGAACGGTGGGGCATAGGCCAACTCCAGGTCGGCTAGCTGGGGGCCGGTGAGCCCGCCGACCATGGCCGTGGCGATCACGTCGATCCTCTTGTCGACGCCGTGCCGGCCCACGAGCTGCGCCCCCAGGATGGTCCCGTCGTCGGGATCGAAGATCAGCTTGGCCGCCATCCGGGTCGCTCCCGGGTAGTAGGTGGCGTGGTCGAAGGGGTGGGAGTGGATGGCCCGGAAGGGTCGGCCCGCGGCCTGAAGGCGCCGCTCGTTCCATCCCACCGTGGCAGCCACGATGTCGAAGACCTTCACGATCGAGGTGCCCAACGAGGCCACCTCGTGCGAGGGGCGCCCGGCGATGTGGTCCGCCACCCGCCGTCCCTGGCGGTTGGCCACATTGGCGAGCGCGATGAGTGACGTGGAGTGCGAGACCGCATCGGGCTTCTCGACTGCGTCGCCCACCGCGTAGATATCCGGATCGCTGGTCTGGTTGGCGTCGTTCACCGCCAGCCCGCCCTCCGGTCCGAGCTGCAGTCCGGCCAGTTCGGCCAAGCGGACGTCTGGTCGGACGCCGATGGCTCCGACGACGAGGTCGGCCGGAAGCACCCGGCCGTCGGAGAGGGTGACCGACCGCTCGTCGACGGAGGCCACCGACGCCGCGAGCTCGACCCGGACACCGTGGGCGACCAGCTCATCACCAACCAGGACTGCCAGCTCGGAATCGAGCGGCGTCAGTACCTGGGGGGCGGCTTCGACGACCGTGGTGTCCAGCCCCTGCGCGACGAGGTTCTCGGCCATCTCGAGGCCGATGAATCCCCCCCCGATCACCACAGCCGTCTCCGGGGCCACGCCGACTTCCGCGGCGATGGACGCAGCGTCTTCCACGGTGCGGAGGGTCCGGACCCGGTCGTAGCCAGGGATTGGTGGCCGCACGGGGGCCGCGCCCATGCTCAGGATCAGCTTGTCGTAAGGAACGACGAGCTCCTCTCCGTCGATCGTGGAACGCGTCGTCACCGTATGGGCCGTCCTGTGAATGACCACGACCTCATCGTTGACCCGGACATCGAGGCGGAAGCGGTCGAAAAGCTGTTGGGGGGTCTGGAGGGTGAGGTCCTCCTCTTCCTCGATCAGGCCGCCCACGAAGTAGGGCAGTCCACAGTTGGCGAAAGAGACGTGCCCGGAGCGCTCGAGCACGGTGATGGTGGCGTCGGCGTCGAGCCGACGGAGGCGAGTGGCGGCCGACATCCCGCCGGCCACCCCGCCGATGATGACGACTCGCTTGTGTGTCGGGGTCGGCGCCGTCATCGAGACAACCATGACTTCCGTCTCGAGGCAGGAGCCGCGGTCGTCCGGCACTGACACCGTTCGTCCTCGGGCACGTCGCTCGGCACCTGCTCGAAATGGGTTCCGCAGCCCTTCCAGGTCGGTCGCCCGCACTTCTTGCACTTCGCCGCTCTGCACATACCCCCTAGGGTATCACCAATGTACGACCCGGAGAGTAGTTGTTGGTACCCCGGGAGGTATCGTGGAGGGAAGGTCGACCGACGAGTCAGAACGACAGCGAAGGAGCGGGTGTGCAACTGCCCGATGAAGTGGTCGAGGATCTCCGGAAGCGCCTGAAGCGTGCCGGAGGCCAGGTACAGGCCGTGGAGACCATGCTGGCCGAAGGACGCGAGTGCCGCGAGATCGTGATGCAGCTAAGTGCCGCCACCAAAGCCCTCGAACAGGTCGGTTTCCGGCTGATCGCCAGCGGTTTGACCTACTGCCTCGAGCACCCCGAGGAGGCGGCCGAGTCCGGCTACCCCCTCGATGAGGTCCAACGGCTGTTCACCAAGTTGGCGTGAGCAATGGGCCCAATACCGATGAAGCACCAATGAGAGAAGGAGTAGGAACGATGGGATTCTCCAAGTTCATGGCATCAAGTGCAGGCGGAGCGTCCGGGTCATCGCCGGTGTAGCGCTGATCGTGGTTGGTGGACTGCTCGGCGGTGGTTGGTGGACGCTCGCTGTCGTCGGCCTCGTCCCGCTCGCTGCCGGCGCCCTCGACGTCTGCCTGTTCAACCTCCTATTCGGACAGCCGCTGGGCGGCAAGGCCCCCGGCAGGCCGCGTTGCGGGACCCGGCCGCCATCGTCTACCTGACCAAGGAGTACGAGCTCGCCGACTTCGGCGTTGGTGGCTGACCTTCCCTCAGCAGGGTTTCCAGACGACGTCGAAGCTGTGCACCGAGTCGCTCTTCCGGGAGCGGGGGATCCGGGCCATCACCGGAGCCCATGTCACCGGCGTCGAGGCGGGCGTCGTCCACTACGAGCAGCTCGACGGATCGATCAGCTCGCTGTTCTTCGACTTCGCCATGTTGCTTGCCGCCGTTCCGCGGGGTGGACCTAAAGGCGTTCGATGCCGAGGGGGCGGACATCAGCGACGAGATTTTCGCACCCAGCGGGTTCATGAAGGTGGACGCCGACTACTCGGTCAAGCCGTTCGAGGAGTGGCGGGCGGAGGATTGGCCGAGCACGTATCAGGTACCCGCTTCCCCAACATCTTCGCCGTGGGGATCGCCTTCGCCCCGCCCCTCCAGATCTCACAGCCCCGGACGTCGGCGAATGGTACGGTCATCGCCCCGTCACCCGCCAGGGCCGGCATGCCGTAGGGAATCATGGGCAAACTGGCGGCCACAAATGTCGCCGAGATGATCAAGCACGGCGCGTCGGCAGAGGTCCGCACCGTCTCGATTGGGGCACATGGGCGCCGCATGTGTCGCCTCGGCCAGGTTGGGACCACGGCAAGGGAGCGCCGCCTCGATGACCATGTACCCGGTGGTACCCGACCTCGTGAATACCCGGGCACCGGGCGGAGCCTGGACGACACTTTGGGAGATCGGCCTGGCCGGCACTGGATCAAGCTGCTGTTGCACTACCTGTTCATCTACAAGGCGAAGGCCCGCCCGGGCTGGCACCTGATCCCCGAGTAGGAGAGGAGCGATCGATGCACGACACCGACGCCGACATTGCGAGGATTCCGCTCCCGACGGCCAACACCTTGCGTGCTCGCAAGAACCTGTTAATCCAGTTCGGACGGTTCCTGGCGATCAACACGAAGATGCTCAAGATCATCCGCAAGGAACATCGCTGAGCGGGTCACTGCTCAATCTGACGAAAGCCGTTGTTGTGTTCCAGTGACTCAGACCGCCGCCCGCGAACGGCACCATAGGCAGTTCCAATCACGAGGACGCCACCGAGAACCGGAAGGATGGTTGCACCAGTCGCCAATCCGACGGCGATAAGGCCAACGCCGAGGGCGGCACGCTGCCACGGCCTGGCACGGAGCAGGAGGGGTCGGAGGAGGCCGTGCATCTGCTCTGCCTATGCGTCCCGTCTGACGAGGAGCACCCCGCCGACGACCAGCGCCACAGCCGCGTACCCGCAGAGCAGGGCGAATCCCGTCCACGGTCCGAACGGATCGGTCCCGTGGTAATGCGCGGTCAGCATCACGGTCCCGATGTTCGCCGGCAGATAGCGACCGATGTCGTCTGAGAGCGACGACGGCAGCGCGGCGACGATGATCGGAAAGATCAGCAGCAGCCCGACGAACGTGCTGATCGCAGCCGCGGTGTGACGGACGATCGTCGCGAGCCCGAGTGCGAGCAGACCCAGCGCGAACAGGTAGAGTCCTCCGCTGATCACCGCTCGCAGGACGCTCGCATCCGACAAAGCTGCCGTCGGCGTCTTCCCCGACAGCAGGCTCTGGCCGAGGAAGAACGCGATGAACGACACGGCCTCGCCGACGACGAGCGTGACCACGCTGAAGACGGTGAGCTTCGCCATGAGCACGAGCGGCCGACGCGGCGCCGCGGAGAAGGTGGAGCGGATGGTGCCGGTGCTGTACTCCGCGCTCACGACGAGGACGCCGAGGACGCCGATCGCCAGCTGTGCGAACAAGAGTCCAGCGAGGCTCGAACGGGTGGGGTCGAAGCTCGCCTGTTCGGCGAACGTTCGGCTCGACCACCGCGACGCCTGTGCAGAGGTCACGATCGCACCGAGCCCCACCCCCACGATCGCGGTGACGAGCAGCGTCCAGACCGTCGAACGGACCGACTTGAGCTTGGTCCACTCCGACGCAAGTACACACGAGAACCCGTAGCGACCGGGGGGGATCGGCCCGAGGGTGGTCGACGGTTCGGTGATCGTCTCGGTGCTCATGCGCTCGCTCCCTTTGGGTCGTCCACAGCCTGTGGCCGATCACCGCGGTACTCGAGGTCGCCTTCTGTGGACTCGACGAAGGCCTCCTCGAGGGTCGCCGATTGCGGTGCCAGCTCGGAGAGCACGACCGATTCCCGCAGGGACAGCGCGCCGATCTTCTCTGCGTCGAGCCCCCGCACCGAGAGCGAGGAGTCGGCCTCCATCGTCACCGAAGCACCCGCCGCCTCGAGCGCCGGACGGAGCCGGTCAATCGCGGAGGAGCGCACCCGGACGTAGCGCTGGGAGTTGCGGGACGTGAACTCGTCGATCGGCATCTCGGCGATGAGCCGGCCCTTGCCGATGACGACGACCTGATCGGCGGTAAGCGCCATCTCGCTCATCAGGTGGCTCGAGACGAAGACCGTGCGACCCTCGGAGGCCAGACGACGCAGGAGGCCGCGCACCCAGCGAATCCCGTCGGTGTCGAGGCCGTTCACGGGTTCGTCGAACAACAAGATGCCCGGGTCGCCGAGCAACGCTTCAGCGATGCCAAGACGCTGTCCCATGCCGAGCGAGAAGTTCCCGACCAGCTGGCGGGAGACCGACGCCAGCCCGACGAGTTCGAGCACCTCGTCGACGCGACGCCGCGGGATGCGGTTTGTCTGGGCGAGCATCCGAAGGTGGGAGTAGGCGCTCCGACCGGGATGGATCGCCTTCGCTTCGAGCAGCGCCCCGACTTCGCGCAACGGCCACGCGAGGTCGTGGAAGTGTCGACCGTTGACAGTGACCGAGCCGGCATTCGGAGCGTCGAGACCCATGATCATCCGCATCGTCGTGGACTTCCCGGCACCGTTCGGACCAAGGAACCCCGTCACGTGGCCGGCCTTCACGTCGAAGCTCAGATCGTCGACGGCGACCTTGTCGCCATAGTGCTTCGTGAGGCCGCGGGCCTCGATGGTGTGAGGCCCGGTGCCGGCGGGGCGCGACCGGACCACCGGCGCCACGGCGACGACGCGTTCGTCCTGCGAACTGTCCTCCGAAGCCTCCGGAACGGCGGAAGACTGGTCGTCGGTTCCTTCGAGGGGCGACTCCGGGTGACCCACAGCCGCTGGGGGAGGGGGCGGCGGTGCTTCGTGCCATACCCGCCGAGCGCTGCGGCGCTGCTGCACGAGCACGACGGCGACGACGATCGCGGCCACGACGAGCACGAGCACGACGATCCTCAGCCCGTGGTGGCCTTTGCCGCCGCCGAACCTGAGGGCTGCCTCGATCACGAGCTGATGCGGCGTGGCCCCTCCTTTGCTGGACGACGGTTCGAAGCGATCCTGGTACGCGGTCATTCCGAATCGAGTGCGACATTCGTATAGTGAACGCTATCAGAGTAACGTTTCTCATGTGGATGAGGAAGAGGGACGGCCGAGACGGCTGACGCGCGCCGAGACGAGGGCGAGGACACGTGAGCAGTTGCTCGACGCCGCGGCGCTTGTCTTCGCCCGCAAGGGCTTCGCGGGAGCCTCGGTCGAGGAGATTGCCGAATCGGCCGGCTACTCGACTGGGGCGCTCTACTCCAACTTCGAGAGCAAGGAGCAGCTCTTCTTGGAGCTCCTCGCCGCCCGAAGATCACTGGGGATCACACGGCGGGTCACCGCCGTCGCCGGGATCCTCGACCGGGAGCGCGCCGGTGACGAGGACGCCTTCGATGCGCTCGGCCAGCTGTTCTTGAGGGTCGCCGACCGAATCACCGAGCTCGCACCGTTGCAGGCGGAGTTCTGGCTCTATGCAGTGCGCAACCCTGACGCCATGGGGGTTATGGCCGAAAAGCTCAGCGAGCAGGTCGACGCGCTCGAGCCGCTCGTCGCGAAGGTTCTCGAGCGCTCCGGGGGTGCGGCCGAAGCTCCGTCGCGAGAGGTGACAACGGCCGTCCTCGCACTGTTCCAGGGCCTCGTCCACCAGCGACGCGTCGACCCGGGACGCGTCCCCGACGATCTCTTCGCACGAGCGCTCCGGTGGCTGTTTGCCGGGATGGGATCGGACTTCCTGTAGCGGTCGAAGGACCTTTGTGTAAGGGCATGTGGGAGCGCCCGAATTCGGGTCGCGCCGATCAGACGGCCGCGGCCGCCTGGTCCCGGAAGATCTCGAAGGACTCCCGCGACGCGTAGTACACGAGGACGTAGGCGGCCGCCGGGTCGGCCCACCACCACCCGAGTGCGCTGTTGAGGACGAGGCCGGCCAGCACCGCGGTCGCGAGCACCCCATCGATCGCCGTCACCCGGCTCTCGGTCTGGAGCACGGGATTGTGCAGGGCACGACCGATCCGCGCCTTTCCTCCCGCGAGCACGAACATCGCCACCGCTGTGACCGCGGTCCACGCGATGCCGAGCAGGCTGCGGTGGGGGTGATAGCCAGCGGCGAGCACGAGCGAAGACTGGATCGTGAGGTAGAGGGCGAGCGCGACGAACGCGCCCCCGATGAGGCGTAGCGCCCGACGCTGGCGATCCTCACCCGTTCCCGAGAGCTCCCACAGGACGACGGTCGACGCGCCGATCTCGATGAGGCTGTCGAGGCCGAAGCCGGCGAGTGCGACCGATCGGGCACCGATTGCGGCGATCGGGAGGACGATGACGCCCACCACGTTCCAAGACAACGTGATCGCTTCGAGCATCCGGCCCCGATGGAGCAGATGCGAGGAGGGATCCACCTCGCCCATTGCGACCGTCAGACCGCAGCGAGCGCGCTGACGTCGAGGCGGTAACCGATCCCAGCGGAGAACTCGGCCACGACGCTGAAACGGTCGCCGCGCACGATCGTGTGCCGCCATTCGACGGCACGCTCGCGCACGAAGCCGAGCCGTTCGATCGCGAAGGCGGCGACGCCCGGCGGGAGCTCGAGCAGTGATCGCTCCGGTCGGGTGGGCGTCACAGCACGAAAGCGCTCCCGGCCGCCGGTGAGGCGAATGCCGGTCCGGCTTGCCAACTCGTCGTAGAAGCCGACTCGGGTGAAGTCGATGCCGAGGAGCGGCTCGGCTATCTCTGCGGGAAACCACACCCGGTCGATCGCAAGCGGTTCACCGTCCGCGAGCCGCAGGCGTTCGAGATGGACAAGGGCGGCGTCGCCCGCGAGCTCCAGGCGCTCCGCGACGTCGGGATCGCGGAGAACCGACAGCGATCGGACGATGCTCGTCGGTTCGAGGCCGGCTGCCTCTACCGAGTCGTAGAGGCTGTAGAGCGCACCGAGGGGCTGCTCGATCTCGACCTGGTCCCCGAGACGAGGCCGCCGCCCGCGCCCAGCCACGACCGTGCCCTCGGATCGGAGCCGACGGAGCGCGTCACGCACGGTGTTGCGGCTCACGCCGTAGGCGTCGACGAGCGCCATCTCGCTCGGGAAGGCGTCGGCGAACTCACCCATCTCGACGCGACGTCGCAGGTCGTCGAGGAGCTGAGCCCAGAGCGGGAGTGGGCTCTGTCGGTCGAGAGCGGTCGGGAAGATGATCGTTTCCATGAGAAGTTGCGGTTGCCGGGATCGGCCCGCCTTTTCATATTGTACCTACATTGGTACGCTCAACGCTTGATGGACACCCCTCTTCGTCGCCAGCTGCACCGAACCGCGGCGATGATGACCGGGTCGCGCTGGCGGTTGCTCGCGCGGGCGGCGCATGGCGAGAGCGAGCGCCTGCGCGAGCCGCAACCCTTGGTGCGCCACCGCATCGCCTCGGGTCGAGGGGCGATGGAGCAGCCGAACGCGACCGGCGACGGCGACGCGGCACTTACACCTCGCTTCTGGCTGATGGTGGTGCTCACCGGAGTCGCCACGGGCCTCTTCGGCGATCTGTTGATGTGGATCCTCTTCGGCGTCCAGCACCTCGCGTTCAGCTACCACTCGGGCGAGCTGCAGGCTGCAGTGGAACGGGTGTCCGACGAGCGGCGGGTCCTCGTCCTCGTGATGGCCGGTTTCATCGGGGCGGTCGCCTGGTATCTGATTCGTCGCTACATGAAGGACGAGACGACCGAGATCGACGACTCGATCTGGAACGGCGACGGCGAGCTCGGTCCGCGACGGAGCCTTGCGACCTCGGTCGTCTCCGAGATCGTGATCGGCATGGGCGCCTCCGTCGGTCGGGAGGCCGCGCCGAAGCTGATGGGCGGGGTCTCCGGGAGCGTGCTCGCAAGCTGGGCGCGACTCTCACCGGCGCAGCGCCGGCTGCTCGTCGCGTGCGGGGGCGGTGCCGGTCTCGCCGCGGTTTACAACGTGCCGCTCGGCGGGGCGCTGTTCACCGCGGAGATCTTGGTGGGGAGCCTCTCGCTCCCGACGATCCTGCCCGCGCTCGCCTGTTCGTCGATCGCGACGATGACGGCCTGGCTCTACCTGCCCGAACACGCCACGTATGTCGACATCCCCAATTTCCGGTTCACCGCGTCGCTGCTCGTCTGGGCGCTCCTCGTCGGCCCGGTCATCGGCCTCGTGGCGTCCGGCTACGTGCGGCTGATCGGCTGGGTCTCGCACCATCGGGCGTCGGGCCGCACGATGCTTCTCGTCTTGCCGGTCGCGCTCACCGCGCTCGGGCTGATCGGCATCGACTACCCGGAGCTGTTCGGGAACGGCAAGGATATGGCTCATTCGGTCTTCCTCGGAGAAGGCGGCCTGGCGCTCCTCGCGGCGCTGTTCGTGTTGAAGCCGCTCGTGACGGCCATGTGCCTGGCCGCAGGAGGCTCGGGTGGCCTGTTCACCCCGACGCTCAGCACCGGAGCGGTGCTCGGCGGCTTCCTCGGCGGCGCCTGGTCACTCCTGTGGCCGGGGACCTCGGTCGGCGCGTTCGCGATGGTGGGCGCCGCTGCGATGCTCGGCGCGTCGATGCAGGCACCACTCGCCGGCCTCGTGCTTGTGCTCGAGCTCACCCACAGCGGCTTTCAGATCATGGCTCCGATGATCGCCGCCGTCGTGATCGCCACGGCGGTCACCCGGCATGTGGACGGCTACTCCATCTACTCGGCGCGACT
>Ga0182018_10005307_pt1 | contig 10424 bp, 8 predicted proteins | sample 812P2MmetaG_FD_120490 | JGI IMG/M metagenome (GOLD analysis project Ga0182018, IMG submission 120490) | Permafrost microbial communities from Stordalen Mire, Sweden - 812P2M metaG | ecosystem: Environmental > Terrestrial > Soil > Wetlands > Permafrost | place: Sweden: Stordalen | collected... | reverse complement strand
TCATCGGTCTGGCCGTGGTTTTGGGTGGCCTATGCTTCTGGTGGATCCGCCGTCGCATCTCGTGACGACGCCCATAGAGCGACCGGGGGGCCCACCCCCCCGGTCGTTCAAATCCCGGTATCAGGTCCGGGCACTGCCGGGTGCGGCGCAATTCGGCGCCCTCAGGATGTAGCGCACCCGCTGCTGCCGATGGTGCCGCCAGTGGACGCGACCCCAGCAGGGACCCAGTTCCCATTCACGATCACGCCAGCCGGATCGTCGCCGGGAACGTAATAAGCGATCGCATCCTGTGCCACGGTCTCCACCTGCGTAATTGATGGGCAACCGCCGATAGCGATCTGGTCCGCCGGAACGAGCGTGCTGTTCGACGGAAGTTCGGGGACAGCGCACCCGTTGACATAGGTCTCCGTGCTAGCAACCGCGGACGCAGGGACCCAGTTGCCGTTGATGATCAAACCGGCGGGCGGGCCTCCGGCAACGAACTGGCCGAGCGCTTGTTGCGCCGCTGCGGACACCTGCGTTGGCGACAAGCAAACTCCAACGAGGGCAATCTGGTCAGATGGAAGGGGCGGCGGCGGGTTAGTGGGGTTGCCGGCTAGGGCCATCCCGGCAGGCCCAAGGACGAGCGGCAGCACGATAATAGGCATGGCGAGGAACTTCTTTTTGTCGGGCCGCCCTTTCCTCATGACAAGGTGCTTCGGCACATACCTAGGCTGGCTCGGGCTGTCGTGTAGCTCATGTCTGTACAACGTTTCCTACCTTTCTTTGTGGCGTGCTCTGGGCTAGCGGCGCCACCTGTTTTCAGGGGTTCTAAGCATTCACGGGTACTCATCTCGTGCCGGGCACTGCTTGGCAATGGAACCAGGATGCTTGAGTCGCGACAAAGAATGCAATTGCTGACACTCAAGCTTGGGCCGATAATCGGCGAAGGCTGTCGATCTCAGGTTAATCATCACGGGATGCCACGCAGAGTGATGAAGTGCTGGCGAAAAGTGCGGGCGAGAGGACTCGAACCTCCATCCCTTTCAGGACCAGGACCTAAACCTGGCGCGTCTGCCAGTTTCGCCACGCCCGCATGGAACGACAAGCGTAGCCCGTCTCGACGAGGGCCTTAAAGACGTCCGGTAGTTCGCGGTCCAACCGTGAACGGCACCTCCCGTCGGCGCGGTAGCCTCGATATATGTCCGAGGCCAATCTGCCAATGCAGCCGCTCATGCAACCGTTCCTCCAATCGCCCGGGGGGCTCGGAGCCGACCCGAGCGCAGACGTCTACCAACGGCTGCTACGCGAGCGGATCGTCTTTCTCGGTTCGGAGGTCGAGGACCGCTCGGCGAACCTGATCTGCGCCCAGCTGCTCCTGTTGGCAGCAGAGGACTCGGTCCGCGACATCAGCCTGTACATAAACTCGCCCGGCGGCTCGGTCACGGCCGGCCTGGCCATCTACGACACAATGCAGTACGTCCCGTGCGATGTCTCTACGGTTTGCATGGGCCTCGCTGCCTCGATGGGCCAGTTCCTCCTCTGCTCAGGGACCCCGGGTAAGCGGTATGCCCTGCCTCACTCCCGCATCCTCATGCACCAGCCTTCTGGCCAGATGCAGGGGCAAGCTACGGATATAGCTATCCAGGCGGAGCAGATCGTTTACCTGAAGCGGATGATGGCCGAGCGGATCTCGTTTCACACCGGCCAGACCGTCGAGCGCATCGAGCGGGACTCGGACCGCGACCGCTGGTTCACCGCCGACGAGGCGAAGGACTACGGCTTCATCGACCAAGTCATCTCGAAGGCCCGCCACGTAGGCGAGCCATCTCTCGCCTAAATCCTCCCCGCTATTACGGGTTGACCGGCTCCAAACGGAGCCGGGCCTGTTCGTAGACGTCGGCCGGCAGGGGCCCCTTCTCGGCGATCGCCAGGTTGGACCGGAGGTGGCCAAGGCTGGAGGTCCCGACGATGGTGCTCGATAGGTCGGGGTGGCTGAGCGTGAACCGCAATACGAATTCCACGCGGCTCATATCCCCGAGGAGGTCGTCGACCCCAGACGCCTCCCAGCGCCGCTGGCCGTCGCCCTCAGACAGCCCGATCGGACCTTGTTTCCACTGTTTGTCGTCGGCTGGAGCGCCGCGGGCGGCCCCGCCACGAATGAGAGTTCCGGCACCTGCCGCCGCTGCTTGGGAGATGAGGGCCTCGTGCTCGTGCTGGACCGCCGAGTAGGGGATTTGGAAGACGTCGAAAACGCCCATGGCTATGTGTTCGGGAAGGTTGGGCAACGTGCCCGACATCCCGAGGAAGCGGATCTTCCCTTCGTCGCGAAGGGTTTGCATGGTCTCGATAGTGTCGTCGGCTTCCAGCTGCTCGCGGCTCGGCGACATGTGAACCTGCAGCAAGTCGAGGCGGTCGGTACCGAGCCGGCGCAGGCTTTGCTCGATGCCCGCCCGGATGTTGCCGGGCCGGAAGTCGTGGGGGAACGGCGGGGTAGCGCCGGGCGGCGGGTCGCTGAGGAGGCATCCGCACTTGGAGGCCAGGAAGTACTCGTCGCGCCGGGGCCCGACGTACCGGCCGATCAGCTCCTCGCTGCGCCCGTAATCGATCGAGGTGTCGATCAGGTTGATCCCCGAATCGAGAACTGCGTTGAGCAGGCGACCGGCGTCCTCGTCCTCAATCGCTGGCCCTCGGGGCTGTCCTCTTAGTTCCATTGCCCCGTACCCGAGGATTGTTACGTCCGTCCCGGTCTTGCCTAGTGGGCGTGTCGCGATGGTCATGACCGCACGCTACCCATCCCGCACCGAAAGTAGCGCTCCTCACACGCAGTAGTAGCGGTGGTAGTAGTACGAACGAGCTAAGGGTGGCTGACTACATGGACGCCGACCGTCAGAGCAACGAGACTCAAAGCCATGAGATCCGCAACGGCCAGGCTCGAGGAGCCTCTGGTGTCGTGAAGCAGGTCCTGGCGTTTGCCTGGTACCGGTCGAGGGTCACCTTTCGGCACCGTCGCAGCGGTTACCTCGCCATCGTCCTCCTGGTTGGCTTGGCGGGCGGTCTGGCCACTGGCTCCATCGCCGCAGCCCGGCGTACCCAGTCGTCTTTCACCGAGCTTCTCGCCCGTACAGATACGTCTGGCCTGGCGGTCCTTGTCGCCATTTATAACCCGAACCTCGGCCTCGACGCCGGCTACTACCCGGGCTTGATGCGGCGGGTCGAAGATTTACCGCATGTAAAAGCGGTGGAAAGCGAAGTGGGCCTCGGCCTGTTGCCACTCGGAGCCAACGGGTTGCCGATCCCTGCAGCGAACTGGTACGCCGACGGCAGCGTCAACGGCCTGGGGCTCCAACAGGACCGGCTGATAGTCGCCCACGGCCGGCTGCCCAGGTGGCAGAGCGCCGACGAGTTTGTGATGGACTCGGCAACGGCCAAGGCGTGGGACATGCACCTAGGCGAAGTGGTGACCTTTGGTGTCTACACGGACGCTCAGTCGGTGGGGAACCCGGGGGGGCTCCGTCCGCTCCGTCGGATAACGGCCCGGCTGGTCGGCGTCGGCACCACCGCGGCCGCCAACCTGGTGGCGGACCAGTTCGACACCGATGCGGGCGAATCGGCGACGGTCTTATTCGCGCCGGGGCTGACTCAGCGCTTGTTGAAGTGCTGCGCAGACGACACCATCGCCGGCGTTCAGTTGGAGGACGGTAACCGCTACGACGCTGTGGTCGCCAACGAGATCACCCACGTGCTCCCCAGAGGAATACCGTTCTCAGCCGTGATGGCTTCAGCGGTCATCGCTAGAGCTGAACGGGCCATCCGGCCGGAGTCCATCGCCCTCGCGGTCTTTGGTGGTATCGCCGGTTTGGCCACCCTGGCCATAGCAGGGCAGATCATCGGCCGGCGACTCTGGCTCGACGCCGAGGACCTCGCGTCGCTGCGCGCCCTCGGCGCCGGCCCGGCTATGACTTCCGCCGACGTACTGATCGGGGTGTTGGGGGCCGTGCTGGCGGGCTCGTTGTTGGCGGCTGCGGTCGCTGTCGCCTTGTCCCCCCTAGCCCCGCTCGGGCCGGCACGACCGTACCTGCCGGTCGCGGTCAACGTCGATTGGACGGTAGTCGGCCTGAGCCTATTGGTGCTTGTCGTTGCTCTTGCTGGGGTTTCTCTGGCCGTCGTGTACTCGGCGATACCCGGGCGCTCCTGGGATGAACGCCGCAGGGCGGGTAGCCGGGGATCGGTCCTGGTCAGGACGGCCACTGCAGCGGGGCTACCAGTTCCGGCGTTGGAAGGGATCCGTTTCGCCCTTGAACCTGGGAGAGGCCACAGCGCCGTACCCGTCCGCTCGGCCATTCTCGGCGCTCTGATGGCTGTCCTTGTGCTTACTGCAACGATCACCTTCGGGGCCAGCTTGAGCACCCTGGTCTCGAACCCGCCGTTGTACGGGTGGAACTGGGACTATGGCCTCTTCGCAGGCGGTGGGGACCTCCCTGCACAAGTGGGACCTCTGCTCAATGAGGACCGCCTTGTAACGGCCTGGTCGGGGGTTTACTTCGGACAGTTGGAAATTGATGGCGAGCAAGTCCAGGTCATGGGGGCCAGTCCTGGGGCGACCGTCGCCCCACCGGTGCTGTCAGGCCATGGGTTCGATCGCGTGGACCAGGTCGTCCTTGGCAACCTCACTTTGGCTGCACTACACAAGCGGATTGGTGAAAAGGTGGAAGTCAGCGCTCCTGGGGCCAGGCCGGCCCAGTTGCTCATCGTCGGGACCGCGACAATGCCGGCGTTCGGTGGGACGGGCGGAGCCCACATGGAGATGGGTGAGGGGGCCCTGCTCGACTATCGGCTCATCCCGGCGGCTCAAAGGAACCCGTACGACCAGCCTCAACCCGGGCCCAATGCCATCTTGCTGCGAGCCCGACCAGGCACAAGCAAGGAGACGGTCCAACGTTCGATTGACGCGATCGCAACGAAACTGGGCGGCGGATCCGGCGGCGGCCCCCCCTTGTTGGGAGCGCAAAGGCCGGCTGAGATCATCGCCTATAACAACCTTGGCGCCACTCCGAACCTGCTTGGGGGCGCCCTTGCCACGGGCGCAGCGATCGCTCTCGGGTTCACCCTCGTAGCGTCGGTCAGACGTAGGCGCCGCGACCTCGCCGTGTTGAAAACCCTTGGGTTTACCAACGGTCAACTGGCCGCCACCATAGCTTGGCAGTCCACCGTGGCCGTCGGAGCCGGGACTGTTGTCGGCGTGCCCCTAGGCATCGCCCTGGGCCGTTCACTGTGGGAGCTCTTCGCCCACGAAATAGACGCCGTACCCGACCCGAGCGTCCCCATACTCCCAGTCCTCCTGATCGCGCTCGGGGCCCTGGCGCTCGCCAACCTGGTTGCCGCGGTCCCAGGGCGCATCGCCGCCCGAACCCCGGCGAACCTCGCTCTCCGAACGGAATGACCGGTTGTGATTGGGCCAAAAATCAGAGCTTGTTGATGAAACGACGCAGCTTGTTCGCTGCGCGGTTGGCCACCTGAGGCAGGCCGCCTTCCCGGTAGTGATGGCGGGCCAACTCGATAAGGCCGCGCTGGCCTCCGAGGGCCGCCGCCGGGGCAACAGCCGAAGCCTCGCCAACCGCCGCCGGCGCAACAGCCGGAACCTCTATTACCGCGCTTATTACCGCGCTCGCCCCGCTGATCGCGCGAGACCCGGGGAGGTCCGGCGCCGGGCTGGGATCCCGGCAAAAGGTTGCGAGGGGCTCCAGGACCACGGACCAGCGAAAGGACTTGCGCACTTCGGCAACCCGGGCGCGGCAACCCTCTGCCAGTTCCCGGTCCGACAGCAGCCGGAGGATCGCCGCCGCGAGAGCTTGCGGGTCCTCGGGGGGCACAGTTAGGCCGAGGTGCGCCTCCTCGATCAGTTGGCCGAAAAAATCGCCTTCGGTGGCCACGATCGGTAGCCCGGCCCAGAGGTAGTCAAGCGCACGGGTCCGGAACGAAAATCGGGTCTCAAGGCTCTCGAAGTGCGTCGATACCCCCAGGGTCGCTTCAAGCAGGTAGTTCTGGCGCTCGGAGTACTCGACCCACCCGTCGTTGAAGAACACATGCTTGTCGGCAACCCCGAGCTCCTTTGCCAGGGCCCTGGCGTCGATTGCCATCTGCATGGGGGGCACGTCTGGGTTGGGGTGCTGCATTCCCATGAAATAAAGGCGCACCGATGGTCTCTTCTTGGAGACCCCTGCCACCGCCCGGATGAGGGTGAGCGGGTCGAACCAGTCATAGACGCCGCCCGCCCAAATGAGGATGTCGTCGTCGGGCCCAATCCCGGGGACGACTCCCCGGAGAGCGGGTTGGCGGTGCTCGGGGTCATCGTCAGGGAGCCCGAAGGGGACGACGTCGATCAGGCGACGGAGCGTCGGGTCGGGGTCGTAAGTGAGTGCGTTCGTTCTGCCGACAGCGCAAAGTTGGCCGATGAAAAGGTCGCGCTGGCGCTCGCTCGCACAGATCAGGAAGTCGCCGCGTTCCAACTGGTGGTTCAAGGTCTCGATCGAAAGTCGCACATGCGCGTCCCTCGCCTCGCTCGAGGTTCCTTTGGTGAGAGCGATGGTTTCCAGGTGGAGTGGCGAGTAGATGTCGAAAACGATGATTTTTTGGGACATCGCGAGCACCGGGTGGTGGTACATGACGTAGCCCTGCAAGATCATGACGTCGCACCAGGCCTCAGCCTCCGCCAACCCTTCGGGCCCGACGGCGGCCACGACGAAACCGCCGGAGCTCACCTCGCAGTAGGGCGATGTCGTGAGAAGGCGTACCTCATGCTCTTCTGCGAGACGTTGGGCTATGTGCCACGCCCGCATCGCCGGCCCCGCCATACGGGCGCGCAGCACGTCCGGCGTCAACACCAGGACCCGCGTCATGACCCCCGGCCCAGTAGCCTCACGGCGATGGCGGAAACGCTCACAGCCAGGCAGCGTACTCGGGTCGTCGTCTTCTCCACCGACCCGGTCGGGCCTGAGATGCCCGGTCCAGCCATCCGCGCGTGGGAACTGGCAAACGTCCTTGGCCGGCACCTCGACGTTGTCCTGGCGAGCACGGTTGCGGTCTCGGGTACCCACCCCAATGCGGAGCTGCGCCTGGCGGCCGGCCCGGCCATCAGGGAACTGGTCGAGGGCTCGGATGTCTCCTACGCCCCGAGCAGCCTGGTGTACATGGCCGAAGAGCTTCGCCACACGGCCAAGCCGGTCATTGTCGACATTTATGACCCGTACCACCTGGAGAACCTGGAGATGGGTGGGGACGGCCTGCCCGACCAGGACCGGGTCGTGACCCGCCTGGCCGGGGTGATCAATGTCGCTCTGCGAAGGGGTGATTTTTTCACCTGCGCCAGCGAACGCCAAAGGGACTTCTGGCTCGGCAGCTTGGCCGCCGTGGGCCGCGTAAACCCGTTCAACTATGAAGGAGATCCGCTGCTCAGCCGGCTGGTTTCGGTGGTCCCCTTCGGCTTGCCGAGCGAGCCTCCACGGCGGCAGGGCGACGGGCTGCGAGGCAAGGTGGCGGGTATCGGGCCGGACGACAAGGTCGTGCTCTGGGGCGGGGGCATCTACAACTGGCTCGACCCCATTTCGCTGCTCAGGGCTGTAGAACGTCTGAGCCGGCGTGTCCCCGAGCTTCGCCTTGTGTTCATAGGGATGCGGCACCCCAACCCCGACATCCCGGCGATGCGTGTGGCCACCGAGCTCCAGGAGCTGTCGACGAGCCTCGGGCTGACCGGCAAGCACGTGTTCTTCAACGCCGGCTGGGTGCCGTACGGGGAGCGTGCTGATTTCCTGCTCGACGCCGACCTGGCGGTGAGCACGCACCTCGACGACATTGAGACCCGCTACTCGTTCAGGTCAAGAGTCCTGGATTACCTGTGGGCTGGCCTCCCGATGGTCCTGACGCAAGGCGACGTCCTCGCCGAGGAAATTGCGAACGCCGGCCTCGGCCTCACGGTCCCGGCGGGAGATGACCGCGCACTGGAGGAGGCTTTGGGAGCGGTACTGGCGAGCCCTCCACCGCCCGAGCGTTTCGCTGCCGTCGCCAAACGTCACACCTGGGACCGTGGTGCCCGGCCCCTGCTCGAGTTCTGTGCATCGCCCAGGCGAGCGCCGGACCTGTTGACGGAGCGCCTCAGCCCCGAAGCGGCCGCCGGCTAGGCCGACCCTGCCCGGACCTAGGCTCTGCCCGGACCGCGCCCCGATAGGCCCCGCTTCGCCACGGCAACGAGGTTGCTCGCGGCGGCGCGGCTGTCCTCGTGGAGCGTCCGCAGCTCCGTGAGCAGTGCCTCGTTGGCCCTGCCCAGCTCCTCTACCTCGGTCTCCACATCGGCGACCCGGGACTCCTGCTTCTCGGCACGGCGCCGGAGCTGGCGCAGCTCGGTTTCGAGGTTCTCGATGTGGTGGTCCTTCAGCTCGGTGGCCTGCTCGAAATGGAGCGCCCTGTGGCGCTCGGTGTCGTAGGCCTTTTCCATGCCGTAACGGTCACCCATCGCGTCGTAGTACTCGGCCACTGTGACGAGGGCATTTTCGGGCTCGGCCCGGAGAGCCTTGGGTGGCTGGAGCTCGACCCAGCCCTCGGGCAGTTCGCGCAGCCACCCGTAGAGCGCCAACTGCACTGTGGTGAGGACCTGTTCGTGCGCAGGATCCTGGGGGGCGGTCTGGTGATGGCGCATATCGCCTGAGACAAAACCCTTGGCTCGTCCCGCCGCCGTGCCGTTCGCCGGGAGCTTCTCCCCCAAGCGCTCAAGTAGCTGTCGCCCGCCTGCCGGGCTCTCCACGAAGTTCTCGTAACGCACAACGAGCACGCGCTTGCCAGCCAAGCCTTCGAGCAGCTCGGTGCAGTAGAGCTGCCAGAGTGCCAAGGCGACATAGAGGGGACGGCGGTCCCTCTTGCGGATAGAAAGGGCCACGTCGATGGGGTTGCGGTCGACCAGGATGATCTCGAAGCGGTCGTCCAGGGCCGGAAGCCAGGCCGGGAGCAGCAGGCTGATGCGGGGGTCCTTCAGCACCAGCGGGCGGCCAGCAGCCTCAGCCGCAAGAGTGCCCAGCACCTTGTCGACCTCGGGCCGCCACGCCGGCGTGCGTTCCGCGACGACGGTGCGACCAGGTGGCCTGTCCCAGTTGCCACCGAGCCGTTCGAGGAGATCGTCGTTCAGGGCGTTCACGTCGGCGCGTTCGAAGAAACCTTTCGGGTTGTCCTCCGCGGCCGGCAACAGGTCATCTTCCTCGCCTGCGAAGAACCCGGCCTTGGCGAGGAAGCCGGCTACGGCGCTCGTCCCGCTCCGGTGCATGCCGAGTATCGCGACACCTACCCGCTGCCCAGAGCCTCCGGACTGCCCACTGCCTCCGGACTGCCCAGTGCCCACGGGCTGCCCACGCAATTTGTCTCCCACTGCCGCGAAGCTACAGGAAGATAGCCTTTGAACGCAGATGACCAAAGAAACGGCCCGAGTGTTCCCGAGGCGCCGGGGCCTCAGCAGCATCACAAAGCCAACCTTGCGCCTGCTGGGTGTGCTCCTTTGTTACAACGATGGCGACCTGGTGGTCGATGCCGTCCGTTACCTGCGGGAGCAGGGCCACGACGTGATCGTCTGGGACCATGGGTCGACCGACGAGACGCCCGAAGTCCTGCGCTCACTATCCAGTGAGCTACTCGAGCTCCAGAGCGTCCCGCGCAGCGTCGATTTCTACGGGCTCTACCCGGCCATGTCGGAGCACCTGATGAAAGAGTACGCGCAGCGTTACGACTGGATCTCCTGGCCGGACCAGGACGAGTTCCTGGAGGGCCCCGACCGCGGCAGGACCTACAAGGAATGGCTCGAAGACGTCGCGCAGTCTGCTTTCGATTGGATCCAGTTCAATAATTACAATTTTTGGTGGACAACGGCCGACGACGAAAGCTCGGAGAGGGCCGTGGAGCGAGTCCGCCATTACAGCCTCTTTCCTGACTGTGGGCCGCGGATCCGCTCGTGGCGGGCGTCGGCGACCAATATCCGCCAGTTCAACCACAACCCCCCGCTTGGCGAGCGCTACCCGAGGCTTTTCAACCTCCGGCATTACCCAATGAGGAGCGAAGCCCAAATGGCCCGCCGCTTGGAGGTGGACCGGGCGGGGTTGCGGCGCGGCGGGAGTAATTATCACTACGACAACATGAGCTCGTGGCCGGAACGTCTCATTATTTCGCCCGAAAGACTGCATCTCGACGACGGCAAAACCGAGCTGGACCCATCGCCGATCTTCGACTGGCGCACGATTTACGGGCGGGACGCCCCTTCTCCCGAGCCGGCTGATTGACCCGTCGGCTTGTAGCTATTTAGTAGGCACCCTTACCAGCGAGTGGTGGGCGAGTGCTGGTCAGATCCCCGCACGCGAGCGAGACGTCCCAGCCCGGCGGGTCGATCACAATTGAGACCGGTGCGGTCGGTG
>Ga0182018_10005306_pt1 | contig 10426 bp, 13 predicted proteins | sample 812P2MmetaG_FD_120490 | JGI IMG/M metagenome (GOLD analysis project Ga0182018, IMG submission 120490) | Permafrost microbial communities from Stordalen Mire, Sweden - 812P2M metaG | ecosystem: Environmental > Terrestrial > Soil > Wetlands > Permafrost | place: Sweden: Stordalen | collected... | reverse complement strand
TATCAGTCTTCAGAAGGATACCTCGCTCGTGGCCATCATAGGGCTATTGGATGCAGTGAACTATTCACAGATTCTTGCTCTGCAGGATGCAAATCTGTCTGCCTTCACCGGCGTGGCTCTGTGCTTCCTTGCCATCACGATACCTTTGACTCGTTTGGCGGATGTTCTGATTAAGCGGGACCGTTTGCGCATTCAGGCGGGAGGCTAGATATCGTGCCGTTTCTGGAGATAGCGAGAGTGCACAAGAGCTACGGAAACAGCCCGGTGCTAGTCGATCTGAGCCTCTCGCTTGAGAAGCACGACGTAGTGTGCCTCATCGGTGCATCCGGGTCGGGGAAGTCGACCTTGTTGCGGTGTATCAATGCCCTGGAAGGCATCGACGGCGGCCAGATTTCGATTGAAGGCCAACCGATGCACGCCTTGGGCGTCGACCTCAACTTTATGCGACGGCAGATCGGAATCGTCTTTCAACAGTTCAACCTGTTTCCGCGGATGACGGTTCTGGAGAACGTCACTCTTGCGCCGCGGAAAGTTCTTGGACTCTCGAAGCGCGATGCGACCGTCCGAGCGTCGGACATTCTCAACCGGGTGGGCCTCGGTCCCAAAGCCAGCGAGTATCCCGACCGGTTGTCTGGCGGGCAGCAGCAGCGGGTTGCGATCGCCCGTGCTCTGGCGATGCGCCCAAAGCTGCTGCTCCTGGACGAAGTGACTTCGGCACTGGACCCCGAGCTGGTCGGCGAGGTCCTGCAGCTGGTTGGGGAGCTAGCCCGGCAGGGGATGACATTGATGCTCGCGACCCACGAGATGGCATTCGCCCGCGACGTGGCCGACCGCATCTACTTCCTTGCCGAGGGCCGGATCTACGAGGAGGGTTCGGCGGCCGAGCTTCTCGGGAATCCGAAACGCCCGCTGACGCAAAGCTTCTTGGGCCACATCAGCGCAGCCGGCCGGCTGTGAGGTGTCTCGACGCCGTCGCGTGGGTTGGAAGCAAAGTGAGAGTAGTGAACAAGGTCGCACCTGAGAGCGGCCTGGAGGGTATTCAGGGAGGTGCGACCGGGAATTGGAGCATCGAGTGGAGTGCGGTTCGAGGACATGGAGGCAATAGACATGGAGACCCAAGGGGAACGTTATTTCGCATACGGAACCTTGTTGGATGAACGAGCGATGGTGGGGTACTGTCCGCAGGCGGTATCGATTGGCGTCGGAGAAGTGTCCGGGTTCGCGGTGTCCTTCGGTCGTCACGCTGGCCAGATGACCGGGGGGTGCAACCTGGTCGAGTCTCCTGCAGGAAGAGTGATGGGGCTCGTGTACTCCCTTCCCTTCGAGCAGGCGCGAGATCTGGACCACGTGTCGGGCGTGGGCGACGGATATTACGTTCGACGACCCGTGGTAGTCCGAGATCGGACCGGAGTCATGGGCGAATGCTGGACCTACGTGATGCCCGGCACCCCTGAGTCATTTCGGCCGAGCGATGAGTACGTGAAGCGAATCGTTGTCGGTGCGAGACGGGCTGCGCTTCCCGCCGGCTATCGGCGCCGTCTGGAACAGAGGATGGCGTCGCTGACGGAAAGACCGAACGAGGAGGCGTCTTTGCAGGCTAGCGACCGGGAGCTCTGAGTGCGTTGGAAGCATTGAGCCGCTTCGGAGGCCGTGAGGCCGAGGCAGCAGTGAGTCGCGGAGCACGGGTCCTGCGAAGCGTGCCTCCACGTGGAGCGTACGCAAGCCTTGGCAGCACTTGCCGATGCGCGCCCGCTCAGGTGAAGGAGAAGTTGATTGTTGATTCACGAGGCAGAACAGCCGTGCCGTGCTTGCATGTGGTGGTTCGGCGGGGCGAGGGTCGCCACGCTACCGCCGCCATTCGCTGAGCTCGTCGTGGCGGCGTCGCAGGTGGTTGTTCATTAGGTTGGACCGAAGGTCCGCTGTTGGGAGGAGACTCGCGCGGTGTTCCTTGGATGCAGGGAGTGTGATGAGCCAGGCTAGGCAGGAGCACGCCCGCGTCTGGCCAAGTCCAGGGTCGTGGCAGGGACGCGTCCTTGCGGGTCACTCGCCACGGATCTGCCGGCGAACCTCGCGCATCACCTGCTGCCTGTGCTCGAGTCGCGCGGCGACAACCGTCGAGTCGAGTCGCTGCGTCGCGGCAAGGCTTCCGCGAATCGGAGGTCCTGGTCTCGAAAACTCTGCTTCAAGTTCGTGTCGCCTTTTCTGGCCAGTAGGCACCCGCCTCAGACCTACTTGCGCGGAGGGTTCGTCGCCCCCCTGGCGAGCTAGAGGTACAACGCCTCATCCCGCGCAAGTAGCTCTGAGTCGGGTCCTGGGAATCCGTCACGCACTGCATACCGGGCCACGCGAGGAATTGCTAGTTGCACTGGGTCCGGTTTCGTCAGACGGCATGTCGTAAGGGCGGAACCATGCTGAATACGATCCACCTGAGGACGTTGTTGGCGGTCTTGAGAACCGGTACCTTCGCTGACGCCGCGAGGGAGTTGAACTACACGGCCTCTGCTGTGTCTCAGCAGATCGCAGCTCTGGAGCGCACGACCGGAGTTGAGCTCTTCGAGCGGGAGGCGCACGGTATACGGCCGACGAGCTTTGCTTATCTCCTCCGCGACCGCAGTGCGCCGCTCGTCGCGAGACTGGACGAGCTTCAGGATGAGGTCAGCGGTCTGTCGTCTGGACGACGCGGGAGACTCCGCCTAGGCAGCTTCCCCACGGCAAGTACGTGGATCGTGCCCGAGGCACTTAGCGACTTCCTGACAAAACGACCCCTTACTCAGGTGTTGCTTGACGAAGGAGAGCCGGAAGAGCTCCTCCCAGCCCTTATGGACGGTGTGCTCGATATCGCGCTCGTGTACGAGTATGCGATGGTTCCCCGTGCTTGGCCCGAAGGCCTATCAATAACCGAGATCCGCGTGGAGGACTTGATCCTCTTGTTGCCTGCAGCTCACCGGCGAGCGGGAGTCCGCGGATTGGTCCTAGAGGACCTGTCCGACGATCTGTGGATCGCCGCGAAGGAAGGTGCGGCCGGCTCGCTATCTCTTCAGAGACTCTGCGCGTCAGCCGGCTTCTCGCCGCATATCAACTTTCGAAGCAATAACTACGACGTGATTCGCGGCCTCGTCCGTGCTGGCCTGGGCGTAGCGCTTGTACCTGCACTGGGCTATCGACCCGTGGCGGGCGTGAGTGCCCGCTTAACCCGTCTTCGCGGTGCAGTTAGGTGCGTTCGTGCCCTCTATCGCACGAAGAATGCCAACCCCGTGCTGCGTGATGCGCTAGATGCGCTTGTAGCCGCATCGGCCGCCTGCGTCGATCTCCCACCGAGCCCGTAAACGCGACGACGATCCTTCAACGGATTCCCCGCCGACATCTCTTCGACTGTGAACAAACCTCGCGTCTCCTCCGCGCAGCGTCGCGTCAGCGTACGTGTCCATAGCTAGCCATCCTCGGTGAGCCTGCTGTCCCTCGCCGTCCACAGCACCAGTAACACTGTGCCTGGAGGCAACCGCAAAGCGGTCTCAGAGAAGGGCACCACAAGGAGAACTCTGCAATAGTTTGTACTGCAGCCGACTGAGACTTTAGAGAAGAAGCCCTTCGTCAACACTGGATGGTGAATGAATGGACAGGGCAGCCGATGATGTTGTTGTAGTAGGTGCGGGCCTCAACGGTGCGGCAACAAGCTACTTCCTCCTTCGTCAAGGAGTGAAGAACGTCACGCTGATCGACGCTCATCAGCCGGGCTGCGGCTCATCCGGCTCCGGGGTCGGCTTGTTGCGCACCCACCACGACAACCTCCCCGAGACGGAACTGGCGGCCGCCAGTATGCCCTACTTCAGACATTGGGAAGAAGCGATCGGCGGGACTTGCGGCTGGCGGCCTACTGGCTTTCTCCGTTTTGTCGGCGAAGATGAAGTCGGTATCCTCAAAGCCAACATAGCCTATCAGCATCAACTTGGAGTTCGAGCCGAGCTTCTGCTTCCGCCGGATATCGCCCGGTTGCAGCCGCACCTGGCTATAGACGGAATAGGCGCCGGCGTCTATGAACCCGACTCCGGCACGGCCGACAACCTGGCTACCCTCCTCTCCTTTCTCGATGCGGCAACAAAGATGGGCCTCGAGCTCGTCACGGATACGCCAGTTCTGAGAGTCATGACAACTGACGGTGTGGTTGCAGGAGTGAGCACGATTGCTAGAGACATTTCGGCGGGATGCGTGGTCCTGGCCACTGGCAGCTGGACGGCTAACCTCCTCAAACCGCTTGGGGTCGACCTTCCGATCCTCGGTCGAGCGATCACCGTGGCCGAAGTGGAGCTTTCTTTTGACGCGCCACGGCTCATGTCCTTTATGGATCCAATCTCGGACTCGTGGCTGTCTCCGGTGGACTTGCGGACCGGCTACATTTCTGTGAGGAATCAGTTCACCGGCTCGGTCGTCGATCCAGCGGTCCTTGATCCGTACGTCGACAATGACGCCACGCGTGAGGGAATTGAGAGAGTCTCTCGGCGCTTCCCCGCACTGGCCGACTGCTCAGCAAAAGAGATGTGGACGAGCCACGACTCATACGTCCCCGATGGCAAGCCCGTCATCGGAGCGGTAGCCGGTCTGTCTGGTCTCTATCTCAATACAGCTTCGGCCGGGAAGGGACACAAAGTCGCTCCAGCGGTTGGCGAAGCGCTGGCGCGCGTCATCTCTGGAGCCGACCTCAAGACCGTTGATCTGACCCCTTTTCATCCAAGCCGGCTGGCCGGGCTCGGCTTTCCTTCGAGCGGAACCGAATACAAGCAACGCACCATTGGCTGAAGCACGCGGGTACCTAGGGCACAGTACATCAGGAGCCGTACCGTTGATCAGCCCTTTTCGTAGACAAACTCCGTCGCCGCGGACTGCAAGACTCGGTTCCGCTGTCGACCGAATGCCTCGCTACTGCGTGATCGGAGCTGGCGCGGCTGGACTCGCGGCACTGGAGTGCCTACAACGGGTCGGAAGTGCAGTGGACTGTTTCGAAACGACGGATCGCGTCGGTGGTCACTGGAACACCGACTATGAGTCACTGCATCTGATTACATCCAGAAATGTGTCTGGATACGCAGGCTTCCCAATGCCCGAGAAGTATCCGCTGTTTCCAAGCCGCGACCAGATGCTTGAGTATATAGTGCAATTTGCGGAATCCGAGGCTCTCTTACCATTGATCAAGTTTGGCACGGGCGTCGAGCAGCTTCGGCCGAAGGAGGGTCGAGGCGCCTCGGGATGGATCGTCGTCACATCAAGTGGCCAAGAGCTCTTTTACGACGGCGTCGTTGTCGCGACTGGGCACCTCTGGGATCCGGTCCTACCCAGTTGCGGAGCTGACTTTACTGGACAGAGCTTGCATTCTTCGCAGTACACCAAGCCTTCTGACGTATGTGGTCGCCGGGTCTTGGTCGTCGGAGCGGGCAACTCTGGGTGTGATATTGCCAGCGATCTCGCACTACATGGCCGCTCTGTTATGGTGGCGGTGCGTCACGGCCAGGTGTTTCAGCCAAAGAGCCTGTTTGGCCGGGCGAGGGGCGAACTGGGCTGGGTGCGGAGATTGCCCTTACCGTTGCAAGAGGTTGTCGTCAGGTGGCTAGTGAGGGTCTCCGTGGGAGACTATCAAGAGTATCCAAATATGCAGCCGCCAATCTCGCGAAATCTCAATAAACAACTGCCAGTTGTCAATAGTCAACTGCTTTATTGGATCCAGCACGGCCGCATTGAGATGCTTCGGGCTCCGGTCGCGCTATCATGCGGTCGAGCGGTGTTTGCGGACGACCAAGTGCGGGATGTGGACAGTGTAATCTGGGCTACAGGGTACAAGGTGAGCCTCCCGTTTTTAGAACCGAAGCTGCAGTTAGGCCAGCGAGGAATACCACTTCGAACTGCCGCGATGACTCTTCCAATCGGTCTAGCGGGTCTGTATTTCATTGGTTTAGTCGCGCCACGCGGTGCACAACTTCCCGTGTACAGTGCCCAAGCTGAGGTGATTGCTAGGTTGATGGCTCTGCAGCGAGACAGTGTCGTTCCTGTCGCGGGCTTGTTCGAAGGAGCTCCGGACGACCGGTTGGACCTTCTTAGGGTCGAATGGGACCGGGAGCTGCGTCGGACTCTGCGGACAGTGGAGAGGTTGGAAAAGTCCTGAGCGGTATGACCGCAAGTTGTGACTCATCCACATGGCTCGGGCGAGGCGTACCTTCCGTATTGACCTAAACCCCTATCGAGTAAGCCCCGGACCGGAGCGTCGCCGGCACGCGCACATGCCTCGCCCTCATGGCCGCCAGCTCGACCACGCGGGCGGCGGCGTTCCCGAGGACGGTCGCCAGATTTCAGCCGCCAGTCCGTCCAGGAACCGCCACCGGTTCCACCGAGAATGTCGGTGCACTCCGCCACGAGGGGCCGACTCCCTCCAGGCTGCGGACTCCTTGAGGATGCGCATCTGCTCGGTCACGATGTTGTGCGTCAGCCGGTGCTGAACGACTCGGAGAATTGCGAATGATGCGAGCTGAGCGCCCACCAAGCGGGGTTGTCGAGGGGGTTCGGCTCGTTCAGGGCGCCAGTATGGGTCGAAGCCCGATCGTCAGGTTGGCGGGAAGCGGTGGACCGTCTGAGCGAACGCGCCCTTGGCGAAGGCGAAGACCTTCGTCGGTGCGATGCGACGCTGTAGAGAAGTACCTCGAATCCGGCGGAGTGATGGAAGCTCCCGTCTTCCAGGTAGAACTGCCAGCGTCCGTCCCACTTCGCCAGCCACGCCTCACTGAGCCTCTTCATTACCGCCTGCTCGGTGACCAGCACGGCCTCACCTTCGAGGACGACGTCGACCCCCTCCGACCAGGTATTGCAGCCAGTGGTGAGGATGACGCAGGAGTTGGCGCGAAGGTTCGCAGCTTTCTTCTCATCGGCGCCGGTGGTGAAGTGGAGCGCCTCATCCGACCAGACTGCGACGAGCGGCGTGACGTGTGGTCGGCCATCGGCGGAGACCGTCGTGAGCCAGAAGAGTTCGGCTTCTGCAAGCGCCCGAGAAGTGTCCTCCCAGGTGGTCGGTACTGCCTCGGGATCGCTGTAGCGCGTATCTATGGTTGTCAGCGGCTGGCCCATCGCAAACTCCTCTTCTTGTATGCATTGTTGGAAGCACGGCCGTGCGCGAACTCATCGCCGGCGATCGGCGGCTCCGGCGGCGAGTATCTAGTCTGGACACCGACTTGCTCGTACTTGCCAGTGCTCTCGGCCCAAGCCACGAAGCGGTCCCCGTCCTCGGCTGAGATTGGGCGCTCGGTCGTCGTCCGCCAGCGAACCGTCGCGACGCCGCAGTTGCGGCTCCCCTCGAACATGCGAAGTTCGTCGCCGATCTAAAGCTGCGGTGCAAGCGGGATATTGACAGCTGCTCGTCTACCTGAAGGCGAACCCTGACAGTATCGAGTTGCACTCAGGCTTCACACGCGACGTGCGAGAGATTGGTCACTTCGGTACCGGTGATCTCGAAGTCACGCTTGTCTCGCTGGATGACCTCGAACGGGCGAAGCCACTGTTCATCGCCAGCCACTAGGGCAGCTGACAATCTCGATTCCGATGCTGCTCTCACGCAGCGCCCACCGGTCTCCCCGGCGTTGGCGACGCCACGCGAGGAGTGCCAGGTGAGCAGCCACGCTCACCAGAGCATGCAGCATCAGCGGCGGGTGGGAAGGAACACGATTCTTCTGTCAGAACCGCGGCAACCCGGAATGGGTCAGGAAGCGTCCACGGCGTTGGCTGACGTCGCGTTTAGCCAGCTCAGCTAGGGTGCGGTGTCCAGCCAGACGGCTCCACCACATGCAGTTCGCTCGGAAGTATTCCCAAGATATTCCCAAGATGGACGTTCACCCGCCCGGACTGACCCGCCGACAAGCTCGGTTCACTTGAGCGCCGCGACGACTTCCAACGCCAGGAAGAGTGCGAAGAGGCATCCTGCCGTCGCCGTCCACGCCGTCGCAGCGGTCCGCAGCCTCGGTTCTCGTCGTGCGATCCACCCGAGTCCCGCGAGCGCCAGGATCGCGCAAAGAGCGATCGGGACTTCCAGCAGGCGGGAGCACGCGATCGTGATGTAGGCGGCGAGTACGGCGCCGACAAACGGCGCCAACAGCCATTGCCATGCCAGTTGGGCCATCGTTGCCCGATAGCCAACGCCGCGCTTAGCGTCGTTTCTGTCTCGTTTTGCCGCGTGGTCCTCAACTGCCCGCCAGATGCTTTCGAGATGAGCAGGGTCGAGCTCTACGCCGTGCAGCGTCCGGAGCCAGGCACCGAACGCGGGGCCGGACACCACGGCGACGCCGTCAACGTCCCTTGAGCTCGTGTCCCCCGACGGTGGCTCTTCCGCCGACCACAGGACGCACACGCCTTTGACGGGAGCACCGGCAAGAGAGTCGGCAAACTGCGCGGCGATGTCGTGACAGTTGTTCTTCGCCTGGGTCACGGCCTTATTCAGCCTGTCCCGAAGGAATCTTTGGCGATTCGCCTCGTCGAACCATGGCTCGGTGCCCCACTTGGTCTCGACAACGAAGACTCCGGGCGGTCCGAAGGCGACGTGGTCGATGTCGAAATCGCCCCGGAGTTGTAGGCCGTTGACGAGGTGCCATCCCTTCCGGCACATCAAGCGTAGTTCCTCGGCCGTCCATGCCTCAGCTTGCAAGCCAACAAGAGGACTGACTGCCCCGCTGAAGATCACGATGAACATCAGGGCCATCCACGGACCGGAGATGGCGGCCGCCCCGATCGCGAACCACCGAACCTCTCCCTTGTGGATGAGGATAAATGGAAGGGCTGCAGCCGTGGGGACCGCGACGAACAGCAGGACGAGGAGCCATCTTTGCTTCAGGAACGACATCATGCGGTCGCCCGCGACACCCCGAGCGAAGCGCCCGACGCGCTGGCGGCCGGCTAGCTGTCTCCGCCGCAGAACGGCCTGACGCCTTCCGGAGCGGAGAGTTGACATGCCTCCAACATCTCACGCGGTTGGCGTCACGGCGGGGCAATCGGCTATGGCGTCGTTTACGACAGATGCGGCACCGAGGCCGAGCTGAGGTTCTTGGGGGTGTGCATAGTCCATCAGTTGCGTCGTGAGCATGCCGGCAACCCCGGATTGCCCGCTTCGCCCTCCGGCTCAACGGCTGGCTGCATCGTCATGCGCACCTCTGTGAGGTCGGTTGCGACACTAGCCAGGGCGGCTGGCAGCGCCATGCGCGCCAAACGAATCACATTCGTCGTGGCCTCGTAAACTCGAAAGCTGATGCAGATCCTCCTCGTCCTCCTCGGTGGCGTCGTCGCCGCGCTCGTGGGAGCAGCGGTCGCCTGGCGGACTAACAACAGGGACCGTGAACAGCGCACGGCTGATCTAGAGCACGAGATCGACCAACGCCAGCGCGAACTAGATAAGGAGATCGAGCAACGCCAGCGCGAACTAGATAAGGAGATCGAGCAACGCCAGCGCGAACTAGATAAGGAGATCGAGCAACGCAAGGATGAACTAGCTCAGGAGAACGAGCGCTTTGATCGCGGGCACGAATACCAGACGCGGGCTGCACTCCGTAGCACTTACGCCGCATTATTGGTCGCACAGCGACGGGCCCGGGAAGCGTGGATACAGCTAGCCACCGCAGGCGGGAAAGCATGTAACCAGTCTCTCGCCGCGAGTGCCGACATGCTCCATGCAGAGTTCATCGAGATGTACCACCAGCTGAACCTCGACTCGACGGAGACGATGTGGAAGGACGCCCAATCCCTCCGAGAGGTACTGGAAGACCTCAGAGAGGACGCACTCCTGGGTGATCGGAACAAATGCAATGACCTTGGCGAGACGGCCCGCCTAGCTCGTCAAAACCTCGAAGGCAGCTTTCGGGCGAGGCTTGGCTACGAACCCCATCAGACCAAAAATGACCTGGGAAAGTACAACAAGTGAGGAAGTTCAAGGTCGTGGTGTTACTCCAGGCCCGAAGATCGTCTGCGAGAGGGTTTAGATCAACCTTGGGGAGGGCGCGAGTCGCTGGGATGTCCCGAGACATTCCCAAAGGCGGCAGACCGTTCGGAGCGCTCCGTGCCGCTCGACCGCGTCTCCCGGATCTGAATCAACCGAAGCCGCCCTCGTTCGCGCCCATATCGGGGTCGCCGATGTCGCCCGCAGTGAAGCGATGACCGCCGCCCGGAACGCTGCAGATCAGTACGCCAACTGAGACGTGTGGATCGTTGAGGCTTGCGGCCACTGCGGATAACGCCGTACTGCGGCTGAGAGCGCGCCCCGTTGCCTCCTGTCGTCGGCAAGGATGCGACGATGACCAGTGAGGTTGCCCCGATTTGCCGGACAGGTTGATTATGCCGCTTCAGCTGCCTTCTGTTGGTGGATCCTTGCCTCGTACTCCGCTGGGCTGAGGTAGTCGAGTGAGCTGTGAAG
>Ga0182018_10005305_pt1 | contig 10428 bp, 13 predicted proteins | sample 812P2MmetaG_FD_120490 | JGI IMG/M metagenome (GOLD analysis project Ga0182018, IMG submission 120490) | Permafrost microbial communities from Stordalen Mire, Sweden - 812P2M metaG | ecosystem: Environmental > Terrestrial > Soil > Wetlands > Permafrost | place: Sweden: Stordalen | collected... | reverse complement strand
CGTGATCGGGGGCTCGACCTCCAAGACGGTCCTCATCCGGGCCTCCGGGCCGGCGCTAGTGCCTTTCGGCGTCACGGGCGCACTCCCCGACCCCGAGCTTCAGCTTAACCTGAGCAATCCCAACGGGACCTCCACGATCCTTGCGACCAACACGGGCTGGGGCGGAAGGACCGAGATCGTCACCACCGCAGCCGCAGTTGGCGCCTTTGCCTGGACCAATCCCAACAGCAACGACTCGGCTCTACTCGTCACTCTGCCCCCGGGCGCCTACACCGCCCAAGTCTCCGGCGCCAGCAACGACACTGGTATCTCCCTGGTCGAGGTCTACGAGGATCCGTGAAGTAACCTGCGTGAACGGGGACAAGCACACTTATCTTCTTAGCGGCTCGTCGCGCAGCTATAATGTCTGAGGATCACAGGGCGGCCCCAGCGCCGCCCGCTGGCACAGATTAGATCCCCAAGGCATTGAAAAACAAAGACCGAGAGGATGTTTTCTGGCTCAAATTGGGTGCAGGGGCTTGATTTGAACCGGCGACCTTCAGGTTATGAGCCTAATAATTCACTCCCAGTAATTTAACGTCTCTCTAGCGGGACGTACAGGGACCGACTGGGACGGACAGGGACGGGGTCAAAATGGACGGCGAATGGACAGTGATACCGGTTATGAAATCGGGTGACTGGACGTTTAGGACTACGAACCTTTGCCACGATTTTATTGCTCGCGGCATTCGTCATCTTGACGGATTCAGAAGCAACGGTATTAATTTAATACCATGCCAGTCCTCAGTTTCAAGGTTGACCCCCAATCCGCGAATCGGATCCGGGCGAAAGCTCGTGCCGCAAAGTCCTCGGTTTCCGCATACCTTCGCAAAGCGGCGCTAGGCGAAGGTGCGATGAAACCGGCGAAAATTGTGCGCAAGAACCATCCCGTATCTGGGTTGCCGTTCAATGCGTCGTCATCAGACAGACTGGTATCTGAGGCAGAAATTCGAGCGGCACTTGCTGACTTTCCGTGAAGTACCTTTTGGATGTCAACGCACTGCTGGCATGGGAACACGGCAATTCGCCGCAACATGGGTCGTTCCATGCGTGGGCTAAGGTAGTTGGGGGTGAGAATCTGTGGACATGCGCGCTTTCCGAATTGGGCTTCTTACGGGTATCGATGCAAGTATTCGGCTATAGCCTTCACCAGGCGTCTGGAGCCCTGGCCGTGCTTAAGCAGAATGCGGGAGGCTTCATTGAGGTCGCTCCCACTCCACGTCTACCTGGTTGGGCCTCAAGCGCCGCAAGAACTTCAGACGGCTACCTCACGCAGATAGCGCGCGAAAACAAGATGCAGCTGGCGACTTTTGACGCGGGTATAAAGGATGGCGCAGTCGAGTTAATCGGTTCTTAAGGTTCGTGCGAATCAAAGACTAAGATGAATATTTACCTGAGCGGTCTTCCACCCAAACCGGCTTTGCATTGAGCACAGGTTAACTCGATCTCGCCACAGTCCGTTTGGGAAAGCGGCGTCCCTGTCTAAGGTGTTTCCGGTACAGCCGCGCCGTCCTTGCGTGGATCGGATGCTCCGAAGTTCACGCCGGTTGCCAAATCGTGCATCACTGCCTGCCCTCCGCCAACTTCGGTGGAGAATGAGCCGAGTAGGTGTATCTGGTGCCCTTTGGCGGCCAACTCCTCTCGCACGTCCCTACTGAAGCGACTTTCGAGCTCGACATCGTTGCCGCCAAACGTGCGCTTTGTGAACCGCGGCGCCTCGATTGCCGCCTGAATGTTCATCCCAAAATCGGCGATATTAGAAATAAATTGAGCGTGTGCTTGCGATTGATTCCACCCAAGCGCGGATCAAAAAACTCAACCATTCAGGCGCGCAAACGATTCCACGGGATTGGCGAATAGGTTTTTCGCGTTGCCCACGTGGATTTCCTCGGATCCCGAATTCAGGGACTCCATCGCTTCGCGAACGAATTCTTCAAGCGGGATTCCGATTTCCCGCCCTTTCGGGCCCATGTAGTCGTGCAGCTCGGTCGAAACCGCCGGCGGCGATAGCTCGATCACGCGAACTGAAGTCGCCCTGAGTTGATGGCGCAGGGAAAGGGTAAACGAGCGGAGCGCGGCCTTGGTTGCGCAATAGACGGGCATCACTGCATAGGGAACATACGCTAGTCCGCTTGTGACGTTCACGATCCGAGCGCTCGGCTGGGCGAGAAGGTGAGGTAGAAACGCTGCCGTGCATGACATCAGTGACCGAAGATTCGTGTCTATCTCGAGATCGCAGAAGTCGAGCGGAGTGGACTTCGTGAGATCGTGCTTTCGCTGAACTCCCGCATTGTTGATGAGGCAATCCATGGCACCGAACTTTTCGGGCACCTCTTTCGCGGCGCGCCCGAGCGCCATTCGGTCGGTGACATCGAGGGAGTAGGCTTCGATACCGGGGTTGGCCTTGCAGACTTCCCGTAGGATCTCGACGCGCCGTCCCGCTATTATGACTCGTGTGCCTTGGCGGGCGAGCGCCTCTGCGAGCCCTCGGCCAATTCCGGAGCCGCCACCGGTTATGAAGCAACATTTACTGGGGAAAGCCATGGCTCAATGCTAGCGCTTGACCGGAGATTCGCAAGCAGCCTATCGGGTACCCCTTTGGCCTCCTTTTCGAAAACCAATCAACGGGCCTTTAGGCCAGCGAGGCGTTTGTTCGTGGCCGAGCATTCCGTTGATCCGTCTTCCCAAAGACGAGAGACCCGGGGAGTTTATTTCTTCGCCTGGTTATTTGGGAAATTAACGCCCGTCCCAAAAAAACACTCGTTCTCTATTATCTTCCCATCCTTCAGTAGAAAACGCTCTGTGTTGCGAAAAAGTCTGCCGTCGTTGGTCCATTCATTATAGGTCACATAGGCATCGTCCCCGACGACGACCACCTTTTCCAAATCAAATTTCTTCGTGTTCTCGGAATTTGGCCAGCACCTCGATTTATATTCCTTCAGGTCGATATGGTCGTCGCCTGCCGGACTAGTGAAAGTAAATCCATTTGCTAGGATGCGCTCCAAGATGTGTGAACGTGGCTATCTCGGCCTTGTTGATCCCTCACGGAGCCCGGATCGGCTCGCGGATTATTTCAAGGCTGTCGGCGTCACCGGCAGGGCAATTGAGCCGGCGGCTCCCTGACAAGCCGGCGCCTGAAGCCTGCTCTCTTGGCCGTCAGGCGACCCGGTCCCATATTCGGGATGACATAATCCCATATTCGGAAGGTGACCGTCAAAACGTGCTGGGACCGATTGTTATTAGCTTATGGCCTTTAATTACTTGCATTATAATTCCAGCTTGGCATCTGGGATGCTTTTCATTCGGCGAATGCACGATGCCTGGCGCAAAACGAGGCGAGCAATCAGCCGCTTCCAGATGACGCGTAGCGCGCGCCTCTGAGGGGCGCGCAGTCCCTGGACGATCATGTTCAATCTGAAATTCGCCGCGCGCTCGCTCCGAAGAAATCCCGCCTTTACCCTGGCCGCGGTCTCCACGCTGGCGGTCGGCATCGGCGCGAACACGGCGCTATTCAGCGCATTCAGCGCCCTCGTGCTGCATCCGATGTCGTTTCCCCAGCCGGATCGACTCGTGCGCCTTTGGGCGAGCAACCCGGCGATCAACCTGAATGCGCCCGCAATGTCCTGGCCGCGCTATGAGTTCATCCGCGACCGGCAACAATCCCTGTCGAGCATCGCCGCATCGGCGTCCACAGGCTATACCGTCACGGGCAAGGGCCAGGAGCCCGAGCAGGTCAACACATTGGCGGTGACGGCGAGCTTCCTGCCGACGCTGGGCATTACGCCGGCGAGGGGCCGCAACTTCTCCGCCGAGGAGGACACGCCGGGTGGCCCGAAGGTCGTCATTCTCGGCTACGAGTACTGGCAGCGGGCCTTCGGCGGGCGCGACTCGGCGGTCGGGGAGTCGATCATGCTCAACGGCAGCTTCTACACGATCGTCGGCATCACGCCCAGGGCGCTCAGCAATCCGTTTGGCTCCGTGCGGCTCTTCGTGCCTCGGCCCTTCGAGCTGACGTCGCGGGAGCAGAGGCTGAATGGGACAACATTCGTGCAGACCACCGCCCGGCTCAAGCCAGGGGCAACCCTGGCGCAGACCGCGAGTGAGATAGCCCTGCTGACGCGGAACTATCGGCAAGCATACCCTGACAAGCTCGACGCGAACATCGACACGCCGATCATTCCCTTCGCCGACGAGCTCGTCGGCGACCTGAGGCCAACGTTTTACCTTCTGCTTGGCGCAGTCGTCCTGGTGATGCTGATAGCCTGCGCCAACGTCTCGGCGCTTTTCCTTGGCCGCCTGACCTCGCGCCACCGCGAGATTGCGGTGCGCATGGCTCTCGGCGCGACGCGGGGCCAGCTGCTGCGTCAATTCTTCGGCGAAAGCGCCCTTTTCACCGCGGTCGCGGCTCCACTCGGCATTGGATTGGCGTGGTGGAGTCTCTCTGGAATACAACAGTTGGCGTCCAGCCAGCTTCCCCAAGGCGCAAGCCTCAGGCTGGACGGGGCCACGCTCGCGTCGACCTGCACCATGGCGGTCCTCTCGACGTTCCTGGTCGGGCTTGTGCCGGCGCTGCAGGCGTCGCGGCAAAACCAGAGGGACGCGCTCAGTGAGGGCGCCCGCGGTTCCTCGGAAGGTGTCCGCAGCGCGCGGGTCCGCTCGTCCCTGGTCATCGGCGAGGTCTCCCTTTCGGTCGTTCTCCTCATCCTATCCGCCCTCTTACTCGCGAGCTTCGTTAGGCTGCAGGGCACGCAGCCCGGATTCAATCCGCGCGGGGTCGCCACGGCCCTCGTTTCCCTTCCGGTCACCCGCTATCCTACGGGACCGCAGCAGGTGCAGTTCTTCGAACAACTCGTTGACCGGCTCGAGGCGCGGCCACAGGTGCGCCAGGCCGCGCTCGCCATCGGCGCGCCGATGACTGGGTTTCAGCCGAGGTCCCCCTACGCGGTTTTGGGGCGCCCCGTCCCGGCCGCCGGCAAGAGGGATCTCGCCAGCCTTTACCTCGTGACGGATCAGTATTTTGCAACGATGCAGGTCCCGGTACGGGCCGGCCGCGGGTTCGACGCCCATGACGACGCCAAGTCACCCAACGTGTGCCTCATCAACGAGTCGTTCGCAAGACGCCTGTTTCCAGGAGAATCCGCGATCGGTAAAATCCTGCTGCGCGGGCAAAATGCAGACATCAAGTGCGAGGTGATTGGCATCACGGCTGACGTGAAGAGCGCAGGTTTGATGGCCGCCCCGCCCGATGAAATGTACCTGTCGGCGCGCCAGTTCCCCTGGCGCCTGATGGTGCTGTTAGTCCGCACGGGCGGGGATCCCGCAGCCCTCCAGTCCCTCATTCGATCGGCGGTCGAGGAGGTGGACCCCAACCAGCCGATCGCCGAATTCTCCACGATGGATTCCCTCCTGTCCGATTCCCTCGGCACCCAGCGGATCGCCGCGTGGCTCGCCGGGGTGCTCGCCGCGATCGCCACGCTGCTTGCCATGGTGGGTCTCTATTCTGTTCTCGCTAATGCCGTCACGCAGCGAACGGTCGAGATCGGGATCCGCATGGCGATCGGCGCCCAGCGTTGGCAAGTCATGATCCTCGTGCTCCAGGGTGGTCTCAAGCCCGTCGCGTTCGGCGTGGCCCTTGGTCTCGTCGCTGCAGGCGTGGTGTCACGGCTTGTGCAGGCGCTCCTCTACTCTGTCCAGCCAGGCGACCCGCTGATCTATTTCGGCGTGACGGGAATCTTTCTTCTTGTTGCGATCCTCGCCTGTCTGCTGCCGGCGCTGAGGGCATCCCGGATCGACCCAATCGTCGCGCTGAGGGGCGAATAGGCCCCCGAGGCCGGCCCGACCGGCGCCCATGCCAGAGGGTGAGGTATGAGTCTCTTGGATATCCTTTGGGTTTAGCCGGCGCCGCTCCTACCCTTTAAATTCAGGCTGGGTCCAAGCGCGGACGCCTGCAGCGCCATTCCATTCACCTCCCCTTCGGGAAAGGAGTTGAAGTTCACTGAAAATCCGAACTGCAAATGCGCCTGCTCTGATGCGATGCGGCAAGTCGACAGGGGACCCGAAGGGAAATCGCTCAACGATCAAGGTGTCGGTCGACAATGTTAATGTGGTCGAATGCGGTCTGGATTGGAATTCGTTCCGTCGAATGGGGCCGAACTAGGAGTCTGCCTCGTCCAGCGTTTGCTGTTTTCCCGACGGTATGTTCCGCGCGCCCCAAATTAGGAACCAGATGACAATTGGCATTTCCCCAAAACCCAGGACCATTGCGGCGCGGGAAACCTGCATTGCGTGCCCTGGCAAGAGCAAGGAAGTGACGGCGCCTGCCAGATTGCCGAAACACGCGATCAACAAGAGGACGCCCAAAAACCGCGGAATGAATCCCGACTGAACGACAAGAACGCCAAATGGGAACAGCCACAGGCCCCAGAAGATTGTGGCGAGATCGATGCCTCTCCCATGCAGTCTCAGGAAAAAATATGCAAGAGCATCAAGCTGGCCCTTGTCGAAGGCCGAAAGAAGATTGGCACCGTTGGAAAGCATCAGGGCCGCAATCTCATTGAGCACGTTGAGAAACACGATCGGGACCGAGAATAACGCCAAGACCAGCATCATTCGCGCAAGGCTCTTGCCGACTCCCTTGAGCAGGCGGTAAAGCGTCAGAGCGAGGATGGCAAAGACCAGTTGGTGGAACAATTCACTCGCGATCCCCATGCGTTCCAGTGACTCGGACGTCCTGAGATGCATTGCAGTGGCCGAGGGATCGCCTAGGACAACAATGGAGCCGGGTACGTAAATTAGGCCGATTGGAGCAGTGAGCCCCATCAGCAGATAGAGATATCCAGCGGTCCTCGCGGTTTTTTGGATCGGATTCATGATTCAGTCCTGCTGCTCACGGCTCGTTTGCGCAGTGGGTCTGCCGGGTCGCACTGTTCTGGGGCTGGTTTCTGTTCTTGAGAGCGAAATGCAGCGCCGGGGATATGGGAACGCTCCGGCGGCGAAAGCGTTCCCGATAGGCGGACGGGGAGACTCCCAGGCGGCGAAGGAAGGCTCGCCGCATCGTGTCGGCCAATCCGAAGCCTGATTTCGAGGCTATCGATTCCAGCAGCTCGTCGCTCTCCTCCAGCGATCGGCGCGCCGCCTCGAGCCTGGTCTGCTCCACCCAGTCCCCCGGCGTTCGCCCAGTGGTTGTACGGAATAGGCGGTGCAGGGTCCTCTCTCCCACGCCGGCTAGGGCTGCGAGCTGGCTTACGCCATGGTTTCCGGCTGGATTAATCGCGACCTCTTCCAATACGGCGGAGAGGCGCCCCTCTACCGCCTGGGTTTGCAAAGGCACACTAAACTGGGCCTGCCCGCCGGTGCGTTTTAGAAAGAGCACGAGGCGGCGCGAAACCTGCAGAGCAAGGTCCCGGCCCCAATCCTCCTCGACCATCGCGAGCGCCAGATCGATTCCTGACGTGATGCCGGCTGACGTCCAAATGCCGCCATCAAGCAAGAAAATGGCGTCCCTCTCAACCCTGACGTTGGGGTACTCGGATTGAAGGCGATCGCAATAGGCCCAGTGTGTCGCTGCCCTTCGGCCCTCCAGCATTCCTGCAGCAGCGAGCACGAATGCACCGGTGCAGATCGAGCCGATGCGCCTTACCCGGGGCCTCACGGCATTAAGCCAAGTGGCGAGTTCTGCATTCGAGGCTGAATTCTCGGAGCCGATGCCCCCGGAAATCAGTAGAGTGTCGACTTTTCTCGGCCCCCACATCTTGGCTGGCTGCGACATCAATTGAATCCCGGAGGTGGTCTCTACCAGTCCGCCCGAAATCGAAACTACCTCGACGCAGTAAGATTTTTTTCGGCCGTTCGACTCCTCGAGCAGCTCTGAGGCAGACGTGAAGACCTGCGCCGGACCCGCAACATCCAGGAGATTCGCTCCTGGGAGGGCAACGAGTGCGAGCCTTCGCGGGGAATGTCCTTCCATGTAGCGAAGCATGCCAGAAACCGAGCATGGCGGGAATGTCCTTTATCCGACAATAACTGCCAAATTCTGCTATGGGATAACGATCGTTTCCGATCCCTGTCTGGCGTTATCCACGATCGTACTTCACACCTTGAGTCCCGGACAGAAGCAGCAGGCGCTGCGCCTCATAATTCGACGGATTTTGGTTAACCGGTTGTCACCTAAGGTAACTAAATCAACCGGTGAATTCGGGGAAACCGACCCCTCGATACAAAAAGCGCGGTATTCGATAAACCTAAATCTCTATGTTAAACCGCGATTCTCAAACGTGTTGGGAAAGGAAGCCGGACTTTTTGAATTCCGTAGTGAAATGGCTGCCCGGGCTGGGATCGAACTTAGGGGCTGTATTCATTACCAATGACTTAACCGAGGTAATTGGCTGTTTCAATGCCGATTCTTTGACGAATTCTATGCACAGCTCAGGGGTGCATATCGGGTTGGAATGAGACTGTGCCTGCCCTATGAATTTAGGCGACTTCTTGGGTAGAAGTATTGACTCGGGGTCAATGTGCTACATTTAGTAGCACATGAAAACGACGACGGTCAGGGAGTTGAGAAACAACTATGCGAAGGTGCTCAAGTGGGTTTCGAACGGGGAGGAAGTCGAGGTGACGCGACGAGGGAAGGCTGTGGCAAAGGTCGTTCCCGTTGCGTCCGTCAACCCAACCAGAGTTGATTGGGCGCAAAGCGCGGCGCTTAGTAGCATTCCTTGGGCGGCGAGGTTAACCGAGGCAGAGACAAAGGCGATTCTCTCCGACAGCCAAGGGGGTTGAGATGCAGACTGTCATATCGGACACAAGCTTCCTGTTTTCGCTTTTCGGCAATGATGTCCATACGTTGAGTGCTAGGAATTGGGTTAGCCAGAAGCGCCTGCCGATTGCTATTAGCATGTTCAACCGATACGAGTTTCAGAATGCGATTCGTTTTGCGGCATTCCGAAAGGCAATTTCGGGCACCGAGGTGATCACCACATTGGATGCATTCGAGGCCGATTTGAGAAGTGGGCACCTTCAAACGATCTCGGTCGAGTTGTCCGCAGTGTTAGTCGAGGCTTCAAACCTTTCGGCGCGCCACACAATGAGCGGAGGGCATCGGTCGTTCGACATTTTACATGTCGCCGTGGCTAGAATCTTAAAGGCGAATACCTTCCTTACCTTCGATGAGAATCAACGTAAGCTGGCCAAATCGGTACGCCTAGAGGTCGGCCCTTAGCGGTATCTGGTCTACAATCCCGACCAGCCGAGGTGACCCTCGGCTTTCTCGAGGGAGCGGTGGATTCAAAACCAGCCATTTCGACCCTCGGGTCGCAGGGGGTCGAGGTTGAGGCAAAACCAGCCATTTCGACCACGGCTTTTGCGGCCGGCAGGAAGAGCGACAGCAGCTCATATTGCGCCGAGATCGAGGCCGGCCTGACGAGCGGCCTTTCGCTGAAGCGCATCCACCAGGACCTGGTGAGCGACCATGCGTTCACGGGCAGCTATCAGTCAGTAAAGCGCTTCGCCCATAAGTTCGCGGCCAGCATCGATCCGCCTTTCAGGCGCATCGAGTGCGCCCCGGGCGAGGAGATGCAGGTCGACTTCGGCAGCGCCGCCTGGGTCGTCGAGGCCGCCCGTCGCCGACGCCCCCATCTCTTTCGCTGCGTCCTAAGCATGCTTGATCACCAAGAGTCCATCCTGGGAGTACGAACAGGAATATCGTTTGGTAACAGCCCGCGAGAAATGCATCCACGAGGGCGGAATGGACTTTTTCGAGTTCGACCCGGCGTGGGTTCATCGCGTTGACTTCGGCGCTCGTCATGCCCCGGACTTAGCGAAGAAGACTAGGGATCTGTTAGCGGCGGATTTTCCGAATGCAAAATGCTACGACGCAAATTATCACCCAACACAGTATGCGCTTAGTTAGGCGAAGCATCTCTTCTCACGGACGAACGGAAGGAGTTGATTGAGGACTACCGGTACTACCGCGAGACCAAGCGACATCGGCGGCCTGACGTGTGGCAAATAAGCCATCCGAATTTCTAGACCGGGCGATTGAGGGCTAGCGGCCCGCAGGTTCTGTGGCAGTCTGGCGTCCTTGCCGAATCTGCCGTTAGACGGGTCCGGTCCTGATGGCCCTGCCACCGTTAGAGGCCGCCTAGCCAAAGGAAACGGTCCCGGCGATGGTTTCCACCGCAATCCGCAGGTGCGAAAGCCCTTCGGCGGGCAAGGGAAATAAGTGTAAGAAAAGGGAAAGAATTGCCCAAAAATGCCCAATATTGCCCCAAATAGAACGTGTATCATGGCTGAGGTGGAAAATACAAAACCCCCTGTAATTCAGGGGGTTTTGTGGTCTAAATTGGGTGCAGGGGCTGGATTTGAACCAGCGACCTTCAGGTTATGAGCCTG
>Ga0182018_10005303_pt1 | contig 10430 bp, 12 predicted proteins | sample 812P2MmetaG_FD_120490 | JGI IMG/M metagenome (GOLD analysis project Ga0182018, IMG submission 120490) | Permafrost microbial communities from Stordalen Mire, Sweden - 812P2M metaG | ecosystem: Environmental > Terrestrial > Soil > Wetlands > Permafrost | place: Sweden: Stordalen | collected... | reverse complement strand
TGCCTCTACATGCCCTGCAGAAAATAGTTGAACTGCTTCTCGCGGCCCAGGGTGGTCACCGGTCCATGCCCCGGCACGACGACGGTTTCATCCGGCAGCCCGAAATACTTGTCGTGAATCGATTTTAGGATTTGGTCGCCGTCGCCGAACGGCAGATCGGTGCGCCCGATGCTGTCGCGGAACAGCGTGTCGCCGGCCACCAGTTTTTTTTCGGCGGGAAGCCACAGGCTGATGCTTCCCGGCGTGTGGCCCGGCGTATGCAGAACGTGGAACTCCGCACCGGCCACGCGCAGAACGTCGCCATCGCGCGCCGGCGCATCGATCAGCGTCCGCTCCGGCGTGCGCACGCCCAGCCACCCGGCTTGCAGGTCCATCATGTCCTGCAGCTTGTCGTCGTTTTCATTCATATAGACCGGCGCGCCGGTGGATGCGTGCAGCTTGTGCGCGCCGCCGATGTGGTCGATGTGTGCGTGCGTGATCACGATGGCTTTCACGTGCAGGCCGTGGCGCGCCACGATGCGCTCGATCTCGGCCAGGTTGTCGCCCGGATCGATCACCAACGCGTCGCCCGACTGCTCGTCGCCGAAAATGGAGCAGTTGCATTGCAGCATGCCCACCGGCAGGATCTCATGCACCATAACTAACGATTGTATAATCAACCCATGTACGAAGCCCTTGGCCTCTTCATGCGCTGGTTGCATATCGCGTCGGTCGCGACACTCGTTGGCGGCATGCTGTACGGCTGGCTGGTGCTGGTTCCGGCAGCCGGAGTTCTGGCGGCGGAGGCGCGCAAAGCGCTGGTTGACAGAACCGCCGCGCTCTATCGCCCGCTGGTCTTCGGCGCGATCGCCGCGCTGCTGGTTTCGGGCGGCTACAACATCGCGACCAATCCGGGACACCACCTGCGCTACTATATCCTGCTCGGCTTGAAGCTGCTGCTGGTGGCGCACGTATTCGCGGTGGGCATCGTGCTGGTGACGAAGAACCCGGAACACCGCGGCCGCTTGTTCGCCGGGGCCGCCATCTCCGGCCTGTTCATCATTCTGATTTCCGCGTATTTACGGCGGGCGTTTTAGTCGAGGATTTCGGCAAGCGGTACGGCGATGTCAGGGCTGCTGGTGCGCAGGATGCCATCCTCCACCACGTCTGTGCCTGACGCTGTGTAGATGACTCCGTCGCGGCGGCGTGGATCGATGACCCAGATGTAGTGGACGCCAAATTTGAGATAGTCGGCGACTTTTCGCTGCATGCGTCCGGCGCGATCCTCCGGCGAGAGGATTTCGACGCATAGAAATGGCGGTCCGGCGAACACCTGCTCTTCCGGCTCACCAAGTGTCACGCAAATATCGGGAACGCGATAGCGGGTCGCCGAGACGCGCACACGCTGTTCGACGAACACGGAGAGCGTGCGATAGTGCGTCCGCAAATAGAGATATAGGTTGCCCTGGGCTTTGCTGTGGTCTTTCTCGCCCACGTTGCGATCCTCCAGCTCACCATCCACAAAATCACAGTCGGGCTCGTAAGCTGTGGAAAGGTAATCCTCGACCGAGACGAGCGTAGCCGTAGCCATGTGCCCATTATGCCACGCGCCACTAGCCGGTCTCCTAGCCGAAGATTTCGGCAAACGGGACGGCGATATCGGGATCGCTGGTACGCAGGATACCGTCCTCAACGGCGTACATACCCGTGGCCGTGTGAATGAAGGCCTCGCGCATACCGGGGTCGATCACCCAGATGTAGCCCACGCCGAACTTGAGGTAGTCGGCGATCTTGCGTTCGATTCTGCTGGCGCGATCATCGGGCGAGAGGACTTCGATGCATAAGAAGGGCGGCTCGGTGAAAACCTCCTCGTCGGGTTCGGCGAGCATGGCGCAAACGTCGGGGACGCGATAGCGGGTGGCGGACACTCGAATTCGCTGCTCCACTACCACAAACAGCGACGGATAACGGGCGCCGAGCAGGCGATCCAGTTTGCTCTGCGCTTTGGCATGGCTTTTCTTACCCACGTTGCGATCCTCTAGCTCACCATCCACATAATCGCAGTCCGGATCGTAGGACGTGGACATGTATTCCTCGACGGAGACAAGAGTAGCGGCACCCATGCGTCCATTATGCCATGGGCTGCTAATCGAACACCTCGGAGAGCGGGACGGCGATGTCGGGATCGCTGGTGCGCAGGATGCCGTCTTCAACCACGTGAGTGCCTGAAGTGGTGTAGACGATCGCGTCACGGCGGCGTGGATCGATCACCCAGATGTAGCGAACGCCGAACTTGAGATAGTCGGCGATCTTTCGTTGAATTCGACCGGCCCGATCTTCCGGCGAAAGGATTTCGATGCAAAGAAAAGGCGGACCGGCGAACACCTGCTCTTCCGGCTCACCGAGAGTGACGCAGATATCGGGCACGCGATAGCGAGTCGCGGAAACGCGCACGCGTTGTTCGGTGAAAGCCGAGATTCCCCACCGTTTGCGGTGGACATGCAGGTAGGAGCTTAATCCTATCTGCTATTTACTCTGGTCTTTTTCGCCCGAGTTACGGTCCTCTAGTTCACCATCCACGTAATCGCAGTCCGGATCGTAAGACGTTGACAAATATTCCTCGACCGACACAAGCGTAGCCGCAGCCATGCGTCAATTATGCCATGCGCCGCTAGCCATTCTCCCAGGGTCACACCTGCCCGATTTGCCGGTGTGCGGCGCGCGCAGCCTGCGCCATGCTGGAAGCATGGAAAATGAATTAGTCGCCTTATCCAATGAACTGGCCGGCGCCGTGGAGCAGGCCGGCCGCGCCGTGGTGGCCGTAAATGCACGGCCGCGCTTCGCTTCGAGTGGCGTCATCTGGCGCCCTGGCATTATCGTCACCGCCGAACACGCCATTCGCCGCCGCGACGAAATCGGCATCACGCTGCCGGACGGCCGCACGACCTCGGCCACGCTGGCGGGCCGCGATGCCGGCACCGATCTCGCAGTGCTAAAGCTGGCGGAAAACGGCGCTTTCACAGCCACTTTCGGCTCCACTGAAACGTTGAAGCCGGGCCAGGTGGTCCTGGCCATCGGCCGCTCGCCGGATTCCGGTGTCAACGCCACCATGGGGATCATGAGCGCGGTCGGCGGGCCGTGGCGCTCCTGGCGCGGCGGGCAGATCGATCAATACCTGCGGCTCGATCTCACTCTCTATCCCGCCAGTTCCGGCGGCGCTGTGGTGGATACCGCGGGCCGGGTGCTGGGCATCGCCACCAGCGCGCTCTCACGCATCGCCGGACTGGCGGTGCCCGCCGCCACCGTCAACCGTGTGGTCGATGAACTGCTCCGCACCGGCCATGTCGCGCGCGGCTATCTCGGTTTGGGACTGCATCCGGTCGCGCTGCCGGATGGCAACACCGGCATGATCGTGCTCTCCGCCGAGCCGGATGGACCCGCCGCGCGCGCCGGCGTGCTCATCGGCGACATCCTGGTGGCGCTGTCCGGCCAGCCAGTGCGCGATACCGACGACATCCAATCCGTGCTCGACAGCGAGTCCGTCGGCAAGCCTGTGGCAGCGCGCATCGTGCGCGGCGGGCAGGTCATCGAACTAAATATAACGGTAGGGGAACGGCCCAGGAGGGAAGACTGACATGGCGCGCGCCTTCGAAGAAATTGCGGAACGGTTGCGGCGCTCTACTGTCGAGGTGCGTCTGCGCGGCGCCAATGCCTGGGCCAACGCGGGCGGTTCCGGCGTGATCGCCACAGCCGATGGCCAAATCGTCACCAACGCGCACGTGGCCCGCGAGGCCGGCGCTTCAGTCCGGCTTTGGGACGGCCGCGATCTTCCGGCCACCTTGCTGGCGCGCGATGCGCGGCGCGATCTGGCTACCCTTAAGGTGGAAGCCGGCGGCTTGCCCGCAGCCATTTTCGGCGATTCGGGCGCCCTGCGCGTGGGCGAATTGGTGATGGCCGTCGGCAACCCCATGGGTTTCATCGGCGCTCTGACCACTGGCGTAGTGCATGCGCTCGGTAGCCTGGGGGGATTCGGCCGCCAAAGCTGGGTACTGGCGGATGTGCGTCTGGCGCCCGGCAATTCCGGTGGTCCGCTGGCGGATGCATCTGGCCGCGTGATCGGCATCAACACCATGATCGTGAACGGACTGGGCGCGGCCGTTCCAGGCAGCGCGGTGACGGCATTCTTGCGGCGCGGCGCGTCCGGCATCTCGCTGGGCGTGACGGTGCAGCCGGTTCGTTTGGAAGACCGGCGCTTCGGCCTGTTGGTGCTCAAGGTTGAGCCGGGAAGTCCGGCAGCCGCCGCGCCGCTGTGGATCGGCGACATTCTCACCGGCGCTGGCGGCCGGCCCTTCCGCTCGGTGGACGATCTGCATCGGGTGTTGGATGACACTGGCGGCGTAATCCATCTGCAATTCCTGCGTGGCGACCGCGCCGTTCAACGCGAAATCGCGATCCGTCTCGCGCGTCCGGTGGCGGAGGCGGCGTGATTCGTCTGCTGATCGCGGCGCCCTCCGCGATCGTGCGCGCAGGCCTGGAATCGGTAGGAGCCCAGAGAAGTGGCATCGAAGTCGTGGGCGCTTCCGGTCTAGCCGGCCTCAGCGCAGCCATCGATCGGCATCAACCCGACGTGGTATTAGCGGCCGTCGAAGCGCACCACGACGAGCCGCCGGAAGACCTGATCGCACTGGCTGCCCGCGGTGGCGCTCCCGCTATCGTAGTGCTGACCCCGGATCTGCAGTCCGCCTGGACCGGCGATGCCCTGCGCTCCGGCATACGCGCCGTGCTGCCCGGCGATCTCGGTCCACGCGAAATCCTGGCAGCGGTGGAGGCAGCCGCCGCCGGATTGGCCGTGCTGCATCCGCAGGATATCCCCGCACTGGTGGCCGACCGGCCGCTCCTGCCCGCGGCGCCATCGCAAACCCTCACGCCGCGCGAGATTCAGGTGCTGGCGATGCTGGCCGAAGGCCTCGGTAATAAAACCATCGCCTGGAAGCTGGGCATCTCGGAACACACCGCCAAGTTCCACGTGGCGTCCATCCTGAGCAAGCTCGATGCAGGCACGCGCACCGAAGCGGTGACGCTGGGCATCCGTCGGGGCCTTATCCTCATTTAACAGCGGCAATATTATAAGGTTTAGGAGTACAACCCGCCCGCAACCGGACACTGTCCGAATCTGAACAGCACAGCGTGACAAAATTGCCACTACTGCGTCAAACTATTTGAAGGGATGATTGGAAGCTTCAGCAGAGCCGGAACTTATGGCCCAGGACGCCCCTGGCGTCGGTGCCAGGTTGAGCCCCAAACTAGATGAAGCCAACCTGATCCGGGCCGTCCAGCGCGGCGATCAGGACGCTTTCGAGCAACTCGTCCGCGCCTACGACCAAAGTGTGCTTCGGCTCGCGGTCAACCTGCTGCGTTCCCAGGAAGACGCACGTGACGTCTTTCAGGAGGCTTTCTTGCGCGTGTTCCGCAGCATCGATTCGTTCCGGTTCGATTGCAGCTTCCATACCTGGCTCTACCGGATCGTGACGAATATTTGCCTGGATTATCTGCGCAAGCGCAAAGTCCGCAAGGAAGAGCCGGCCGTGGTGGATACGCCGGAGGGTCCCTTGGACCGCATGAACGATTTTGAAGAAGAAGCCGCGCACGCCAATCCCGAGCGCAATATGTGGAACCGCCAGCTCGGGCAGCGTATCGAGGGCGCCCTGGGCGGCCTCACGCCCCGCGAGCGCATGGTTTTCGAACTGCGGCATTATCAGGGTCTGCGCCTCCGCAACATCGGCGAGATCCTGGGCACCAGCGAGGAAGCCGCCAAGAATTGTTTGTTTCGCGCCACTCAAAAAATGCGCGCGGTGCTGGGAGATTTTCAATGAACTGCGAATCCGTAACCAAACTCATTCCGCTATATTTCTATGGAGAGTTGCCGCCCGAGGAGGAAGACCGCCTCGAACAGCATTTGGATGCCTGTGCGCCCTGCGCCCGCCTGGCTGAGTCGCAGCGGGTCTTGTCCGCGGCGCTCGACCGGCGCGAAATGCAGCCGTCCGCCGCCCTGCTCGCCGAATGCCGGCATGACCTGATGCGCGCCGTCTACCGCCAAGGCGCCATTGTGGGGCAGGCTGGCAGCCCGCGGCCGATTGGTAATCGCCCTCTTGCCGCCTTTGCCGCATGGCTTCCCTCGCTGGGCCCCTGGCGCATGCCCCTGGGCGCGAGCGCCCTGCTGGCTCTCGGTTTCGTGACGGCGCGGCTGACTGCGCCCAGCGCGGCCGGCCCGTTCAATCTCGCTACGCTGACCCCCGACGTGATCTCCTCCATACGTTCCGTGCAGCCCGCCCATGAAGGATCCCAAAGCGGCGAAGTGCAGATCGTGCTCGATGAGACCCGCCGGCGGGTGATCTCCGGACAGTTGAACGACAGCAACATTCAGCGCCTGATGCTGGCCGCCGCGCACGATGAGAATAACGCCGGCGTGCGTTGGGAATCGGTGGATCTCCTGAAGAGCCATTCGGATTCCTCGCCGGTGCGCGAACTGCTGCTCAACCGCGTCGCCGAAGACCCCAATCCGGGCGTGCGTTTGAAGGCGCTCGATGGTCTGAAGGCGTTCACCGGCGATCCGGAAGTGCGCAAGGTGCTGGCGCAGGTGCTGATGCATGACGATTACCCGGGCGTGCGCATCGCGGCCGTGGATGCGCTCACCGCGCATGCCGACGATAACATGGTGGGCTTTCTGCAGGGCGTCGTGCAGAAGGAAGACAACACCTACGTGCGCCGCCGTTGCGTAAAGGCCTTGCAGGATATGAATGCCTCCGTCGGAACGTTTTGAGCGCGTCTAAAGCAATGACCTTACTCCGGCCTGCAATTCTGGTTTCCGGTTTTCTGAGCGTCGCGCTCGCCGCCGACCCGGCCCTCACCCGCGAAGGCAAGTATTGGGTGGAGGTGCGCTCGGGTTCGGAAGCCATGGCGCCCGCGGCCCGCCTGCGCATCACCTCGCGCGGCGCAGTCACGCTCAATGGCATGCCCGGTCCGGCGCTATCGTATGCCCTGAAGATACGCGTGAAGGCAACCAGCGAGGCCGAGGCGCGCCTGTTGGCCAAGCGCTTTGGCGTGCGCGTCGCAAGGCAAGGCGGCAACGCAATGTACCTGGTTGTCCAACGCGGCGATGGCATGGCGGATTTGCAGGTGAAGGCGCCCCGCACCGCGCCCGAAACCACCATCGCCACCACCGAAGGCGCGGTCGCCTTTTACGATCTGGATGGCGCGGTGCAAGCGGAAACCGGCGGTGGCGCCGTTACGGCGGATCGCATCGGCGGCAACATCGTGGTGCGCACGGCCGGCGGCGATATCACGCTCGGCGCCGTGGGGGGCAATGCCAAATGCACCACCGCCGGAGGCAAGATCGCCGCCAGCCTGGTGCGCGGCGACGCCACGTTTGAAACCGGCGGCGGCGATATCTCCGCGCAGGAGGTGCGCGGGCTGGTGCATGCCACCACCATGGCGGGAAGCATTCGTATCTACAACGCCGGCTCCGCGGTGATTGCCTCGACCGGCGGCGGCCCCATCGACGTGGGTCACGCGCATGGCGTGGTCACCGCCCGGAACTCGGGTGGACCGGTAAAGGTCGGCTCGGCCGAAGGCGTGCGCTGCGAAAACGCCGGCGGCGGGGTGAAGCTCGACAATATTTCCGGCAGCGTGCGCGTCTCCACGGCCATCGGCAGCATCATCGCCAGCCTGCTGGCGGGCAAGCCCATGTCCGATTCCTTCCTTTCCACGGGCGGCGGTGACATTACGGTGATCATCCCGTCTAATTTGGGTGTGACGATCCGGGCGCAAAACGAATTGGCCGGCAATATCCGTAGAATCGTATCCGATTTTCCCGGAATAACCGTCCGCGTCGAAGGCGGGCAGGTGGTCGCCGAAGGGCCGGTCAACGGCGGCGGCCCTATCTTGCGGATCTCCGGCACCGGCGGCACTATATTTATCAAGCGGCAACATTAAGAGGGCTTATGCATCGCACTATCCGCACATCGCTATGCTTCACTGTTTTGGGCCTCACGGCGGCGTCCTGCTCGTTTGCGCAGGAGGAGGCGCCCCGCGCGCGCACGGCCACTAACCGGTCGATCGTCATCCGCAAAACGGGGAACAGTTATCTCGGCATCGGCGTAGCCGAAATCGACACCGAGCGCGCCAAGGCGCTCAACCTCAAAGAGGCGCGTGGCGTCGAAGTGAAGAGCGTGGATCGGGAAAGTCCCGCCGCCAAGGCCGGCCTCAAGGAATCCGACGTGGTGCTGGAATATAACGGCCAGCGCATCGAAGGCACCGAGCAGTTCGTGCGCCTGGTGCGTGAGACGCCCGTCGATCGCGAAGTGAAACTGCTCGTCTGGCGCAACGGCGGTTCCCAGACGCTGACGGCCACCATCGGCCACCGCATAGCACAGTTCTCGTTCCATACCGGCGATGGCGACGAAGGCGATCTCGCCATCGCGATGCCGCCCATGCCGCCTATGCCTCCCATGCCTGAAATGGCCCCCATGCCCGCAGGGTCCCCGCTGCCGGACCTGCGGGTCTACGGTATCATGCGCACCGGCATGCTGGGCATCGACTGCGAGGCTTTAGGATCCCAACTGGCCGGCTTCTTCGGCGTCAAGGAAGGAGTGCTGGTGCGTTCCGTCGCGAAGGATTCCGCCGCCGAAAAAGCCGGCATGCGCGCCGGAGATGTCATCCTGAAGGTGGACGGAGAAGCGGTCACCGCCATTCACGAGATCACCGGCCTGGTGCGCGCCGCACGCAACAAGCGGACCTTCCCGGTGGTGGTCGTGCGCGACAAGAAGGAAGTGACACTCAACGTAACCATGTAGCGAATTGTGGGGCGGTCCCCCTGGACCGCAGCCGACGCCCTCGTCGGCCTGCCGCGGCGGTTAAGAGCTTTGATTCTTATAGCGAACAGCGGGTCCGGGGGGACCCGCGCGGACCGGGGGGTCCGCCCCACTAATTATGCAGCATTTCCGAAATTGAGAAAACCAAGTGGCATTGGGCAATCCTGCCCGCAGCCGCCTTTTAGGCGGCCAGAGCCGGCTGAAAGCCGGCTGCGGCCATGATTGGCCGCCCCACAATTTGCGCGGGGTCCCGCTTGCGCTAAACTAGAGGTAACCCTCCCCAGATGCGCGATGAAGCTTGCGTCCGTACTTTCGTCCAACTTCGATTCTGAGGTCCGCGCTCGCGGAGCCAGCTACTATCGATTAGGCGCGGTGCGCATCAAGCGGGGGAATGCGACGGCCGTCGAGGCCGGGGTTCGCGGCTCGCGCGTCTACGAGGTTGAGATTACCTGGGACGGCCGCCGGCTGGCCTTGTTCTGCGACTGTCCCTACTACGAAGACGTCGGGGCCTGCAAGCACCTCTGGGCCACGATTCTGGCGGCCGACTCGCAGAACTATTTCACGGCTATCACCCGGATCGCCCCGCGGGACATCTCTTTCGACGAGATGCCCGATGCGGACGATCTTGTCGAAGAGGACGATCCCCCCTACTACGCGCCTCTCGCCCGCCCGTCCCCCATTTTTGAGCCGCAGCTCCAGATAGCTCCGCCTGCCTGGAAGCAACGCCTGAACGAGATCGTACCGGCCGGCTCGTTGGCGAGCACGGCTTGGCCCGCGCAACGTGAGCTGCTTTATATCGTGGACGTAGCGGCGAGCATCGCGCGCGGCTCCCTGATCCTGGAATTGAAGACGCGCGAGCCTAAGCTCAAAGGCGGATGGAAGAAGCCCGCGGTTCCGCAGATCAGCCGGGCCGTGTTGTCCGCGCTGCCAAACCCCGTGGATCGTCACATTCTGGGGTTGCTCTCGGGCATCTCGATGAACTCGGACTGGATGTCCTTCAGTTCGTATGAATCGATCGCGGCGGGCTTCCGCCTGCGGCATCCGTTCGCCTCCACGGTGATGCCGGAGATCGCGCGCACGTCGCGCTGCCTGCTCCAGTTGAACCCGGCCGACCACGATTGGCTGCCGATCGTTTGGGACGATGGCGAGCCTTGGCGATTCGTCCTCCGCCTGCTCCGTCAGGAAGGCGGCAAGTGGGCGCTGGCCGGATTTCTGCGCCGCGGCGAAGAAGAGATGGATCTCCTGGCGCCGCTGCTGGTCGCCGAAGGTCTGGTGTTTACACGGGAGCGCGTCGCGCTGCTGGAGGAAGGCGCGCCGTTCGAATGGATCTCCGCTCTCCGCAGATTGCGCCGTATCGACGCGCCCGAGGGCGACGTCGGCCAGATGCTGGCGGCGCTGCTCGAACATCCGCTGGCCGCGCGCCTGGAGGTTCCGGAAGAACTGCGTTACGAGGAAGCGCGGCCCGCGCCGCAGCCTTGCCTGACGTTCCGCTCCACCAAGCGTTACGAATGGGAGCAGGCGCGTCTGCACGCCGAAATCTCGTTCGATTACGATGGCCGGCGCGTGCCCGTTGCGGTCTCG
>Ga0182018_10005301_pt1 | contig 10431 bp, 8 predicted proteins | sample 812P2MmetaG_FD_120490 | JGI IMG/M metagenome (GOLD analysis project Ga0182018, IMG submission 120490) | Permafrost microbial communities from Stordalen Mire, Sweden - 812P2M metaG | ecosystem: Environmental > Terrestrial > Soil > Wetlands > Permafrost | place: Sweden: Stordalen | collected... | reverse complement strand
TTCTGGGGCGCGATCTTTGCCTTCAGCGCCAACTTCATCGTCACGGTTATCGTCAGCCTCATGACCAAGCCCAAGCCGGAGTCGGAACTCGTCGGCCTCGTTCACTCGCTCACGCCCAAGCCCCCGTCTGAGAATCTAGCCTGGTGGCGTCGCCCCGAGGCCCTCGCAGTAGGCGTGCTCCTGGGCGCTGTTGCTTTGAACATCTTCTTCTACTGACAACTGCCCATGGTGAACCGTCCACTGACAACTGACAACCGACAACTGGAGCAAGGCGACTTATGAGTCTCGATCTACGCATCCCCATGGGATTGATGTTTTCGCTGCTTGGCATCATCCTTGGCGGCTTCGGCCTCGCCACCAACGGCTCTCTCATCTACAACGCGAGCCTCGGCATCAACGTGAACAAGTGGTGGGGCATCGTCCTGCTCATCTTCGGACTCACCATGTACGTGCTCGGCCGCCGCGGACAAAGGCGCATGGCCAGCCTGCCACCCGAACCCGTCGACGAAACCCGCTCGCGACTGGGGCACTAGCGCCGGAGCCGCGTGAGTGTAGCGCCGGTCTCCAGGCCGGCTGTCATGCGGGCGTCCACGCCCGCGTCCCAATGGCCGCTATTTGATGTTTTCAGTTTTCTCGGAAGATTCTTTGTACTCGTTCCCGTCGAAGCGGAAATGAACCGTTGTGATAGTCATCGCGGTCATACTGTAAATAGTCAAATCTCTGTAGCTGCCGGCTCGCGTGCGACCAACTTCTAGATCATGAGCCGACAGAGAGAGCGCCAGTTTATAGCCAGCCGCATTGTGAATAACGACCCAAAAAGGACTGATGTTTGCACCAACCATTGGCCCTTCGGCAGCGACGATGTAGTCCGCCTCATGAGGCGCCCCAAGATAAACCTCGGCTGCTGAGAACCAAGACTCGGGTAGCGCCTCTGGCCTGAGGTTTTCTGATTTCAAAATGTTTCGCACGCGCTCATCGTTGCGCAGAATCGCCATTACCCCGGCCGGGATCTTCACCGGGTGCTGAACCCCCGCATCTTCTGCAGTGAAATGCGTCTGTTCCTTCTGTCGCGTCCCGCTCTGTCCTGCTGCACCGACCGAAATCATTGCTAACCCCGCCGTCACAGCCCAAAGCCTTACCCTCCACATCAGCCCAAGCCCCCATCCTTTTCTCACTCCAACAATACCGCCTTCCGGTCGACGTTGATGGCCTGATTGCCGCCAAATTTCATGGTGGTAGGATGGTTCCATCATGAAGGTTCGAGTGCAATTCGCGATGGACAGCGACCTTAAACGCCGGGCGACTGAGCGTGCCCGTGCCTCCGGATTAGCCTTTGCCGAATACCTCGTGAGTCTCATTGAAAAAGATTTGGAGCGCCCGAAGAGCAAAACAGGCATCGAGGCAATCTTCAACCTCAGATCATCCGGCGGATCGAACATCGCGCGAAACAAGAAACAGATGATTGGCGAAGCAATCGAGGCGCGACTGCGCAATTAAAACAAGACCATGCGAACCGCCTTCATCTCGGCCCTGCTCCTCGCCTCTTTCGCGACCCTCGCTTCTGCGCAAGCCACCGACACCTCGCAACCCGCAGCCCAATCCCAGCCAGCCCCTCACCTCATCGAAAAAGAATTCTACGTCACCGCTCCCGGCGCGAACCCACCCGGCCTCGATGTCCTCGAGGTCTATTTCAACCTCCCCGGCAAGCACCCGCTCGCCGTCCTCACCCACGGAACTTCCGACGACCCTCAGGTTCGCGCGCACGTCACACCCTGGGCGCAGCAATCGCAGGCGCAATGGTTCGCGCGCCGCGGATATGTCGCCTTCGTTGTGGTCCGGCAGGGCTACGGCCGCTCTGGCGGCAAGCAGGACAGCAGCCACGGCGGTTGCGGCTCGCGCGGCGGCAGCTTTCAGGAGGCGGGAGAAGCAAGCGTCACCGATCTCGCGGCGGTCATGCGCTACGCGGCAACGTTGCCTGAGGTCGACGCGACAACGATCGTCAGTGCGGGCGTCTCCACTGGCGGCTTCGCGCAGGTGGCTCTATCGGCTGACCCTCCGCCTGGAGTCAAGGCTGCCATCAGCTTCGCGGGCGGCCGCGGCGGCGACGGCCACGAGCACAACTGCGACCTGGGCGCGGTGATCGGCGCCTTCGGGTCCTTCGGAAAATCAGCCCACAAGCATGGCGACCTGCCCATGCTCTGGATCTATTCGCAAAACGACCACTGGTTCACACCCGCCATGGCCGACAAGTTCGAAGAGGCCTATACAAAGAGCGGCGCAACCAATCAATTCGTCATGGCTCCGCCCGATGGCGACGACGGCCACCATCTTTACGCGCATGTTGCCGCCTGGTCCGACACCGTTGCCGCGTTCCTCAAGGCGCACGCGCTTCTGCCGCTCGGCGACAAGCTGCTGCCCGAGCCACGGGCGCCCGACATTCCCATGCCCGCCGTCCTTCAGGCGAAGGACGAAGAGATGTGGAAGCGATTCCTTCTGGCAGCCCCCTACAAGGCGCTCGTACGCGATGTATCGGGCAAACTCTGGATTGACGCCGGCTCATTCAGTCAGGATCTCGCGGAGGAACAGGGAAAGGAACGTTGCAAGAAGGGCGGGGGCGACCGCTGCGAAGTAATCGCGCGCACACAGGGCGTCAAATAGCGTCGCGGCCCGCTACTCCCGGTTCTTCACGCTCAGCGTCATCGCCTTGAAGTCGAAGGTATACGAACGCAACTGATCCAGCGCATCGAGGCCCAGCACGCCGTATACATCGTCCAGCGCCGCGTCGCCCACCGGCTGAGTCAGCACCGGGATATAGTGAACGCTCACCACCGTCGGCCCGAATGCCAGGTTCACCGTCTCAGCGTTGTACGAGGGCTGTGCGGCAGTATTGGGCGCTGCGGGCAGTGAGAACATCTCTTGCTTCAGCCCAGTAAAATCGCTCGTGTGCTCCTCGAAGTAGCGTGAGGTCAGGTAGGTCTGCTGCCCGCTCGCATCCAGCACAAACATTCGCTCATCGCCAAGCTTTGATGCTTCACCTGGCTTGCCGGTTTGCGCGCCACTTCCGCCTGCAGCCCCGCCAGCCGAAGCCCCATCGCCCCGCGTAGCCCCGCCCGCACTCGCCGCATTTTTCATCGCCACAATCATCTGGTCGCCATCGAAGAAGAACGGCGCTCCCGGATCGCTGCGAAAGCTTGCATCGTCCTTCGATCCTGTCGGCATCGGCTGCACTTCAATCGTCGCGTTGTCGGTAATGGTAAGGCTGCCAAATGCCGAAACCGCCGGATAGCCCAGCACGCCCTGCACCTGGTAGTGCGTCTCCTTGAACGCGTAGTCCGCATCCTCAAACACAAACGCGGTCATGTCGTGGAAGGTAATCGCCCCGCCGATGGTGAACCGCGGAATCACCGTCATGTGCACGTGCATGGGCTTCCCGGTCACCGTGTGAATCGTCACTGCAGCATCGGAAACGGCCAGCCCCGCCTCTTTCGCGAGCGATCGCGCAATCAGGTTGAACGGCGCTGTCGGCTCCAGCATCCAACTATGCGGCCGCGCGTCCACATACACGGGAAGATCGAGCAGTCCGAGAAGATTCCTATTCACCGGCAGTCCAAACGCGTCGTAGGGGTCCACCGTCATGGGCGGATTCGCCGCGGCCAGCGGCAGCAGCTTTACGGGCAGCTCCAGTTCGTCCTGTTCGTCCGCGGTCAGTTGGCTGCCCACGCGCGTCTCCAGCGTCCGATAGGCAAGGGCTGCGTTCGCCCACTCGCCGAGTCGCAGATAGTCTTCGGCAAGCGTCTTCCGCAGCAGCTTTTCCTGCCCCAGTTTTTCTAGCCCCGGCGCGCCCGCTGCCGCAATCTTGTCGGCCAGCGGCTCCAGCAGCGACACCGACGTCTTCAAATCGTTTCTTCGATTCGCCAGGATGCCCCGATAAAAATTGGCCTCATCCGGCGGCATCTGATCGAGCTGCGCCTCGATGCGAAAGAACTGGTGATCGGCGAGCAGGTTTTCGAGCCGCGCCTCGGCATCCAACCCGCTGGTTACGCCCGTGTGCACCTGCGCTCCGCCCTGCTGCTGCGCTGCAGTCGGAGTCTGCTGGGTCTCTGGCTTGGTCGCGTCCTGTGCTTGAGGCCTGGGCGTAAGCGCCCCCTGCGCAAGCGCTTGTCCCGCGCACACCGCAACCATGCACGACACGAGAATCCCGATCCAGCCTCTGCGATAAGCCCAACGCCGGCCCGAAAACCGCCTGACGGATTCTCTGCCCGCACTGCTCATTCCCCGCACTGCTCGCCCTCGTACTGCTCAATCTCAGTACGAAGGTAACAGATTCCACTCTGTGCAAATCTGGGCCAATCGCACCTCGATTGCGAACGCAATCGAATCGCATAAGACGTCCTTTACGAGTGACTCGCTACACTTGTAACGTGGACAGGCCCTGATACATGGCGCGCAAGACCATCGAACATTACGAGATCATTCGCAAGCTGGGTGCAGGCGGCAGCGGCGTTGTCTACCTTGCCAACGACAGCCTGCTGCAGCGCCCCGTCGTGCTCAAAATCCTGCGCACCGGCGCGCTTTCGGCCGAGCAGTTGCGCACCACGATCCTGCGCGAAGCCCGCCTTGCCTCTGCCATCGAGCACCCCAATGTCTGCGCCATCTACGAGGTCGGCGACACCGGCGACGAAGGCTACATCGTCATGCAGTACGTTCCCGGCCAGTCGCTCGACCGCCTCATCGCGCGCGGTCCCGCCGTGCTGCAGCTTGTGCTCTCCATCGGCATTCAAATCGCGGATGGCCTTCAGGCTGCGCACACGCTGGGCATTTTTCATCGCGACCTGAAGCCGCAGAACGTGATGCTCACCGATGGCGGCCTGGTGAAGATTCTCGACTTCGGCCTTGCCCGCCGGCTTCATCCCGAAGAGACCAGCTTCGATCCTTCAAAGCCGGGCCTGGCCCGCGACGCGTCAATCGCCGCCACCTACACCGCGCGCGGCGGCACCATCCGCTACATGGCTCCCGAGCAATTCGTCACCGGCCATTCCAGCGTCCAGTCCGATGTCTGGGCTCTCGGCGTCATCCTCTACGAGCTTGCCAGCGGCCGCCATCCCTTTGCCCGCCCCGAGGCCGAAGACTTTCATATCATTCGCGCCATCCAGTTCAATGAGCCCTTCGACATTACCGAAATTGTGCGCGACATCTCGCCTGAGCTCAAGAGCGTGATCGCTGCCTGTCTTGAGAAGACTCCCGGCGCGCGATACACCTCGGCCGCCGAAGTCCGCGAAGCGCTCAAGACCATCATGAAGGCTCTCAAGATCGAGACGGGCGTCATTCCCGGCGATGCCGCGGCCAACCTGCCTGTCTCGGCCGCAGAGCAGGAGATGCGCAACACCGGCTTCCTTTCCATGCTTGCCGAGCGGTTCCGGGAGCCCACTGTCGACCGCACCGCGCAAAACTCTCTCATGGTTTTGCCGTTTGCAAATCTCGGCCCCATCGAGGCCGCGCCGCTTTACGGATTCGCGCTTGCCGATGCGATTGCCGCGCGACTGGCGCGCATTCCCGGCATCGTCATTCGCCCGTCCAGCACGCTCATGCAGCTTCCCATCACGCAGATGGACCCGTTGCAGGTCGGCCAGAAACTTCTCGTCTCATATGTCCTCGCCGGCAGTTTTCTCCGCTCTGACGAAGGCTTCGATCTCAACTGGCAACTGCTCGACGTAGGCACAAAGAGCGTGCGGTCCGGCGGCGCTATCCGCGTGGCTTCGCTCGATCTGATTGCCGTGCAGACCGAGATTTCCAACGAAGTTTTTGCCTCGCTGCATGGCCTGCCCGCGGGCGAGCAGATGGATGCGCCTCGCCCCGCGCCGCGCGATGTGTCGCTCCCCGGTCCGGTCAGCGAAGATTACCTGCAGGCACGCGCGGTGCTCAGCTCCTTCATGGTGCGCACGGGTTCGCGTCTCGATCTCGACCGTGCCCACGCGCTCTTTACCAGGGTTACTGAAAAGGACCCCGAGTATGCCTCCGGCTGGTGCGGCCTGGGCATCGCCGAGCTGCAGTACGTGCGCCACGGATTCGGCGGGCAGATTCACGTGATGCATGCCCGCCGCGCCTTCGATGAGGCGCTCCGCCTCGATCCCGCCTCAACCGAGGCCAACCTCTACCGCATTTACATGCTGCTCTCGCGCGGAGAAAAGGAGTCGGCGCGCCACGGCGTTGCCAATCTCCTCGCCTCCGCGGCAAACGACTGGAACGTCCACATGGTCGCCGGCATGGCGTTGCGCGGAGACGGCATGTATGAGGAGGCGCTCCAGCAGTTCAGTCGCGCCCTCAAGCTCAACCCCGCCAATGCGCCCATCCTCTACAACCATCGCGCCCGGGTCTACCACTATCAAAACCAGATCGAGCTTGCCGGCGATGAGCTTGAGAAGGGCTTGGCCCTCGAGCCGCGCCATCCGCTGCTGCGCACCTCCGCGGGCTATCAGCAGATGCGCCTCGGCAATCTCGAAGAGGCTATCGGCATTCTTGAGAGCGTCGTCCGCGACGATACTTCGCTGCGCATCGCCGTCCCCACGCTGGCTCTTTGCTACGTGCAAACGGGTCAACGCGAGCAGGCCGCCGCCCTGCTCAAGGACGATACGCTGGCCGCCGCTGAAGCCGACAGCGAGATGGCCTATCGCCTCGCCACCTACTTCGCGGTTGAGGGCGACTCAAGCGAAGCGCTCCACTGGCTGCGCCGCGCCATCTACCTGGGCAACGAAAACTACCCCTGGTTCCAGAAGAATCCCACCTGGAACGCTCTCCGAACCAATGCCGACTTCGAGCGCATCCTCGACGACCTCAAAAAGGGCTTCCGAAAAAATCAGAAAACCTGGAAGCGCCTCCTCGAGCAGCTCCCGCCCGACGGCGAATAGCAACCCCCCGGACGACGACTCAAGCCGGTGACATCACCCCCGCGCCCACCCCAGCGCGCCCGCACCCTCAGTGCGAACCATCCCTTGCCGGCTGAAGAAGAAGCACACTCAGGGATCGTGCCTCGTGAGGCTCTATCCATCCGGCTTGTTGGTTGCCGGCAGGACGATCGAACGCAACGATAGCCTTGACGCCTGTAGATGCGAGGAGGTCCTCAACTCGCTTCAGGTCAGTCGGATTCAACCGCCAAAACTCGTCGGGGTCCTCGATCTCCGACACCACGCGAAGCCGGTCGTATCGAGCGTAGAAGACTGAAACCCGGTTGCCCACGACTGCCAGCTTGTCGCCCGGTTGTAACCCAAGACGCTGAAGGCTATGGGCCACAACCACGTACCCCTCATCTGCCGGGTGGCGAACCTGGCTTATGGTTGTAACAACGGACCTGAACGCGGTGCGAGCCAGGGGAGCCAACGCAACCAGAACAACAACCGCACATACTCCGATTGCAACGCGCCTTTCCACCCGGAATACCAGTGCGCGATATATCTCAAGACAAATAAGCAGCAGAAAGGCCGCTACGTATCTCTCTTCGGTGTGGACGAGCGCATACATCGCGCACCCAACCATGGGCCACGCCATCAGCCAAAATGTTATCCGCCAGGGAAGGGCTCTGCTTTTCTTGCCCATGCTGAGTAGAAAAAGCACGATCGCCCCTCCAAGGAACCCAACGGACTGAAGGGCAATCCCCTTGTATATATCGAGGCTGTCCCCAATAGCTAAAATCTGTTTGCGGAGATTAAACACCGGCTTTGCCCCCGCATACCAATATCCAGGGCTGTGCCACAGGGGATAAGTCCCGGGGATGGGCGTTGCAAACTCAAGCACAGTTGGATTCTCCATTAACTTGCGCGGGGGATGGAGAGGGGTTCCGTACTCCGGCGGAGTGCCCCCGACCCAACCCCCGTCTGCCGGCTCGAATCCGTCTACATGCCACAGGTAGTTCAGCCGGCCGGTCTCGCCTGTGGACAACCTTCCCTCTTGCATGCTCAGGGCAACGATGAGAGGCGCCGCGACAGCTACAAAGATCGCGGTGGTAACTGCAAGATAGGTTAGCTGCTTTTTGCGTGGAATATCCGAGGTCCGCGCGAGGGAAAGGAAAAGCAATGCGATGAATGCAAAGGCCAGAGGGAAGAGTGCCGCCCTTGCATAGAACCCCGCTCCGAGCAACGCGCCCAATCCGGCGAAATGCTTCCAACTGGCGCCAGGGCGCGATAGCCGGCAACCTGTTGCGGCCACCAGGAAGACCAATCCCGCCGTAAACATGTCGGGGAAAGGGCTATAGAATCCGATAACACATGAGGCGAACCAGAGAAAGCTGAAGAAGGCGAATCCTGTCAATAACGCCTTTCCAGTGCTTCCCGCTGGCCCAACCTCAGGGATTGAAGTTGACCAGGATTTGTAAAACTGAGTGAAGGCCCAGAGCGTGAAGAGAAAGATGAAGAAGTTCACGAGCTGCAGAACCGGCACTTCATGGGCTGCCGACGGTCGAAGCAAATAAAAACCGCACCCGATAAGAGCTGGATATGCCGGGCTCCAGACCGAATTCACCAGCGCAGTCAGATCCCCATTGCTCACTTCAGAGCCGATATCGAGGTAACTCAATCCATCATTGGAGAGGTGATGCCGGGCCGGCCATATCACGATCGCGGCGAAACAAATCGAGATCAGCCACCAACCGCGGGGCGTAGTGAAAACCCCCAGGAGAACGCGGAAAAGCGAATGCTGGATGCCCCGGGGCTGAACCGGTGGGCTCGCTTTCGCCGCACCGGCCGAGCTGCCGGCGGCCGGCTCAGTGACTTGCATGGTTGCAGCCTATCACGGGCTCTAAGGCCCCGCAAAGGCGAGGCCTGAACTCATCAAAGCACTGCTGAACCGCATTCCAGCTTATCCAAAACTGTCAGCCCTACCCATGGATCCGCAGGAAACGCAAATGACAAGAGGGCTGGCGTTCTATCGGCCCGAGCCCAGGTAAAACCGCTTTGCGCGCCTCCGCTACTTCGAATCCGGAACGCCCTTCATTGTTGCCAGATCCACCGGAATCGAGACGTGTTCGTGCGCGATCAGCCACTGGCCGTTCACCTTCTTGTATCCATCGGTTACGCGCACGGTCATGCTTGTCTTCTTGCCCTTCTTGTCAGTCATCGTCACGGATTGGATGCTATGGCCGTAGGCCACGTCGCCGCCAACATTCACCACCAGATCGTTCAACTGGAAGACCACCGGACCGGGATACGCCGCGAATGTGTCGTCCCAGTCCTTCTTGTAGGCGGCCCATCCCGTGTATTGCCGCGGCGGCACCACGTCGAACACCACCAGGTCGTCGCCCGACGAATAAAGCGCCATGATGGCGTTTACGTCCTTGGCATTGAACGCCGCCCCGAACTTGTCTTCCAGCACCCGAATCGCCGCCTGGTCCGCCGCGCTGGTATCCACCACCGGCGCCGGTGCCGGAGCCGAGCTGCAACCGGCCAATCCCATCGCCAATGCTGCGCAAAGCAGTACTCTCCCGTTCGTCATCGTGAATTTCCTCCAGGGAAATGAATTGCAATTGGCGCGGGGAACGCTTGGGGTTGATTGAAAAGCGCGAGCCTGACCCTGTCAAGTGAAATTCAATCCCATGTGGCTCCGTTAAGTACCCTTGCTCCTCGGCCTTGCACAAGAATGCGCCCCATCCTTCGCTCGGCTCCGTGAAGGAGTAAAGCAAGGGACAGGGCGCATTGGTCCATCAACTGGTGGTGCTCTTACTTCAGGCTCAGCGTCGCCTTCAACGGCAGATTGTCTGACGATCCGCCCACCATAATCGTGTAGTCGCCAGGAAGCAGCGTCCACGCGTTCTTTGCTTCATCCCAGATCGAGAGGTATTTGCGCGGAACTTCCACCGTCACGGTCTTCTCCTCGCCGGCCGCCAGTTTCACCTTGCTCCAGCCAATCAGCCGCTTCGGTGGTTCCAGCGGGTCGGGAATCGTGGCATACACTTCGCCGATCTCGGCGCCTTCGCGGCTGCCCGTGTTCTTCACATTGAAGCTCACCTTCACGGTGTCGCCCCCGCTGGCTTTCAGCCCCGAGTAGCTGAACGTGGTGTACGAGAGCCCATACCCAAACGGGAACAGCACTGGCTTCTTCTCGGCGTCGTACCACTTGTAGCCCACCTTGAGGCCTTCGTCGTACGTCACCTGGAATGGCGGCGCGCCTTTGGCCCACGTCTCCGGCGAAACCGCCCCTGAGAACTGGTGAGCCGGCGGCTGTGTCACCTTCAGGTGCGGCAGGTCTGCTTCGCTCTTTGGAAACGTGTTGGGCAGCTTGCCGCTGGGGTTCACCGTTCCAAACAGAACGTTGCCCACCGCGTTCGCGCCGTCCGAGCCCGCGTACCACGCTTCAACAATTGCCGCCGGAGCATCTGCCCACGGCATCGTTACCGGGCTGCCCGTCTCCAGCACCACGATCGTATGCGGGTTGGCCGCCGCCACC
>Ga0182018_10005300_pt1 | contig 10431 bp, 10 predicted proteins | sample 812P2MmetaG_FD_120490 | JGI IMG/M metagenome (GOLD analysis project Ga0182018, IMG submission 120490) | Permafrost microbial communities from Stordalen Mire, Sweden - 812P2M metaG | ecosystem: Environmental > Terrestrial > Soil > Wetlands > Permafrost | place: Sweden: Stordalen | collected... | reverse complement strand
TATATGGGAGTGCAGAGGATTGCTATATGGGAGTGCAGAGGATTGCGGATGACCTGCACTTCCGTGTAAATATGATGTTTGGGAGGCAGATTTTTCGGAACTTTATACTAAGCTGTATACCTTAGGGACTGAGCAAAACTACGATATTCAGTTGTCGCCAACCCTCTGCAATTACTGTGGTAATGGCGTTTTTTCGGGCAAAAAGCGCATAACGAGAATATTTATATTTAGTTAACGCCCCGAAGCGCGATTTGGCCGCGCGAATGCAAAATGAGACGGAAAGACCCGAATCCAGATGTGCCGCCGGGCGCGGCTTTCAGCGCCGTTTTGCGGCGACCGCGACGCATCGGTCAGGTGCAGTACGTTTATGGAAGAAAAACTCAGCCAAGTAGGCCCCCGCGAACGGCAAATTATCGACTTGCTACTCCAGGGATGTGACAACTCGGAAATCGCTCGCGATCTGAACATCGCCGAGCGAACCGTGAAAGCCCATTTCAACCGGCTGTTTCTGCGGTTCGGAATCAAGGGCGGAATCAAGCGGGTTAAACTCGCCACCTTGCTTTACAGGAGACAGTTATGCTTGGAGAGACAGCAAACCGCCGTGGGCCCAACGAACGCGAGCAGCTCATCATTCAACGCGTAGCCGAGGGCTGCAAGAACCGGGAAATCGCCGATTCACTGGGGACCACCGAACACGTAGTGAAAAATTATTTGCGATTAATTTACGATAAGCTGGGATTGTGGAACCGGGTCGAACTGGCGTTATGGTACGAAGCGCGCCAGCACGAGCAGGTTTATCACGCCTAAGTTTTAGAGACTGAGTCTCAGAAAAAGTACAGATCAGCCCTGCCGACGGCGAAGCAGCCGCGAGCAGGGCTTTTATTTTGCAGGCGCAATGTAAGCCCCGCAACTCACCCGTTTCTGGATAGCTTCTCTTTAGTCGGATCTGGAGTCGGATCTGGCGGTTGACCTTACCGTACTATGTGTTATAGTACACATCGTGATCCCGTTTCGCGTTGACTTTCGGCCTGGCGTCTCCCTTTACGAGCAGATTGTCTACGCCGCCACCAAGGGCATCATTTCCCGCCAACTGCGTCCCGGAGATACATTCCCCTCCGTCCGTCTCCTCAGCAAAGAACTCAAAATCAATCCCAACACCGCCCACAAGGTAGTCACGCACCTGATTGCGGCCGGCTTACTTGAAACCCGTCCCGGAATCGGCACCGTCGTCTCGGAATTGCCGGAAGCCACAAACACCGAACGCACGCAGCTCGTCGGCCACGAAATCGAGCGGCTGGTAGTTGAAGCAAAGAAACTAGGAATAACTCTGGACGAACTTGTAGCTTCCATGTCTTCCCACTGGAAGCGTCTAGGCAGCAACGAATCACCCAGTAACTCAAAGCGGGGAGGACGCGTCCGATGACAAACAGCGCGATTCGCACCGAAACCCTGACCAAGCGGTTCCGCAACGTCGAAGCCCTGCGCGACCTCAACCTGACCGTGCCTGAAGGCGCTGTTTACGCCCTCGTCGGTCCCAACGGCGCCGGCAAAACGACCGCCATAAAAATTCTCATGAACATCTTCGGAGCGACGCTCGGCCGAGCCGAAGTGCTCGGCATCGACTCAACCCGCCTGCGCGGCCGATTGCTTTCCTCCATCGGCTATGTTTCCGAAAACCAGGAGATCCCCGACTGGATGCGAGTTGACGCCTTCCTTGCCTACCTTCGACCCTTCTATCCCACCTGGGATGGCGATCTGGAAAAAGAGCTGGTCCGACAATTCGACTTGCCCCTCGATCGCAAGCTGCGCGACCTTTCCCGCGGAATGCGGGTAAAAGCGACCCTGGCCAGTTCCCTCGCGTATCACCCAAAACTGATCGTGCTCGATGAGCCCTTCACTGGCCTAGACCCGCTCGTTCGCGACGAACTGATCCAGGGCCTGATCGACCGCGCCGAAGAATCCACCATCCTCATTTCGTCCCATGACCTGGCCGAGGTCGAAACTTTCGCCAGCCACGTCGGCTATCTCGAAAAGGGTCAACTCCGCTTTTCAGAAGAATTGACGTCGTTGGTCGACCGCTTCCGCGAGGTAGAACTGACCTTCGAAATGCCGCCTGCATTGCCAAAAGCCGCCCCGGAAACGTGGCTGCAGCTGAGCGCGTCCGCTGCGGTTGTCCGTTTTATCGAAAGCCGTTTCGATCCCGAGAAGACCAATCAGCAGATCCGCACTGTTCTCGGCGAAGCCCGGGACGTGACGTTCTCTCCCATGTCTCTCCGATCGATTTTCCTGGCCATGGCGAAGACCGGCCGCGAACTCGCTGAGACAACTGGCGAATTAAATACGAGAACCGCCGCAAAGACGGCAGCTGGAACAGAGACGAGCGGCAAGGACGGAGAGGGGGCAAAGTCATGAAGCTGATCATACACATTTTCCTGAAAGATGTCCGACATCTCTGGCGAGAAATCACCGTGTCACTCGCCCTGCCGATTGCCTACGGCCACAGTCTGCCCGATAGCTGGCTGCATCCCGGCCCCCGGGGATATAGCGCCATCGCCGGCGGTTTCGGCTTCTTGAACCTCGAATCCTGGGCTCGCATCCTCGTCATCCTCGTTCCGCTCGCATGGTTGTTCACCGTCGTTCGCGCCATCCAAAGCGAGTCGCTCGTTGGCGATCGTCAATTCTGGATCACTCGTCCCTGCGACTGGAGGCAGTTGCTCTCCGCCAAGGTGCTTTTCATCCTTGTGTTCGTGAACCTGCCCATGCTCATCCTCGATCTTTTTCTCCTGGCCAGAGCAGGCTTCGTTCCTGGTCACTATCTCGCCGGCCTGTTCTGGATGCAGCTCTTAATCACGCTCATCCTCCTGATACCGGTTGCCGCATTGGCGCAGTTACAGCTACCGTCGTCCAGTTGCTGCTCACCTTGCTCGTTATCGTTCTTTACATGCTGGCCTCAAGCTTCCAGGTACAACGCCTGCCGACTTCCAATTTCACCTCGAATGATCCCCTTCCGACCATTCTCCTGATCGCAACCCCGTTAGCTGTGATCGCAGTGCAATACGCCCGTCGCCGAACCGCGCTCGCGCGATCACTGATTCTCGCCCTCATGGCCGCGCTCGTTCTGATCTCTGTCGCAGCTCCTTATCGAAAGCTTATCAATCGCCAATATCCTCCGCTCAAAACAGGTGAACAGCCGCCTTTTCAACTCAGGTTGGGTAGGAATTCCGGCACGTGGCAGGGGGGGCGGATCGCAGACCCCAAAGAGATCGGGATTACCTTGCCTCTGACGATTTTGCGCGCTGCCCCGGATTCCATCGTGGTAATGCAGGGTTTCCAAGTCGAACTCGAGGATCCGAATGGCCTCACGTGGATTTCCGATTGGACCTCCATGAACGAGATGAACTTACTGCCGGGAGGAAACTTCTTCAGCGTCAGCTTCGCCATGCCCAGATCACTCTACGACCAGTTGGTAAATTCCGCGCTCAAGGTTCGAGTGTCGCTGGCCTTTACCTTTTATAAAGACGCAAACCGCAGGCCATTTGTAGTTCCGCCCGGCAACTTCACCTTGCCCGACGCAGGCTTGTGTTCCGCCACGCCGATCGAGCCTTCAATGCCACTCAGCTTTTTTCCGATGGTCGCGTGCCTCGCGCCTTTGCATAGGCCGACTTCGTTATTTCTAACCTTGAAGCTGACCGAAAGCACGTGTCCGCTCCCTCAAGGCCAACCCTCGGTGCCTCCGGAATCAATCGGCCGCGGATGGATCCACAGCAGCGAATCGCCCGCCGAATTCGGCATCGATCCCGTAAGCCAATTCGACCTTGCTCCCTTCACTTATTCATATGTTCCGCCCTATCCCAAAGGCTCCGTCCCTCCGCGCCCTGGAATCTGCCCCGGAACTCCTCTTATCCTGAGCAGCCCGCAAAAGGTGGGCGACGCCCAGCTCGCGCAACAGTTCGAGGGCTTCCACCTGCCCACACACCCCACAAATGTTTCCTTTGAATTACATCGAGGGTTCGAGTAACGTCCGTCCGGCCTAGGTTAATGCACCACCAGATGTGAAAGTTGTTCCGGGCCAGAAGTCCTCTTCTGGGAAATTGGTGCTATAACTCAGACACCTTACCGAAACTGGCTTCGGTTCATTCCTTCTTCTCGCCCTGTGGCGAACTGCGTTTCCTGGGCGCATGGCCCACATCGCGCCGTAAGAAATCGAGTAGGTCGTTACCTCGGCACGGTAAAGAACCGGGGTGCCCCACCTCTCGCGTTTGAGAAGTCGGCCGCCCAACAGCCGACACCGTAGAGTGGGCGGCCGAATCTTCGTCCTGATCACTTCCCACTCCTTAGATTTTTTCATCACAACCAAGTGTGACGCCCGTCACAGACAGCCCACCCACCGCGCGCGAAAATAGAAACCTGATTGGGGCAGCTGCGAGGTGTGTCCGCCACCAGGACGGGCCATCGAAGCTGCTGCAAACCCATTTTCGGCGTTGTTTTGGGAGCTAAGTCCTTATTCCGGAATATTTTGCCTTTAAGTCCTTTAAACCCAAAGATTTTGCGGGAATTTCTTCCTAACCCCATGATTCCAATAGCAACGATAGAGGGGGGGCGGGGGCTGAAGCATAGGTTAATAACGCAACAGTTAATAGGCGCTCTTCCGAGCCCAGAGACCAAAGTCGGAAGGGCCACAACGGCTCGAGGTGCACGAGAGAAGTGCAGGACAGAAGCGCACGACAGAAGTGCAGGTCATTAGTCCGGATTCCTTCCAGCGTAAAATGGACGAGAAGGGGCGAGCTGCCCGAGAGGTTTCGTTCATGAGCGAAGAGTCCAGACAGGCCCAGTCCCACATCGACTCGATTGTGAGGCAGGAGGAAGAGGCGCTGGAGCGAAGGTCGGGGTCGGAACGTCTGGCGGATGCCGTCGGAGCTTTCGCCGGAAGCCCCATTTTCGTCGTGCTCCACTTGATGGTCGTGACAGCGTGGCTGGTGGTGAATAGCGGCCTGATTTCGATGCGACCTTTCGACCCCTACCCGTTCCAGTTACTTGGAGTAATCGTTGCGGTGGAGGCAGTGATTCTTTCCAGTTTCATACTCATGCGTCAGAACCGGGCGATGCGCCGTGGCGAACGCCGGGACCATCTGAATTTGCAAATCGACTTACTGGCGGAGAAAGAGATCACCAAGGTGTTACAGATGGTAAGGGCAATCTGCGGGCAGATGGGACTGCAGAATATCGTGGCGGATAAGGAGATCCGTGAACTTAGTAAGACCACTTCGATCGAGTCACTGAGTCAGACCTTGGAGGATCGTCTCCCGGGCGCGTGACGCGTCGTTCCTGTGTCGTACCTCTAATGAAGGGTGGAACTCGGCGGCTGGAAGTGAGGCGGCCCACTCGTCGCAGATTGCGCGACGAATGGGGCCCCTCTTAGGCATCTGGTTCTTGGTTTCCTATGCGGCCCGAGTGGTGGCGGGGCGATAACCGCATTCAGCCGCCTGCTTCATTGCCCGCAGGCCCTCTTCCTGTGTCAGCAGTTGAGTTGTCTGAACATTTTTGCAGGTGCCGCCGCCGGCAAATGCTATGCCGATGGCTGCGGCGCTGACGTGATCCGGCATTTCCGTGATAGCCACAACGTCGTGCTGCCCGAACGATAACCATCCGCTGACGACTTTTCCGCCCAATTTCTCGATCGCGGATCGTACGGCTTCAATTCGGTTCTGGGGATTCGAAAGGATCGCGGTCCAGCCTTCGGGAGAATACGCGACCTGATGCATAAAGAGTGGCATAAAGCCTCCTTGAGTTTTGCTGTCGGCGTGAAATCATGCTCCAGGCGCGGAGTTAAGTCAAGGCACAAGGGGGTGCGACGATCGTCTACCCGTGCGGGCGGACAAAAAGAAAGGGCGGCTTACGCCGCCCCTGAGAACTGAGACCGAAGATCTGCTTCTAAGTTCCTTCGTTCCAGCTCGCCAGATATTCTTCCTGCTCCGAGGTCAAGCGATCGATCTTGATACCGAGCGATTCCAGTTTCAGCTTGGCCACACGTTTGTCGAGGTCGGCAGGAACGGTGTAGACCTTCTTTTCTAACGACGCGTGGTTCTTCACCATGTAATCGCAGGAGAGCGCCTGATCGGCAAAACTCATATCCATTACCGAGGCCGGATGACCTTCGGCGGCGGCGAGGTTGATGAGGCGGCCTTCCCCGAGCAGATTGATGCGGCGGCCGTCTCGCATGGTGTACTCGTCGACGAAAGTGCGAGTTGTGCGCTTGGAGGACGCCAGTTTTTCGAGCGACGGGATGTCGATTTCGACGTTGAAGTGTCCCGAGTTCGAAATGATGGCGCCGTCTTTCATGAGTTCAAAGTGCTGCTTGGCGAGTACATTCTTGTTGCCGGTGACGGTGCAGAAAACGTCGCCAAATTTGGAGGCTTCTTCCATCGACATGACGCGGAAACCGTCCATGACGGCTTCGAGCGCTTTGGTCGGATCAATTTCGGTGATGATGACTTCCGCCCCCGCACCACGCGCGCGTGAAGCGAGGCCGCGACCGCACCATCCGTAACCGGCGACCACAAACTTCGAACCGGCGAGCAGGAAGTTCGTAGCGCGCACAATGCCGTCAATCGTCGATTGCCCGGTGCCGTAGCGATTGTCGAAGAGATGCTTGGTGTCGGCGTCGTTGACGGCGATGATTGGGTAGCGCAGAACGCCTTCCTTGGCCATGGCGCGCAGACGAATCACGCCCGTTGTCGTTTCCTCAGTTCCGCCGATGACGTTTTGCAGTTCCGCGGTGCGCTTGGTGTGGAGCACAGAGACCAGGTCGGCGCCGTCGTCCATGGTGAAGTTCGGCCGATGATCGACCGCAGCCATGATGTGGCTGTAGTAGGAATCGCTGTCCTCACCCTTGATGGCAAAGACGGGAATGTTGTAATCGCGCACCAGACTGGCGGCGACGTCGTCCTGTGTGGAGAGCGGATTGGACGCGCACAAGACCGCGTCGGCGCCGCCGTCACGCAGCGCGATCATCAGATTCGCGGTCTCCGCCGTCACGTGCAGGCAGGCGGAAATGCGAATGCCCTTGAGCGGCTGGTTCTTGATGAATTCCTTGCGGATAATCTGGAGCACCTTCATCGACTGGTTCGCCCACTCGATGCGCTTTTTGCCCAGATCGGCCAGTTCAAAACCCTTAACGTCGCTGGTGACTGTTGTCGTTGCCATTTTTCTCCCTATCCCCGGATGAAGGTCAAAGGTTAGAGGTCAGATTGCAGAGGTAACTTCTGGCCTCAATCTCGTCCCTTTGCGTGATGCCGTGATGCTGTATGCGGTTCGGGTTTTTTACCTCTAACCTCTGACCTCGAACCTCGGACCTTATTTCATGGCTCCCGCCGATTCCTTCTTCAATCCGGCGTCAGACGCCAGTTTGTCGGCTTTGTCGGTCGCTTCCCAGGTGAAATCGGCGTCGCTGCGGCCGAAGTGCCCGTAGGCGGCCGTCTTCCGGTAAATCGGACGGCGCAGATTGAGTGTCTCAATAATCTCGCGCGGCTTCAGCTTGAAGTTCGCCCGCACCAGATCTGGAATCAGATTCGCATCAATCTTCTCGGTTCCGAAAGTATCCACAAGGACGCTGACCGGTTCAGCAACTCCGATGGCGTAGGCGAGTTGCACTTCGCAGCGCTCGGCCAGGCCGGCGGCCACGATGTTCTTGGCGATGTAGCGGGCCATGTAGGCAGCTGAACGATCGACCTTGGTCGGATCCTTCCCACTGAATGCGCCTCCGCCGTGCCGCCCCATGCCGCCGTAAGTGTCCACGATGATCTTGCGTCCGGTCAGGCCGGAATCGCCCATGGGGCCGCCGATTACGAAGCGTCCCGTGGGGTTGATGTGGTACTTGGTGTCTTCATCGAGCAAGTGCGCGGGGATTACGGCCTGGATAACGTGTTTCAAAATGTCGGCGCGCAGATCGTCGTTGCCCACATTTTCGGAATGCTGGGTGGACACCACCACCGCATCCACGCGCTTCACTTTGTGCTGCGCGTCGTATTCCACCGTAACCTGGGATTTTCCATCAGGCCGGAGGTAAGGGCAGGTTCCGTTCTTGCGAACTTCGGAAAGTTTCTGCGTAAGCTTGTGCGCCAGTGAAATAGGAAGGGGCATGAGTTCGGGGGTTTCGTTGCAGGCGAATCCGAACATCATTCCCTGGTCGCCGGCGCCACCCGTGTCCACTCCCATGGCGATATCGCCGGATTGTTTGTTGATGCTGGAGATTACCGCGCAGGTATTTGAGTCGAAGCCATAGACTGCGTTGTCGTAGCCGATGGATTGGACGACTCCGCGTACAAGACTCTGGAAATCCACGTAGGCTTTGGTGGTGATTTCGCCGGCGATCACGACCAGGCCGGTGCAAGTCAGAGTTTCACAGGCGACGCGGCTGTTGGGATCTTCACGCAGGCAGGCGTCGAGAATGGCATCGGAAATCTGGTCGGCGATCTTATCGGGATGTCCCTCGGTTACGGACTCCGAAGTAAACAGAAAACGATTGGTTGGTGGCAAGCGGATATCTCCTCAAGGTAACTTCCAGCCATCACGTCCGATAAGGGGACTTACGGGGCCAAGGCTCGCGACCGGGGGTCTGGCTAATGTTCAAACGGTACCAGAGATCGCCTCCTGAACGCAACGGAATTGGAGGTGACGTTGGGAGCTGTCATTGAGTGGTCATCAGGTGGATTAAACGGCGGAAACGAGCGGCAAACAGAAGAAAATAAAGAGGGAAACTTAAGGCGTAGAAGGCGCCGCCGGGGCATTCGGCAAGATTCCGCCTGGCCCGAAGGTCACCGTCCTGACCTCTCCATCTCCTCCGGCGGTGTTGAGCTTTTTTCCATTGAATCGGAAGTCGACGCCCGCGGCGTTACCGACCCGAACGATGATCTCTTTCCGTCCTGCGGCGGAGCGCTCGCTGCCGGCGGCCAAAAGCTCAGATTCGACGGTCTTGCCATCAGCAGTGATCGAAATCCAGGATTCGTCGCGGGTGTGGATGGTTACGGTAAATTCACCCGGAGCGGCGGCGGAGGGGGCAGATCCTCCAGAAGTCGCGCCATTTTGGGGCGCAGCAGAGCTGGACGAACTGGCGCTCCCACTCGCGCCGGACAATTTTTCGCTCGACTTTTCGCTCGACAAGGTTTCGCCTGAGGATGGCGGCGCGGCGGCGGTTGGAGCCGGCCGAAACATCTGTCGCGCGCGGTCCCGCTGGCGATGGCTCCAGAGGGAGAGCACGAGAGCGAACAGCAGGAGTGCGGCGGCGAAGAGACCCCAGGGCAGTTGGCGGGGAGGGACGTCGGCCACAGCCTCCAAACGACTCATTCTCTCTTTTTCTTCATTTTCGCGGAGCCGGTCTTCGCGGTTAGGTTCGCGCTCTCCGGATTCAAGAGATGCTAATTCGGTCCGAAGCGCAGGGGCGTCGCCAGAGGCTTGCAGGTATTCGGCGACCGTTTGATCTTCGTCGAGGCCGATCACACGGGCGTAGGCGCGGACGAAGCCCTTGTTGAAGATGCCTCCGGGCAATTGATTGAACTTATCCTCTTCGAGCGCTTGCAGCATGCGGGTCCCGATCTTGGTGGAGGCGGAAATCTGCTCCAGCGTAATCTTGCGCTTTTCACGCTCCTGCTTCAGCTTTTCGCCAAACGAGGGCAATCCGGTCTCCCGCTTTCGATGGAGGGCGAACGAAATCTTACTCTGTCGAAGGGCAAGATCATAGGCCATTCCTGCGTTCCCCAGACAAAACCAACCTGCGATGTCGAGACCACCACCGATCGCCGGGCACTTTGACCGGCGCAGAATTGTTTTCGATGTCCTGTCTTTCCCCACGGGGTTTCGAATGGGAACCATCAGAAAAAACGTCTTGACAGAAACACGCATTAGTACTAAAACGCCTAGTTGTCTATACAACTGGAGATCTTGGTGGACCTCCCCACACTCGACCGCCATAGCGTTGTCCCGCTCTACTACCAGATTCAGCAGCATCTCCTCGAGCGGATCCGTGCCGGCGTGCTTAAGCCAGGAGAACCAATTCCCTCGGAACAGGAAATTTCCGCTCGCTTGCGGATCAGCCGCATGACCGCGCGGCAAGCCTTGAAATCGCTGTGTGATTTGGGTGTCACCCATAGTCAAAGGGGCAAAGGCACCTTCGTCTCCTCCATCAAGCTGGAAAAGAATTCCCGCCAGGTCCTGTCTTTCAGCGAGGAAATGCAGGCTTCCGGATCACGGGCGCGGTCGAAAGTGCTCTCATTTGAAGTGGCCGCCGCCACTCCGGACGTGGCCGAGGCGCTGCGCCTTCCACCGGGCGAGAAGGTAGTCAGCCTGCGACGGGTGCGAATGACTGGTTCTTCGCCCATGGGGCTTGAATGGAGCCGTCTTCCGCTGCGCCTGTATCCCGACCTTCTTCAAGCGTTG
>Ga0182018_10005298_pt1 | contig 10434 bp, 6 predicted proteins | sample 812P2MmetaG_FD_120490 | JGI IMG/M metagenome (GOLD analysis project Ga0182018, IMG submission 120490) | Permafrost microbial communities from Stordalen Mire, Sweden - 812P2M metaG | ecosystem: Environmental > Terrestrial > Soil > Wetlands > Permafrost | place: Sweden: Stordalen | collected... | reverse complement strand
GGCATCGCGCTGAATGGCATGTTCGGCTCGCCATGCGAATGGGTGAGCGACAGTCAGAGCTTAATTTGCAAGACTGTCGCCGCGGATCGCGGGCCTGCTCCCACGCGAAATGAAATTCCCACGGGGCCGATCGTGCAGGAGAACCTCGGGCGTCTTACACCGGGCCGCACATACGAAGATCTTTTGAAGAATCCCGAAGATGAAATTATTTTCGATTATTACGCCACTTCGCAGCTACGGTTGATTTCGCTGGACGGCGGAAATAAGGCGATCGGGAAACCCGGCATCATTACGGATGCTTCGCCTTCGCCGGACGGCAACTACGTTCTGGTTTCCGAACGCCACCATCCGTACACATACCTGCTTCCTTTTGAAACTTTTCCCGAGCGCGTGTCGGTGATTGATTTGAAGAACAATGCGAACAGCAAGCAGTTGGCGGACAATCCGCTCCAAGACAATGTCCCGAGTGTTACTGATGCGGTGCCGACGGGTCCGCGCGATTACGATTGGCGCAGCGACGTTCCAGCGACGGTGGCCTGGGTAGTAGCCGGCGATGGAGGCGACCCGCGAAAGGAAGCGGCCGTCAGAGACACTGTTTTTTTTCTCGACGCGCCGTTCGATGCGACTCCCCGCAAGCTGATTGATTTGCCGGTTCGCTACCGGAGCGTGACGTGGGCGAACGATCGTCTGGCGCTGGTGGAAGAACGCCGCTGGAAGGACCGCAAACGAATCATTCTGGCGGTCGCTCCCTCGAATCCGGCGGCGCCTGTGAAATTATACGAAGGCTCATTCGAAGACCGCTATCACGATCCCGGCCAACCGCTCGAGGAAAACAATTCCGCAGGCAAGACGGTACTTCAAACAACTCCGGACGGAAGCGGCATCTACTTTCGAAGCCCAGGCGCGTCTTCGGAAGGCGATAAACCTTACCTGTCGGTGACGAATGCCGCAAACGGTGAGAAGAAGCAGCTCTGGCAATCGGCCGCTCCGTATTATGAGGTTCCCTGGGCTGTTCTGGATTCTGTTACGCAGACGATCTTGATACGCAGGGAATCGCAGGAAAAAAATCCAAACTTCTATCTGGAGAAAATCGGGGGATCTCCGGAGCAGATCACATTTTTTCCGAGTCCTTACGGAAATGCCGAGCTTCCTAAGAAGCAGGTGTTGCACTACAAGCGCGCGGACGGGGTTGAGCTGAGCGCCAATCTCTATCTGCCGGTTGGGTACAAGCCGCAAGATGGGCCGCTGCCTACGCTGATGGAAGCTTATCCAACTGAATACAAGACGAAAGCGGCGGCGGGACAAGTGACCGGGTCGCCCTACCAGTTCCCAATTTTGTACTGGGGTTCGCCGATTCCTTTTGTTACGCAAGGCTACGCCGTACTGGAAAATGCGACGATTCCGATCGTGGGCGAAGGGAAGGCTGAGCCGAACGACACATATGTGGAACAGCTTGTTGCCAGCGCAAAAGCCGCGATTGACGAAGGTGTGCGACTCGGAGTCGTTGACCGCAACCGCGTGGCGGTGATGGGGCATTCGTACGGCGCGTTCATGACTGCCAATCTGCTGGCTCACAGCGATTTGTTCAAGGCCGGCATCGCGCGCAGCGGGGCCTACAACCGGACTCTTACGCCATTCGGCTTCCAGAATGAAGACCGGACGTACTGGGAATCTCCGGAGACTTACTACAAGATGTCGCCATTTTCTTTTGCGGACAAAATCAGGACGCCGCTTTTGATGATTCCCGGCGAGGCGGACGATAATTCCGGGACATTCCCGATACAGAGCGAGCGGTTCTTCAGCGCGTTGAAAGGACACGGCGCGACGGTGCGGTTCGTCCTGCTACCTCTGGAAGCGCACGGATACGCGGGCCGCGAATCGATACTGCACATGTTTTGGGAAATGAATAACTGGCTGAATACTTACGTGAAGAATCCGGGGAGCGCCGCATCGACGGCTCAGCGCTGAATCTATCGACGTGGCTTCGATCGTTCCGAATCCAGCGGTAAGTTACAGTTACGAAGGAAAAGTGGTGAGCCGGGCAGGACTCGAACCTGCAACCCGCTGATTAAGAGTCCGTCCAAGGGCGATTAAGACGGAGTGCGATGATTTGCTATCACGTTGGTTTTTCTTACCAATACAGGCAATCTCGCGGTGACAGCTCTACTACCATTTGCGATGGTCTTTTACCCAGGGTGGGCACAAAATTGGGCACAGTTGCCGGAGCCTCTGATTCTAGCTTTTCTTGGCACCTGCTTATGCCCATTTCTCACCAATGCCTTACGCGATTGTTGTGTAGAGTGGGTTCAGTTCTACCGAGTCAGCCCTGTGCAGCTGAGATTCGCACGACATCTTGCGATCTCGACTTCGGAATAACCTAAGTATGTAGTCCACCTTCGACGATGTCTTTGAACTTCCAATGATGTAGGTGAGGTCGTTGTCATGGAGAGAAAAACTCAAGATCTGCCCACTTGGTTCCTGATATTTGTCGCACCTACGAGAGTCCTGTTCGAACGAAGCTTCCTAAAGCGAAGAGGTGTAACGATTATTGGTTGGACCGTGTTTTGTCTTTTCTTGAATTTGACATTTCTTTTTACTCTCCCTTGGTTGCGGCAACACCTGCGATACTGGCTCATTTGCTTCTGTGGGCGATTCCGTTTTCGCGGATCGTTGAGATCGGCTATGCCTTCTACAACGACGCCTTCGATCAGTTGGAAGGATTCCCGCTTCGAAGTGGTCTGCGGCGTTCTCAGCGGCTCAAGCTGCTGGGTTGCAGTTATTTCGAGGTCGCAGTGTGCTACGCGTCGCTCTATTTGGCGCTGCCCGACAGTTCGTTCCACAACCATCCGGCACGACCCTTCGAATCTCTGTACTTCAGTTGGATCACCATTACGACGACAGGCTTCGGAGATATTCTCCCAACTTCCACGTGTGCGAGGGTCTTGTGCATGAGTGAGCTTGGCGTCGGATTGATGCTGATGGTCTTCGCTGTCGGCGCGTATTTCTCGTATAAAGACTAACGCTGAGTGTTAGCAAGGCCAAGGCCGCGCAAGGCACGCTATGATCTCTTGATGTTGGCTGCACAAGCTAGCGGCACGGAGTGTTTCTCTTCTCGGAACGTCTGCATGCGGCTCGGGCGTTTTTGTAAGCTGCTTGAATATTCCCACAGTTAGACGTAGAAGGGTACCTTACGATTCCTTAATCAAATAGGAAAGGCAGGGCCACTTGGGTAATACCAGCGCACTTGGGATAGAGACAAAATTGTGGGAGATGGCTGACGCGCTCCGGAACAATATGGACGCGGCGGAGTACAAGCACGTCGTTCTTGGTCTTATCTTTCTGAAATACATTTCCGACGCATTCGAAGCTAAACGCGCGTCGCTCGAAGCGCAGCGCGATCAGGGTGCTGACCCCGAAGACCCGGATGAATATCGTGCGGCAAGCATTTTCTGGGTGCCGAAGGAAGCTCGATGGGCTCACCTGAAGGATAACGCTCCGCAGCCTAAGATCGGAACCATCGTTGATGAGGCGATGACCGCCATCGAGCGGGACAACCCGTCCCTCAAGGGTGTTCTGCCAAGAGATTATTCGCGTCCGGGTCTGGACAAGCAGCGACTCGGTCAGCTCATCAACCTTGTCAGCGACATCGGACTCGGCAGTCCGGCAGACCGTGCCAAGGATGTTTTGGGTCGAGTGTACGAATACTTTCTCGCGCAGTTCGCCAGTGCCGAGGGCAAGAAAGGCGGACAGTTCTACACGCCGTCGCACGTCGTCCGTATCCTGGTGGAAATGCTGGCACCGTACAAGGGTCGGGTCTATGACCCCTGCTGCGGTTCGGGCGGCATGTTCGTCAGCAGCGAAAAGTTCATCGAGTCGCATAGCGGCAAGCTCGGCGATATATCGATCTACGGGCAGGAATCAAACTACACGACGTGGCGTCTGGCAAAAATGAATTTGGCGATTCGAGGAATCGACGCTCAAATTGCCCACGGCGACACTTTCCACAACGACCGCCACCCCGACCTGAAAGCGGATTGGGTGATGGCGAATCCCCCCTTCAACGATAGCGATTGGCGTGGTGAACTGCTCAAAGAGGACAAGCGATGGGTCTACGGTGTACCTCCGGCTGCTAATGCGAACTTCGCATGGGTGCAACACTTTATTTATCACCTTGCACCCACAGGCTTAGCAGGATTCGTCTTGGCCAACGGCTCGATGTCGTCTAACCAGTCCAGCGAGGGTGACATTCGAAAAGCAATCATCGAAGCCGACTTGGTGGATTGCATGGTCGCTCTTCCCGGCCAACTGTTTTATGCAACACAGATTCCAGTCTGCCTTTGGTTTCTAGCCCGTAACAAGAAGAACGGACGCTTCCGCGATCGCCGCGAAGAAACCGTTTTCATCGATGCGCGCAAGATGGGGACTCTTATCGACCGAATACACCGCGAACTTAGCGATGATGATGTAGCGAAGATCGCTGGCACATATCACGCTTGGCGAGGTGACAAGGGCGCGGGCACTTATGCCGACGTACCCGGCTTCTGTAAGGCCACCAAGCTAGAGTACATCCGCAAGCACGGTCACGTGCTCACACCGGGTCGTTATGTGGGTTCCGACTATGTCGATGATGATGCTGAGCCATTTGAAGACAAAATGAAACGCCTCGCCACGGCCCTGCAATCGCAGACCGCTCAGGCTGTGAAGCTTGATGCCGCCATCGTCACCAACCTAAAGGAGTTGGGGTATGGCGAATGACTGGCAGGAATTAACCGTTGCAGACGTTGCAGCTTCATCGCGAAACGCTCTCGTTGGCGGCCCTTTTGGTTCGAATCTAGTCTCAAGTGACTATGTCCCTTCAGGTGTCCCGGTGATACGAGGTCAGAACATGAGTTCCCGCTGGGTTGGAGGTGAATTCGCGTTCGTAACTGAAGCTAAGGCGAAATCTCTTGAGGCAAATCTCGCTCGACCCGGCGACTTAGTATTTACGCAGAGGGGAACTCTTGGCCAAGTGGCGCTCGTCCCGCACGGGCCATTTGAGAGGTACCTAATTTCCCAAAGTCAGATGAAACTGACAGTGGACGAAAAGAAAGCAAACTCGCTGTTCCTTTACTATGTCTTTAACTCTCCGGCGCAGCGAGAATACATTCGCCAACATGCCATCCAAACAGGTGTTCCTCACACGAATCTCGGTATCTTGCGCAATACCCCGGTTCTAATTCCGCCGATCGAGGAGCAGCATGCCATCGCGCTCGCCCTCGGCGGATTGGACAACAAGAAGATTCGCTATTCTTGATATCTTAGATGAATCTGAGCGGCTCTCGCTGATGAAGTCGCCGAAACCAAGAACGTCAACGTAGCTCACCAACGCTCTACTGTAAGCATCGTTCGTCACATCAGTCATTGGAGTCCGCCCGGGCCTGGCTCCATTCCAAGTGTTTTGCTGTTAGGTCGGATCGGCACAGGAAGGGTGAGGACGGACGATTTGGTCGCGAATCCGAAATCTGAAGAGTTTCACACGCCAGATCTTCCTCATTTCGACAGGCAACCAACGGAGCCCACCGAACAGGACTCTGCCTGACCTGCAAAGGGAGTTAATCAATATTATTAGGTGCCGGATCACAGCGACTGCCATCTTAGCCGCTTCAATTTGGGCGAGATCGCATGCCTTAACGCCATCGAATCCTTCGCGCAGGACGCCAAGGCCTCGCTTTCTCTCGTTCCGCGTTCATTCTGAGGTTCCACATGTACATGGCGCGACTTTCCGCGACGCTCAAGGAATATCCGCAGAGAACGCGGCGTCCGTGTCATTTAGTACGACGAGCTTCTCCAAAATGAAGGTGCGTTGTCAGCGCGCGAGTCTGTAGCAAATAGTTATTGATTGACTTTTACATTACCGTGTAATAGGTATATCCGCACGTCCCCCAAGCTAGAACTTATTTGGAGAAACATCATGAACCGTTTCCTCTTAAGGATATTTCGACTAACAGGTTCAGCTTCAATGGTGTTCTTGTTTGTCTGCTCCCTTGTTGGCGTGACGCAGCGTCAGGAACTTGCTGCTGGTATTTCGTTGCGGCTTGACCCACGCTCTCCCCTTGCAATAGGAGGAGATAATATCTATGCCGTTGCGGATAACGGAAAGACAATCGTATCGCGTCCATTAGATCGCAATAAGGGAAGTTGGGTACCGTTGCTGGGAGGCGGAGCCTTTCAAAGGGTGAGCGGCTTAGCTTATTTTGACGAAAGTCTTTACGTCGTAGATCAGGAAACCTCCGCACTTTTCAGGGTTCCCATCGAAGATCCTAGACCCATTCTTATACATTCTGGATCACCTTTCGTTCATCTCTCGGAAGTCGCAATCGTTGGCGACCAGATCTGCCTTGTTGATTCCGGTACAGGTGTCATTTTTAGACTCCACGTTCCGGGGGGACCGCTATCTCAAATACAGCTTGAGTCGAAATGGTTCTCCCGTGGTGAACCAACACACATAGGAAGCTGGCAGGACGATTTAGTTCTCAGTCAAACCACAGTGGGTACTTTTTTTGAATTGTCTTATGTAAGGTTCCCAAGAAGCTCGAAAATATCTGATTTTTCTAACCAGTCGAGCCCAAATCGTAATCTCCGGGGTGTCACGAGTTCGACTTGCGCTCAGTCCTCTTGCCTATTGGATACCTACCAGTGGAAACCGGACTCGGAAGAGCTTCTCCATCCCGGACCGGTGGCAACCCAAGACGGCATTGTGTACGTGGTAGACGACGAAACGAGACAAATTTACGCCTTCTCTCGCCACGGCAAGAAGCCCATTCGGGTAGTGTATGACAAGGACGGCGTGACACGGCCGAGTCGGGTCTTGCCTGCCGGAGACAATCTGCTGGTTCTTGATGATGAGAAAGGCGACGTCGTCACGTGGCCCAATCTCGTCCCCGCCGAAATTCTAGTTGATCTCGAAACTAGTGAGTCGCTATCGGCATTTTACAATTATCTTTTTGACGAACAAATACTTCCAGTAAAAACAGTCAAGCTTCATAAAAACATAGAGACTACGCTAAGAGAACAGCGCGTTCTAATAAGCCCGTTCGTAGCGTCTCTAGGCCACGTTATTTGTGGACTGAATGAAGGCATATGCGTCCGCGGGGAGCTAAGTACAGCTCTTCAAGAGGACACTCCAATCATCATTCCCGATATTTATTCTGAAAGTTATATTGATGCCAGAAGTGTAACTCTTTCTCCAGGGACGACTTTGGGAGAATTGGTAGATCGATGGATCAAGAGTCCGGGGCTTATTGCGTGGAGAGACGAGGCCAAGCTTCGCGAAATGAACCCGCAATTTAAAGCAATCCAGTCCGCCAGCATCAGGAGTCAACGATCTGGTACTTTTACTATTCCTATCGAGCTTGTTCGATATTTGGCTGCCATTCCAAGTTCTGACTTGCAGTTGAAGAATTCGAGATTGGCCGAGGTACGGTCTGCAAACAAAACATTAAATGTCATCTCGCTTCAGGAGGTCCCCGCGTCTCCCGAGGAGTCTCAACAGATCCCAGAACTAACGAATGACATGGCCAGTTTTGCGGCCGCCTACCAGAAAATGCTGGATACAATTCACTACCTTCATCCGCCAAGCTCTGCTGCAATTAGAACCCCTTTCGTTGGAATCGCGGAAAAGGAAATCGATTGCGACAGTCCCGATTTCGACGGAAATGTTTGCGCCAACATGTCTGATGAAATTCCATCAGTTCCCGATTCCGCCGCGCCTGTAAGCCCTCCGGACTCTTATCGACCGTTCGATATTGCTGACCATGGGACGGCAGTAACGGCCTTAATTGCGGCACGTCATATGTCTTTTGTTGGCAAAGGCCTCGCGGCTCCGGAAGCGGTTGTGGTGCCGTTACACGAAACAGATCCTGCGATCGGTGAAGACATCAGAAAGGCTTACGTGAATATGAACGCGCGCATCTTCAATCTTAGTTTAACTTTCCCGAAGGGCGTGCTTCCTGCCAACCTTGCACGTTACATCGATCAAGATTCCTCCGCTGCTTACGCTAATGCGCTTTTCGTGGTAGCTGCAGACAAAGATGGATTTCCCGCCTGCGGAGCGCAAAAAGAATATCCGCTCTGTTGGGGAACGCAACCCAACGTTATTGTCGTGGCCGCATCTTCGTTGGACGGAAAGACACTCCTTCAAAATGACGGAGGCTCAAACTGGGGGCAGAAATTCGTTCACGTCGCTGCACCAGGGTCTGGCTTTGGTGTCACAGCGCGCAATCGCAGCTATGCTCCGGTCGCGGGGACTTCCTTTGCCGCGCCCTTAGTATCAGCAACAGCTGCACTTTTGTATGCAGAAGGTATCAGCGATCCCTGGTCGATAAAACAAAGAATAATTTCCACTAGTGATCCAATGCCTGAATTCAATGGGAAAATTACTGCCGGACTTCTCAATGTGAAGCGAGCCGTTTCCTCGGTTTCCAGAGCAGTATTAGTTGGGGAGACAGGGCAGGAACAGAGTGTTCAGCTCATTCCAAATCAGAGCATCAACGTAACGTGGTCTGACGGCTCTCAGGATATTCCATTGGCTCACGTTTTAAGGTTGACTCGAGACGCCACTGGTAGTTTTCGAATCGTATACATTGACCCTGGGGATTCGAAGGCGCTTGTCATACGAGAGAATGTATCTTTTGATGCAAGGCATCATTGGAAATTTAAATACAACGTTCTGAGAGTTGACAATAGTGTTGATCGCGCAAATCAAAAAGATGATTTGGCGAACTACAAGGATTATGTGGGCCCTATCCTCTAATGTTAAGAGCGAATCTCGAACTCATGTTGCGGCCAATTTGTCGGTGCTGCGCGTTCTGTTGTGCTCTGCTAGTGTTTTCAACCGGTGCCAGCCCACAAGACGAAAGAATGAACCAACAATCGGTTCTTCGCGTTGATCGCGAGGCCGTCTTGGCTTTCGATATGAAAATTACACCTGTCGGTCCTTTTCATACAGTAGTGTCTTCGCAAGCAACTGGCGAGCTTTGGAACCAGCCCGTGATCCTTCCGTTTCAAACCGATTTTATTCGAATCCATGTAATGGTTAGCGGGGCAAATGAGGCGAAGTGGAAACTTATCTTTAGGGATTCCGGTGGCGAAAAGTATGACGCTATTGATAGTGATTCTGCGCGAGGTGAAGCCAAGGATTCGTGGAGCAAAAACATTCCCGGTAAACTGGCTATTGTTCAGCTAATAGTCACGTCTGGGGCGGAAGGACTGTCAATAACGATAGATAACGCAGCGTTTCCGACAAATCTTACCTTCCCCCAATCAATCTGGGGCACCGACGATCGACAACCCATAATGAGTGTTTCACCCAGGATCCAGCAATGGGGTGCCCCCGTCGCCAGAATTCGGATAATGATGTTACAGGGGGAGGCTCTTTGCACTGGTTTCTTGGTGAGTACGGATCTTTTGCTAACTAACAAGCACTGCATTGAGAACGAAAACGAGGCTTCGTCATCGACCGCGGATTTCGGTTATGACAGTCCTGGAAGTACTCCTGACCCTTTTGACGTTTCGTCGCTTGTTCTATCAAACTCCTCAACAAGCGGCTTGGACTATGCGCTCGTTCGGCTTTCTGGTAATCCCGGGCTAAAGTATGGACATGTAACGTTTGATGTACCCGACCCAAATTTCAAGTTTGTAGACAACCCACAACTCTTGGTCATCGAGCATCCCGCCGGCCTATCAAAGCAGGTGTCCATTAAGGATTGTGAGGTGGGTGATCCACAGGTAGTTGGTGTGCAGGAAGGCCTAAAAACAGATTTTGGTCACCATTGCGACACACTAGGAGGCAGCTCTGGATCGCCTGTTTTTGACATTGAGACTGGTAAGGTGGTTGGGCTGCATCACATGGGCTTCAAAGCCGCCGAAGTCGGCGGAGTCGCTGTCCCAGTTCCGACGAATAGTCAGGAAGCTGAGAATCAAGCGGTATACCTTTGGCGCGTACTTCAAGACATCGCGACCCAATCACATGCAGTGTTTGCGGAAATCGGAAAGCCTTAATCAAATTCCCTGTTGAGTGCATGCTACGAGGAAAACCATGACATCGAGATTTATCACAAGACCGATAATCGTAGGTGTGTTTTTGACACTGGTCATAACGGTCGCATCATATGCGGCAGTCAGTTCCGATTTATTGCGAAACCTTGAGTATCGGACAGCGGTTGGAGGAGCCGATCAGAGCGGAACCCAGAGCGGAGGATCGGGCGGGACCCAGGGTGGAGGATCGGGCGGGACCCAGGGTGGAGGATCGGGCGGGACCCAGGGTGGAGGATCGGGCGGAACCCAGGGTGGAGGATCGGGTGGAACTCAGGGTGGAGGATCGGGTGGAACTCAGGGTGGAGGATCGGGTGGAACTCAGGGTGGAGGATCGGGTGGAACTCAGGGTGGATCTCAAGC
>Ga0182018_10005297_pt1 | contig 10435 bp, 8 predicted proteins | sample 812P2MmetaG_FD_120490 | JGI IMG/M metagenome (GOLD analysis project Ga0182018, IMG submission 120490) | Permafrost microbial communities from Stordalen Mire, Sweden - 812P2M metaG | ecosystem: Environmental > Terrestrial > Soil > Wetlands > Permafrost | place: Sweden: Stordalen | collected... | reverse complement strand
TGCAGCGGCATTCGATCGCTGATCAGTCTCTTTACTCTGGCGATCTTCTATGGCTATTTTCTCGACAAATCAGTCGTGCGCCGCACGCTGCTGGCGCTTTCCAGCATTCCAATAGCAATTGGGGCGAACGCGATCCGCATTGTCGGAACCGGATTGTGTGTGCAGTACTGGGACCCGGATAAGGCGGTGGGTTTCTTCCACGAGTTTTCCGGCTGGGTTGTATTCCTGGTTTCCCTGGGCTGCCTGTTCGCGGTTCACAAGGCGCTCTGCCTGTTTTCACCGAAGCGGGTGTCTCAATGAATCGCCTTCGCTTCCTGGCTGTCGTCGTTCTGCTGGGAGTGGCGGCGCTTTTGCTCTTTCGCCGCGGAGATTCGGAATCGATTGTGCCGAGTGAGCCGCTGTCGGGAGTCCCAGGGACGATTGCCGGGCTCAATGGGACGGATGCGGCGATCGACCAGGAGCAACTCGACGTTCTGGGCAAAGGCGACTTCCTCTCGCGGGTGTATGGCATTGAAGGACGGAGTGCGCCGGTTGGCCTATTCATCGCTTATTTCGCGTCGCAAAGGTCGGGAGCGACGATGCACTCTCCCAAGAACTGCCTGCCGGGGTCGGGGTGGTCGTTTGAGTCTTCGCAGTACGTGACGATGGATGATTTGAACGGCAAGCCTCACCGGGTGGGGGAGTACATCATTGCCAATGGCAACAACCGGCAGTTCGTGATCTATTGGTATCAGGCCCATGGCCGGAGCGTTGCAAGTGAATACCAGGCCAAGGCATACCTGGTTTCAGATGCGATCCGGTTGAACCGCACCGACGGCGCACTGATTCGGGTGACCACGCCAATCTACGCGGCCAGCGGTGTTGCGGGGGCAAAGGACAGGGCCGAGGGATTTGCGGCGGAACTGATGCCGCAACTGCCGCGTTTCATCCCCAATTAGACTCTTACTGGGGTGGGGTGGGTTTTTGACGGGTTTGATTTGAAGCTGTCTTCTCCGATTGGGTTCGGCAGCAAGGATGGAAGATGATGACGAGTAAGATCGAGTCGATTCATACCGGTTTTGGTTGCACGAAGCACGTCATGCGGCGAGGACTACTTTGCGCGCTTGGATTGAGCGTGGCAATCGCCTTCCTGGCCGGCTGCCATGGGGACCCGAACGTTCGCAAGCAGAAGTATCTCGATAGTGGAAAACGCTACAGCGCGGCGGGCAAGTACAACGAGGCCGTGATCCAGTTTTCGAATGCACTTAAGATCGATAAAAGCTATGCAGACGGGCATTACGAACTGGCCAAGACGTACATGCACATGGGGCAGATTCGCGTTGCCTACAGTGAGCTGATGTATACGGTGACTCTGCAACCGTCGAACTACAAGGCTCGGCTCGATCTGGGCAATCTCCTGCTGGCCGGGGGCAGGGTGGATGAGGCGCAGGCGCAGGCAGACGCAGTGAAAGCGATGCAGCCGAATAACGCGGATCTCCATGCTCTGCTTGCCGGGATCGCAGGGAAGAGGGGCCTGCGAGGCGAGGCAATGAAAGAGATTCAGGCAGCCCTCGCGATCGAACCGAATCGCGCAGCGTTTCATGAAGATCTGGCTCTGCTTGAAGGAAGCGATCCGACCAAGGCATCCGCGGTGGAGGACGAGCTGAAGAAGTCCGTGGCGCTCGATCCGAAGTCAATCAACGCACGCATGTTGCTGGCGGACTTCTACGCAGCCAATAAGCGGTGGCCTGAGGCGGAGCAGTCTGCCGAGGGGGCGATCCAGGCCGACCCAACCAGTCTGCGCGTCCGCAATAACCTGGCGCAGCTTTATTTGCGCGAAGGCAACCAGGCGAAGGCAGAGCAAGTGTTCCAGCAGACGACGAAAGATCTGAACGACAACCCTGCGGCGGTTCGCGTTCTGGCCGAATACTACGAGCGGTCGGGCCAGGCGCAGAAGGCAAGGCCCGAATATCAGGCTGAGGCCGAAAAATACCCCAGGAATCTCCCCCTGCAGGAGGGATACGTTCGCGCGTTGCTTGAAGTTGGCGATGAAGCCGCGGCGCTAAAGACTATAACGGACCTGGTGAAGAAGAACCCGAAGGATCCGCAGATTCTTGCGTTGAACGGGATCGTTCTGCTTCGAGACAACAAGCCAGAAGATGCCGAAAATTTTCTGATGAATGCCGCGAAGGAATATCCAAAGGATTCGTTTGTTTTGTTCTGGCTGGGAAGGGCAGCGCTGGCGAAGGGCGATCTATCACAGGCTGAAACCTCGCTCAGACAGTCGACGGAACTTGCCCCTGGCAGAGTGGTAGCCCAGGCGGAACTCGCCCATATGGCGGTGCTTCGGGGGGACATGAATCTGCTTGCAACGGTGGCGGACAGCACGGTGGCAGCGGCCCCCCGGTTTCCTGGCGGATATGTCTGGCGCGGGGTGGTCGAGATAAGCCGCAATACTCCGGACAAGGCTGAAGCGGACCTGAAGACGTCGATGAGCCTGGCGCCAGAAAGTGCGCCGGCCTATCTTCAGCTGGGCAAGCTGCGGTTCATGCAGCGAAAGTTTCCGGAGGGCGTAGCGCTTCTCGAACAGGCTCTCGATCGCGATCCGAACTCGATCGATTCGATGCGCATGCTGGTCGGCTACGACTTGTACATGAAGCAGCCTGACAAGGCTGAAGCGCGCGTGGAGGCGCAAATCGCCAAGAGCCCGAGCAACAGCTTCTTTTACGATTTGTTGGCTTCATTGCAAGCTCAAGCCAGGAAGTTGGACGAGGCGACGGCCAGCGCCCAGAAGGCAATGACGATCAATCCCGGCGATGGCGACGCAGTCTCGCTGTACGCACAGATTCAGGTGTTGCGCGGGCAGACAGCGAATGCGGTCAGCGTGTGGGAACAGTGGTTAAAGACTCATCCCAGAGACACCAGCGCTCTGGCAGTCCTTGGGATGCTCGAGGAATCGCGGTCGAATAAGCCCAAGGCCGAGGGCTACTACAGGAAGGCACTCCAGATACAGCCGTCGCAGGCGGTTGCGGCAAACAACCTCGCCTACATGATGTTGATGAACGGCGAAAACGCCGACGTAGCCTTAACGCTTGCGCAAACCGCCCGGCGATCGTTGCCGGATTCCCCCAGCACAGCCGATACCCTGGCGTGGGCGTACTACACGAAGGGCGCGTATGGTTTCGCGCGAGACCTGCTTGAAGAGGCGACTAAAGAGCAGCAGAACGACGCGACCATGGAATACCATCTGGGCATGGTGTATTCGCGGCTTGCAAACAGGAGCGCGGCAATCACACATCTCAAGAAAGCAATTTCGCTTGCCCCCAACTCCCCAGTCGCCAAGGACTCACAAGACGCGTTGCAGGCCATAGGATAGGTAAAAGAGTGTTACCGCATTACGTGCGTCTCGGGTGGCGGCGCCCGTCCACCGGGACGATTCTGCGAGCATAGCCATTAAATGAGTCTGCATCCCCTCCCCTGGACCAGGACATGACAAACACCAAGACGATCGCTCGAAACTCGGGCTGGTACGGGATCGAGCAGGCAGTCGGCGTTGTCGCCAATCTGTTTACCACAATAGCGATCGCGAGAACGCTTGGCCCCACCAATAATGCATACCTGATTTACGTTTCCCAAATTGCAAATGTTGCCAGCAACCTGGGCGGCCTCGGAATTCCGGCAACGACAAGCAAGTACATGGCTGAGTTCATCGGGATGGGAGATCGCGGAACCGCCCGCTACATTTACTTCCGGACTCTTTTGTTCCAGGTCTTGCTTGCCACCGCCGCGACCGCGGGCGTTGTGTTTTGGATTCTCCACGATGCGCCGCCGGACTACCGCATCACGGCGGTTCTTGTTGTGCTGAGCATATGGCCCGCCATGGTCAACCAAATATCCTCGATGGCGAATATGGCCACCGAGAATCTGGCCACCAACTTGCCTGCTTCGATCTCTTCGACCCTCGTTTACGCCCTTGCAATCGGTGCCTCCGTGGTGATGCATTGGGGGGTTGTTGGAATCGGGGCGGCTCTTTTTGTTATGCGTGCTGTCGATTTTCTTGTGCGCCTGATCCCGACGATGAAGCGAGTCCTGGGTTGGGAAACAACACACGTCCAGCCGCCCGGGCTGAGCAGTCGGATGATCAGCTTTGCATGGCAGAGCGTTACCACCATGGTGGTGTCGCTTATTGTGTGGGAACGGTCTGAAGTTTTCCTATTAAAGCCGCTCTGCCCCGACATCCGGCAGATTTCTTATTACTCGGTCGCATTCAGCCTGGCCGACAGGCTGTTGCTCGTATCCACGATCTTTGGCTCGGCAACGGCGACTACGATCTTTGTGCAATACGGGCGCGACAAATCGCGGCTTCCCTTGATCACAGCGTCCACATTTCGCTACCTGGCGCTGATGGCAATTCCGCTGCACTTTATTGCCATCTCTCTCGCGGCTCCCACCCTGATTCTGGCTGCCGGCCCCAAATGGGTGGGCGCCGCCGCCGTTGCCACGCTTGCACCTTTGCTTTGCCTGCCCAAGGCCTTCGTTCGGCCCGCACAAAGTATCTTGCAGAGCCACGAGCGCCAGAGCTTCGTGATCTGGTCGACTGTAATTGCCGGCATCGTCGATATCGGTGTTGCCTGGTCTCTTGTGCGGGCCCACGGAGCGGTGGGCGCATGCATTGCGAGCGGCGCGGCTCAGATAACCGCGGTGGGCATTATGTGGGTAGTAAGCATCAAGCTTTTCAACGTTCGCTTGCCCTGGCTCTTCGTGGCGAAGGTGGCTCTCATCAGCACTGTGGCCTCACTCGCGGCACATTATGTCGCCATGCAATTCGCTCCGTTGTGGGGAATTGTTCTTGGTGGGCTGGCGTCGGTGGTTGTATTCTTCGTGCTCTTTTACTTCTTCCGCGTGCTCGAACTCGAGGATCGCTTGCGATTTGAGAGCTTGACGCGGATGCTGCCTGGGGCACTTGCGAGGCCCGCATCGAGGGCCCTCTCGATCCTGGTCCCCGCGTCGGAAGCCGATATCAATCCCGCCAATGTCTAACGGTCTTCAGCGACCAGGAGACAATCAGGCCTTGACCCGGTGGTGCGATGCGAGCCGGCGCTGCTGTAAAGGCGACATTTTTCGTGAGAATCAATTGGGTGCGGGCGCAAAATCAATTGTTTCTGAATCGACCAAATTCATCGAAAACTTCTTTACATTCGATCGGCCGGGCCCGGATAATCCTGTCTGCCTTTGAACGACGCGCTCTCTCGGGGCGTGCAGTTTTTTCGCGTTCGACTTCAGAGGACATCCAGGAGGAAAGTTCAACATGAGAAAGATCAGTTCGCTTGCATTGGGTTTGTCGCTCTCAATCGCAGCAGGTACGTTTGCTTCAGCACAAGAGAAGCCGACCGCCGGAGCATTGCCCAATGTCCTGCAGATTACGCGTGAGTACACAAAGCCGGGAAAGGGCGGCGCGATGCATGACAAGACGGAAAGCGCATTTGTCCAGGCAATGACTCGCGCCAAGGAGCCGACTCACTACTTGGCCCTGAATTCGCTTTCGGGCAAGAACCGCGCCGTTTACCTGACCTGGTATGCGTCGTTTGATGCGTGGGAGAAGGACATCAATGCCGTGAATAAGAATGCAGCCCTTTCGGCGGAATTGGAGCGGGCGGCTGTTGCCGATGGCGAACTGCTAGATTCGATGGACCAGGCGGTCTATTATTTCGATCCTGAATTGAGCTATCGTCCCCATGCCGACATTTCGCACGCACGATATATGGAGGTGTCTCAGTACCATGTGAAGCGCGGCCACGAAAGCGGCTGGAGAGAGCTGGCGAAGATGGTGATTGCGGCTCACGAGAAGGCCGGGACGAGCGCACACTGGGCGATGCTGAACCTTGTGTTTGGAGGGGATGGCGGAACCTACCTGATCCTCAGCGCAGACAAGTCGATGGCAGACATCGATCATGGATTCACAGAGAACAAGGCCTTCCACGACGCGATGGGCGACGAAGGCTGGAAGAGATTTGAACAGCTGTATGCCGACACGGTCGACGACAGCCACAACGAGCTGTTCGCCATCAATCCGAAACAAAGCTATATGGATGAATCGGTGATCAAGTCTGATCCGGATTTCTGGAAGCCGAAGGCTGCTGCTGCCAAGGCGTCAACTGCCGCAGCCGCTGCCAAGCCAGCAGAAAAGTCAAAGCCTTAGACAAAACTTCATTCATGCGGGCGTGTAAGGCTGAACGGCTCCGGAGATTTCTGGGGCCGTTTCGCATTCGCGGCAGCGATGTCGTTTGCCGGAGTTGGATTTGTAAAGCGAACCGGGCACGGGAATTGCGGGCTGACAAATGAGCCGAACGAATGTTTTACTTCCTAGTGAGTGTAACGCTGTTTGGGGAGGGTCAAATGGATGAGCAGGGATTGAAGAGGCCGGATCGCCGAGCGTTTCTGGTATCGGCCTTTGCAGCAGCGGCAACAGGCCTGGTGCTGGCTGAGCCGGCCCAGTTGTATGCGCAGGCAGCAGCGCAGGCCGGTGCTGCGGCCGGGCCGGCGGGATTTCAGTTGATCACCGCGGAGACAATTCTGAACGACGTGAAAGTGCTCGCGTCGGCGCCAGGGAATAACAGCCTCGTCACTCAGAGCGCCTTTACCGTGGTGCTGACCACTGAGAAGGCTCACAGCGCAAAAGAATTCGAGTGGCACGACGAGCGCGATCACATCCTGCAGGTGATAGACGGAACCACGGTTTATGAGTTGGGTGGAACGCCCAGGGATGCGCACAGCCAAAAGTCCGGCGAATGGCTGGCTCCAGCATCGGATGGAGCCGCGATAGTGACCCTCCGCAAGGGCGACATGCTGATCATTCCGCGTGGCATGCCGCACAAGAGGAGCACTGAAGGGAGCGTTACATTTACGCTGATCTCCCCGGGCCGGGTGGTCAAAACCTAGCATTCGCCAATGCGCGCGGGCTGCCGCTCTAAACGCGCTCGATGACGAGCGATTCGACTACGACAGGCTTGTGGGGTTTGTCCATCGAGTTGCGCGCAACCTTTGAGATCTTCACCACGATGTCCTGCCCCTCTACCACTTCGCCGAAGATGGTGTGCTTGCCGGTGAGCCAATCGGTGGGCGCGAGCGTGATAAAGAACTGGCTGCCGTTTGTGCCAGGGCCAGAGTTTGCCATGGCGAGCTTGCCCGGCTTATCGAACTTGTGCGGGGAGCCGATGGTCTCATCCTGGAAGCGATAGCCGGGACCGCCCATGCCGCTGCCGGCTGGGTCGCCACCCTGGATCATGAAGTCAGGAATGACGCGGTGAAAGATGGTCCCGTCGTAGAGCTTGTCCTTTGACTTGGCGCGGGTGATGGGATGAACCCATTCTTTGGCGCCCTCAGCGAGTTCGACAAAGTTCTTGACGGTGATGGGCGCGTCGGCTTCAAAAAGCCGGACAGTAATTTTGCCTTCTGAAGTGTTGAAGACGGCGTAGGTTCCAGCGGCGAGTGACATCGAAACTCCTGGTCTTGCAGTTTTCGCAATGAGCGAAGCGATGGTTAAGGTTTGGGTGCGGACGGTGCGGAATCGGCCGGTAAGGGCGGAAGCGGCTGGCCCTCAGGAACGATTGTGACTTTTGTGAGAACAACCGGGGTGCGCGGCTTGTCGTGCCGGTCGCGGTCGACGTGGGTGATGGCCTTGACCACCTCTACGCTGGCATCATCGCACTGGCCGAAGAGGGTGTACTTCTGGTCGAGCGAATCGTAAGCCTGCTCGGTGACGAAGAACTGGCTTCCGTTGCTGTTCGGCTCTCCTGTGTTGGCCATTGCAAGGCGGCCGGGCTGGTCGAAGTTGAGGTTTGGATCGACCTCGTTGTCGAAGGAGTAGCCGGGGTCGCCTTCGCCGGTTCCTGTGGGGTCGCCACCCTGGGCCATGAACTCAGGAATGACGCGATGGAAGATTGTTCCATCGTAGTAAGGCTTGTTGTGTTGCTTTTTGTGGGTCTTCGGATCGGTCCAGTCAATGGTACCGGTGGCGAGGCCGATGAAGTTGGCAACTGCCCTGGGCGCCTGGCGCTGATAGACCTTGCAGGTGAGGCGGCCCATGGACGTATCCATGACGACAGTAGGGCCATTTGGAACGGTGCGGGCGGCGGGCGTTGCCTCAGGGGCGTCGGGAAGATCGAGGGCCGGTTTGACTGGAGTGGTGGACTGTGAGGACGCGGACATGGCGCATGCCAGAACCAGAGCAGACGCGAAGAGTGAGTGCACGAATCTCATACCGACTTAGAGGGTAAATCATGCGGCAGGATGGTTGCCAGGCACCTGCGGTGCGGCAGAGGCTCGCTATTCGCTCGCAAGAGCTTTTCTTCTAAAGCGAGGGAGCTTGCAGCCAGCAATTGACGTTCTACCCATAGGTAGTCTATATATGGAGTCATGGCCAAGAAACCCGATCTGTTGCCTGGGACCCTGGACATGTTGATTTTGAAGACGCTCACGCGTGCGCCGCTGCATGGGTACGGGATTGCGTTGTCGATCAAGCGATTGTCAGACGATGTGCTGACGGTGGAGGAGGGGTCGCTTTATCCCGCCTTGCAGCGGTTGCTGCTTGCCGGCTGGGTGAAAGCGGAGTGGAAGATGACCGAGACGCGGAGGCGGGCGCGCTATTACACGCTGACGGCTGCCGGCAAGAAGCAATTGGGACTCGAGCTGACAGAATACGAGCAGGTGATAGGGGCCATTGGGCGAGTATTGCGGTCGGCGGAGGCTTAGACGATGAATGGACTTGCGAAAAGGATCGAGTTGCTCTTCCGGCGGGAGCGTTTTGCGGCGGATCTTGACGAAGAGATGAGTTTCCATCGCGAGCAGAGGGAAAAAGACCTTGTTGCACAGGGAATGACGCCGGAGCAGGCGGGGGTTGCGGCAGCCTTGGAGTTTGGAAACGCCACGCGGCTCAAGGAGCAGAGCCATGAGATGGTCGGATTTGGTTTTGAGACGGTGGCCCAGGACCTGAAGTTCGCGCTGCGGCAGTTGCGGAAGAATCCTGGATTCGCGGCGACGGCGATTTTGATTCTGGCGCTGGGAATGGGGGCGAGCGTAGCGATTTTTGCGTTTGTCGATGCAGCGCTGATCAAGCCGCTGCCGTATCCGAATCCGACGCGGCTGATGGATGTGACGGAGAGCCTTGCTCTGTTTCCGCGCGGGAATCTCTCCTACGCGGACTATCTGGACTGGAAGCGGATGAACAACTCATTCTCTTCTCTGGATGTTTACGACCAGATCGGCTTCGGGCTGCAAACACCCTCGGGGATGGAGCCTGCGCATGGAGAGCGGGTAAGCGCGGGGTTCTTCCGCACGCTCGGGATTCGACCGATGCTGGGCCGGGACTTTCGCGATGGCGAGGATGTGGTGGGTGCAGCGCCGGTGGTTCTGCTGAGCCATGGAACGTGGCAGCGGCGGTTTGGTGGGAGAGCCGACATTGTTGGCCAGACCGTAATTCTGAGCGGCGTGGCACACACGATTATCGGGGTGCTGCCGGAAGATTTTCAGTTTGCGTTTCGTGGAAATGGGGAGTTCTGGGAGGCGCTTCAACCCACAAGAGAGTGCGAGAAGCGACGGAGCTGTCACGACCTCTACGGCGTCGGCCGGCTGAAGGATGGTGTGACGCCGCAGGCGGCTCTGGCAAACATGAAAGACATCGCGCATCAGCTTGAGCTTCAGTATCCGGACTCGAATCGTGGGCAAGGCGCGAGCGTGATGCCGCTTTCGGCCGCGATCGTTGGCGATATCAAGCCGATTCTTCTGGTGCTGCTTGGCGGGGCGTGCCTGTTGCTGTTGATCAGTTGTGTGAATGTGTCGAGCCTGCTGCTGGTGAGGAGCGAGAGCCGGCGGCGCGAGATAGCCGTTCGAGGAGCGCTGGGAGCTTCGCGCGCGAGGCTGGCGCGACAATTTGCGACCGAGGGGTCGGCACTTGCGCTTGCAGGCTGCCTGCTGGGCGTGGGAATCGCGGGGATTGGAATCCAGTTCCTGCTGCGACTGATCTCGAAAGACATGCTGGTCGGGATGCCGTTTCTCGATGGGCTCGGGCTCAACTTGCATGTTCTGCTGTTTGCCTGTGGCCTGGCGGTTTTGGCGGCGTTTCTGGCGTCGGCCACTCCGATCGTTCAGCTGCGGCGTTCGACTTTGCGCGACGGCTTGACGGAAGGTGGACGCGGGTCGGCCGGAACTTTGTGGAGGCGGGTTGGCGCGAACCTTGTGGTGATCGAACTTGCGACCGCCATGGTGTTGCTGGCCGGTGCTGCGCTGCTCGGCAAGAGTCTCTACCAACTACTGCACGAGAACCTTGGCTTCGATCCCGAGCACCTGGCAACAGTGAACATTGAGTTGCCCGATGGGTTTTTCCCGACGGATGAAAAGGTGGCCGCATTTCAGCGGGAAGTCATTCAGAGGGCGAGCCAGTTGCCGGGCGCGGAGTCAG
>Ga0182018_10005296_pt1 | contig 10437 bp, 12 predicted proteins | sample 812P2MmetaG_FD_120490 | JGI IMG/M metagenome (GOLD analysis project Ga0182018, IMG submission 120490) | Permafrost microbial communities from Stordalen Mire, Sweden - 812P2M metaG | ecosystem: Environmental > Terrestrial > Soil > Wetlands > Permafrost | place: Sweden: Stordalen | collected... | reverse complement strand
GCCGCCGAAGTGTGGAAGCGCGTCGGTAAGTATTGCGATATCGGGGAGTGGTTTCAGATCCCGTGCACCATCACCTCGGGCAAGGATAGCGAGGTCGGCGCCGTGCGATCCGTCGGCAACGAGATTCTCGTAGGGAAGACGGAACTTTCCTACACTTATACGCAACCCGTGAGGGAGGGCCGGCCGTACAATCTTTATCACGGCACACTGGAGGCGAGGCCGGTAACGGCTACCACATCGAAGCTGGTGTACACTCTGATGTTTGACAACTCGATGCTGGCCGACGACGCCGCGCGAGAAAAGGACAAGGCGCAAAGGACGATGCTGTTCACGCGGGCGCTGGAGAATATGAAGATCCTGGCTGAAGGCGGAACGCTTCCACCTCCGCCGGCTCGCGGCGGAGCGCCGAAATAAACCTACTGAGCTAGTGAGGTGTTCGGTGGGGGCCATTGGGGCCAGCGGTTTCCTGCCGTGGCTTCAATCGCAATTGGGCCGGTGAGTGAGAAACCGGGGACAAAACCGGGCGGCCTGGGTCGCGCCGGAGCCGGCGGCTGATGGTCCACCGCGGTGGTGCAGCGCATTTCATTCCATCCGACGTGAGCGGTGACGTGCTTATAGAACGTCGGCAGTTCGCCATCGCCCCAGTCTTCGTGGAGGATGTTGAATTTCAGTAAGTCACCCTGGATCTCGAAGTCATCCAGCGCCGCCATGGTGTAGGGGTTATCACAAGTCCCGCAGACCATTCCGCGCAGCTTGTCGCCGACCTTGCGAATGATGAAGTACTGCTTGGGCGCGCCGACACCAAAGCCCAACCACACTCCGACCACGTCTTGCTCGGTCAGCGCAGATTTCCAGGGTCCGGGCTGAATGTAGCGCGGGGCGGGTGCGCCCACGCCCTGCTGGTTGATTGGCACGGAGGGAACAGGAGGAGCCTTGGGGAGTCGGGAAACAATGATCGGCAGCGGGTCCGGTCCCCTGGGATCTTTAATGAGGGTGCGCTCGAATTTGCCGCCGGCCGGCGCGCCACTCGTGCCGGTGACGGTCAGATGGCCGTGATCGAACCTGGCGGTCGCGGTGTCCTGATAGGCGGTGCTGCCGTCCGCATTTACATGCGTGACCGTGAAGATAATGCCATTGGAACCGAACGTGCCGTCGACAAAAGCCAGCGTCGTCGCATCCGCGCAATACGTGCAGTAGATGCCTCGCACCTTGTCGCCGCGGATGGAGAACTCGTAGGTGTGCGCTTCACCTTGGTCCGTTCGCCAGCCGCCGCGGTAATCGTCGGCGTTCTGGGCGAGGGCCGTTTGGACGAATCCGCTCGTCGCCACAAGAAAGACGAGGTGGACTTTTCTGTTCACAAATTCATGCTAGCGGAACGCGTTCACATGAGTGCGTGCGCCACCGTCGTCAGTGCACAGTTACGCTCACGTCGCGTGAGGTAAACAACTGCCCGTCATTGGCGGTCGCCCGCAAAACATAAATGCCGGGCGCGCTGAAACTCACCTTCGAAGCGAGCGTCACTGGCTCGCCGTACACAACCGCGGAGTTCGCGGGATCGAACGTAACTTTGCCCGGTCCGCGATACTGAATCCATTTGATCTGCACGCCGCGCGGGCGGCGAGACTGCGAATCGCGATCGGGATTGGAGGGAGCGCGCCGGTACGGTTTCGGAAGACCGTCGTCAGTGGCCGAGGCAGTCAGTGTTGCGGCGGCCGGCAGCGTTATGGTTGAAACATCGCCGATGGTGAGCGACGGAGGTTTGTTGTTCGGGTCGGGAACGCCGCCGCCCATGTTTTCGACGACGACGTCCTGGCTGAGCTCCCATACCGGCTGGAGCCATCCCTTGGCCTGGTTGGTTCGCCCGTGCGAGGTTAGGGTCCAAATCACTTTCTGTTGCTTGTCCCAATCGGCGGGCACCACCACTCGAAACAGGAAGCGCTGGCGTCTGGGGTAGAAATGCGTCGGCTGTCCGCGATCGCCGGAGGTATCGGCGCCGGCTGAAATGGTGTTGTCGGGGCCGACCGGTATGTCCACCTCTTCCTCGTAATTCCGGTTGAGGTACCCGAAGACCATGCTGAAGGTTCCATTGGGATTTCGCTCCCAGCCCTCAAACACTGGAGCGACGTCCTGGCCGCGCGCATACTGGACTTGGGCGCGCGACGCGCTCACCGCAAACAAAGCGGCCGCCACCATCAAAACCCAGCGCACCCGCTACTCCGCCTTCGCCAGAGTTCGCTTCCCTTTTCGCGCTTCCACCTGCTGCTTGAACTCTTCGTCGGAGAGATAGTAGTAGCTGACCCACGCGCCCCCCATTTCATCGACGGTGCGCTGCCCGTAAGTGATCAGGTTGTCCGGATCGGGGTTGAACTTGTTGCCGGGGGAGTTGTCATACCAGGAGATCATGTGCAGGATGGTCCCGGCCGGCAGCAGCGGTTGCTCGTCTTCGGCGTAGAGGTACACCAGATGCCAGGCAAACTGGTATTTGCTGACGCAGCTCAGCATCTCCACCTTGTGCCCGCCCGGGTAGATGGCCTCCATGCACGAGGCCTTCCCTCGGTTGTGCAGGTGCGGTTGGAACGATAGCAGCCGAGCCGGCTTGGCCAGCGTGTTGTAGCCGTCGAAGCGGATGTTGTCTGCGTTCGGCGGAATGTCGAGCTCCTTCGGGTCGCCGATCTTTTCGGTGGTCTCGATGTACTTGGGCGTAACTCCCTTGGGATAAAACTTGAGGGCGAGCGCCACGTTCGCCGGAGTCTCTTGGCCCATCGGGTGCAGATGAAGGTTGAAGTTGATCTTCGTCCCGGCCTTCATCAAACGGCCAGCACCGTCCGGAAATACGTCGGCGTTTTTTCCGAGAGCATACTCGTTCAGAAAGGTTCCTTGGACGTTGTCGCCGTCATCGGGATCATCGTCGTGCTTCATGGACGTGGTTACATGGTGAACGGCCCTGAATCCCTTGATGGGTTTGACTTCGATCGCTTTGATGTACCGATCCTCGGTGAGGCCGGGGTCCACCAAAACGTCTATCCACCGGTCGGAGGCTTCGGCGGGCACTAACTGGTCCTTGGGCAGCGTTACGATCAGATCCGGCTGGTCGAAGTGCCACTGATCCGAATCGTTGAACGTGCGCGGCCGGGGCATATCGGCCGGATTTCCCTTGGGCGCGCCGCTATCCACCCACTTGACGATGGTCGAGATCTCGTCGTCAGACAGGGACACATCGTTCTTGAAGTGCTGAATGCCCACGTTCTTGTCGATGTACCAGGGCGGCATCTCGCGGGCCAGGACTTTCTGCTTGATCGACTTGGCCCACGGCCGCGTTTCTTCGTAACTGAGCAGCGACATCGGAGCGAACGTGTCCGGCCGATGGCAGGCCTGACATCGGTTTTGAAGGATGGGCGCGACGTCTTTTGTAAACGTGACTTGGCCCTGGGCCATCGCCGTGATCGCGATGAGGCCGGAAACGCCGAAAATAGCTTTCATGTTGCTACCTCCCGCAGGAACTCTTTGAGGCTAGAGGCATGAGACCTCGGTGTCAAGCCCTGGAACCCATCCTTCCATTGAGATTCTCACTTTCCGTATCGGGGACTACACCGGACTTGACCAATCAATCCTGCAATCTGCTACTGGGAGGATCACTTACTCGCCGGCGGCCGCAGGCGCGTCGCCCGGCGCAGGCGGGGCGGTGGCACGGCGGCTAGGAAAAATCCTTCGGTTCAACTTTCAGGCTGGAATTCGTTAGCTCGGTTCCGTCGCCAGGCCTTCGAACACGAATTGAATGTTAATCTGGCATGAATGTTAATCTGGCTTGCATCCCCATGCGTTGTAAGCGAAACTGCTAACGTGCCCTTGGCGGGGAACGAAGGCGAAACCGAGAATCCGCTGCGAAAAGCGGTGCGACTTGCGCGCGAGGCGGGTTGGGCCATCAACCCACCTGCTCTCGACCCGACCACGGAGCTGCTCGTGCTCCACTTGGCAATTGACCACAACTTCTGGCAAGCTCTGGCGTCCGTCGAACACTGGCCCGACTGGGAACCGTATCGTCAGGATTTCATCGATCACCTGGCAGGAGGTGAAAGCGCCACCTCGTTCTTCGGGCAGATCTTGAAATAAGCTGCGAAACCGGTTTACTGGGGTTGCATAAGCCTGCGGAGATCGGCGGCTATGAGGGTCTGTTCCGCGCGGCTTGGTCTCCAGTGGTTATCACAACGGGCACATTGGCAGGTCAACGTAAGACTCTCGGTTAGGGCGAGAAGTTTTGCGTGGTTCGTACCCTGGTTCGCAAGTGTCCGGCACTCGGGACATTCGATCACCATCCAGGAATGTTAGCACGTCCCCGAAATGGGCAGAGCGGTTCTGGGCAGTTGACTGGGAGCGAGACTACCGGCCTGATATCGGACATCAACGGTAGCTTCCAGACAGCACCGATTCCGGCCAATGTCTGTGTAGGGACTATCCAGGAGTTGAGCCCAGCTATTAGGGTACGCCCGCCGACCAATCTGAGCTGCTGCCTACGTTTGCCGTGATCGTGGCCCATCCCTCTCACGACTCGACGCCAACGCTATCAAGATTTGTGGCTTAATATAACGTTACTGGAGGAATTGAGGGATGAGCAAAGTACGAGTCTTAGTGGGAACACGCAAGGGGGCGTTCGTACTGACGTCAGACGGAAAACGTGAAGAGTGGGATGTTAGCGGCCCCCACTTCGGCGGCTGGGAGATCTATCACATCAAAGGATCACCCGCTGATCCGAACCGGCTCTATGCTTCGCAGTGCAGCGGTTGGTTCGGGCAACAGGTGCAGCGTTCCGACGATGGCGGCGGAATTTGGACGCCCGTTGGCAATAAGTTTGTGTATGATGGGATTCCTGGAACGCACCAATGGTACGATGGCACGGCGCATCCTTGGGAATTTAAGAGAGTCTGGCATTTCGAACCCTCGCTGACGGACCCTGACACCGTCTACGCCGGCGTTGAAGATGCGGCCTTGTTCCGCTCGAGCGACGGCGGACAGAACTGGCAAGAACTCGCTGGACTGCGCGGACACGGGTCGGGACCGCGCTGGCAGCCGGGCGCGGGAGGAATGTGCCTGCACACTGTCATTCTAGATCCAACCGATCCCCAGCGTATCTTCATCGCTATCTCGGCTGCGGGTGCTTTCAGAACAGACGACGGCGGTCAGACCTGGCAACCTATCAACAAGGGACTATACTCGCAGTACATTCCCGATCCCACCGCCGAGGTCGGACACTGTGTCCACCATGTCGCCATGCATCGAGCGCGTCCGGGCGTCCTGTTTATGCAGAAACACTGGGATGTCATGCGCAGCGACAACGCCGGCGAATCGTGGCAGGAAGTGAGCGGGAATTTGCCCACCGACTTCGGCTTCGTGATCGACGTTCACGCGCACGAGCCCGAGACCATTTACGTCGTTCCGATCAAGAGCGACTCGGAACACTTTCCGCCAGATGCAAAGCTACGGGTGTACCGCAGCAAGACGGGAGGAAACGAATGGGAACCATTAACAAAGGGGCTCCCACAGAGCAATTGCTACGTGAACGTGTTGCGCGACGCGATGGCCGTAGATTCGCTCGATGAATGCGGCGTCTATTTTGGAACCACCGGCGGCCAGGTGTACGCATCGGCTAATGCGGGAGATAGCTGGACGCCTATCGTCCGAGACCTTCCAGCCGTGCTTTCGGTCGAAGTTCAAACGCTGGCATGATCCAAGTTGTACTACCGGCACATCTGCGGACACTCGCGCGCGTCGACGGCGATGTCAAACTCGAGGTCCAAGGCGAGGCCACGCAGCGCTCGGTCCTCGACGCTCTTGAAACCAAATATCCAATGCTGCAGGGGGCGATCCGCGATCACGTCACCCAACAGCGACGGCCCTACATAAGGTTCTTCGCGTGTTCTGAAGATCTGTCGCACCAATCACCGGATGCCCCGCTGCCCGATCAGGTGGTCGCCGGCACGGAGCCATTTTTCATCGTGGGAGCCATTGCCGGTGGATGAATGGCCTTCCGACCGAAATCGTTATCCTTGATTTGAGCAGGGCGAACGCAATCGCAGGGAACAGATATATGGCGCGAAATAGCAGTGGGATCAGCCCACACTTAGTGCGCGAGACGCGGTCCGGTTACCAGATATCAGGCTTTGCGGCTTTTCGTTCAGATGGATCGCGCCCGGGTTGCCGACGAAGCCCGCGGCCGATGCGAACCCCAGTGGCACTCCGCCAATGACACTCCGGCCGCGAAACCCCGAAAAATTTCAAGCTCCGGCACCCAATACGAACTCTAAGACCTGATCGGCGGTCATGGCAGTGTGGATGGTCTGATCGAGTTGTTCGCGCTCCGCCGTGGAGAGCGAGATCCCCAGATTTTCGCGCATGGCCGCCCCTGCGCCCTCCAGTTTAAGCGCCCAATCAGGCCGATCGCTATTGTTGGCACACGCGGCGAGGCGCTCGACGCGCCAGTAAGCTTGAAACAATGCTTGACCCTGGAGCCGGTTCCACCCTGCATACTATTCTTGGGATGTGGGAACCGATACTAGGCAACGCTTTTTGCGATCCGGGGAGCTTGCGAAATTGACGGGCGTCAGCACCGACACCTTACGGCACTATGAGCCGGTTCGCGTGCTGCCGCGGCCGGCGCGCACGGCCGGCGGGTACCGCCAATATCCGCCTGAAGCGGCGGATCGGGTTCGGCTCATTCGTCGTGCTCTCGGCCTCGGCTTTAGCCTCAATGAATTGACCCGTATCTTGCGGGTACGCGAAGCCGGGGGCGCACCATGCCGGCACGTACATGCATTGGCAAAAGAGAAGCTTGCCCAACTCGATCTGAAAGTCTCCGACCTTTTAGCGCTACGAACTCAGTTACAGATTCTCGTTACGCAATGGGGAGACCAACTCGACCGCACGCCGGAAGGTAAGCGTGCTGGATTGCTTGAGAGCCTGATTCCGCCACTTTCCACTGAGGACCACTAACAAAATGAAAACGAGACCAATCGCAACCCTCCTTCTGGCGACTACCGCCATCATGGCCCAAGACGATCATCACGAGGGTGTTAAACAACGCGGGGATCACACGATGGGATTCTCCCACGATAAAACGACCCATCATTTCCGGCTCTACGTCGACGGCGGTGCAATCGAGGTGACAGCCAACGATCCGAGCGACACTGAAAGCCGTGACCAAATTCGTACGCACCTATCCCGTATCGCTGGTATGTTCGCGGCGGGTGACTTCAAAGCGCCGATGCTCATCCATGACCAGGTCCCACCGGGCGTGCCTGTGCTCCAGACGTTGAAAGCAGAGCTGAAGTATCAGTATGAAGACATTGATCGTGGCGGCCGAGTGCGGATCGCAACACAGAACAAAAAAGCACTAGCGGCCGTCTACGAATTTCTGAGGTTTCAAATCGCCGATCATCAGACCGGGGATACTGCGGAGATCACTAACGATACTGCCACCGCCAAATAGAATGCTTTGCCCGCTAATTACGGCGCCGACCGGGGGACCTACCCGATTCTAAAGATGGCCGATATTCTCGACACCAAAGTCGTGCTCCTCCATGGGCCTGAGGTGGGCGCCTATGGCGGCGGATAAGAGGCAGCGAATGCCCTTGCCGCGCCCGCCATCGCGGCGGTATTTTATGACGCAACGGGAAAGATTGCGCGGCGTCTTGCGGCCTGATTACGTGCAGGCAATTCTAAAGGCGTAAGCAGCCAAGCGACAGCAGCTGTCGTAACACCGTTATGGCGCATTGAACTAAGCCCTCGGCAGGTAAAGCACAAAGCTGCAGGACCGCTGAAGGGATGACGGATTCCGTCGCGTCCGGATTTGTGATGTGGTCACAACGAAAGGGGTTTTGTTGTGAACCCACTTCGCCGACGGATGCTGGAAGATCTCCAGATCCGCCATTATTCTCCGACCACGATCCGGCTCTATCTGCGCGCCATCGCTGAGTTCGCCGAGCACCTCGGAAAGCCACCCGATCAACTCGGCGCGGAACACATTCGCCGGTATCAACTGTTTCTGACCAAAAAGAAGAAGGTATCTCCGTCGACGTATGTCCATGAACGTAGCAGTAGCCGATTCCGGTGGTAACTTGGTTGCCTTCCAACGAATGGACGGCGCGATGCTTGCCTCAATTCAGATTGCGGAACACAAGGCGCGCGCAGCCGCGACTTTCCGGCGCGAAACAAAGGTCTTCGAGGACGGTATCCAGCTTATACATCTCAACTATCTGCTCGCGTTTGACGGAATCATTGCGTCTCGGGGCGGCATTCCACTGATCGAGCAAGGCAAGATTATCGGCGCAATCGGTTGTTCGGGTGGTACCGATTCGCAGGATGAGGTGGTCAGCAAGGCAGGCGCGGCAGTAATTTGTTACTGGCATCTCGCTTCCACAACTTCGAAGCGAAGATCTGAACCTGCTCCGCACGCGAGCTTCCGTCGTTATTGATCCAGAGGCGCAACCAGTAGCAATCTCCGGTCCAGACGACGGCGTTGTTCTCGGAAACGTTGATCGAAGAGAGAAGGCAATCGGGCGGTCGAGGCTCAATTCGAACGCTCAGTTTTGGCCGTCGGAAGTAGCGGAACAATTCATCCTTAAACAAGGCTACTAATACAGCGGCGAGTGTTCCGAAGGCCGCGAGCCATTGCGGCAGAGTCCCTTGCTGTAGCCACTGCGGTATGGTTACCTGTTGGAGCACTCAAATCGCCCGTGACTTTTCACTATCCTCCTCACTATGCGCGCATCGAACGTACAACATTTACAGGTTTCGATATGGCTTTCTTTCTCCTGTTGACTCTGCATCCGTGCCAGGCCTGCACGGAGACGAATGTAAAAGTTCTCCCGTCTTTCGGTTATCCGCGCCAGGAGTACGTTGGGAGCCAGCCAATTGAAGGTTATCCTCGCAGACCAAACCACTTGGCAGTATAGTCGGCGACGCGGAAACAGCCACCTGGACGTATCGTCGGCTATGCGCGGAAGTGCCAGCTGCGCCACATAGAGAGGGCGTTATTTTACATTATCGGCACTCATAGGCCAGATCAGCGACTAGTCCGTTAGCCGTCAAAGAGCGATGACTTCCGAGCGCGCCTAAGCAGTGGGATCGCCCGCTGCGTCCCCGCCACGCTGTTTGGTCGTCACCTTCTTCTGACGGCTCGTGCTCTGATAATGCAGGCTGTATTCCAATCCGTATGGTGTCTTCACCTTCATCCTCGCCTTTTCGTCGTAGAACGCCTGAGCGGATTGGTGTCGCGCCGCGATCTCCTCTTCCGTGCCGTCGCGAAAGGTGATCTCTTCTCGTGGCACAAAGATCACCTGCCCGATCGGCATGTTGTGTGACGCAGAAATCGTTTCGCCCGGCTGGAGGACGTAGCGGAACTCGGAGTCGTGAACGTACCAATCGGTCTCTACGCGGATAACCAGCATCGGGGCGAAGGGCCGCTCGATCGTGTTGAAGACCGGGGTGTAGACCGTGTCCCAGCCCTGCGGAGTCTGGAAGTTCCACGCTCCCCGCAGCGTCACGGCACCTGCCGGTGTCCCCATGTCATCCTCGGAGATGAACATAGCAGCCATCAAGTGGGCGATCTCACGGGTTTGCGGCGTGTCCTCGATGTGCATCTTGATTTCTCGCTTCGTGGCGCCGATCCCACCCATCGGCAGCAGATACGTCACGATAAAGATCGGCTCCCACTTGCTTCCTTTGGTATTCACCGAGTAAACCAACTGATACCGGCCCTCCCCCTCATACCCGATTTGAAATGTCTCTTTTTCAGCGAGCGGAGGATGGACAAGGAAGCCTACGGTGCTTCCGGCTTCGAGCACGGGACAGTGGCGGGCGTGCTGGGGCAGAAGGGGGCGCTGGGCTTCGCGGCGGGGTCGCAGGCCAATTCCGGGCCTGAGCGGGTTGGGAAAGAGCCCTACTTCCATCTCCGAAGTATCGCACCGTCGAAAAATACGCGATGTTCCGCGGGCTGCAACCATCGCCACTGCGGCTTAAGTTCCCGGCGGGCAAACTGTCTCTGAGCCGTCACATCGTACCTTCGCCTTGGCAGGGGTGTGCGGTAGAACTATGGTTGAGAGCTTGGCGCTTTCCATTTCGCAACCGGGCGCGCTAAACTGCCGCGAGACCCCCTAAAGGGTGTCGATATCGCAGAGCGGCCCCGTGGGTCACAAAGGGTCCTCGGTGCAACACGAAGGGGAATTATCATGAGGTTATCCATTGTCCCTAGATCTGGGCTCAGAACGTGGATCGCGCGGGGAGAAACCGCCCTGCGCGCGCCGACGCGGAAGCCGAGAGGAGGCACACTATGAACATCCTGTTGTGGGTCCTGCAGGTCCTCGCCGCGCTCCTGTACGGAGCGTCGGGCGTCATGAAGGTCTTCATGTTCGACAAGGTAAGCGAGGGGGTCCCGTCCTTTGGTGC
>Ga0182018_10005295_pt1 | contig 10447 bp, 7 predicted proteins | sample 812P2MmetaG_FD_120490 | JGI IMG/M metagenome (GOLD analysis project Ga0182018, IMG submission 120490) | Permafrost microbial communities from Stordalen Mire, Sweden - 812P2M metaG | ecosystem: Environmental > Terrestrial > Soil > Wetlands > Permafrost | place: Sweden: Stordalen | collected... | reverse complement strand
GACGGGGGACAGGATTCGCCGTTCCCAACCTGCCGCTGCCCTCACCACCTTTTGCCGGCTGTGGCGCAGAACAATTACTCGCGCGCTGGTCTCTTCTTCGACAAGGCGCGAGAGGCTTGTGTCCAGACCGGTCGCGATGCGGTGGAGGACGACGACAGTGGGCGCCTTGGCTCCTCGTTCGATGGCGGAAATCATGCTGCGGCTCACCCGTGATCGCTGACTCAATTGTTCCAGGGAAAATCCTCGCCGAATTCGTTCGTCCCGCACACGGCGGCCAATCTCGCTCAAACTCAAGATCCCGCGAGTCTTCTTTTTTTCCGACACGTAACTTCTCCTCACAGAACTGATTCTATAGTAGAATCATAACACTATAGTGTCGAATGCTGGAACACTGCTCAATAAAGACCGTCGGCGGTTGAGCCTAGTTAGGGAGCCTTTTCCCCAGTTCGCCAGCGGAATGGAGTGGATCAAATGCCCTTTGTGGAGTTGCCACACTCGCCACATGTGCCCGGGGTTCGGCCCGTCAGGATCCACTACCGGGTTGTGGGCAGGGGCGGCCAGTGGTCTTCTTGCATGGTGGGTGGGGTTATCGGGTCTATCCCATTCAATCGGCAGGTCGAGGCATTTGGAGACCAAGTCCGCTTTGTAATCCCGGATCGGTCCGGCTATGGGCGTTCGGCGCGATGGCGCAAACAGATGCCGACGGACTTTCATCAGCGTGCAGCTGAGGAAACCCTTTCCGTATTGACTGCATTGGGAATCGAGCAAGCGATTTTTTGGGGACACAGCGACGGAGCCGTGATTGCCACAAGGATCGGCCTGTCGGCGCCGACACGGTGCGCACGCCTAATCTTGGAAGCATTTCATTTCTATCGGAACAAACCGAATTCGCGAGCGTTCTTCGAGCAATTTGCCACACATTCCGAGGAGATAAAGGAAAAGGCGCAGAAGTTGCTCGTGATGGACCACGGCGAGGAGCAATGGAAGATCGTGGTACAGCGGAACTGCCGGGCTTGGCTGAGAATCGCGACCCAAAGCATGCGCTCGGCCAACGATTTGTACGATGGGCGGCTGAGTGAGTTAAGAGTGCCGGTGACATTTGTACACGGGAGGTGCGATCCCCGGACCGAGACGGGAGAGATCGAACGGGCGCGCGAGGCGTTGGCACGTGCAGAGTTGCGCTTTATCAAGGCGGGCCGACCCACGGAACGCATAACATGTTTGGTTCCAGCTTCGCCCTGATCACTTGTCATCACGTGACACCGGCGCGGGCCAGGAAATTATTTCTTCGTGAGGAACTCACGAAGGATCCCATTGCATTCCCGCCAGGATTCTCTTTCACTGTGGGGACTGGGACGCCATGGTATCTACAGTGGATGTACGACTTACCTCAGTCGATCCTTCGACCGCTAGCGTGGATGTGACGTACGTTCGCACGGCTCTGGATACCTCGGCGAATGAAAAGGTGCAAGCGCTGGGGCAAGGCGACCGCCAAAAGGGCCCGCACTGGCAGAAGACGATCGAAACCTATCTCAGAGAGCAGCGCAACAAAACCGAATAACGAATGGGAATTGTCAGCTTACAGGTGTTCAGCATGAAATAGGATTCTCAGGTTTTACGGAAGCCTCCGCAGGAGATGTGTTGCTCCAAGTCGTTGGTAGTCATGCGAATCCTGCCGGTGTTGAAGGAGTTTATCGGTTGACATTAAGTGTCCTCTATAGTAGATTAATGACACTATGATGTCGGATTGCCCTCCCCCTAAAAGGCGCCTGAAGAGATGTCTGAGACGAAGAAGGGAATTGGAAACATGAGCTCACGTCGCATCGAAGTCTTCTTCTACGGATTGTTCATGGACGCCGACCTTCTGCGCACGAAAGGCGCCCATCCCATAAACATCCGCACGGCGGGCCGCAAAGGCGGCAGCCGAAATACAGCAGCACAGCAGCACAGCAGCACAGCAGGCCGCGCGCAGGCGCAATGGCCAGCTACACGGATTCCAGCGCGTGAAACCTACGCCAGAAATCGAGACGCACGACTGCTGCAATATCTTTGCGGACAAAATCCTGCCCGCAAATCCCGTCATCGTTCCAGCGCAATAACCGGAGGCAAAATCGTGACAGCAAAGCAAGCCCGCGTTTACCTGAGCAGATTGCTGAAGATGAATGAAGCGGCCCTGCTTATCCGGCGCGGTCGAGGATCTTCGCCAGAGGCTGGAGCGGACACGGTGGCCGGACCAGATACCAGGTTCACACCTGGGAATACGGGGTAAGTCTCGACTACATGTAAGAGATCTGGCCTGTCGAGTACCATCAGCGTGGCCACGCCGGCGGAACGGGGCAACGGGGGCTATATCGAAGGATGGGTGATAGCTCTTCCGTCCTGTCAACCCTCTCGCTGCTTTCTCTGAAGATGAGAGATAAGAACAGAAGTACGATGGCCGGCAGTCCCTCGCAAGGCTCCGCCCATCTCTGCGTACAAGCCGTGGCACGAACCGGCGCGAGCCGGCCAGACCCAGTCTGTTGATTTCATCAGGAGGAGTAATGGATCACCTCACCGCACCTCGGCGCAACATCTCCCGGATCGACGTTTTGTTCGCCCTTTTTTTCCTGGCTGCATCCATGAGCGCACAGGTCAACTCTGGCACGCCATCCTTCTCGGCGTACGACTCGCACGCTGTCGACACCGTCAACCTGCAAAACTTAAACGTCGTACTCAACGTGCCGGTGATGTCGAAGAGCGGGGCTTTCCCATTCACTTACGCATTGACAGGCGGTGACTCCTATATCTATGCAGCTTATATCGATTCCTCCCTGACTGAGCTCCTTCCCGGCGTGGAAAACGCCCCACTAATCGCAGCGGCCAATGGAATATTAGATGTAGGTGGAGCGTACGCTACGCCGTCAGTTGTCACGTATAACCAACCTTGCCCAAGTGGCGACGGCAGCGGCAATGCTACTGAATATGGCGGGTGGTTCATCCATCTAGCAGATTGGACCGAGCATTACCTCCCAACGTCGGATATTTCTTACTCGGGCTCAAGTTGCTCAAGTTCCTTTACCGACGTGGTGACAGACGACACAGGCTATACGGTCAGCGTCACGGGTGGTACCGCAAACTCCATCTATACCGGCGGAGGGATGAGCATAACCGGCAGCTCAATCGTGGATTCGAACGGAAATTCGATTTCCCAAGTTTATAACAACGTCAGCAACACCGCCTCCTATATAGATACCTTAGGCGTCACAGTATTAACGCAAACGGGAAACGCGAGCGGCCTACCCCCTCAACAGTCAACTTGGACAAATGTCAACGGTTCGTCAGTAGTATTCGGTGCAGCATCTACGGAATACACCCTGAAATCTGCGTTTGGCTGCGCCGGCCTGACTGATTACTCCAGTAGCCTGTACATGCCAAGTGAGTTCACCTTCCCTGACAACACCACGATTGGGCTCACATATGAAACGACACCCGGTTATTCCAGTGACACAACCGGGCGATTAGCCAAGCTGACGCTGCGCAGCGGGGGTTCCGTAAGCTACAATTGGAACCCGTCCGGTGCAGTCAGCTCAGGACACTATGGATTGAACTGTACCTATCTCGTACCGAACAGCCTAACGCGCACCACAAGCGACGGAACTACAACCTACACTTGGGCCCCAGTGAATAACGGCAAAGGGCACTGGGGTAACACAACGACGCTTGTCGATCGGGGCGGCAACAAGACCGTGTACACATTCACCGGCCTGACCTCGACCGGCAATGCCGCGCCTCCAGTGACGCAGGCGCTGACCGAGATCCAGTACTACATAAACATAGGCACAGTCTCGAGCGCGTCCTACTCCTCGATTCCAACCCGGCAGGACGTGTATTGCTACAACGCAGGAATCGGCCAGCCTGGCGACTGCGCCACGGCGGTCGTTTCATTACCCATCACCGAGAAGGATGTTTATACCACGCTGGCGGGCATGTCGAACTCTTCACGGACGCAGACCCAGTACGATAAATATGGCAATGTAACCTTCGTGGGCGAGTACGACTTCGGGGCAACGACTCCGGCCAGTCGCCTGGTTAATGCCTATGGCAGCTGGAACGGCCCCGGGTGTAGTCCTATCGGAAATAATATTAACAACAAGCTGTGTTACTCCGGCGTCACGGATGGCGCGCTCAACAATCTCTCTGACAGACTATTTACCTACGACCCGCACGGCAACCTTCTTAAAACTCAGGTCACCAATGGTTCAGCGTGGCTGGGGAACTCGACGAACAATGTCTACAACAGCAACGGAACTCCTTCCGTGATCTACGACCTGGCGAACAACCCAACCTCCATTGGCTACTCCAGCGCGAGCTACTCCGGCTGCGGCAGCTGTACTAACTACCCGTTCGCGACCTCAGTCACAAAGGGCGGCTTGACCGTTTCATCCACCTGGAACGGAGTTGGCGGTGTGAAAACTCAAGACACGGACGCCAACGGCAACGCAACACTCTACGGATATCAATATTGCTCCCAGAGTATTAATACCAAGGCCGATCCATTCTGGCGGGTTGTATCAGTAACTGATCCCCTCGGCAATACCTTCTGTAAGACGTATCCCACAGGCTCCTCGCCAGACACAATAACCAACGCCTTTTCATTTAATTCCGGCAATTCCGCGCAGAATGTTACGCAGACCACTGATGGTTACGGACGGCTGATCAACACGCAGAAGCAGCAGAGCCCATCCAGTTCCAACTACGATACGGTTTCCACAACCTATAGCTCTAACGGCATCCCAACAAATGTCTACTCGTACCTCCCGTGTACAACGACTCTAGGGAGCACATGCTCAGGAGGGGTGGTCGGCAGTAGCTTCTACGACATGTTGGGAAGACTTATATCAGTACAAGACACCGGAGGCGGTGTTGACGCCATCACCTACGCACAAAATGACGTGCATTCGAGTGCCGGTCCCGCACCATCCCTGGAAAACACTAAGCAAACGCAAAACGAGTACGACGGGCTCGGCAGGCTTACGTCTTCCTGCAATATCTCCACCACCGTTAGCGGCTATGTTTCCTGTGGCCAGAACGCCGGCCCATATTCGGGAGTGCTCACCACTACTTCGTATACCTCGGCTGCGGGCAGCCAGACCATGGCCGTAACGCGGGGATCGCAGACGCGCACGTCAATAGTGGATGCTTTGGGCCGCCTGACTAAAGTTACCCTGCCCGAGTCCGGTTCCACTTACTACTACTACGATGGAGCACCATGCGGGGGCACTTCTCAAACCTTTCCAGGGAAGCTGATCGGTATTTCTTACGCAAACGGCAACTCGGTGTGCAACTGGTACGATACGCTCGGTCGGCTCATCGTTAGCGAGGCATACAATAGCAGCTCAACTCTCTGCAGACGCTTAATCTTTGATAGCACATCGAAGGGCATAGTCTCTCCACCCTCCGGATCGAGTATCGCAAACACAGCAGGACGCCTGGTGGAAGCGGAAACCGACGCTTGCACGGCCGGCACGATTACCCCAATTACCGACGAGTGGTTCAGCTACGATAAGGATGGCAATATAACGGACATGTGGGAACTGACTCCGCATTCTGGCACTTACTATCACTCGCAAGCGACGTTCGCCGGAAATGGCGCGCCGCTGACTGTCCAACTCGCCAATCCAAGCTTCTATACCGAAGCTTATGGTTTGGATGGAGAAGGCAGACCAGCCACACTCACCAGTGGCACTCAGGCGATCGTATCGGGAACGACATTCAACGCAGCTTCTCAGCCGACCTATATCGATCTCGGAACTGGAACAGACCGGAGCAGTTATGTCTACGACCCTCTCACGGGGCGGATGACCAACTGGACCTTCCAGGTTGGAAGCAGTGCAACCGAAACGGGGGCTCTCACCTGGAACGCGAACTGGAGTCTTCGTCAGCTGGTAATTAATGACGGATTCAATTCCGGGGGATCGCAGACCTGCACCTTCGGCGCGAGCTCCGTGATGGGGTACGACGATCTAAGCCGCCTACTGAGCGATAATTGTGGCTCCGCCTGGGCGCAAACATTCAGCTACGACCAATACGATAATTTGACAAAAGCGGGCAGCAGCACCTGGAATCCCGGATACAATTCCACAAACAACCACTACAACATTGGAAGCTACGATAACAGCGGTAATGTGCTCAACGACACCTTTCACACATACACCTGGGATCCGTTCGGCAAACTTTTCTCGATTGATTCCACGGCCTGTGCAACGAACGGCGAGTGCGTGACTTATGATGCATTTGGCCGCATTGTTGAAACCAGTTCTGCCGGAGCATACACCGAGATCTGGTACACGCAAATGGGCAAAGGCGTGTACATGAGGGGCAGCACTCCCTACTACGCCTATTGGCCTACTCCCGGCGGCGGTACGGTGGAAATCAACGGCAACAACGCCACTGCCTACTACATGCACAAAGACTGGCTGGGAAACGCCCGCATTTCCTCGACAATCGCCAATCACACGGTGGTTTCGGACCAGGCCTACGCCCCGTACAGCGAAGTCTATAACAAGCTGGCTACCGGGGCCGGTGTGCCTGCGCAGATGTTCACTGGAGATACGCAGGATATTCTCAGCGGCCTCTTTGATACTCCAAACCGGGAGCTTAATGCCAGTCAGGGCCGCTGGCTTTCGCCCGATCCCGCTGGCGCGGGGTGGAACCCTTACGTCTATGCCGCCAACAATCCCCTCAGTTTCGTTGATCCCTTGGGACTATACATAAATGGTCCCGGCGAGTGCAGCATCGGCGCCGGCGACCCCTGCGGCGGAGAAGGCGGAGGCGGCGGAGGCGGCGACGATGACGACGACTCGTGCATGGAGGCTAGCTGTGGGAGCGACGGTGTTGACCCATCAAGCGACTGCCCGATCTGCAGTGGCCCTTGGGGTGCCTTTGGCACTTCAGGCATAGAATTTGGATGGGATGCCTTTCTGCTGAACTGGGACGGCGCACTGTCAGGTCAGTTCCAAGACACCTCAGGATTTATCAATGAATTTACAACTCCGGTTTACGGAAATGGAAATTCGGACTCACCATACATCTTGTACGACTTCGTTCTTGAAGCCATGTTGAGCGACTGGAACTTTTCTCTGCTCTCAGATGGGAACGGCGGCAACCCCGCAAACAACGGAGACTCGACTGTTCTCGACAACAGGGCCAATGCCCTGATCGCGGCAATGCGAGGCGTGCCGGGTCTCAAGAAAACCACATTAGCCGGCGACTGTCTGATACTAGGAGTCGGAACAACGTTGGGTATACCTACCTCAAAGACCGGAGCTCCTTCCTATGGACCGGCAGGAACCGCCTACGTCAAAAGTGGGTATAGCTGGGCCAAAAAGAGAGCTCCTGCGCTGGGTGAATACCTTGACGAAATAATAGAAAACACTTGGGTCTCCGACGTGATGCCGTTAGTGCCCATAGTGGGTACGGCGAACACTACGGTCCGCTGCTACAACAATAACGCTGCTGGTGGGACGAACCACCCGTAAGAGACTCCCCGTCCGGAAGGCGAAGTCAGCTTTCACGCAGGAAAAAGAAGATGACGGACATTAGACCGATCTCGAGTCAGCTCAATCTCGGAGGCGAGCATGGAGAGCACCGCAGCGAAAAGGTTAAGCAAGCTTGGCTGCATATTTTGTGACTGTGCCTACCGAAAATCTTAAACCTGTCCCTGCCAAGAAGTCCATCCGGTCTCCCAAGGTCGATAAAAAAAGTAACGCGCGTAGGCGCGCGTCCTTTCCGGCACTGAATTTTCATGGGTCTGAATCAAACTGTCGTCCAGCGGAAGTGCAGCAGGTAAAGGCCTGCCTGAGTTAGAGCATCTGTGTTCAACCCGGACAAATCTCTAGGCGGCGCGCCGTTCGTAGCGATGATGCAGCCCTCCAACTTGCGGGATTTCGATCACCTCGCCTAACGCTGGCGGCTGAATGGCCCGATGGGCGGGCATCTTTGCCCAGCGCTAAGTGGGTTCGCGATCGGTCGTAGTAGTCGAAATAGGTCTTTAGAACCCGTCGCAGGCCAGCTTCGCTTATGACAATTACGTGGTCGAGACACTCACGCCGGATGGAGGTGGGATGCCAAGTTGCCCATACTGTTCCACGTGGATGAGTTCGTGAAACAACAGTCCATTCGAGAATGGTCCGTGTGAAACCACGACGTCTGAGAACGTAATCGCTCCCATCGTAGATTGATCAGGCAGATTGTTGAAACCCAAGCTTCTCAACATCGGGTAGAACTCCGGATTGGCAACTCGCTCGCCTTGCAGCACGAGCAGTCGAGTACTCTCCAGAATTTGCGGCGAGAAGAATCCCCCGATTGCCAGCCTCTGTTGTGCGGTGAGTGCGATTGCACGCGGAGCATATCAAGGCTGTGTCGCATCGCCGGTCTGGTGGTCTTCAATTTGGAAGTTCAAGAAGTCGTGTATCGCATTTAGAGCATCGTGATTCGCTGTCGTGATGCGAACTCTTCCACCAGTGGGCAATTCCTCAAAGGTGTAAGCGATGTCCGCCCGCCTGTCCTTCATCTCAGTGACTCCCGGCGGAACCTCACTGTGAACGAACATCGGAACGGAAAAATCACCGTTGGAGAACATCGTCGCGATGTGTTTCAGGTGCATCCGAATCATTCCCAGATTCTCAGCGTCCTTAGCATCGTTGACCGTGACTTCAATTGCGCCTCCGTCCGGCAGAAGGCGGAAGTGATGGGTTGTCTTATCATGAGGGAATCCCATCGCCATGTCGCCGTGCTTCTCAACGTCGGCCTGGTGGTCAGACTTCTCTTTGTGCATCGGACAGGACTTCATGTCTTGTGCTGCGAGTTGCAGGCCACAGAACAGAGCGAATATCACCAGTGTCTTCATCGCCTTTTCCTCCGAAACTTTGTAGGACTGGGGTGGTTCTTCAGCACATCAGTCAACGAATGGAGGAGAGGAGCTTTCTGTCCTTTGCCCGCTCTTTGAACTCGACTCTTCCAATCCCTCAGCACCTTCGTCAAATAATGTTCAGTCTTCTTCAAAGCGGCGATGTCCGTCCTGATCCCAGCGAGCTTCTGTTGTGCTAGTTCAAAGACCCGCTGGCACGGAGCACCACCAGCATCACGAGCTTTCAAGACTTCAGCAAGTTCCGACAACGTAAACCCGATGCGAAGTGCCCGTTGGACGACAAGGACACGTTCGACCGCACTCTCCGTGGTAAACTCTGTAACCCGATGTGCTCCGCACTGCCTTTGGCAAGACGCCGATTCGCTCGTAATGCCGAATCGTGTCCGCACTCACTCCCGTCGCTTTCGCGAGTTCGCCGGAGTGAAAGGTCACATCTGATCGCCGCACCATAACGAGTATCAACCCTTGAATGCACTCCAATGTCAAGGACTTTCGGACAACCGCTGCCGCAGCCGGTACTTTTTGCTCCCCGTGCATTCATCTGGCACAGCGTTGCCTCACCTATGCCAGCACTGCGCAGAGAATAACGTTTAAGTGACCACTGTCTAAGGGCGCCCGGATGCGTAAGATTTCAACTGTGCAAAAGGAAACACTTCCCACATATGTCATGATTTTTAAAAGAGGATCTGAACGAAGCGTAACCCTACTTTGCGACAAGGTTCAGGTCAATGCTTTTGGGAAAGGCAGGGCCAGCCGGGAGCATAACTTCCTTTTTCGATTCTTTCCCTTCATAGATAACCGCCAAGCTGTAGGGTCCCGCAGGCAAATCGGGAAAAAGATAGATTCCATTTTCGTCTGTGACACTCTCGCGCGAGAGTTCCCGGAGAAGCACCGTAATTCGCGGCACGGATATTTCCCTCTGGGACGTGGGATCATAGATTGTGACTCGTCCCGAAATGTTGCGAATAGCCCTCAATGTGAACGCGCACTGGCCAGGGGCCGACGGATCGACCATTGTTCGTTGTGTCTCTAACTCCGTAACCGAATAACCGGGCGGGACGGAATCTCTATCGATTTTTATTTGATACTCGCCGCTGGACAGTCCTTCCACACGAAACCTGCCCTCGGCATCAGTCTGAGCGCGAAAGCGTTGTCGGCCCTTGGAAACGCTGATTTCAACCCCTGACAAGCCGATTCCCGTGTCGCTACGGACAGACCCAAAAAGCCGGGCGAAGGATAGGCCGACTCCGAAGTTGACTTCGGCATTTATGTCGGACTGCACTCTAGACGCCGTTGTAAAGAAGAACGGCTGTGCTGAATCGTAAATCGCTTCGACGCTATGCAAACCGTAAGACACGCGGGAGAATGTGTAGCGCCCGCTCTTATCGGTGCGGATCTCTAAGTCTTCAAGAATCTAAGAGCGAGTGACCGTGCCATCAAAACCAAAAGGCTTGATTAGGAAACTACACATTTCTAACGCCAGGTGCGGAAACCAAGAAGGCCGATCTTTGCGGCTTCCAAGTGAGCAGCTCCGGTCAG
>Ga0182018_10005293_pt1 | contig 10448 bp, 10 predicted proteins | sample 812P2MmetaG_FD_120490 | JGI IMG/M metagenome (GOLD analysis project Ga0182018, IMG submission 120490) | Permafrost microbial communities from Stordalen Mire, Sweden - 812P2M metaG | ecosystem: Environmental > Terrestrial > Soil > Wetlands > Permafrost | place: Sweden: Stordalen | collected... | reverse complement strand
GCGGAAGTCGCCCGACGACGCTGCGCGAAGTCGCCCGACGACGCTGCGCGAAGTCGCCCGACGACGCTGCGCGAAGGCAGCACGACCGTGCGATAACGTCGCCGGATGCGACGCAGAGGACGACGTCTACGGCTCAGAGGACGCCAGAGGCGCCGATGACCCGGCGCGCGCTCGTATTGAATGCCTCGTTCGAGCCGCTGTCAGTCGTGACCGTCCGTCGAGCGCTCATCCTCGTCCTCTCGGAGAAGGCCGTCCTCATCGAGTCGAGCGGGGCGGAGGTGCGCTCAGTACGGCGCACGTTCGCCGAACCGTCTGTCGTGAAGCTCGTTCATTACGTCCGAGTGCCCCACCAGACCCGCGTCGCCGTCACGCGCCGTTCCGTCTTCGTGCGCGACGGTCACCGTTGTCAATACTGCGGTGCGCAGGCGGAGAACATCGACCACATCGTGCCCCGCAGCCGCGGCGGCACGCACTCGTGGGAGAACGTCGTGGCGTGCTGCCGCCGGTGCAACACCCAGAAGGAGGACCGGCTGTTGGAGGAGGCCGGCTTCTCTTTGTCGCGCCAGCCGCGGGCTCCACGGTCCCGCCTCTGGCTGCTGGCTGCGAGCGGTGAGGTGCACGACGAATGGGCCCAGTACGTGGCGTCCGTGCTCGGCCAAGCGGTGGCCGTCTGAGTCAAGAATCGGGCGCGCCCTTCGTCGTGCTCGAGCGAGAGGCATCGCCGGAGGCGCTGCTCTCGGGGGCCTACCGCACCTCGGCGACGCACACCGCCGTCATCTGCAAGCCGACGTCGCCGGCGCTCGTTCTCGGGAGCACGCAATCCGAGTCCAGTTTTGACCTCGCCAGGTGTCGAGCGGCAGGCCTCGCGGTCGTCCGACGCCGTAGCGGTGGGGGAGCCGTCGTCGTTCGGCCAGGTGCCCAGGTTTGGGTGGACTTCTTCGTGCCCCGAAACGACCCGCTCTTTGATGACGACGTGCTGGCGTCGTTCGGCTTCGTCGGCGCGATCTGGATGGCGGCCATCTGTGACAGCTTTCCTTCGATCTCACGCTCCTCTGTCGCCGTCGCGCGCGGTCAGGTGGAGCCGACGGCATGGTCGGCGACGTTGTGCTTCGGAGGCCTTGGCGCCGGCGAGGTCAGCGTCGGTGGCAGGAAGGTCGTAGGTGTCTCGCAACGGCGAGATCGCAACGGCGCCTGGTTCCACTCGATGGCGCTCCTGGAGCTCGATCCGCTTGAACTGACCTCCCTGCTCGACCGCCCAGCAGCCGAGAGACGCGAGGCCGCAGCCTGGCTGGCCACATTCGCTACCGCCCTGCCAAGCGCGGCCTTGGGGCGCGACGACGGCGCCGTTCTCGAGCAAGCGATCGTGAGCCGAGTGACCGGATCCCGCCGTCCGTGACAGCCCACCAGCCCGGGAGGGACGCGACCAGCAGATATTGAATGCAAAAGTGGTTGTGAGTGGAGGAAAAGAGAGCTATGGTGGGGCCAAGTGGGGGCTAGGGGAGCTGGCCCGGTAGCTTGAGAGGGTCGCTTGGCACTAGTGGAGTCGCTGAAAGGTCGCGACGAGCGCTCACTCGACCCGAAATCCAGGGTCATCGTCCCCCAGCGGTTCCGCTCGCTGTTCGCGGACGAAGGTGTTCTCGCCCCCCACGTCGCCGGCTGCGTCGCCTTGTGGACGAAGTCTGAGTACGCCGAGGAGTCGCTCCGACAGCACCTCCGTTCCAAGCAGAGCCCGACCGTCGAGCACGAGGTCCGACGGTGGTTCTCGATGTGCAGCGACTTCGCCCTCGACCAGCAGGGCCGCATGATGGTGCCGCCGGGCTTGCGTGAGTACGCCAAGCTCAGCACCGACGTGCTCTTCTTCGGTGTCTTCGACAGGGTTGAGCTCTGGTCGAAGGAGAGGTGGGACGCGCTCGAGGCGGCCTCCGGGAGCACGGGTTCGTGAGTCGTGCGATCGCTGCCGCCCCGCTTCAGATCGGAGGTTCCCGGGTCATTCGCAGCCCCTTGGCCGGTGCGACGGGTGGTTCAACCCTCTCCGCCAACGATAGCCATCCCCGCTCGGAGGTGCCGTCTTTGCACCTCGAGGCGGCTGGGGGGTTGCGCATGACCCGGGAACCGGAAGGCGGCTCGATGGCGTTCTCCCATCTGCCGGTCATGATGCGCGAGGTCGTCGATCTCCTCGTGGCGACGCCCGGGGGTGTGCTGCTCGACGCCACCGTCGGCGGGGGTGGACACGCGATCGCTTTGCTGAGCGCTTCAAACACCCACCGACTCGTCGGCCTGGACCGTGATCCCGAGGCTGTCACCGCCGCCGCCGCCGCCCTCGGCGTTTTCGGCGCTCGTGCGGTGGTGGTGCAGGCGCGCTTCGACCGCCTCATGGACGTATTGGCCGATGAGGCTCCCGGCGAGCCCGTGTCCGGAGTCTTGTTCGACCTCGGCGTGAGCTCGCGGCAGCTGGACGAGCCGACGAGGGGTTTCTCGTACAGGTTCGACGGCCCGCTCGACATGCGGATGGATCCGGGAGACGCAGGCACCGCCGCCGACATCGTGAACACCTGGGGCGACCGGGAACTGGCCGACTTGTTGGCGGAGAGCGGCGAGGCCAGATTCGCCCGCCGCATCGTGAGCGCCATCGTGGCTGCCCGACCCATTCGGACCACGGCACAGCTGGTCGAGATCGTGCGAGGAGCCATCCCAGCGGCGCGCCAGCGTGGCGGTCACCCGGCCAAGCGGGTATTCCAGGCGCTCCGCATTGCTGTCAACGAGGAGCTGGAGCTGCTCGGCCCAGCGGTCGACGACGCCATGGCGGTGCTTGTCCCGGGTGGGCGCTGCGTTGTCCTGTCGTACCACTCGGGAGAGGACAGGCTCGTGAAGGAGCATTTCGCGGCCGCTGCCGCTGGCTGGTGCACGTGCCCGCCGGAGATCGGCTGCGTCTGCGGGGCAGTTCCAGCCGTCCGCGTCCTCACCCGCGGGGCACGCCTTCCGTCGGATGCCGAGATCGCCGGCAACCCGAGATCGTCGAGCGCTCGCCTGCGGGCAGCTGAGCGCCTCGACGGCCGGTTCGATCGCGGACGAGCGAAACCCGATCGCATGACCAGGGAGGCGTGATGGCGACCAGGAGCAACGCGGCTGTCCAAGCCTCGAAGAGCGGCGCTGCGCAGCCGGCGTCGCGTCCGGTGCCCGACCCCGGTCCCGATCTCAGGGTCCCGGATCGCCGACAGGTCGCGGCCCACGGACGCCGGAGACAAGCGCGCGTGCTGACGTTCCTGGCGTCCGCATGCCTCGCCATCCCCCTCGTACTGGCAGCTGTCGGACATGCAGTCGTGGCCTCGGAGCAGGTTCGCTCGGACGCCCTCCAGACCGAGATCGCGCAGGCGTTGCAGAGCCAGCAGGACTACCAGCTCCAGAAGGCAGAGCTCGTCGCTCCGACCCGGATCCTCGCCATCGCAGAAACCCACCTCCACATGGTGACCCCCACTTCCGTCACCTACCTCCCGCCGGTGAACCCGGGTGAGAGCGTCGCGCAAGCGCACGAGCCGGGATTCGTGGCGCCCGCGACACACCTCAGTTCGTCCACCGGCGTGCATCGCCAAGAGCCGTCGAAAGGCTCGGCCACTCGGGGCTCCACACCGTGATCCGCCGCCGACCCGGGACGACCGAGAGGGCAGGTCGTCCCGGCCGTGTCGGTGACCCGGATCGAATAGGTGTGCCGCAGCGCGGAGGTCGGCCATTGCGCGGGGTGGCGCCCCAGCCGATTTCGCGCCGTATGCCCCTGCCGGCGCCGGTCCGCACGGCACCGTCGATCTGGGCCACGCTCCGCCCCGCATCGACACCAACCCGCCGTCCGGCGCCGACGCGGGGCGCTGTGCCGACTCGGGCAGCCGCGCCAACCCGCCGTCCGGCGCCGACGCGGGGCGCTGTGCCGACTCGGGCAGCCGCGCCGACCCGCCACGTTGTGCCAACGCGGGCCGCTGTGCCGGCCCGGCCAGCCGCGCCGACACGGCCAGCAGCGCCGACACGGGCAGCAGCGCCGACACGGGCAGCAGCGCCGACACGGGCAGCGCCGCCGCGCCGCCATCCGGGGCCAACGCAGGCCGCAGGCCGCCCCGCCCCGCCGGCACCGCCTCGTATCGTGCGGCACACCGGGGCCGCACCTCGGCGCACAGAGCGCCGTACAGTGCCCGAACAGGGGCGCGTGGCACGACGTACGGAGCCCGCCTCCGGCCGAGCAGGGGGCAGCACGGCGGAGACACCAGTTCGCACGCAGCGCCGTGCAGCTGTCGCGGCTCCCGCGAGGGGCCGCCAAGCGCGCCGCACCGCGACAGCATCGCCGGGCCGGAAGGCATCGCCGGGCCGGAAGGCGACGCCCGGCCGTACCAGTGGCGCCGTGAAGGGCTCGGGTCGCATCCGGGCACTCGTATGCGTTGCCGGATTGCTCGTGGCGGTGCTCGTGGCGCGAGTCGTCGACGTGCAGGACGTCGGCGCCGCCAAGTACGCCGCCTACGGCAACTCAGAGCTCTTCCAAAAGGCGTCGCTGCCGGCGCTTCGGGGTGCGGTCTATGACCGGAACGGCAGCCTCATCGCCGTCTCGGTCCCGCGGGTTGACGTCGTGAGCGATGACTTCCTCGTGAGTCGCCCCGACACGGATCTCGGCCCGCTCGCGCGCCTGCTCGGGCTCTCGACCACGTCCCTGTACGCCATGCTCACGGAACGCCGCGGCTACGTCACCCTCGAGCGTCAGGTGGACGCCAAGACCGAGGCCGCCGTGCAGGCGCTCGGGCTTCCGAACTTGTCCTTCGCTCCGGATCCCGAGCGCGTCGACCCCGATGGCGACCTGTTCTCGCCGCTGCTCGGCCAGGTAGGTTTCTCCGGAACAGGTCTTTCCGGTCTCGAGTACCAGCAGCAGACCATGCTTGGGGGAAAGTCTGGGCACGAGGAGTTGGCGATCGGTCCCGGCGGCGAAACCCTGCCCTACGAGGCGCGAGACATCGTGCCGGCGCACCAGGGGGCGGGACTCGTGCTGACGTTGGATCAACCGTTGCAGTTCGAGGTGACGAAGGTGCTCGCTGCCCAGTTGAAGGCGACCCACGCCACCAGCGGGACCGTCGTCGTCCTCGACACGAAAACGGGCGGCGTGCTCTCAATGGTCAACCTCGTTCGATCGCGGAGCGGGCAGGTGACACCCGCGGGGCAGAACCTCGCGGTGGCAGCGCAGTATCAGGCGGGCTCGGTTATGAAGCTGGCCACGATCTCAGCGGCGTTGCAGGACGGCGTCATCACGCCCAGCGAGCAATTCACGGTGCCTGATCAGATCGAGGTAGGCGGTTGGCCATTTCAGGACGCCGACTACCACGCCACTGAATCGCTGCCCGTCACCCAGATCCTCGCCCAATCCTCCAACGTCGGCACGATCGAGATCGCTCAGGAGCTCGGCCCGCAGAGGTTGTACGACCAGCTGCGGGATCTCGGCTTCGGTCAGGAAACGGACTTGAGATGGCCCGGTGAGATCCCAGGATCGGTGGCACCGCTCTCCACGTGGTCGTCGTCGTCGTTGCCGACGCTCGCCATCGGGACGGGCGAGGCGGTGACCCCGCTCCAGGTGGCTGACGCTTACAACGCCGTCGCCAACGACGGCGTCTATATTCCGCCTCGACTCGTCGAGGCTACGGTTTCGCCCAGTGGCACCGAGACCGCTCTGCCATCGCCGGCCACGCACCGAGTGCTCGACGCCTCGACGGTCCAGGAGCTGCTGCCGATGCTCGAAGCCGTCACTGCCGATGGGACCGCCGTAGCCGCGCAGGTTCCCGGCTACACCGTCGCCGGCAAGACGGGCACGGCTCAGATCCCGAACGGCCGGGGTGGCTACACGCCTGGGGCGTGGATGGCGACGTTCGTGGGCTTCGTGCCCGCGCAAGCACCACAGCTCACCGCCATCGTGGTCATGAACCACCCGAGCGACTACTACGGAGGCGCCGCCTCTGCTCCGGTGTTCTCGACCATCATGCGCTACGCCCTTCGACGCTTCGACATCTCTCCTGTGACCTCTGCTGGGTCCGCGAGCACCTCCCAGCCGTGAGCGGTCCCGTGTCGCTCGATGACGTCATCGCCCGCGTGCGGCCGGAGTCGGTGGTCGGCGATCCTCACGGGGTTCTCGTTCGCGACGTCCAGTTCGATCATCGCCGGGTGCAAGCGAGCGCAGGAGGCGGCGACCTGTTCTGCTGCGTGCCGGGGGAGCACAGCGACGGTCACGCCCACGCCGGCGAAGCTGCACGCGCCGGGGCAGTGGCGCTGTTGTGCGAGCGACCTATCGGAGACGCCGGGCATACGCCTCAGATCGTCGTCGGGGTGGGACGGTCGCGAGCCGCCATGGCAGAGGCCGCGTGCACGGTTCACCATGACCCGGCTGCCAAGCTTCGTACCGTCGGCGTCACGGGCACGAACGGAAAGACCACGACGACCTACCTGCTTCGCAGCGTGCTCGAGGCCGAGGGTTGGCCGACGTCGGTGATCGGTACGCTCGGCGGAGCGCGTACGACTCCGGAGGCTCCCGATCTCCAGCGGCAATTCGCGACCGTCGTCACCGATGGCGGCCGGGCCGTTGCGCTCGAAGTGACGTCGCACGCTCTTGTCCAGCACCGGGTGGACGGTTATACCCACGATGTCGCCGTGTTCACGAACCTGAGCCAGGACCACTTGGACTACCACGGCTCCATGGAGCGGTACTTCGACGCCAAGGCCGAGCTGTTCACGCCTGAGCGCGCCCGAAGAGGCGTCGTCAACGTCGATGATCCGTACGGCGAGCGCCTGATGGAGCGGGCGGCGATCCCCGTCACAGGCTTCCGGCTCGCTGATGCCGAGCGCCTGGAGATGAGTCTGGAAGCGTCCCGTTTCGTGCTCGACGGACACGCCGTGCATCTGCACCTCACGGGCGAGCCAAACGTCCGCAACGCTCTCGCCGCCGCCGCCGCTGCCCGCGCCCTCGGGGCAAGCGTCGCAGGGGTCGCAGCCGGCCTCTCGGCCGCCAACGGAGTGCCGGGACGATTCGAGCGCGTCGAGAACGCTCTCGGCCTCGCGGTCATCGTCGACTACGCCCACACACCATCGGCGATGGAGGAGGCACTTGCGGCGATCCGCCCCCTCTCCGGTGGTGGGCGCCTCATCGTCGTGTTCGGCGCGGGCGGCGACCGTGACCGCGAGAAGCGGCCCCTCATGGGTCGAGCAGCCACCCGGTCGGCCGACGTGGCCGTGCTGACCTCGGACAACCCGCGGCACGAGGATCCGCTCGACATCATCCGAGAGGTCGAGATCGGCTGCGACGGCGCGGCCGACCTGTTCGTCGAACCTGACCGCCGGGCCGCCATCGCCTTCGCGCTCGACCTCGCTGGCGCGCTCGACGTAGTCGTCGTCGCCGGCAAGGGCCACGAGACGACCCAGCAGGTCGGCGACGAAATGGCTGAATTCAACGACCGCGACGTCGTGCGCAACGAAGCGGCGAGACTGGCGACCGAGCGGTGATCTCGCTCTTCACAGCGGGAGGCGTCGCCATCCTCGTGGCTGGCTTCGGCACCCCGTTGCTCCTGCGGTGGCTGATCCGCTGGCGGATCGGCCAGCACGTCCGCGACGACGGCCCGGCCCAGCACGCGGCGAAGCAGGGCACGCCGACCATGGGCGGCATCGCCATCCTGATTGCGATACTCGTCGGATATGTGCTGGGTCATGTCGGCACGGGCACCTCCTTCACGGCCTCGGGCTGGCTCGTCGTGCTGGCGATCATCGGAACGGGTCTCGTCGGGGCGGCCGACGACTGGCTGAAAGTGAGCCGGAAGCGCAGCCTCGGGCTCAACAAGCGAGCCAAGTTCGGGCTGCAAGTGGCCGTGGCGCTGGGTTTTGCCTTCGGCGCCCTGCGCTTCGCGGGCATCAACACGAATCTTTCGTACACGCGCTACGACCTGCCAGGCCTCGCGCTCCCCAAGGTCGTCTGGGTGATCTGGGCGGTGCTCATCATCGTGGGCGCGTCGAACGCGGTGAACCTCACCGATGGTCTCGACGGGCTGGCAGCAGGGTCGTCGACGTTCGCGTTCTCCTGTTTCGCCGTGATCGGTTACTGGCAGATCCGGCACGTGTCGATCTACCACTTGACCGTTGCCCACGCGCTCGACCTCGCCGTCGTGGCGATGGCGTGCGCGGGAGCCTGTGTGGGTTTCCTCTGGTGGAATGCCGCCCCCGCCCGCATCATCATGGGCGATACCGGCGCGCTCGCGCTCGGGACTGGACTCGCCTGCATCGCTCTCTCGATGAACCTGCAACTGCTGCTGCCGATCATCGGCGGCCTGTTCGTGATCGTCACGCTCTCGGTTGTGGCTCAGGTCGTCAGCTTCCGGGTCTTTGGCCGACGAGTACTGCGGATGGCTCCCCTCCACCACCACTTCGAGCTCCTCGGGTGGCCGGAAACGACGGTGACGATCCGCTTCTGGATCTTCTCGGGACTGTGCACTGGCGTCGGGCTCGGCTTGTTCTACGCCGACTTCATCTCCGTGAGCCGCTGAGATGGACCGCACGACTCGCCTCACCGTCGTAACGGAGCCGCGGCGGCGGGTTGTTCGCCAGCAAGCGGCGAGCACGAGCCCGCGCCTGCGGGACGTCGCGGCGACTCGGACCTCGCTCGAGTATCGCGTGCTGTTCCTGGCGGTCGCCGGCCTCAGCCTTCTCGGGCTCCCGATGGTCCTCTCGGCTTCCTCCGTGAGCTCGGTGTTGACCGGGGGGTCGCCCTATTCGTTGTTCGAGCGGCAGTGCATCTTCATGGCTGCGGCCGTCGCCGTCGGCCTGGTGGCCTACTTCCTTGTCCCGATGGAGCGGTTGCGACGATTCCGCTTCGTGCTGCCCTTCACGTCGATGGCGCTCCTCGTCGCCGTCTTCCTGCCGGGGATCGGGCACTATGCGGGCGGATCCAGTCGGTGGATCGGCGTCGGTCCCATCCAGGTGCAACCGTCCGAGCTGATGAAGATCTCCATCGTCGTCTTCGCTGCGGACCTGCTCGCGCGACGTTCGGCCCGGACCGACTACTGGGCCGCGATGGTGCGTCCGCTCCTCATCATCCTTGTCGCCTCTGCCGGCTTGATCATGAAGCAGCCCGATCTCGGCACGGCCATCGTCATCGCCTGCATCACGTTCGTCATGATGTTCACGGCAGGAGTGCCGATCCGCGTGCTCAGCGGCACCGTGGCCGCCGGCGCGCTGCCGGCTGCCTACCTGGCCCTGCACGCGTCCTACCGCCGCGATCGGCTGCTCTCGTTCGTGAACCCGATCGCCCACGCGAGCAGCACGGGCTACCAGGTCGTGCAATCACTGTCGACGCTCGCCATGGGAGGCATCGGTGGGAACGGGATCGGCGGGTCAGCGGCAACGTGGGGCTTCTTGCCGAACGCACACACGGATTTCGTGTTCGCCGTCATCGGAGGCAACCTCGGGCTCGTCGGCTCGGTCGCCGTCATCGCCCTCTTCGGTCTCTTCGGGTGGGCGGGCCTGCGGATCGCCGGCCGGGAACAGGACCTCTTCAGCCGATACGTCGCTGTCGGGATCACCTGCTGGATTCTGTGCCAGGCCGTCATCAACGTCGGCGGTGTCATCGATGCGCTACCGGTCACGGGGATCCCCTTGCCGTTCATCTCCTACGGAGGATCCGCACTCGTCGCCGAGATGGCTGGAGCTGGGCTGCTGTTGGGCCTTGCCCGACGGCAGCCCGTTGCGGAGCAATGAGCTGTTTCGCCCTTCTCGCCGGAGGCGGGACCGGCGGACATGTGCAGCCGGCGCTAGCGGTCGCTGAAGCCCTCGTCGCTCGGGGCCACGACCCTGCGTCCATTCATTTCGTCGGCAGTGAGCGGGGGATGGAGGCGACCTTGGTGCCCGAGGCGGGTTTCGAGGTGACGCTGCTCCCGGGTCGAGGAATTCAGCGCAGGATCACGGCCGCGAACCTCGGCGCCATCGCCGGCATCAGCACCGCTTGTGTGAAGGCTCTCGGCACGCTCAGGCACTATCGGCCCGCGGTCGTCGTCACTGTCGGCGGCTACGCCGGCTTCCCACCATCCTTTGCGGCTCTCGTCCAGGGTGTACCGGTCGTCGTCGTGAGCTACGACGCCGTGCCAGGGGCGGCGAACCGCTTGATCGGGCGCTTCGCCGCAGCCAATGCCGTCGCCTTTGCCGGTACGCGGCTTCCAAAGGCGCGCGTGACCGGACCACCGGTGCGCGCAAGGGTGCTTGCCGTCGATCGCAGCACTGAGGGCCGGAGGGCGGCGAGCGGTGAGCTCGGGCTTGATCCTGAACGGATGATCGTGCTCGCCACGGGTGGCTCGCTCGGCGCCCGCTCGGTGAACGACGCCGTCGTGTCGTGGTGCAGCCGGTGGCACGACAGGTCCGATGTCGCCGTGTACCACGTCGCCGGCGAGCGGAACCTC
>Ga0182018_10005292_pt1 | contig 10451 bp, 6 predicted proteins | sample 812P2MmetaG_FD_120490 | JGI IMG/M metagenome (GOLD analysis project Ga0182018, IMG submission 120490) | Permafrost microbial communities from Stordalen Mire, Sweden - 812P2M metaG | ecosystem: Environmental > Terrestrial > Soil > Wetlands > Permafrost | place: Sweden: Stordalen | collected... | reverse complement strand
GTCGTCGTCGGCTCCGACGGAGGTGTCGAGGCGGTCGACGCGGACACACTCGACCGGCGTTGGACCGCGCCTCTGGACGCGCCTGTTCGCGGGCGGCCGGTGACCGTGGGGTCGACGGTGGTCGCTGTAACGGTGACCGGGGATATGGTCGCGCTCGACGCATCCGAAGGGTCGCTGCTGTGGTCCCTTGATTCGTCGGACCCGTTGCACCGATGGACCTTCAATGACCTGTGTACCGACGGCACCGTGGTGATTGCCGGCGATTCGACCGAGCTCATTTGCGTCGATGCGACCAGCGGCGAGCTGCGATGGCGCGTCGCGGACATCGCATCCCGGACCAATATCGTGGCCCGCGCCGCATGCGTGATCGTCGATGATCTGGTGGTGGGCGGGTTCTGGCCTGGGAATCCTCCCCGGTTCGCGTTGGGCATCGAGGACGGGATGGAGGTGTGGGTGCTGCCGCCCTCGGGAGGGTCGTTCGCCGATGAGTTCACCGGGCCCAGTCCCCATGCCACCCCCACCTTCGACCCGGTGACCGGTTTGGTGGTCACCACCAGCGCCGCTCGAGTGGACGCGGCGGATCCTCGGTCGGGTGAGGCCGCCTGGAGCACCGGTCTCCCGACCTTTTTCAATCTGGCGTCTCCGGTCGTCACCCACGCTGGGATCGCGCTCACCCTTCCCGGGCGAGGGGTCGTCATGCTCGACCGGAGCAGCGGAGCCGAGCGGTGGAGGGTCGATATAAGCGGCCCCGCACCGTTCCCGATGATCCCCTACGAGCGGTCTCCGTCGTCACCGGTCTTCGCTGCCCCCTGCGTCGCCGGGGATGCCCTGGTGCTGCCCGGGCTGGACGGCTCCCTCCGGATCCTCGAGCTGCACGACGGTTCGTGCCGCACGGTGATCCCGGTCGGGGTGCCGGTGGCCGCGCCGCCACTCGAGGTGGACGGGCGGGTGTTCGTCCGTGGTACTGACTCGTCGCTGCACGTGCGTTCGATCGCCTGAGGCAGCCCGCCCGAGTCATCGGCCGCTCGCCGCCGGTCGGCCGACGAAGCGGATCGGCAGAGCGAAATGCGTCTACCGTACGGTTGGATCCATCCGCGTCGTCGTTTGGGAGTGCGCCTGTGCCACCGCTCGATGTCGGCTTCGAGACGTTCACACGACAGGAGTGGGCGGTGCTCGGGCTGCGGGCCGACCCCGGTCGGTCTTCGAACCAGATGGAGGAGGTGGCGCAACAGGCGGGTCCGATCTCGCTGGACGAGGTCGCCGATGTCTACCTGCCGTTGAGCCTCTTCCTCACCGTGCTGTGGGAGTCGAAGCGCGGCCGCACGGCGGGAGTGGGGCAATTCCTCGACTCCGACCGCCAGTCGACTCCCTTCATGATCGGCATCACCGGCAGTGTCGCCGTGGGAAAGAGCACTGCGGCGCGAGTACTGAAGGAGCTTCTGGAGCGTGGTCCGGGGCATCCGACCGTCGGTCTCCTTTCCACCGATTCCTTCTTGTATCCGAACCGGGTCCTCGATGGACGCGGATTGATGGATCGGAAGGGCTTTCCCGAGACGTATGACCGAGCCGGGCTTATCGCCGCGCTGGCCGCAATTCGAAACGGCCGGCCGGACGTCGCCGTTCCGGTCTACTCCCACCGTTCCTATGACATCGTCCCCGACGAGCATCAGCTGATCGGCCTCCCGGACCTGGTGATCGTCGAGGGCCTCAACGTGCTCCAGGTGGCTTCCGAACCGGCGCCGTACGAGCAGGTCACCGTGTCGGACTTTCTCGACATGGCCATCTACGTAGACGCCGCCGAAGAGGCCATCGCCCGCTGGTTCCGCCAGCGGCTGCTGGGCCTGCGAGCCACCGGCACCGAGGACCCGGGAGCCTTCCTCCGGTGGTTCTCGTCCCTCTCCGACGAGCAAGCCTCGGACCTGGCCGACCAGACCTGGTCGGGGATCAACCTGGTGAACCTGCGAGAGAACGTGGCCCCGACCCGGCTGCGTGCGCAGGTGATTCTGGTGAAGGGCGGGGACCAGCAGGTGAGTCAGGTGATGGTCAGGCGTCCCTGAGGCTTGGCGGTTCCGGCCGTGGATCCGTTCCGGCGAATCTACGGATTCTTGCCGTATGAGGGCGAGGCAGCTCGCTCACGTGGTGCGTGAGCCCAAGGACTCCTGTGTCGGCATCCGCTGCGTGCTCGGCAGAGGGTAGGGGGGCTGATCGGTGGCCACTTCCAGGAGGTCACCCTGGGTGCATCCCTTGGACGTGACGTAGGTGGGATCGTCGCGGGTGGGAGGTAGGTCCGGGACGGAGAGGTCCTTCTGATCCAACCGGAGGGAGGCGGTCAGGTCTCCGACCGCCGATCGGCGCCACGGCGAGATGTTCGGTGCCTTGACACCGAAGCGCTCTTCGATGAATCGCAGTTGCGAGGTGTGGTCGAAGGTCTGCGAGCAGACGTGGCCCCCCCGGCTGAACGGGGAGACCACCAGCAGCGGAACCCGGAATCCGAGGCCGATGGGCCCGGCGATCCCGTTGGCGTCGGCCGGGAGGGGATCGACGGTCAGGAACTCGCCGGCTGTGCCGGCCGCCGGCACCGGAGGGGCGACATGGTCGAAGAACCCATCGTTCTCGTCGTACATGTGGAAGAGGACCGTCTTGGACCAGACGTCCGGATTCAGCAGCAGTGTCTGGAGAACCTGGTCGGTGAACCACTCGCCCAGAAAGGAGGGTGCCGGCGGGTGCTCGTCGTAGCCGACTGGTGTGCTGATCCAGCTCACCTTGGGCAAGTTCCCCGAACGGACGTCGTCGGCGAAGTCGCCGGGGAAGGTGGGGAGGAACGCCTTCTGGTACAGGGCCGACGCCGGGTTCTGGTACTGGGAGAAGTAGGGGAGGACGCTGTCGGTGGTCAGTCCGATCTTCCGCATGGTGTCGATGCTGTAGAGGGCACCGCCAGGGTTGTAGTACTTCCAGCTCACCCCAGCATCCTCGAGCACCTCGGGCATGGTGTCCCAGTGCACGCTGAAGAGCGCCGAAGGGCTTCCGTTGGTGACGATCACCGGGCCCCCCGCCGATCCCGAGGGATCGAGGGTGCCCGACATCTGCATCAGCCGATTGGGATGGGTAGGCCCCATCACGGAGCAGTGATAGCCATCGCACAGGGTGAAGGCGTCGGCCAGGGCGTAGTAGAAGGGCAGGTCAGCCCTGGTGTAGTAGCCCATGGTGAGGGTCCCTTGGGTCGGCCCCTCGTTCTCGGGTTCGGTGTGGACCCTCACGAACGAGTCCATGCGACCACTGTTGCGGCACTGGTGCTGCGGGCCCCAGTTGTGGGTCAGGTCGAAGGTGCAATTGGCCAGGTCGTTGCTGACCGTGTCCAGGTGGAAGGGGAGCAGTCTCCCCGCGGGTGACGCCGAGATGTTCGACGGGTACGCCTGGGAGAAGGGGCCGAGATCGCCGGCCGGGTGGTCGTCGAAGCCTCGCACCCCGGGGTAGGTGCCGTAGTAGTGGTCGAAGGATCGGTTCTCCATCATCAGGAAGATCACGTGCTCGACGGCACCGAGGTCGGAGCCCGCCGGGGCCACCGCCGCCGAGCTCGCAACCGTGGACGAGGAGGCTCCCTTCCCGCAGCCGGCGGCCAGGACGCCGATCCCCGAGGCCGCCCCGGCGGCAAGGAGCTGCCGGCGGGTCATGCCGCGCTGGCCGTCGCTTCCGTGCTGGTTCGTGGTCATCTCTGGTGCCACCTACGCCTCCGGCGCCAAAGGTACCTAATCGGTCGGCGTGGCGCATGCCGGTCGCCCCCTGCGGGATGCCCCACCCATTCCGATGTGCCACGATGAAGCAATGACGGCTGAGCGGTTGGAGGTCCAACGGACCATTGCTGCGGATCCGGCAACGATCTTTCGAGTGCTGCGCGATCCCAGGGGCCATGTGTCGATCGACAGCTCCGGAATGCTGATGTCGGCTACCGGCGAGCCGGTGACCGCCATCGGGGACAGCTTTGTCGTGCATATGGACCGTGAGGCACTCAACGACTACCCGATGGGTCACTACGACGTGACGGTGACGATCACGTCGTATGTCACCGATCGTGAGATCTCCTGGACGATCCTCGGCCAGATCCGTCCGCAGATCGGGCACGTCTACGGCTACACGCTCGAGCCCGTCGAGGAGGGGACACTGGTGACCTCCTTCTACGACTGGTCGTCCATCGATCAGGTGTGGAGGGACGCCGGGATATTCCCGGTCATTTCCGAAGGTGCCCTCCGGGCCACACTGGGGATCCTGGCCCGGACAGTGACGGCGGAGGGCTCCGGCGCTCCGGCCTGATTCGACGACGCCCAACGCGACCTTGTCGATCAGCGCCGGGTGCACACCACCTCGCTCGAGGGCCACGGGTGCGGATTGCTAGCGTGGCCAGGGTGCGCATCGTGTCGCTCCTCCCGTCGGCCACGGAAATTCTCTTTGCCGTCGGGGCGGGGGACGACGTTATGGGCGTGACGTTCGAGTGCGACTTCCCCGAGGCGGCGCGGAGCCGCAGGATCGTATCCACCACCGCCCTGCCCGAGGGCCTGACCCCCTCGGAGATCGATGCCGCGGTGCGACGCCGGATCGCCGCCGGTGATGATCTCTACACCCTCGACGAGGGGGCGCTCCGGGCACTCGCCCCTGATCTGGTGGTGACCCAGGACCTGTGCGCGGTGTGTGCGGTGGACATCAAGGAGGTCGATGCTGCCCTCGAGCACCTGGGCTGCGAGGCGGACGTCCTCACGCTGGACCCGATGACGCTGGGCGAGGTACTGGGGTCAGTGGTGCAGGTGGGAAGGCGAACCGGCCATCAACGGGAAGCGGACCGGCTGGTGACGAAGCTGCAGTGTCGCCTCGACGCGGTGGCTGCGGCGGTGGCCGGTCTCGATCGTCCGCGGGTGGCAATGCTCGAGTGGACTGATCCGCCGTTCTCGTCTGGTCACTGGGTTCCCGACATGGTGGCCGCGGCCGGTGGGTGCCCCGTGCTCGGCGAAGCCGGGACCCGGTCCGCCGAGGTGACCTGGGATGACGTCTCCTCGACGTCACCGGACGTCATCATCGTGGCGCCGTGCGGCTACCGGCTGGAGGGCGCCCGACAGCTGGCCGATGAGCTGGTCGGCTCGGGCCGATTGCCCAGGGGCGTCCCGGTGTGGGCGGTGGACGCTGATGCCGCCTTCGTGCGACCCGGACCACGATTGGTCGACGGCGTCGAGGGGCTGGCCGCCATCCTCCATCCCGATGTGTCCACGTGGGTCGAGGGCATAGCCGTCGCCGTGTAGCGGCGGCGGATCTCATTCCGAGGCGATGGCGGCGAGGACGTCTAGCTTGGCTGCCCGCCGGGCCGGCCACGAGGCGGCGCCCAGGCCCAACAGGGCGGCGATGAACAAGAACACGACCAAGCTGACGTAGGGGATGACGAGGTCGGTGATGCCCTGCTGTTTCAAGGACGCGGCGAAGGCTGTTCCCAGTGCGGTACCGACGATCACCCCGATGATCGCCCCGAACAGTGACAGGATCACCGCCTCCGATCGAATCATGGCCCGGATCTGTCGGCGCTTCATCCCGACGGCTCGGAGGAGCCCGATCTCGTGGGTGCGCTCGAACACCGACAGCATGAGCGTGTTGACGATGCCGATGAGGGCGATGACCACCGCCAAGGCCAGAAGGGCGTACACCAGTCCGAGCAACTGATTGACCTGTTGCGCTTGTGCTTTCTCGAATTGGGCCCGGGTTTGTATGAGCAGGTTCGGATAGGCCGTCTTGAGCCCATCGGTGATGGCATGGGCGGTGGCACCGGATGTGGTGCCCGACTTGATGAGGACCGCCACCGGTAACGGAGCATTGAAATGGGACAGGAAGAAGCCGTCCCCCACCAGGTAGTTGCCGATCAGGGCGTTGGGCTTGAAGATCCCGCCGATTCGCATCGTCGTGTTCCCGGTCTCGGCGAACTTGACCGGCACCACCGAACCAACGGAAAGATGCTTGGTGGTCGCCGTGGTCGTGTCGATGAGCAGCTCCCCGGCGGACAGTGCTGCGGTACCGGATCCGGCATCGATCCGTAGCTTCACGGTTTTGGCCAGGTGGTCGGTTGACACCGCCGTCGTGGTGACCAGCGAGCTCTGCAGCTCGAATTCCCCGCTGTAGACGTTGGAGACGGCGGTGACTCCGGGTATGGCGGATGCGGTAGCCGCCACCGAGTTGCTGAACCCGCCGGCGCCGGCGCTGGAGCTGGTGATGATGTAGTCGGCATTGATCGCCTGGTCGACGCTGCTGGTCGCCGATTTGGACAGGGAGGCGCCGAACACGGCAATGGTGGACACCAGGGCCAGCCCGACCATCAACGCCGAGGACGTCTGTGCCGTCCGGCGAGGGCTCCGCATCGAGTTCTCCCGACCCAACATTCCCGATATCCCGAGTATCCCGGCCAGCGGTCGCCCGAGTGCACTGGACATGGGACGGGCCACCACCGGGGCCAGCATGCCGATACCGATGAAGACAGCCACCGCCCCCAGCCCCACCAACTGGATGGCCGGCTTCTCCAGCCCGACGGCCAGCGCACCGATCCCGAGGACGGCGATGATGCTGCCGATCACGATCCGACGACGCGACGACTCCGTCCGCTCTTCCTGGTGGTCGACCAGCGCGGCTACCGGCGGGATGCGCACCGCACGGCGAGCAGGGCTGATTGCCGATACGACCGTCACCCCGACGCCGACGATGATGGCGGCGAACACAGTGCGGGATTCGAAGACGAGAGGTCCCGACGGCAGTGTAATGCCGAACCCCTTGAGCAGGGCCTCGAGTCCTAGCGCCGCCAGGACTCCCAATCCGAGGCCGATGAGGGAGGCGACCAGTCCGAGCAGGGTGGCCTCGATGAGCACGGAGCGGAACACCTGTCGCCGGCTTGCTCCCACGATCCGCAGGAGCGCGAGCTCCCGTGTGCGCTGCCCGACGAGGATGGAGAACGTGTTGAAGATGGTGAAGCCGCCGACGAACAGCGATATGAAGGCGAAGACCAACAGGGCGGTCGAGAAGAACGACAGCGCCTGGTTGATGGACGTGGTCTGTTCGTTGGCCACCGTCTGACCGGTGACCACCTCGACGCCGGGGGGGAGGACCTTGGCGATGTCCCGCTGCACGGTGGCCTTGTCAGCCCCGGACGTGGCCAGCACATCGATGGCGTCATACTGCCCAGTCCTGTTGAACAGGACCTGTGCGGTGGGCAGGTCGAAGGCGGCGATGGTGGCTCCGGCCAGGTTGTCGGCGGTGCCGAATTTGACGAACCCGGTGATGGTGAAGGTCTGGGTGGGCCCTTGGAGGAGGACGCGAACGTGGTCGCCCACCGCAAAGTGGTACTTGGTGGCCGTCCCCTCGTCCATCACCACGTCGTGGGGCGTGGTGGGGGCGGTGCCTTCGGCGAGATGGAGCGCCGAGAGCTGCGAGTTGGGGTCATAGGAGAGGCCGAGGTTCGGCGCACCTCCAGTGGTGATGGCCTTCCCGTCGGGCGCCACGAACTGCGCCACACCGTTGACCGTCCCCTCGGCGTAGGCGACGCCTTGTATCTGGCGAACCGAGGAGACGATCGATTGCGAGATCGGATTGCGGCTGGCGTTGACGCCCCCGCTGGTGTCAGTGAACGCCGCCTTCCCCCGGATCTCGAAGTCGACATTCTGGTAGACGTGACCGAACAGAGTGCTGAAGGTGTTGTGGAGCGTGTCGGTGAGCACGAAGGTGCCCGATATGAACGTCACCCCGAGGACGATGGCCAGTCCGGTGAGAGCCAGCCTCAGCTTGTGGGCGAGGAGGCCCTTGATCGTCACCTTCCACATGTCAGTTGCCCAGTTGCTTCATCTGCTCGAGGACCGAGTCGGCCGTCGGCGAGGCGAGCTCGCCTACCACCGTCCCGTCTGCCAGAAACACCACCCGGTCGGCGAAGGCGGCGCCCCGCGGGTCGTGGGTGACCATGACGATGGACTGGCCGAACTCGGTGACCGACGTGCGGAGGAACGCCAGCATCTCGCTTGACGAGTTGGAGTCGAGGTTGCCGGTGGGCTCGTCGGCGAAGATCAGGTCGGGCCTGCCGATGAGCGCCCTGGCACAGGCGGCCCGCTGCTGCTGTCCCCCGGACATCTCGCTCGGTCGGTGGGAGAGGCGGTCACCGATTCCCAGCTGCCCGACCAGATAGTCGAACCACGCCTGGTCCACCTTGGCCCCGGCGAGATCGGCCGGGAGGGTGATGTTCTCCCGCGCCGTCAGTGTGGGCACCAGGTTGAACGACTGGAAGACGAAGCCGATCCGGTCCCGTCGCATCTGAGTCAGGCCGGCGTCGTCGAGCAGCCCGATCTCCTGGTCGCCGACGAACGTGCGACCGGAGGTCGCCGTGTCCAACCCGGCCATGCAGTGCATGAGGGTCGACTTGCCCGAGCCGGACGGTCCCATCACTGCGGTGAAACGCCCGCGCTCGAAGGTCACCGTGATGCCGGCGAGGGCGTTGACCTCGGCATCGCCCTTCCCGTAGGTCTTGACCAGATCGACCGCATGGGCAGCCGGCGAGGTGGGAGCCGTCGGCGTCCCGGACGACGACTGATCGGTGAGTGCCATGGAGTTCCCGTTCCTTCCGTTGCCGGCCCCACACGGTGCCGCGTTTTGCGCAAGCCTGGCATAGGCGAACGGAGCGTTTGTCCAACCCGGCGGGAGACCTGCCGGTAGGTCCGACGGGGAGGGAACCCGGGGACCCGACCGGGCTCGAGGACGGCTCGGGCCCGAGACGATCGTCCCCCGCCGATGGCCCGGACAGGGCCTATGCTGTCCACTCCGAGGCGCCGGCCAGCCTCGGGACGGTACCTCGGGGCCGAACCGCCACTGACGGGAGGCCTGATGTCGTTTCGAAGACGATCGGCGATGACGCTCGCGGCTCTGGTTCTGGGCACGGCCTCCTCGCTGGCCCTGGTCCCGAGCACCCAGGTCGCGGCGCTCCCCTCGCCGTCCGTCGCCACCCACTGGGGCCACACCGAGGCCCTGACACCGGCGCAGCTCCACACCCAACCGTTGGAGTCGGTGCCCGGCGACGGCCCTCATGCCGCCGGTGCGAGGGCCGTGGCCCAGTCCCGCAACTGGGCGGGGGTCATCGACGTCGACTCGGGATCCCAGTTCTCGTCGGTGAGTGCCAACTGGACGGTCCCTGCCGTGCAGCCGACGACGAACACGGAGGCATCGGCCACCTGGATCGGCATCGACGGGACGTTCGGTTCGTCGTTGATCCAGACCGGCACGGCACAGAACTCCTCCGGCGGTAGCACCAGCTACTTCGCATGGTGGGAGATCCTCCCCTATGCCCCCATCGAGTTCGGAGCGGTGTCGCCGGGTGATCTGATGTCCGCCAGCATCGTCCCGGGGAACGCACCGGACTACTGGACCGTCACCATGGCCGACGTCACCTCCGGCAACAGCGCCACCGTCGACAATGTCTACTACCCGACCCCTGGTTTCTCGGCGGAATGGATCGAAGAGGCACCGACCCAGACCTCGAACAATCAGGTACTGAGCCTGGCCAACTTCGGGACCGCGAACTTCACCAACACCACCACCTCCACCACGGGCCCCGGTTCGATCGCGGTGAACCCGGTGGAGATGATCGACGATCAGAGCAACGTCATCGCCTACCCGACCAACATCACCGCCAACTCATTGTCGGTCGTCTACGTGCCCCCACCACAGAGCTATGACCTGGTCGGCTCCGACGGGGGGGTCTTCGTCTTCGGGGGTGGCTTCTACGGCTCGCTGCCCGGCCTGGGCGTCCACGTGAACAACATCACCGGCATCGTGCCCACCGCCACCGACACCGGGTACTTCCTGGTCGGCTCCGACGGCGGGGTGTTCGCCTTCAACGCCCCCTTCGCCAACTCCTTACCCGGGATAGGGGTCCACGTGAACAACATCGTGGGCATCGTGCCCACCCTCGACGACCAGGGCTACTTCCTGGTCGGCTCGGACGGGGGGGTGTTCAGCCTCAACGCCCCCTTCGAGAACTCCCTGCCAGGGCTCGGCATCCACGTGAACGACATCACCGGCATCGCCGCCACCCCCGATGACCAGGGCTACTGGCTGGTGGGGGCCAACGGGAACGTCTACGCCTTCGGTGACGCCGCCTACCACGGGAATGCCCCGGCCGGGGCCCGGGGCATCACCGCCACCGGGGACGGGGGCGGCTACTGGGTGGTCGGATCCAACGGGGCGGTGTCCGCCTTCGGTGACGCCGGCAACTTCGGGGACCTCCCCGGCCTCGGGGTGAGCGTGAACAACATCGTGGGCATCGTGGTCACCCCCGACAGCCAGGGCTACAACCTGATCGGGTCCGACGGTGGGGTGTTCAGCTTCGGGGACGCCGAGAACCTCGGCTCGCTGCCCGGCCTCGGCATCCATGTCAACAACGTGGTGGGGGCGGT
>Ga0182018_10005290_pt1 | contig 10452 bp, 3 predicted proteins | sample 812P2MmetaG_FD_120490 | JGI IMG/M metagenome (GOLD analysis project Ga0182018, IMG submission 120490) | Permafrost microbial communities from Stordalen Mire, Sweden - 812P2M metaG | ecosystem: Environmental > Terrestrial > Soil > Wetlands > Permafrost | place: Sweden: Stordalen | collected... | reverse complement strand
GTCCGCGGTTTGGCACGGTGTTCAGCAGCAGCCGCGCGGGGCCATTATTATTCGTCACCAGGATGTCCACTCCACCGTCGTTATTTACGTCGCCGAACGCCGCCGCCCGGCTCACCTCCTCGGAAGCGAGCGCCGGACCCGCTTGCGCCGTAATATCTTCGAAACCCTTCCCTTTTCCCATATTCCGCAGCAATAACTTGCGCTCGCGATAGGGAAACGGATCGCCCTTCGGATTCGACTTCAAATCCCCGGCCATGGATCTCACTCCGCCATTCGCGCTGAACATGTCCAATAACCCGCTATTGGTCATATCGAACAGGCCGACGCCAAATCCCGTATAGGGCAGGGAAATATGCGACAGCCCCGATTGCTCCGTCGCGTCTACAAAGTCCCCATTCGGCTGTCGTTGAAACAGCGTGAACGCCTCGGTCGGCAGGTTCGTCACGATGATGGATTCGCCGCCGTCGGCAAAAATATCGCCCGAAGCAATGCCCATGCCGGCCCGCGGCCTGCCGTCCGAAGCATAGGCCAGCCCGTGGGTGAGCCCCGCTTCTTTGAATACTCTGTCGTTGAATACACTAATGCCCGGCTTCGATTGCGGGCCGCTGCGCTCATTGATCCAGAGATAATTCGCCGCGCCATCGTTGGCGACCATGAAACCGGGAAACCCGTCGGCACCGAAATCTCCCGTCAAAATGCCGAGCCCGGGCCCCGGCTTCGCGTTCAGACCGACCTCCTCGGTCACATTTTTGAACCGCCCGTTCCCGAGGTTGTGGTACAACTCGGTCGCCGTTCCCTTGAAAGGTGACGGACCGCAATAATCGAGTCTGCCATCGAACATGTAGCAAGGACGGCGATAGAAGTCGACATAGTGAACCACCGCAATGTCCAGCCGGCCGTCCCGGTCGTAATCGATGAATGCGGCGCTAGTGGACCAGCCGGATGAAGCGACACCGGCGCTGGCGGTTACATCTGTGAACGTGCCGTTTCCGTTGTTGTGATACAGAATGTTGTGGCCGTAATTGGTGACATAGAGATCGACGTACCCGTCGTTGTCGTAGTCGCCGGCTGCCACGCCCATGCCTTTATCGGCGTAGCCCAATCCAGCCGATTCCGTGACATCGGTGAACGTCAGTTTGCCCGTTTCGGCGAGATTATTCCGGAACAGGCGGTTGCCCGGTTTCCAACCCGGCGGAACGGGCACCAGAGGCTTGCCTTGAGGAGCGGTGGGATACCCCTGGACCAGATAAACGTCCATATCGCCGTCGTTATCGTAGTCGAACAGCGCGGCGCCAGATCCGACCATTTCGGGAAGAAGCATCTCGCCCGTGGCGCCGGAATACTGCCAGAAGTCTATCCCGACCTGTTTGGAGACGTCCTCGAAGGGGAATGATTTCTGAGAAGAGGACGTTTTACAGGCTAACAGCCCGACGAACGACAACACCGACACTACGACTAAAAACCCGTTATGATGCACCATCGCAGGGCATGATATCATGGCGATATTTTATGAAGCGGGGAATCGCCTCCGTAATTTTGGCGGCGTTGCTGGAGTTGTCGTGTGCTAAATCCGTCCCGCCCGTCCCGGCCATCCCGGTCGACGGTCTCGACGCGGACGTAAGAAACGCCATAGTCAAAGCCCGCGATGAAGCCGTGGCCCAGCCAAAAAGCGCCCAGGCCTCGGGCAATCTCGGCATGGTCCTGGAAGCGCATACTCTGTATCAACCCGCTGTGCCTGTCTATCAACGCGCCGTGCGCCTCGACACGAAAGACTTCGCGTGGCGATACTATCTGGCGCTTTGCCTCGAAAAAACCGGCCAGCTGGATGAGGCGCTGGCGTCGATTTCCGAAGGTCTGAGGATCCGGCCCGACTATGCGCCCGCGATCCTCAAACGAGCCGAACTGCTCCTGAAGCTGGGACGATTCCCCGAAAGCGCCGCCGCGCTGGAACCTTTCCTCGCAAAGAACCCCGGCTCGCCGATGGCTCTCTACTTCATGGCCCGGGTGAAGTTCGCGCAGCAGGATTTCGCCGCTGCCGACGATCTCTATCGCCGCGCTACCGAAGCCTCCCCGACCTTCGGCTCCGCCTGGTTCGGCCTGGGCGAAACCAGCAAAAGACTTGGCCGTGACGCGGAAACCGAAAGAGACTACCAGCTCGCGGAGACCCACAAGGACCACTACCCGCCCAGCGCAGACGAGCTCTACCTCGAAATGACGAAGCTCGCCACCGGCATCGAGAACCGGCTCATGGAGGCCAAAAGGCTCATGAACAAGCGGGAGTACGACCGGTCCTCGAGGATTTACAAAGAGGTCCTCAAACAATATCCGGATAATCTGGACTGCCTGGTGAACCTTCTTTACATCGCGCAATATCCGAACCAGGCGACACCCGAGGAAGTGGAAGATCTCTATCAGAGAGCCCGCGCCGCGAGTCCGCAGCTGGCGGAGGTGTACATGTACCACGGCACCGCGCTTGCCGCGCAGGGCAAGTACGATGCGGCCGTGGCCGAGCTCGATAAAGCCATCCAGCTCAAGCCCAACACTGCCGAAGCCCACGCATGGCTGGCCGACGTGCGCGAACGCCAGCACCGTCCTGCCGATGCGATCGAGCAATATCGCATCGCCATCGCGCAGCAGCCCGATTTTCGCATAGCCCGGCTGGAACTGGCGAAAGACCTGCTCTATGCAGGCCGCAGCAGAGAAGCCATCCCTGTGCTGCTCCCGGCACTTCAGGTGGAAGACCAGAACACCCCCGTTGCAATGATGTTCCTCGTGCAGGCGTACGTGAACACCGGAGATCGGGCGACCGCGCGAAAATATCTCGAGCAAGCCCACCAGTATGTGCTGCGCAACGGACCATCGAATCTGCTGCCGCAGATCGAAAGTAACTTGAAGAGCCTGGGCTCCGGTTGATCGGAAGTTCTTACTGAGCCACGACCGTCAGGGAGTGGTCCGCCATGAAGAAAAAACCGGCCCGGACACCCAAAGCTGCGATCCCGACGCGTCCCTCCTGGTGGCCGCACCTCTGGAAACTCGCCCTGCTCTGGGCCTTTGTGCTTGCAGCGTACTCCAATTCATTCGATGCCGGTTTTGTATACGACAACGAATCGGCCATCCTCGAAGACGCGCGTGTCCACCAGGCGAACCTGCATAACGCCCACCGCATTCTTACGGAAGGCTATTGGGTAAGTCAGCCCACCACCGACCTGTACCGTCCGGTCACTACGCTTTCTTACCTCCTGAATTACGCGATTCTCGGCAACGGCACGAACCCGGCGGGCTATCACTGGGTGAACCTGGTTCTGCACGCAGCCAACGTCTCACTGGTATACGCCCTGGGCATATCGATTTTTGGCGTGCCTGCGCTGGGCCTTGCCTTGGCGGCCATCTGGGGATTGCATCCTCTGCTGACGGAAGGTGTCACCAACATCGTTGGCCGAGCCGACTTACTCGCGGCCTTGGGCGTCTTAATGGGCCTGCTTTGCCACATTCGGGCGACGGCTGGCGCCGGATGGCGCAAGGCCGGCTGGCTGATCGCGCTGGCTCTCTCTCAGACCATCGCATTGTTTTCGAAAGAGAATGGCGTCGTTTTGCCGGCCCTGATGCTGACGTATGACCTGATCTGGTCCGAGCATTTCTCCTGGCGGCCCGTCTGGCGGCGCATCCTGTCCTATGCGGTTTTGGCGCTCCCGCTCATCGCTTTCTTCGTTCTGCGCAGCCAGTTGCACATGCATCTGGAAGTTCCCTTCCACAAGAATCCCCTGGTTGGCGCTGCCTTCTGGCCGGCGCGAATGACAGCCTTGAAGGTAATCGGCAGATTTCTGTGGCTGTTTATCTGGCCGGCCCGCTTATCGGCGGACTACTCTTACAACTCCGTACCCCTGTTTCAATGGCCTCGGGTGTTCCAGTGGCCTCTGGCCCGCTGGGAGGATCTGCAGGCGCCGATCGTGCTTGCGTTGTGCGTCGCCGGAATCGCGCTTGCATTACGGCTGCGCCGCGAAAATAAGCCGCTCTGCTTCTTTGTCGTGTTCTTCTTTATCGCGCTGGCTCCCACCTCGAACCTTTTCATCCTCATCGGCAGCGCGATGTCGGAGCGCTTCATGTACCTGCCCGCCATCGGACTAACAGGTTGCGTAGTGGCGCTGATTTGCGCTCTCTCCCGACGCTATTCGCAGCAAGTCCTCCGGAAGTACCTGTGGGCTGCAGCCGGCCTCGTATGCCTCGCCTTGGGCGCACGAACCTACGCCCGTAACTTCGATTGGCATGATGAAGCCACACTTTGGACGGCCGTTACGGAGGTGAACCCCGATGACGCGCTGGCTCACGTGAATCTGGGAAATGCTCTGCTCGAAATTCCGGGCCGAATGCCGGACGCGCTCTCCGAGTATCAAAGAGCCCTGCGGATTTATCCAAACTACGCCGACGCGCACAACAATCTCGGGGCGATTCTCCTCGAGTCCGGCCACACCACGGAAGCGGTCGCGGAGTATCGGGCTGCGGTGCGTCTCGATCCGGATTACCCCGACGCACACAGCAATCTGGGAAGCGCGCTCTCGCGGATTCCCGGCCGGCTACCCGAAGCTACCGCCGAACTGGAAACCGCAGTGCGTCTGGATCCCGAAAACGCACGCCGGCGCGCCGCTTTGGGAAGCGTTCTCTTACAGATACCAGGTAGACTGCCCGAGGCCATCGTGCAGCTTGAGACCGCGGTAAGGATCGACCCCGATGACGCGGGATCTCATTATCAGCTCGGAATCGCCCTGTCGCACATGCCCGGCAGGCTTCCGGAAGCAATTCAGGAGATCGAGGCGGCGGCGCGTATCAGACCCGACCCCCAGCTCGAGGAATTGCTGAACCGTCTGCGTAAAGCCCAATAGCCCCCCCGAGGCTTGCGTATCATATCAGTTGATACAGCCACCCCACGCCGCGTGATGATCCGGCTAGGCTGAACGCCCGGACCCGCTCTCAAAGCTTATGCGCCGTCAAAATGGCGTCAAATTCTCGTCTTGAGCGGTCACACCTAGTTCCAGCCGCCCGCCGCCAGAAAAATCTTAACTCCCCTGTCGACATTGACGAAACTCTGGTATATCATATTGAAAGTTGTGGTTTGTCTTTGTGGGTCAGTGTCACGCGACGACCTTTGAACTTTGTACGTTCGGGAGGCGAATTAAATGCAGCTGAGAGTGGCAGGCTTTTTGTTGGTGTGCGCCGTAGCGGCGTTTGCTCAGGGAGATCGCGGCACGATTACTGGAACGGTTACGGATCCGACAGGAGCCGTCGTTCCCAACGCCAACATTCAGATAACGAGCAGCGAAACGGCCGCCCTCTATCAGGTTGGCAGCACCAGCACCGGCAATTACACGCTGGCCAATCTTCCTGCAGGCACGTACGTGCTTACCGTGGAGGCGGCGGGCTTTAAGAAGTTCGAACGGCCCGGCTTGGTGGTGCAGGTGTCCGAAACTATCCGCGTCGATGCGATTCTTCAGGTAGGCGCTTCTACCGAGACGGTTACGGTCAACGCCGAAGCCCCGCTGCTGAAAACGGAAAGCGGCGAAATCAGCCATCAGGTGGACTACGAAGCTGCGGATCTGTTGCCTCTCTTCACGACCAACGGCACCGGTACCAGCACTATGGGTAATATCCGCGATCCGCTGACCGTTCTGAACATACTGCCAGGCGCGCAACAGACCACCGATACAGTGCTGCGCATCAACGGTCTGCCCTCGAGTTCGCAGACCATCATGGTTGAAGGGATGGACGCCACCAATGGTATGTGGCGCCAGCAGAATCAGTCCACCCAGCAGGGAGCCGACGCCGTCCAGGAAGTCTCGGTACAGACCAGCAACTTCGCCGCTGAATACGGCGGGGCGGGCGGCGGTTATCTGAACTTCACCATGAAATCCGGCACCAACCAATATCACGGGAGCGCATACGACTATTTTGTCAATCCTGTGCTGGACGCCGGTCTGCCGTTTACGGCGAACTGCAACCAGGAAAACAACTGCCCGACGAACCCCAACTCCGGCCACATCAAGAACGACATAAGGCGCAATGATTATGGCTTCACGCTGGGCGGCCCAGTCCGGATCCCGAAGCTATACAACGGCAAAGACAAAACCTTCTTCTTCTTCAATTTCGAGCAGTTCCGCCAGACCACGATAACCAACAACGGGCTAGCGACGGTGCCTATACCTGCTTACAGACAGGGGAACTTCGCCGCGGCAGAAGTGCCGTTTCTTTCGTTCCTGAATTCAGATGGCGCCATTCCGAACCAGATCTTCGATCCGGCCACCAGACACACTGTAAACGGCGCGCCGGTGGAAAGCCCATTTCAGGGCAACGCGATTCCCATCAGCCGGATGGATCCCGTGGCATTGTATCTGCAGAGCTTTTTCCCCGGGGCCAACATATCGGGCGGATCGACGACGAACAACTACGCCATCCCGGCCTATTCCAATTTCCAGCACACCACCATCCCGTCGATGAAGATCGACCAGATACTCAGTTCGAAGATGAAGTTGTCCGGCTACATTTCGGTGACGGAAACTAATTCGCCCAATACTAACGGGTTCTCCCCACTCCTGGCTCCGGTCGCGCCAGACGCGGATCGCTCGTATACCTACCGCCTCAATTTCGATGACACGCTCACTCCCACGATGCTGTTCCATTTTGGTGCTGGGTTGCTCTACTTCAACCACCCCGTATATACGCCGCCTTCGACCTTTGACGCCGAGGCAGCCACGGCGGCCGCGCAAGGGTACGGCGGCGCCCCGGGCGGCAAAAGCTTCGCGCCATTTCAAGCCAATACCTACATGCCGTCGTTCGCCGGCCTGAATGGCACCGGTTTCCCGAACGGCGGACTGGCCCTTGGAACGGGCTTTTTCGCTCCGGCTCCGGGTCCCAGCGGCTTTGACGAATCCGATCTGAAGGACATCAAACCGACCGCCAACACCAGCATGACGTGGGTCCATGGTAATCACACCTTCAAGGCAGGCGCGGATATGGTCCTGGAAGGTTTCCCGCAGCAGAGCAGCATTCGCGCCTTCGGCGAGTACACCTTCAGCGGTCAGCAGACCGAGAATCCCGCTGAATACAATGTTCCAGGAATCGTTTTTGGGTCTGGATTCTCGTACGCCAGTTTCCTGCTGGGCCAGACAAATGCCGTCGAAGATTCCGCGATCAACGACTCGCGGTTAGGCAACCATACCTGGGGAGCTTTTATCCAGGATAGCTGGAAGGTGAGTCGCAGGCTGACCCTGGAACTTGGTCTGCGGTGGGACTACGCGACATTGTTGGAAGAGCAGTACGGGCGCATGTCTGACGCCGATTTCCAGGGTGTCAATCCGGCATTGGCCTCTGCGGAATACCCCGGCGGCCGCGCCGGATCCATCGTGTATGGCGCCACGAATGGTGGCAAGCCGCTGAGCGACTCCTATCCATTCTCGCTTGGTCCGCACATCGGCGTTGCCTATCAAATTACCCCCAAGACCGTATTCCGCGCCGGCGGGTCAATCGCTTACTCATCGTCGCCCGACAACGCCTTCCTGTCCTACAGCGTGGCCAACTTCTACACCATTGGCTCACCCGGGTCATTCCTCCCGGCGACTCAAATGTCGAGTGGAAACCCTCTCACGGGTTCTCTCGCCCCTACGTTCCCGGAATATAACCAGTACCCGTTCCCAAGCACTGCCACCGGTTGCGGCTTGAAATCGAACCTCCCTTGCGTTCCCCCCACCGAGCCCTTCATCACTATCGAGAAGAGCTCCGGCAGGTTGCCTCGTATCTTCCAGTGGAGCATCGGTTTCCAGCAAGAGATCATGCGCAACCTGGTGGTCGACGCGAATTACGTCGGCAATCGCGGCGCATGGTTCACGGCGCCTCTGATGGATACCCAGGCGTTCAACGGCCTGACCCAGAACATGCTTTCGCACCTCACCACCGAAGGCCCGGGGGGCGGCGGCCTCTACGGCGCAAGCTCAAATATGGCCTTCACCAATTCGGCCGATTTCGCCCTGCTCAGCCAAGAGATCAGCAACCCGGCCGTGATAAATAGATTCCCGGCGCTGGCAAATCCCAGCAACGTCTATCCGGGTTTTCCCAGCACCGAGACCCTCGCCCAAGCTCTGCGGGCCTACCCGCAGTGGTTCGGCGTTCCTCCGTTCCTGGGACCGCCGCAGGGCGACACGTGGTACGACTCGCTGCAGATTAAGATGACCAAGCGCTACTCGCATGGCTTGACCGCTCAGGTTGCCTACACTTGGTCGAAGTCGTTGACCAACGCGGCCAATTCCAACACTTCCTACCTGACGCCGGACGATCCGATTATAAACGATCCTTACAACGTGCCGACCCAGAAGCAGCTCTCCGGCTTCGATCAGCCCCAGGTGTTGGTGATATCGTTCAGCTACACCACCCCGAAGGTACAGAGTTTCGGCGAAAGCGGTGCCGGTAAAGCTGCTAACTGGCTGGTCCGCGACTGGACCATCGGTGGCGTCCTCAAATATGCCAGCGGCGCCCTGATCGCGACTCCCTCATCGAACAATTGCCTGTTTGCCGTGATGGGGCTTGGCAATGGCGTACCCCCCTGCGGCGGTAGCAACAATGGCGTATCGGTCTTCGGGGGAACCGATCCCCTTGAGAACTACGTGTCCGGCAAGCCGTGCTTGTCCATCAATCCGAACAGCCATTTCGACCCGACTACCACGCTGGCTCTGAATCCGGCCGCCTGGTCCAACCAGTCAACGGCAACGTTTGGCGACGCGGCGCCTTACTACAGCGACTGCCGGTGGCAGCGCCAGCCAGCCGAATCTCTCAGCTTGGGCCGGAGTTTCCACATAAAAGAAAAGGTCCAGTTGTTGATCCAGGCGCAATTCTTCAATGTGTTCAATCGCGTGCAATATCCGATGCCCACGGTTGAAACCAGCACAACGGCCGCCACGTTCGGCAACCCGTTCCCGGGCTCCCAATCCCCGGCACCCGGGGTGAACGCCGCGTTGAACGGAGGCTACGGGTTCGTGAACACTCTCGCCGGAAACCTGGCGAATCCGAGATCGGGCCAATTAGTGGCGCGCTTTACGTTCTGACGTAGCGCAACCTTGCAATAAACTACTGGGCAATAAGCCACGGGCCTCGTCGGGAAACCGGCGAGGCCTTTTGGCTGTGTGACGGGCCTTCCATCCGCGCGGCGGTAATGGGGCCGTTAAGCACGACGCATCAGGTAGCATTCACCAGCCTGCCCGCCACATCTCAGCAATGGCCGTTTGAACTAACCCGCTGGCGCGGGGGACGCTGCGCGTGCCGGTTGGTTAGCTGATGTGCAAAGCGCGAACGCTCTTGCGGATCTGAACGATCCGGGTTAGGATCACCAGCAGGGATGCTAATGGCCAGGACAGTGCCATCGACTCAGTGCTCATCACGGTACTGTGGGTACCAAAGTGGCATTCAAATCCCATAGCTGACTGCGTCCTCCGCAAACGCCAGCGGCTTTCTTCAAACGCCCTTATCGAAAGTGTCCCGGCTTCGCCTTTTACCCGCTCCGTCAAGACTGGGCGCCGGAACACTTCCGATAAGAATCTAACGTTTCGCGTCCATGTGACAAGAACGCGGAACGTGAATCCTGCGTTGGATCACGCCGCAAACTCGATAGACTGAGCATCATGAGCATCCCGAGAATGCTGTGGCGGATTCCTTTGATTGCTTTTGTCTTTTGTTCGTCGCCTGTCCCCCGCCTAGCCGCGCAGGTAAAGCCGCAACCCAGGTTCTGGGTTGCGATCGGTGTTGCAAAGCCTATATATCAATTGGCGGAGACTGCCAAGCTTCAGGTTTCTTTTGTTGTTGTCAATGATGGGGACGCGGTAGCGGATCCCGGCGTCGGGTCCTCGCACCTGTTCATCAATGACATTGAGCCCAGCGACTGGAGATTTGTCATAAACAATGGAATTAGAACACCCTCCTTTACAGCATTGCCTCCGGGAGAAGTTCTATCTTTTGGATACGAGCTAGGCCCCAGATATTTCGCAACGCCGGGTGTCTATCGCGTTCGTTGGCAAGTGGGAAACTTTCGATCACCCGAGACGACCTTTCGAGTAATGCCCGGGAAACGTTAAAAGGATGGCTCGCATACGTGCATTATGGAGAGTCGAAAATCAAGTATCCGCCCCAATCCCCAGTCACCCGCCTCCGTCACGCCATCTTCGCCAATTTATCAGCAACCTAAGCCGATCTCGCCCCGCTGGGGGCAGCGCCACGTGTTATCCCGGTTCCGAGGTCCCTAAATGTCTGCTACACCAGTCACGTCCCTCCATCGAACTCCCGTGGATCGCACGGCCGCCAACCGCGCCAACTCGCGACACTCCACCGGACCACGCACCGATTCCGGCAAGCAGCGTTCCTCGCTGAATGCGCTGCGCCATGGCTTAACGGCCGCCAGCGCCGTCCTCCCCTCCGAAGACC
>Ga0182018_10005289_pt1 | contig 10452 bp, 9 predicted proteins | sample 812P2MmetaG_FD_120490 | JGI IMG/M metagenome (GOLD analysis project Ga0182018, IMG submission 120490) | Permafrost microbial communities from Stordalen Mire, Sweden - 812P2M metaG | ecosystem: Environmental > Terrestrial > Soil > Wetlands > Permafrost | place: Sweden: Stordalen | collected... | reverse complement strand
TATGCCATCGAGGCCTCAGGCGCAGATCCAGTCGAGTACGTAAAGCAGATGTTCGCCCAGAAGAAGAAGATCTCCGGCTTCGGTCACCGGGTGTATCACACCGAGGACCCGCGGGCGACGCACTTGCGGCGGATGTCGGAGGACCTGGGACGCTCGGCAGGCAGCACCAAGTGGTTTGACATGTCGCGCAAGATCGAGCTGTTCGTGAAGCAGGAGAAGAAGCTCAACGCGAATGTGGACTTCTACTCTGCTTCCACCTACACCACGCTGGGCATCGACATCGACCTGTTCACACCGATCTTCGCCGTGAGCCGCATTGCAGGCTGGGCGGCACATGTGATCGAACAGCACGACGACAACCGGCTGATCCGCCCCCGCGCCGACTACACCGGCCCCCCGTATCCAGAACCGTACACTCCGATCTCGGAGCGGTAAACTCGCGTCTGGTTGCGGCGTAAACTTGGGTATGCGCCGCATCTACATGGACGCGAATGCAACGACGCCTCTGCTTCCCGAGGTGTTGGAGGCAATGCGCCCTTTCTGGATGGAGACGTTCGCCAACGCGAGCTCAATCCACCAGCAGGGGCAGACCGCGCGGGCCGCGGTAGACCGGGCGCGCGAGCAGGTTGCCGGGATGCTGGGCTGCCGCGCGGCGGAGGTGGTCTTCACCTCGGGCGGCACGGAGAGCGACAACCTGGCGCTCTTCGGCCTGCTGGGGCCGGGCGATCATCTGATCACCACGAGCATTGAGCACCATGCTGTGCTTCACGCGGCGGAAGACTTAGCCGAGCGCGGTGTCGCCGTAGCGTTTCTGCCGTGCGGGCCGGACGGGATCGTGGAGGTTGCGGAGCTCAAGGCGGCGTTGCGGCCGAATACGCGGCTGGTGAGTGTGATGCTTGCCAACAATGAGACCGGCGTCATCCAGCCGGTGCGGGAGCTTGCGGCTGCGGCCCACGCGGCTGGAGCGTTGTTCCATACCGACGCCGTACAGGCTGCGGGGAAGCTGAAGCTCGATGTGGCGGAGCTGGGCTGCGATCTGCTCAGCATCTCCGGGCACAAGATGTATGCACCGCAGGGGATCGGCGCGCTATTTGTGCGGCGGAGCGTGAGGGTGCGCCCAATGTTCTTTGGCGGGTTGCATGAGCGCGGACGCCGGGCAGGTACGGAGAACGTCGCGGGGATTGTTGGGCTCGGCAAAGCGGCGGAACTGGCGCGGGGTTGGCTTGCGGGGAACCGAGCGGAGCCAGGGTTGCAGAGCGTGGCGGCGATGATCGCGCTGCGCGACAGGTTGGAGCAGGGGATTCTCGCCGCGGTGGAGGAGGCCGGCGTGAACGGCGCTGGCGCGGCGCGGGTGGCGAATACCTGCAACCTGCACTTCGACAATGTAGAGGCAGAGGCGCTGGTGATCGCGCTCGACCTGAAGGGGCTCGCAGTGTCGGGCGGGTCGGCGTGCCAATCGGGCGCGACGGAGCCGTCGCATGTGCTCACCGCCATGGGGCTGAGCGAGGCGCGGGCGCGGGGCAGTGTGCGGTTCTCCCTGAGCCGGATGACAACCGAAGACGAAGTAGACTCAGCACTCAAGCTAGTCCCTCAGGCTGTGGCCCGATTGAGGGAGTTGAGCCCGAACTGGCACAAGGCCGCGGAGAGCGTCGCTAGCTAGAGGTACCACGGGATGTTGACGACCACCAGGCGCTGATTGCCCCGCAGTAGAAGGATGAGCTTCAGCAACTGGACGCGCTGGTTGTGCAGCGCGTTCTCCCACCAATGCTTGACTACGAGTTCGGGGAGGAGCACGGCGATCTTGCGGCCCGGGTTCTGGTTCTCGAGCTCGAAGATGTAGTCGAGCAATGGCCCGATGACGAGCCGGAAGGTGGAGTGCAGGGTGACGAGCTCGGGCTCCGCTAGCTGTGCGGTCCTGATGGGCCCGAGCACGCGCTCCTCCCACACGGTACACAGCGCCTCTTCGCCATCGTCGCAGTCGACGTTGACCACCTTGATCTCCTTCGAGAGCAGCATGCCGAAGCGCAAGGCCTTCTCGGTCACGCGGTCCCAGCGCGCCATGGGGATGACCACCAGTGGCTGTTCGAGGTTGTTCGTGTTGAGCGGAGTCATGTCGGTCATCTCGCCCTTCACGCGGGTGTAGTGCTGCTTGATGCCAACCATCAGGAGGATGAGGGTGGGCACGAGAAGCGCGGTGACCCACGCGCCCGAGGTGAACTTGGCGACCAGCACGACGATCGTGGTGATGCCGGTGGCGACCGCTCCGGTGCCGTTGACAAACATGTGCCAGCTCCGGCCTTTGTGCTCCGGGCCCTGCTTCTTCCAGTGCATTACCATCCCGGCCTGGGAGAGGGTGAAGGCAAGAAACGCGCCGATGGCGTAGAGCGAGATGAGGCGGTCGGTCCGGCCGTCGAACATGATCAGGATGACGGTGGTGAGTCCGGTGAGCGCGTAGATGCCGTGAGAGAACAGCAGGCGCCGGCCGCGCAGGATGAAGACATGCGGCAGGTAGTCGTGCATGGCGATGGCGCGGGTGAGGCGGGGAAAGTCGGCGAAGGCGGTGTTGGCGCTGAGGGCAAGCGCAAGGAAGACGCAGCCCATGGTGGTGAAGTAGTACCATCCGCGCCCGAAGACGGCCATGACGATGAGCGAGAGCAGGCTCTGGTAACCCGGCAGACCTTGGTCCATGGCCATGATGCCGTACTTCTTGGCCAGCCAAGCGGTGCCCATGAGCAGGATGATGAGAGTGCCGATGATGATGCTCAGCGCACGCTGGGCGTTCTTGGCCCGCGGGTCGCGGAAGGCCATGACTCCGTTGGAAACGGCCTCCACGCCGGTCATGGCGGCGCAGCCATTGGAAAAGGCCTTCATCAGGAGCCAGATGCTGAGGTAGCTGACCGTGGCGGGCGATGGGGCGGGCAACGGAACCAGCGGCATGGGATGGCCTCCCGCCGCGAAGACACGAAATGCCCCAACGCCGATGGAGATGAGAAGGGTCCCGACAAAGAGGAAGGTGGGCAGGATGAAGGCCGCGCCCGTGTCCTTGACGCCGCGCATGTTCACCAGGGCGAGGACGGCGAGGACCACGAGGCAAAGCAGCAGCGTGTGCGGCAGCAAAGCGGGGACGGCGGAGACGACGTTCTCGATGCCCGCGGAGATACCGACCGCAGCGGTGAGGATGTAGTCGATCATCAGCGCGGCGGCGGCGAGCAGGCCGGCGCCGGTGCCGAGGTTCTCCGTGGCGACCGTGTAGGAACCGCCGCCAGTAGGATAGGCCGCAATGGTCTGGCGATAGCTGAAGAAGACGATGACCAGCAGAATCAGGATCGCCGAGATGATGGGGATGATGTACTGGATGCCCATCAGTCCAAGCGGGATCAGCAGGGCCATCGCGGTCTCGGGACCGTATGCTGCGGAGGTGAGGGCGTCGAGCCCAAAGATAGGGATTCCGGCGGCCACGCCGATGTGTTCGGCGCGTTCCTCGCTCGTGGCCAGAGGTCTGCCAAATAAAGAATCAGTTAAAGACATGTAAGTTTGATACTAAACCGTCCGCCTGCCAACCTCTAGACCCTTTTGATGGGCCCAGCCGCGAAATTCCGGTTAAAGCGGATGGCGAGGCCCTTTCCATCGAAGTCCTGGGCGATTCGGCTGGGGCCGATCCACAACCTGCTGGCGTCTGCTTCGGCAACCGCGGCGGAGGTGTTACCCTGCTTTGGTTCGCAGCGAAAACCGGAAAAATCGGAGGTCCCCCTTGGGACGGATACATGAGACGTTCTCGAGACGAAGTGCCGTTCTTCTTCTGTTGGCGGCGCCAATGGGCATTTGCGCGCAGAGCACATCGACTCCGGCGAAGGCTGGCCTGTGGGAGACGACGGTGAGCTCGACCCGTGCGATGCAGATGCCGCCGGAAGTGGCAGCGAGGATTGCGGCGATGCCGCCGGCGCAGCAGGCGATGATGCAATCCCAAATGCAGGCCATGGGCGGCGGCAAGCCGATCGTCACCACAACGCAGTCCTGCTCCACGGGCCAGGACAGCATGGATTCCCTGCTCAGCCGTGCGCAGTCTTCGGCCATGAAGTGTACCTTCCCCAACCGCGTCCAGGCCGCCGATGGCGCCTCCTTCGACATCAGTTGCACCAGCGAACAAGGCACCGCCAAGGGGCACATGGAGTTTCATATGCCCGATACGGAACATGTGAACGGCACCGCCCACATCACCATCACAGGCACCGCGCAGGGCAGCACGATGAATACGACGGTGGACAACACAACCGCCGCGAAGTGGCTGGGCGCCGACTGCGGCAGCGTTCAGCCAAACAGCTCTGTTGTGGTGAAGTAAGCGAGTGGCGCGGGTAGTCATCAATCGACAGGCTCTATGATTGGGGAAGCGTTTTCCGATTGGATAATGCTTTCTTCGGAGGTCTGTCTGCCCGTGACTCTCGTGTGTCGCCGTGCTTCGCTGGTGGTGAGTCTGGCGATGATTGTTGCCGCGCGTGCGCTCGGTCAGAGCCCGGTTAGCCAGACGAATCCGATCCGCATCGCAGCCGACCTCTCCGAGGCGCCGCGCAAGCTGTACCACGCGGAGATCGATCTGCCGGTAAAGCCCGGGCCGCTGACCCTGATCACGCCGCAGTGGATTCCAGGCAATCATCGGCCGACCGGGCCGGTTGAGGAGATTACCGGCGTGGTCTTTACCGCAATCATCCCCGGGAGCGGAGCGCAGGCGCTGCCGTGGACCCGGGACGACGTCAATCTCTACGAGTACCACCTCACCATTCCCACCGGCGTCACCAGCCTGCACGCGCATCTGGACTGCATCGTGACGTCGCGCGCGACGACCAAGCTGGCCGTCTTGGAGTGGGAGAAACTGCTGCTCTATCCCGCGAATGTACCGGTGGGCGACATCGCCGTGCAGCCGTCGGTGACGGTGCTCGCGGGATGGGGGACCGGCACCGCGCTGATACCGGTCGCTTCGGGTCTCCCCGCTGTACCAGTAACCGGGGTGGACGAGGTAGCGCATGGCGCGGGCAATGCGCCCGCGTCGGCTACCACCACCACGCGCTTCGCGGCAACGACAGTGGAGCAGTTGGAGGATTCGCCAGTGCTTGCGGGGCAATACTTCCATGAGTATCCGCTAGCCCCGGAGATCACGCCCAAACACTTCATTGACGTGGCGGCGGACAATGCTGCCGACGCTGAACTGCGGCCGGAGTTTCTGGCGGAACTGTCGAATCTGGTGCGCGAGGCCCGCGCGATGTATGCCTCCCGGCACTACAACGTCTACCACTTTCTGCTGACGCTCTCCGATGTCGCGGGCGGCGACGGGCTGGAGCATGGGCAGTCGTCGGACATCGGGGTTGCAGCGAACCAGTTTCGCGACCCGGAGCACCAACTCGCCGAGGCCGACCTGATGCCGCATGAGTTTACCCACTCGTGGAACGGGAAGTACCGGCGGCCTGCGGGGCTCTATCAGCCGGACTTCGCGACCCCGCAGCAGGGCGATCTGCTCTGGGCCTATGAGGGGATGACGCAGTATCTCGGCAATGTGCTCGCGGCGCGCGCGGGATTGAAGACGCAGGAGCAGTATCGCGACCTGCTGGCCACCGTTGCCGCCAACATGGACAACAGGCCAGGCCGCGACTGGCGGACGAACGGGGATGCGTCGATCTCCTCGAGCATCCTGCGCGAGAGTGGCGCAGCGTGGGCCAACTGGAGGCGTTCGCAGGACTACTACCAGGACGGCGAGCTGCTCTGGCTGGACGCTGACACGTTGATCCGGCAACTGACCGGCGACAAGAGATCGCTGAATGACTTTGTTCGGCTATTCCTCGGCAAGGGCGGCGATACTGGGCCACTGATTCTGCCATACGACCTCCAGGAGGTGATTGCGGACTTGAACCAGGTGGCGCCATACGACTGGGCGAAGTTCATCCACGACCGCATCGAGAACATCAACCCACGCGCCAACCTCGCGGGGATCGAGCGCGGCGGGTACAGGCTGATCTACGCGGACAAGCCGACCAAAGGCGAGTCCACCGAAGCGGCCAGCGGGAGCGCCCGCGGAACGCCGATCGATGTCTGGTACTCCATCGGGATCCGCGTGGTCAAGGACGGGACCATCATGGACGTGCGCTGGGGTGGCCCGGCGGACAAGGCGAAGCTGACGCCCGGACAAAAGATATACGCCGTGAACGGGATGGTCTTCACCGGCGATGGATTGAAGGCGGCGGTCCGCGAGGCGATGGGCAAGACGGAGCCGATCCACCTGATCCTGCAGACGGACACCTTCGTCTCATCGGCGGATCTGGACTACCACGACGGCGAGCGGTATCCCACGCTCGAGCGGGTGCAGGGGACGCCGGACTATCTGGATGAGATCACGAAGCCCCTCGTCGTGCCGACTGCCGCGGGTGCGCTCGCCCAGCCCGTGAGATAGAGGCGCAGCTCACCGGCCCAGCAGCAGATCGCCGAAGGGCGGGAAGGTCAGGAGCAGGCCCAGCGCCAGCAGGAGGAAGGCCGCCGTGTCTATTGTTCGCAGTGCGACCGCCTTGTTCTTCCATAGGTGCGCGAGGACCGCCCACGCGACGAGCCAGGCAACAATGGCGACGGTGGTGACGCCGGAGAGCGAGCCAGAGGGATTATAGAAGTTGAGCGTGGCGGCGAAGCGTTTGGAGCCGTCGGCGGCGACGACGAGGACGCCGAGCGCGAAGCAGCCGAATCCGCAGGCAAGCAGCGCGGCGGCTACGGGGCCGTTAGCAGCCCGATTTTGTGTTTCGTGATGGATCGCGTTCATGGGGCGCTCCGCATGAGCCGGATTGTGTTGCCGCCCCGGACGGGAGCGGCTTTGTTGATCATCGCTCCCCAGCCGCCAGCGATGGCGGCGGCCAAGAATGCCGTTGCGGCGAAGCCCAGGACCGCGGCGCGAATTGCGCGGTCCGCGTTCCACACAGTGCGATGTCTGAGCATGACCCAGGCGACCATGGTCATCGTCATGGGGGCGATCCAGGCGATGTGCTCCTTCCACTCCATGCCGAAGTTGTGCCAGCCGGCGCTGGAGGGATGCGCGGTAAGGAGAAACTTGGGGTAAAGGGTAAGGTCTGCGCCGGGGGGCGCGACCGCGCGGTACCAGGGGTAGATGATGTACGTGCCGGAGAGGACCGCCGCCCATCCGATCGCGACCATCGCGATGAGGTAGACCATCTGCCAGCGGGACAAGGGCCACTCAGAGGTTCCGCGCCGGCCTTCGAGCAACATCACGATAGCGCCAAAGATCGCCATGAGGAAGAAGCCGCCGAAGAGCATTCCGTGGATGGCGGTGATAAGTTCGCGTTGGGTGATCTCCATGGTGTCTCGCTTTCTGCGGGGCCGTAGTTTCGGCCTAGTGCGGGCGCATCTTCATTGCGGCGGCGAGCATCTTGGAACCGGTGCTGCTGGAGGGTGGGGACTGGTCGCCGGAGTCGCCTGCGTCTTTGGGGCCCCAGGTCCAGTAGAGCGAGAGGTAGGTGTAGGTCTCTGGCTGGCCGTGGATGCTGCGGCCTGCGGCGAAGAGCAGATCGAAGCCATCCTTGAACTCATAGATGCCGCCGAGGTCGAGCAGCGTGGCGGCGCGAGTGCTGATGGCGGCTTCGCCCTCTGCGCCGTGGCCGTAGAGTTCGCCGCCGAGGGTCCACCTCTTGGCGATCTGGCGCTGGACGAGCAGGCCGCCGAAGGGAAAATTTTTATAGCCATTGTCATAGCCGGGGGCGGAGACGATGACTTCGCCGCCGCCGCCGTAGCTGGTCCACTGCCTGTCCGCCGTGCCCCACGACTTCTGGAGCCAGAGGGGCATGCGGTACCACATGCCGCCCACGCCCAGGGTCTTGGCGGCGCTTCCGGTGGGCAGCTCGAAGAAGGGAAAGATACCGGCTTCGGGGAGGTGTTTGGTCTCTTTGACGATGCGGATCTTGGCGCCGAGTTCGGTGTCTCCGATGCCATAGTAGATAGGCCCATTGGGGATAAACACAGCTCCCACGGGCAAGACGAGATGGAGCTGGACGTTGGGCACGACGCCGTAGTTGACCTCGTAGCTGGGAACATTGAGGACGGTACCGCCGGCGTTCTTGCCGGTCCCGTCGGAGAGCTCGAAGGCATACATCTCGAAGTGCTTGTACCCGACCGGGTCGGGGTCGTCGGTTTGGAAGGGAGGGCCAGCGTGGGCGGTTGCGACAAAGAACAAGCTCAGCCAGAAGCATCCCGATGCGGCTCTATGCACGAATCTAACCCGATGGAGATACCTTCTAGCCCGGCTCATAGAGGGAATGTATCGAAGTTCGATACTAAACGCAAGCTCGACTCCCGGCCCCTGTCCGGATTTCCGCGGTGTGGTAAACAATGGGTGAGGTTCGCGGATTTGGCTAAATCTTCACAAGCTGTCGAAGTGCGGCGACTCTACTCTGGCCTTATCCGCCTGCATGTGCTTCATCATGCCGGGCAAGAGCCGATCTTCGGCTTCGGCATCATGCAGGAACTGCGCCGCCACGGCTACCATATCGGGCCCGGCACGATCTATCCGATGCTGCACGCGATGGAACGGAGCGGTCTCCTACGCTCCAGGACACTGAAGAAAGAGGGTCGCATGCAACGCGCCTACCTTGTTACGCCGGCAGGCCGCAAGGCGCTTGTGGAAGCAAAGGAGAAGGTGCGGGAACTGTTCCACGAACTCTTCGAAGAAGAGTGAGGTGAGAGCATCGCGGAGTCTGCGTCGGCGCAGGGCAATCCAAATCCAGCCCACTACGCGATAATGAGGTATGAGCGCTGTGCACAAGGCCGACACCGTGAACCAGCCGGAGACGATCGCCGTCGCGATGTCGGGTGGGGTGGACTCCTCCGCCGTCGCGGCGATGCTGCGCGCGGAGGGCCACGCGGTTGTCGGCCTCACGCTGCAGCTCTGGAACCAGCGCCGCCTCGCCGGGCATGAGGGTATGCCGGAGGCCGTGCGCGGGCGCTGCTGCTCGATCGACGATGTCTACGACGCGCGCCGCGTCGCCGAGCACCTCGGCATCCCCTACTACCTCGTCAACCAGGAGGCGCGCTTCGAGGCCGAGGTCGTCCGCCCATTTGTGGACGAGTACCTCGCCGGTCGCACGCCCATTCCCTGCACGCTCTGCAACAACCACCTCAAGTTCGACGCGCTGTTGACCACCGCCCGCCAGATCGGCGCCGAGCGCATCGCCACCGGCCACTACGCCCGCAACCGCTGGGACGCCGCGCGCGCCCGCTGGATACTCTCTCGCCCCGAGGACAAGTCCAAGGACCAGACCTACTTCCTCTTCGGCCTGACGCAAGCCCAGCTCTCACGCACGCTCTTTCCGTTGGGCGAGATGCAGAAGCCGGCCGTCCGCCAGCTCGCCGCGGAGGCCGGTCTCGCGCTCGCCGCCAAGCCGGACTCGCAGGAGATTTGCTTCATCCCCGGCGGGGACTATGCGGCGTTTCTGGCCGCGTACCTGGACGAAGAGGGCGAGGACATGCCCGATCTTGCAGGTGAGCTCGTCACGGCAGGTGGCGAGGTCGTCGGCCATCACGCTGGCATTCAGAGCTTCACCGTAGGCCAACGCAAGGGCCTCGGCCAGGTTGCACACGGCGGAGGCAACAAGGGTCCGCAGTACGTTCTGGCAATCCATCCCGACTCGCACCGCGTCACCGTGGGTGCCGGCGATGAGCTGCTATCGCGCGACCTCATCGCGGACCAGCTGAACTGGGTCTCAGTCCCCGGCCTCGGCGAGACCCGGGAGATGAGAGTCCGCGTCAAGATTCGCCACCGGCACGAGCCCGCCTGGGCAACGCTCCGCCTCGAGGGCGGCGACCGCGTCCGCGCAACCTTCGATGAGCCGCAGCGTGCCATCACCCCCGGCCAGGCCGCTGTCTTCTACGATGGCGATGAAGTCGCGGGCGGAGGTTGGATCGTCTGACGGCGCCTGCGTCCGCACCCTTCCGCGCTGGTAGAATCGGCTGCGATCTGCGATGGTTCTGATGATGGCTATCTCCTCCCCAGCGACGTTGCCCCGATGAAGTGCCCCTACTGCGGCTTCGCCCAGGACCGCGTGGTCGACTCGCGCGAGAGCAAAGAAGCGGATGCGATCCGCCGCCGCCGCGAGTGCGAGGGCTGCAACAAGCGATTCACTACCTACGAGCGCATCGACGAGATCCCATATATGGTCGTCAAGAAGGACGGTCGCCGCGAGAAGTTCGATCGCCAAAAGATACTCGGAGGCCTGCTCCACGCCTGCCAGAAGCGCCCCGTCGGCGGCGCGATGTTGGAGCGCATCGTCGACGAGACGGAGGCCTTCGTCGTCGACTCACCGGAGCGCGAGCGCTCCACCAGCGAGATCGGTGAGCTGATCATGTCCCGTCTCAAGGAGATCGACACCGTCGCCTACATCCGCTTCGCCAGCGTCTACCGCGACTTCAAGGACG